>Ga0209223_10000778_pt1 | contig 36598 bp, 36 predicted proteins | sample COG_06_FD_184750 | JGI IMG/M metagenome (GOLD analysis project Ga0209223, IMG submission 184750) | Pelagic Microbial community sample from North Sea - COGITO 998_met_06 (SPAdes) (version 2) | ecosystem: Environmental > Aquatic > Marine > Neritic zone/Coastal water | place: Helgoland, sampling...
TCCAATAATGGTAAAGTTTGATGTCTATGAATTGAGCGAACAAATAGGCAATCATAGATGCAAGAACTGCAAGTGGCGACAATGAAAAAACCTGAGAGAATGTTTCGTTGTCAATTGGTGAGCTTTGAATAGCCGGCACAAAGTCGGCAAGCAGCAAAATTCCGATTGAAAAAAAAGAAGCAAAAATACCTGCCACAACAACTTGATTTGCTTTTTTCTGACCAAAGATTTCGGAAATTAAATCCGTAATCAAAAAGGTAATTGGATAGGGTAAAATTCCTACAGACAATTCAAACAAAGGAATTCCAAAAACCGTTGCTTCAAAGGGTTGCCAATAAAAGAATTTTTGAAAAATTAGATTGGAAACAACCAAAGAGGTTATGAAAAGTGCGGCTAGATACAAAAATATCTGATACGCAAAAGCATTATCTTTTTGATTCATAGATTATTTTATATCCAATAAATAAGGAACTCTTGTTTGAATTCTATGAGCTTTATTATTATTGAGTTTAGAGGCTTCAACAAACAAACTAAACTCTTTAGGAAGGGCAGACTTGATCTCAGCTTTTAGGGTTGAAAAAGGATTCATTAAGCCAAAAATATCGTCAAAATCAGCTTCTATTTTTGGATAAGAAGTTAAGTTGTATTCATCTATTTCAGCTAAATCTGCTGCAGCTTCTATGGCATCATTAAGACCTCCCAATGCATCAACAAGTCCATTTTCCTTAGCTTGAACTCCCGTCCATACTCTACCTTGAGCAATTTTTTCAACTTCATCTAAAGATAAATTTCTACCATCAGCTACACGTTGTTTAAAGGTGTTATAAACATGCTCTATTCCTTCGAGGGCACTTTTATGAAATCCTGGTGAAATTGATTCAAAAGGACTATATCCCATTGCATTTTTATGAGTCATTACATGCTCTGCTTTAATGCCTATATCGTCGGTGAAACCTTTGAAGTTTGGGAGTGTTGCAAACACACCAATCGATCCTGTAATGGTCATTGGATCTGCAAAAATCTTGTCTGCGCCACAGGCTATATAATACCCTCCTGAAGCTGCAACATTACCCATAGATACAACTAGAGGTTTTTTCTTCTTAGCGTCTTCAAGCGCTTTCCACAAGATGTCGGAAACCATAGCGCTACCCCCTGGAGAGTCAACACGAAGCACGATTGCTTTTACACGTTTACTTTTTGCTGCTTTCTCTATAGATTGAACGAAGTTCTTATCCCCTATTTGAGTTTCATTACCATCTCCGAATAGGATTGGCCCTTGCGCATATATAATTGCTATTTGATCACGAACTCCCTTTTTGTAGGCAGCATTTCCTGCCAAAAGATCTTCTAAAGAAACCAATCTTAGTTTATCAGATGATTCTAATCCAAGTTCATACTTTAACTTATTGATGTAGTCGCTTTTGTAACTCACCTGATCTATGAGACCAACCTTTACTGCATTATCAACAAGATTTGCCTTAAGGTCTGAAGCGATTGCATCGATTTCTGATACAGATATATTCCGAGATGCAGCAATTTCAGAACTTATGTTATCCCAAAGCGAAGAAAGTAAAACACTTATTTGTTCCCGATTCTCTACACTCATTTTATTTGTCAAGTATGGCTCAACTGCACTTTTGTACTTTCCATGACGAATAACTTCCATTTTGAAGCCATATTCGTCCTCAAAGTCTTTGAAATATAAAACTTCAGAAGCTAACCCTTTAAGCTCTACTCCCCCATTAGGATTAACAAAAACAGAATCCGCAACAGAGGCAACATAATAGCCCATCTGAGTAAAGTAATCGCCATAAGCAGAAATAAATTTGCCGCTTTCTTTGAATGATGCAAGAGCGTCTCGAATAGTTTTTGCCTGCGACCATCCCGCCATTAGGTAGTCACTTCTTAAATGAATTCCTTTTATTTTATCGTTTGTTTTAGCTAATTCAATCGCCGTTACAATATCTATAAGCTTAACGCTTTCTGCATCTAAGCCTAAACTAATTTGAAAGTTCTGGGTTCCTGGAATATTATCTAATATTGGCAAGTCTAATTTTAAAGAAAGAATGCTGTTGTCTTGAATTATTGAGGATGCTGTCTCTTCAGAACCTAAAGAACTTGCTAGGCTTCCTATGATCATAAAAAAAAGAATAAATCCAACAACAAAGGCTACTATAGTTCCCAATAAAGAGGCAAAAAATGTACGTAAAAAATTCATTTGAGTTTATTTTTAACAAATATAAGATAAACTGACTGATGAATCTTAAAGTGGCTGATTTTTAAAAACAGGAATAAATGTGGTATAACTGAAATTCAAAATTATAAACCTTTCTCGCCATAAAAGTAAAAGGAGAGTTGCACCCTTGCTTTTTTTTGTCTTTTTTTGAATCAAAAATTAATTGTGGTCTACATTGCTTTAGGGAGTAACTTGGGAAATCGATTTGAATTGCTTCAAAAAGCAGTACTTCGTCTTGCTCAAAGGGTTGGGAAAATAGAATCCGTTTCTCGAGTATTTGTGGCACCCGCCTGGGGTTTTGAAAGCGACCCTTTTTTGAATGCTTGTATTCAAGTAAAAACAGAATATACCCCATTGGAACTCATCGATATTCTTTTAGAAATTGAAAATGAACTTGGCAGAAATCGAAACGATACGGAAGGATATAAAGCTCGGTCTATAGACTTAGATATTTTGTTGTTTAACAATCAAATTATAAACCACAAACGACTGCAGATTCCACATCCAAGGATGGAATTACGCCAATTTGTTTTGACTCCTTTGGCTGATATAGCCTCAGAAGTTGTTCATCCTAAACTGAATAAAAACATTTTAGACATTAAACACAAGTGTACGGATGATTCGGTTTTGGAGCTTTGGGATAAGGAACTAAAATTTTAAAGTTTTTTTGTTTTTTGAAAAAAATCCCAGGCGACCACTCCAGCGGTAACGGCGATATTAAGCGAGTGCTTTGCTCCTTCTTGCGGAATTTCAATTACCCCATGCGAAGCATCAATAACTTCTTGAGAAACACCTTTAATTTCATTCCCCAAAACAAAAGCATACTTCTTGTTTAATTCTGGCTTAAAGTCATTTAAAAGTAGGGCTTGCTCGGCCTGTTCAACAGACCAAATCAACACGTCTTCATTTTTAAGTTGAAGAACTATATCTAGGGTTTGTTCTGTATATTCCCAAGCAACAGATTCGGTTGCGCCTAAAGCTGTTTTTTGAATGTCCTTGTGGGGAGGTTGTGCAGTAATTCCACAGAGATAAATTTTTTCAAGTAAAAAAGCATCTGAAGTTCTAAATACAGATCCAATGTTATTTAAACTTCGGATGTTATCTAAAATCAAAATTAAGGGTGTTTTGTGAGCCGCTTTGGCTTCTTCAACGGACTTTCGTCCTAGTTCTATGTTTTTTAATTTTCTGTGTTTCACACCCCAAAAATAAGGAAGTATTCATTAGCGTTTTATAAAATTCAAATAATGGTTACATTCGCATAAACTAAAAAGAAGATATTCCCTTGGCAAAATCAGCTAAAGAAACCCCTTTAATGAAGCAATACAACCAAATTAAGGCGAAATATCCTGATGCGTTGTTGTTGTTTCGTGTGGGAGATTTTTACGAAACTTTTGGTTCAGACGCCATCAAAGCGGCAAAAATACTCGGGATCGTCCAAACCAAACGAGGCGCAGGTAGTAGCAGTGAAATTGAACTGGCTGGATTTCCACATCATTCGCTAAACACCTACTTACCTAAATTGATAAAGGCTGGTTGCAGGGTTGCTATTTGTGACCAACTAGAAGACCCTAAGATGACAAAAACCATTGTGAAACGCGGTGTTACAGAATTGGTCACTCCAGGAGTTGCTCTTAATGATGATGTTTTAGAACAAAAGAAAAATAATTATCTCGCCGCTGTTCATCCCGGAAAAAAAAATTGGGGCGTTTCTTTCCTTGATATTTCAACTGGGGATTTTATGACCAGCGAAGGATCGGTGGATCATGTAGATCAATTGTTACAAAAATTCAATCCAAGCGAAGTTTTGGTTTCAAAACCAAAGAAAGCGTTCTTTGCTGAACATTTTGGAATGCATCACGCTGTTTTCTATATGGAAGATTGGGTTTTTCAATTGGAGTTTTGTAACGAAATTTTGACCCAACATTTTCAAACCAAATCTTTGAAAGGGTTTGGAGTAGAAGGTTTGGAAATGGGATCAATAACTGCAGGCGTAATTTTACATTATCTTGCCGAAACACAACACAAACAACTCCAACATATTCATGCTGTTCAAGCCATTAGCTCGGAAGACTATGTCGGAATTGACCGCTTTACAGCTCGTAACTTAGAGCTTTTATTTCCAAATTCGAGAGAAGGGGTTTCCCTTATTGATGTAATTGACTTTACCTCAACTGCAATGGGTGGAAGAATGCTTAGACATTGGGTGAGTTTTCCTTTAAAGTCGATAAAAAAAATACAAGAACGTCACCAAGCAATTGATGGTTTTATTGGTCAAGAAGCTGTTCGAGAGGAAGCTGTTTTGAGGCTTAAAAATATTGGTGACATTGAGCGCTTGATGTCTAAGATTGCAACACAGAAAGTTGCTCCAAGAGAACTTATACAATTAAAGAATTCCTTACTAGAACTCATCCCACTAAAAGCATCTTTGGTCAATTCCTCTGAACAAGTTTTGCAAGGTTTAGGTTTGGGGCTTCATAATTGTGATAAGCTGATCGGAATCTTAAGTTCTACTTTAAGAGAAGAAGCTCCTGTTAGTACCTCGAAAGGGGACTTTATAGCCGATGGTTTTTCGGAAGAATTAGATGAATTGCGGGATCTTAGGAAATCTGGAAAAGATCATTTGGATCGAATGGTCGAGCAAGAAACAGAACGTACCGGAATTAGCTCTCTTAAAATTGCCTTCAATAATGTGTTTGGTTATTATATCGAAGTTCGAAACACCCACAAAGACAAAGTGCCTGAGGAATGGATTAGAAAACAAACTTTAGTAAATGCCGAACGTTACATTACAGAAGAACTTAAAGAATATGAATCTAAGATACTTGGTGCCCAAGACCGAATCCAAACTTTAGAACTTACTTTTTATGCTGAATTAATAAAAAACATCCAGAACACATTAGGGGTTTTAAAGAAAAATTCAATTCAGATTGCAACCCTAGATTGTTTGGTTGGCTTTACTTTACTTGCCCAAAAACACAATTACAATTGTCCAAAACTAATCAATGGCAACGACTTGATTATAAAAGGTGGACGTCACCCTGTTATTGAAAATCAATTGGCAGTTGGCGAAAAATACATTGCCAACGATGTTTCTTTAAATCGAGAAGAGCAACAAATTATAATGATTACGGGTCCCAACATGTCGGGTAAATCAGCGCTTCTTCGCCAAACTGCCCTTATTGTTATTTTGGCACAAATGGGAAGTTTTGTTCCTGCCCAAGAAGTATCTATGGGCATTGTAGATAAAATATTTACACGGGTTGGCGCGAGTGATAATATATCGTTAGGTGAATCAACCTTTATGGTAGAAATGAACGAATCAGCGGCTATACTGAATAACATTACCGAAAGTAGCTTGGTGCTTCTAGATGAAATTGGAAGAGGAACTAGTACCTATGATGGAATATCAATTGCCTGGGCAATTGCCGAATATTTACATCAGCATCCTTCAAAACCAAAAACACTTTTTGCAACGCATTACCACGAATTAAACGAGATGACGCAAACGTTTGAACGCATCAAAAATTTTAACGTTTCGGTAAAAGAGTTGAAAGACAGTGTACTCTTTTTACGAAAACTAACTCCAGGAGGAAGTGCACATAGTTTTGGAATTCATGTGGCTAAAATGGCGGGAATGCCAAAGACTGTTTTGGCAACTGCAGAAAGAAAATTGAAATTTCTGGAACAATCGCACCAAGAAGAAGACCGAAAAGAGGCTTTAAAAAACAGTGCCGAAGACCTACAATTGAGTTTTATAAATCTCGATGATCCACTCTTAGAAGCTCTGCGTGAGGAAATTAAAAACCTTGATATTGATACGCTAACTCCTGTTGAAGCCTTAATGAAACTCAACGATATCAAGCGACGTTTGAACGGATAAATATTTTATTTTTTTCTAAAAAAAAGCTTGAATTTTTCTTGAATTTTATATTACATTTGCACCTCTACTGCGAAAGTAGCTCAGGGGTAGAGCATCACCTTGCCAAGGTGGGGGTCGCGGGTTCAAATCCCGTCTTTCGCTCTACTACAAAAAAACGCTCGAGTGGTGGAATTGGTAGACACGTTGGACTTAAAATCCAATGACCATTGCGGTCGTGCGGGTTCAAGTCCCGCCTCGAGTACAAAACGGGAGATAGTCGTAAGATTGTCTCTCGTTTTTATTTACACCCTTTCGTAAAATACTGATACTTCGAGATATAAGTTTAATTCCTTTATTAAAAATAGGGGTTCGATACTTTTCCTCTTCAAAAACTAATTTTTGATTAAATATCGAACTCAATATTTTCTGCTTAGATGAAACACTAGCTTTACTAAAAAATGAGCCTAAGTTGTTAAGTAGATGTAGACCATATTCAATGAACTTTTTTGTGTCTTTTTCATAATCATTCAACTGATTAATCTGATTTGTTAATTCAAAGTGTTCTTCAGTAAGTTCTTTATCTTTTCTTGAATATATATCTTGACTAATAGCTTCATCAATAAACTTATCCAAAAGTGAACTTTTCCTTTTTTTAACTTTTATGATTTTCTCATTTAAAGATTTAATAAGTGATTTGTTAGACTGCTCTGAATTTTCAAACTTTTCCTTGAGAATGAGTTCAAACAACTCACTAACTTCTTTGTCGGGTTTTAATTCTTCAAAAATATTATTTAAACTATTGTGTGCTTGGTCAGCTCTATACCTCTCCTTACAGCCTTTTCTGTTGTTGCAATGATAGTAATAATGTTTTTTACCTGTCTTACTCTTAGAACCACTACCTGTAAGATTAGATCCACAACAACAACACTCTAAAAAGCCTCTAAGGGGCAAGAAATCATTTTGCTTTATTGGCTTATGTTTGATTCTTTTTCGATTTCCAAGTTCAACTTGAACCTTATTATAAACCTCTTTACTTACCAAGGATTGGTGTAAAGCATCTACTATAATCTCTGGCTCATCTTTATATGCAGGAACTCTAATTTGTCCAGAGTAAGTAATTTGATTTAATATTCTACTTACACCACTTTTTGAAAGCTTGAGTTCTTTATATTTTACAAGTTGTCTAATCTCATTTTGAGAATATATACCTAGTGCAAAATCTTTGAACAAATCAGAAATTAAGGTTGCTATTTCAGGATCTGGTTTCATTAAAACCTTTCCCATTTCGTCTCTTCCCTTTAAATAACCCTTAGGTTGATTTAGAACCCACCTCCCAGCTTTTAGATTATTTCTAGTTCCTTCAACTGTTCGGTCTTTCCTTATCATATTATCCACCTGAGGCATTCCAAGGTTTAACAGTAACATAATAAGCTGATTAGGGTCTTCATGATTAATCCATTGGTCTGAACAATTCACCTCCACTCCAAAACCTTTGAATTGACTTATCATATTCATTGCCTCCATGGCATTTCTTGAAAACCGATCCCATTTATAAATTAATAAGTAGTCTATTCGGTTTTTATTTTTGACGACAAATTTTAACATTTCTGAAAAATTAGGTCTGCTAAAATTTTTAGCAGAGTAGTCCTCTTCAAAATCTCCAATTATCTCTACTGAATTTCTTTTACAAAAATCTTGAAGTCGTTCTGTCTGATTTGAAAGACTCATTCCAAAGTCTTTTTGTTCGGTAGTACTAACTCTTCTATACAGAATTGCTGTTTTCCCGCTGAGGTTATTCATCATTTAATAGTTTAGATTCATAAAATATTTCTGCCATTTGTGAGAGGGTTTTTCTTATTTCTTTAACCTCTTCCATTGTGTAATTTTGTGTATTTTTATTTAAAACTTCATAACACTTTTCTAGTGATACCATTGTTTAATTAATGTACACCTCGTTTAGGGTTTCTATTTAGAGGATGCAACTAAAAACTGCCATTATGGGGGCGTCCCTTTATTTTTTTATTCTTTTTTGTTCTTCAATTTTATGATACTTAATTTTTCCTTTTTTGACTGTTGACCCTTCTGCATAGTCTAACTTATTCAGCATAGAATCCATTTCTTTTTTTGAGGTGGTAAATCTTTCTTTTTTTACTAAGAAATTACCGTCTTTTGTTATATTGACTGAGAATGATTTTACTTCTTCTAAATACAGTGAATTAAAAATTTCTTGTTCAATATCTGTTATAGAATGATCTGTTTTTTTTTCTGACTTTGCAAAATGAAAATAGTCTGCTCGGATATTCTTTTTAGTAAACATTTTATTCAAAAGCCTGTTAAGGTCAATAGAAATAAAATCTTCTTTAAGAAACTGAAATTGACTTGCTATTTCAATATCACCTTGCCTTACTATTTCTGCTTGACCAGATTCAAATACAATGAATTTTATTGGAATTGTTGAACTTATAGCAACTAACATATAAAAGTCTAACAAAGGACATTTAGAAACAATATCCTTTTTTGAATAATAGTGAATCTGCTCTTTTACTTGCTTTATACGTCTAAGATCTAGACCGAAATTTCTTAGTTTAATAATTATTCTAATCCATACCAGTTCCGATGTACTAAACTTTTTCCAACTTTTCTTATCAACTCTATCATCAGTAATTAAACCCATTTCATGCCAATGGTTTAATACTCTTGATGAAATATTTTCCTCACCAATAGTGTACTTCTGCTGATTAAATTCTCTGACAATATTCAAATCAGAATTTAAAAATTCACCAAAGAAGTTCATGTCAAACCAATCGCTTGCATGAAATGTGTTATTTCTATTTATCATAAAATGTTACATTAATGTAATATTACGAATATAGTGAAAATAGTTGCGTGTAGGTGATAATTTGAAAAAATAATTTAGAATGTTAATCCTTCCCTAGATAATCAATAACATTTTTCATAAACTAACATATACTTAAAAATGAATATAAAGTAGGAAACATATAGGGTATATGCCTATTATTTAATTAAATGTAGAGAGCTTTATTTTTAATTGCATGTGTTAAAAAAATTATTTCTGCCAAATATGAAAAAGCAAATGATAGTATTTTTTATATATATATCCTCTGAGTGGAGATGAAAAGAATGAAATATATTTAAAATCTAAAGGTACTATTATCATTAATGGAGGTGAATATTCAACAAATGGTTATACCTCTCCTGAGTAGATAAGATTACTATCGAATACAAAGTAAATAAACCAAAGAATGTTTCACTATAAGTTTTTTTTAAAAATTCCAATTACTTGTTTGTTAGTAGTATCATTAATCTCCTGTGAACAGGAAGATACACTCATAGATACAGAGTCAGGTCAGTGTATTAACGGACCTTGTAATGTTGAAGTCATTCCCGATCCTGAAGGACAACCTAAAGCTTACCAAGATGACAACGGTTATTGGCATTTAGAATATACAGGTGCTAACTATTTCCAAGCAAAACTAAAGTTTTCATTAACTAAGTTAAGCAATGCTGCTAGACCTGATATTGTTACTGAGTACACTTCTGATAAATGGATGTTGGCTAAGGATGGTTTTTCTTTCTGGTCTTCAAGATTTAATCCACTAGGATCTGATTTCACTAATAATTTTAGAACCGCTATTGCCGATACTATGGTAGTTGTTTCTATACCTCCTAGTGAAATTACGGAATTAGTCAATGCTTCAGGACAATATTATAGAGATTGTAACTCTAAGGGATGTGGAGTAGGTCCTGAACCTCGATCTTTCTCTGGAGTTGGGTTCACTACAAAAGCTCAGTTTTTATACTTCCCAGAAATGGCAGTTGTACACGATACCATAAGAGCCTTTTTTACAACTAGTTTTTATAATGAAAATTTTAAAGAGGAAATATTGGAAACAGAACTTAAAGTAATATTATGATGAAGAAAGCTATATATGTATTAACTATTTTACTGTTTTTTAGTTGTGATTGGTTAGATGAGGAGGATGACTGCTCAAAAACAAACGCTCGAGATGCAATTTGGTGTTTAGGTGTTTACACTGTTGAAATATGGACTAACATAGATATGGGTGAGGTTGAAGTTGAAGATTATATTATTGCAAAAGATGGATACTCAGCAAAACTAGGAACCACTCTTACCTTTGAAGCAATAGACATACCTGGACGGAAGTTTATTGGTTGGAGTAGACAGTATGCATGTTATGGGTGTTATCAACCTTTAGTAGATGATGAAAACCCAAACATTGCATTTGTTTATATGCACGAAAAATACCAAGGAAACAATAACTTTGGACCTGAAAATGTGGAAATATTGGCAAACTATATTAAAACTTTAGAATAAAAATAAAATTATGAAAATCATGTTGAAACTTAAAAACTTACTTATAATCGGAATTACGATTCTTATATCATCTTGTGGGGGAACCACAATAAACTTTAATGAAGAAAAGGAATATTTAGAAGAGAGAAAGAAGATTGTTTACTATAAGGGAACTCCGTTTAGTGGAACAATATTAAAATACCACAAAAATGGTCAGTTAGATACTAAAACAACTTTAAAGGATGGAAAAAGGGAAGGACTATTTGAAAATTATAATGATGATGGTCAGTTGTTTGAAAAAACAACTTTCAAGAATGGAAAATATCACGGACTATATGAATCTTTCTATGATAATGGTCAGTATAAATTCAAAAAAACATACAAGAATGGAAAATATCACGGACTATATGAATCTTTCTATGATAATGGTCAGTTGAAAGTAAAAGAAACTCTTGAAAATTCAGTTAGCCAAGGCCCATCAGAAATGTTCTATGAAAATGGTCAGTTAAAAGAAAAAAGAACTTTCAACAAGAATGGATTTCTAGAAGGACCATATGAATTTTACCATGAAAATGGTCAGTTAAAAGAAAAAGGAACTTATAAGGATGGAGAACTAGATGGTCTATATGAAGTTTACCATGAAAATGGTCAGTTAAAAGAAAAAGGAGCTTATAAGGATGGAAAAATAACTGCGCGTGAATTTTACCATGAAAATGGTCAGTTAAAAGAAAAAGGAACTTATAAGGATGGAGAACTAGATGGTCTATATGAAGTTTACCATGAAAATGGTCAGTTAAAAGCAAAAGGAACTAAAATGTATGGAGAATGGAACGGAGGACCATATGAAGAATACCATGAAAATGGTCAGTTAAAAGCAAAAGCAGCTTTCAACAAGAATGGATTTCTAGAAGGACCATATGAAGTTTACCATGTAAATGGTCAGTTAAAAGAAAAAGGAACTTATGATTATGGAGATAAAAATGGTCTATATGAAGTTTACCATGAAAATGGTCAGTTAAAAGAAAAAGGAACTTATAACTATGGGTATAAGGTTGATTAAAACTTTAGAATAAAAATAAAATCATGAAAAAACTATTTATCTATTTATTATTTCCGTTTATATGTGTCAGTTGTCAGGAAAAAGACATTCTTCAAATGAATCTTGAAGAGCTTGTCAAAATGACCGAAACAATTTATGAAGATAAGATTGAGAAAGAAGTGAACTGGCGTCAAAACAAAGAAACAACCGATATACATATCGAAAAAAGAGTAATTATTGATTATTTATTTTATCCAGAAAATACACGTATTTATTCACTTTTTGATAGTATCTATGCTGATACTATAACTAAACGATTAAATAAAATATCCATCTCTGAAGATTATTCTTTGTATAAAAATAAATACACAACCACTAAAAATAATCTTTATCAAGATTACTTGAAAGCTCTAACAGAAAAGCAATCAAGTAATGATTGGGTAGAATATCAAAGTGCAGTAATTCAAAAAAAAATACGGTTAAATAATATCATGGAGTCCAAAAATTATTATTTGAAAGGTGGGTATGCAACTTTACAACTATCAGAATCAATTTACTCTTCAGGATTTCCAAGGGCCCACATCCGTTCTGACGGAACTGGATTTTTTTATTATTCTAATAATAAAACTCAAAATTGTAAGATTAACCTTACTTGGACTAAAAGAGGAAATAATGCTGAGATAAATATTGGAACAAATCCAAATTGTCCCGGAGTAGCATCAAAATTTAATGGTTCATATCCGATTGAATAAAAGAATATTTAATTGAAAATTTAACTAAAAACAAGGAATTGTAATAAAATATGACAACAGAAGAAAGGAAGAAGAGAATGGAAGCCGCAGGATATTCGCCGTCGTTCATTCAATCGAGGTTGAAAGCTGCAAAAAACAAAACAAACGAAGAAGCTCTTGATATGGAATCAATGCAGAAATTAACCGACAAAGAGATAAAAATTCAATTATTAAAAGAGTCAATAAAACAAACCGAGTACTCAGAAAGCACAAATCTTATTGCTAGAGGCTACGCTTTCTTAACAGTATTTATGATTTTAATTGCCTTAATCACTTGGATTGCAACAGCAAGGTAAAAAACAATAAAAGATGTCAAAATTTAAAGAAACAGTAAACGAACTGCAGCCGTACATTATCACTTATATAATTATATTGGCTATAGCTATTATTGGTTTTTGCTATGCAGGAAAATATATTGCTGAGCAAAAAGGAAGGAGTCCTACTGAAGGTGTATTGTTTGGATTACTTGGAATACTTGGTTTAGTGATTTTAGCTCTATTGCCATCTAAAGATAAATCAGAGCTTACTGAAGCTGAAAGAATAGCTATGACAGCTGAAGAGGCTGAAGAGAAGGATGTACTCCTTCATAATAAAATACGTTTTGGTTATTTAGTTATAGCTATTACTGCCTTAGTTTATTTTATTACAAAATATTAAATTATAAAATATGACAACTGAAGAAAGAAATGCGAAAATGAAAGCTGCAGGTATACAGGCTGGTTCGCCAGCAGCAAAAAGATTTATCCGTGATTATGAAGAAGCGGAATCAATACAGAAATTAACCGACAAAGAGATAAAAATTGAATTATTAAAAGAGTCAATAAAACAAACCAAGCACTCAGAAAGCATCAGTAATAATGTTAAATTTTTCTTTTACGTAGCGTTAATTTTAGCTATTTTCAGCATCATTACTGCTCTAAGACTTTAGTATTATTCAGTTAATTGTTAATTTCTTACTGGTCTGTTTTATTTTAAAATAGATGTAAAAAGAATTAAACTTTAAATTTGATTTATGGAAGATTATTGGAATTATATGCAGCCGTACATTATCACTTATATAATTATATTGGCTATAGCTATTATTGGTTTTTGCTATGCAGGAATATATATTGCTGAACAAAAAGGAAGGAGTTCTACTGAAGGTATATTGTTCGGATTACTTGGAATACTTGGTTTAGTGATTTTAGCTCTATTGCCATCTAAAGATAAATCAGAGTTAGGTAGTAATAGTAATCCAGTTATGGTAACACCCTTAAATGTTTTAGCTTGGGTCGGGTTAATAAGTCTTTCTATTTACTTCCTTTGGCTACTAATAAAAAAATGAGAACTATGAATAAAGTGTTAATTGGTTTGTTTGGTTTAATAGCAGTAATGCTTATAATAGCTTTGGTTATGCCAAAAACACCATATATCCCTCCAACTCCCCAAGAGATTGAAATGAGAAAACAACAAAGAGAGAATAGAAAACAGGCAGCAGAAGAATTGCAAAACAAAGAGAAAGATAAGCAACTTGCCTTGTGCATTTCAAGTGATAAAAATTTTATTACTTCAAAAATGCAAGAGATGAATCGAGATGTTCTCTCTATTCAAAATGCGGGTTATAGAAAATATTATGTGACTTATATTAGTTGGACAACTGGAAAAGGTAGAAGTGGTGATGAGATTCTTGACTATTCTAATCGTTCGTGTGACTAAATCTCTTCATTTATTTGAGACCTAAAACCTTATTCTTCTGTTAATGAAAACTCTGAGTTCCTTGTAAAAATTGATTGGATTAAATCAGTTGATAGAAAAGATGCCAAGTGGGAATCTAATAATGGTTTATTCTCAACTCAGTTAATTAAAGCGTCGCTACAGAATCAAATTAAATAAACGAACTAAAGAAAGGTTTCGAATGAGGACTACTACCAAACCTTATGAAGCAATAATGCAGTAACAGAAAAAATCAGACAATAGCTTAATTTTGAAAATAATATCAAGTCTAGAAGACATGATGATTTGGCATTGATTCAAAGCTAAGAAGAGTGTTGTAAGCGCCTATAGAGGTCTTATGGGTATAGGGATATGGATTGGTCAAACAAGGTGTGGAGGGAACAGTAAGTTCTACAATACACTTTACAAAGAAGTAAATAAACTACTACTTATATCTTTAGAGATTTAGCTTTTAAGTATAGAGCTTGCACTTGTAGAATTTAGTTAGAGATTCAATAAGTGTAATAATTAAAATAAAACCGAAAGATACCTTATATGTTTTCAGAGTTTAAATTTTCTTTCAGAGTACTTGTTATTTTACTCTTTTGTCTAAAAGGATTTTCGCAAGATTTATTAATCGATTTAAAAACTAATAGTGATTTAAAGTTTTTTAGCCTTGGAAACCAGATACACTTTAGTGTTAATGATAGCATATATCGTCATCAAAGTAATACATTTGAATACGTTACAACCAGTCAGATAGGAGATATAGACTTTGAACAAATCCAAGATTCTTTGTTTTCAAAACGTGGAGGAGGTACTTTATTTGAACTTAAAAATGATTTTAAACTTGACACTCTGATATATGCTCCTAAAATGGAAACGAGCTTCTTTAGTGCCGCTAAATTTGTTCACAATGATACAATCATTTCATTTGGTGGTTATGGTAACTTTGTAATGAATAACAAAGTTATTTTTTTTACGAAAACTAATACTGAATGGGGATATTATGATGATTCGACTCCCGAATCACTTAAGCCACCTCCTGGGCGTGTAAATTTATTCAACTATTATGATAACAACCTTTATATCTTCCATATGCACATTAAAGCCGATGCACCTGGGCCTGAAAATAGAGAATCAAATTATAATGTTTTTCAGTTTGACTTTAAAACCAAAAATTGGTCACAACCCGGTAAAGCAAATAAACTTGAAGAACTAAAAAATAAAGGACACATAATTTATAATCTTAAAAACAAATTAATAGTAAAAGGGATAGATAATATTCATCTTTTTGACTTAAAAGATCAAACTTGGATTGAGTATAAAAACACTAGTTCTATTTTATCGAATATCACAAATTTTATAATTTCAAATGATAATGAAATTATTGTCGCGACTTCTATCAGAAATAAGATTAGGGTTAGGTCATTCCCATTCAAACATTTTTTTAAGAATAAATTGAGTGATGGAGATATTATACAAAACAACGATATAAAGTATATAGGTTTGTTAGCTTTACTAATTCCTTTAATCATATTCATTAGAAGAACTAATGGTAATAAAGCTTTAAAAAATAAAACAGAAAAGCTAATTGAAAAAATTAAAGTTGACTTGAGTTCAAAAGAACTAGAGCTTTTGAATGATTTATTGACTAATAGTCCAGATCCTGTGACCTTCAAGAAAATACTTAGTTATTTTGATGAAATGATTAGTTATGAATCAAAAAAAATGAAAGTAAGAATAACTGTTAAAAGTTTAAATACAAAATTAGAAAAACATCTAAAATCAAGTTCACCATTAATTATCGAGAAAAATAAAGACGACAAGAGAATGTTCCAAGTTAAATTTAGAAATTAATCAGGCTAAATATTTTTAAAGAGCAATATAAATCTTTCATACAACACTTCTTCGATAATACTTCCATTAAAAAAATTAAACTGGTGGTTGAATATCTAATTTAATATCATTAAAACCAATCTAAAGGCTCATTGGTTGTATGAGATATGTTTTCAACTTTAGGTAATACATAAGGCATTAACTTTATAAGAAGCTCCACCCTTTCTTTTGGACTTAATTGAACTAAATGATCTTGAATAATCTCTATCTCTTGATGCATTACATCTTTTAGAATTGATCTTAATTCTTTAGTCATTCTATTAGGTGTACCTTTCTTTCTACCACCATGTTTTATTCCTGTTGTATTTGCCATACTATTTAATACTATTTTAGTTTAACTCCTTGTTTGTAGTAATGAATTATCGCTTAGCCCAAATGAATTTGGGGAACTGTGAGGATAATTGTCAATTCCTTCGTGCTTAAGTATGTCTTTTAAATCGTAGAGCTGATAAAGGTCTTTGTAAAAAAGTTCGAGAACTGAATCGTCACGGGTACTATAACCCTTGTTAATCATTTGATTTTCAGGGGTTATTTCTTTAATGTTTCTTTTTTTGTACGATATATGTACGGCACGAGGGAGTTAACTATGTAAAAGCCTAAAGAATTCAGAAATAAACTCTAGAAAGACACCCCACCCATAGTATTTTAAAAATTTCCTTGGTTTAAAAACAATAACAGTATTTCTAAGCAATTATATTTTTTTTGGAACAATTTCTGAATTTTAAAGTAGCAACAAACCTTATAGGGTTTACATAAGATATTGATGTTGATTTAAATAAATCAAACCCAAAAAATCGTTGTACTTTTAATGAATAATTTTTTCCTTTAGTTTACAAATGGCAAAATTACCGAAAAAACATCAATTTTTAGACTTATCTGATTACGGACGCTCAGCTGGGCATTGGATTGCTAGTAAACTTCAGCACACCGCTTTCACACCTATTCATGTAACTACCCTGTTTATTATAACCGGATTTACAGCAATTGGATTCTTATTAAATGGATACCTGATAACGTCCGCTTTTTTTATAATATTAAAATCCATTATAGATGCTGCAGACGGTGAATTGTCGCGTCTAAAAAAAAGCCCTTCATATGTTGGACGTTATTACGATTCAATAGCAGATTTATTACTTAACTTTTGTTTTTTATTAACCTTTTGGTACATCACCGATATTTCCATAATTTTTATGTTAATAGCTTTTTTTGGAATCCAACTTCAAGGGACTCTTTACAACTACTATTATGTGATTTTACGAAATTCCGTTCAAGGTGATTCAACCAGTCGAGTTTTTGAAAACAGCAAACCCAAAGCTTTAAAAGGCGAAAGTCAGTCGAGGGTTAATCTATTTTATAAAATTTACAATACTTTATATATTTGTTTTGACAAAAGCATCTATTATATGGATAAAAATGCAAGTCACAGCAAGCCTTTTCCAAAGTGGTTTATGACGCTAATTTCTTTATATGGACTCGGATTTCAATTACTACTTATGTCGCTTATGTTGGTGTTTAAACTTCAAAGCTTTGTAATTCCCTTTTTTATTGGATATTCAGTTTTAATAATAGTATTTGTTTGTATTAGGAAGCTAATTCTTAAACCTTAAGACAAACTTGAGGTAATCAGCTTTAAGAATTCATTTCGAGTATCTGTTTCTTTAAAAGACCCCCTAAAACCTGATGTGGTGGTGGTCGAGTTCTGCTTTTGAACACCTCTCATCATCATGCACATGTGAGAAGCTTCAATTACAACCGCAACACCCTGAGATTTAAGGGTATCGTTAATGCATTCTAAAATTTGTTCTGTCATGCGTTCTTGAACTTGCAAACGTCTTGCAAAAACATCAACAACCCTTGGTATTTTCTCAATCCAACAATATGACCATTGGGAATATAGGCAATATGTGCTTTTCCAAAAAAAGGAAGGATATGATGTTCACAAAGTGAATATAATTCAATGTCTTTAACGATTACCATTTCCTTATATTCTTCTTTAAACATAGCACTTTCCATAATTTGCTTTGGATCCGTTTCATAGCCACTAGTTAAAAATTTCATTGCTTTAGAAGCACGTTCGGAAGTTTTGACTAGACCTTCACGATCAATATTTTCACCTAAAAGACTGATAATATTCGAAAAATTTATTTTTAATCCTTCAGTTAAGGAGGTGTTTTCAATGTTAAAGTTTTCGTTAATCATATGTTTTAAAAGTTATTATTAAATTTTTTTATGTTCATGTAATGTGTTAAAAGAACTCGAAAGGGGGTGTTTCTAAAATTGTGGTGAGTTAAACATTTCTGAATTTAGACTAATACAAAACTAAAGATTCGGAAAACCTTTTACTGGTAATTCGCTCTAATCAAGCTTAAGGGGCTTCCTGTTATCTCGTGATATTTCTTTGAAAATATCCTCTATATAAGCTACAATGCTTAAACCTTTTGAATCTAGTATTGCGTCACCTCCTGTTAGGTTAGCAAATTCCTGAGTTACAATTATATTCCTATTGAGTTGTCCTAGAAGTAACTCTCTTTTCACATCTTCTATTATTTCTTCTTTACTTTTGTTTGAGTTTAGTATATCAATCAAGTTATCGAAGTGTTCAGCTTCCTTATCAAGTTGGTTCCTAAGCTCGATTAATCTTTTAGTAGTTTTATTCATATTTCAAATCTAAAAATTACAATACAATAATTGAAAAAAATATTCCCTCGAATCTTTTCCCTACTTAAAAGTCAATTTAGAAATCTTCCCTTTTCCAGCGGCATAAGCAACGGAATCGTTTAGGAAACGAACGGTATAAAATCCTTCATCGCTCAGGTGTTTCCAAGTTGAACCGGTATCAGAAGAATAATCTACCCCATCAAAGCCAACGGCTAGCAATTGACCCCCTTTGCTATTTGGGAAATATTGAACACAACTCCGATAGCCCAGATTTTGATTGTTGGCAACTACATTCCAGGTTTTACCTCCATCGGAGGTTCTGATTTTATTTAAACTGTCTATTTTAGGTTTGGTGTAATCTCCCCCAACAGCATATCCGTTTTTTTTATCATAAAAATCTATACTGAATATTCCTGTAGTTGGTTCTCCTTGTAAAATAGGAGTTTCTGTAACAACCCAACTAAGCCCCTTGTCATTAGAAAAATAAACCCTGCTGTTCAATCCTCCTGTAGCTATCCAAGTTTCATTTTTGACAATAGAAATATTTGAATCACTGGCAGCAAAAAAGCCTTCGTTCTCTTTTATATCGCTAAAAACAGAACAATCGAGTTTATTCCATGAATCTCCGCCATCTCTAGTTATTAGGATGCTTATGCAATTGTCTGTATAATCTCCTACCGCAATTCCCTCTTCGTTATTCCAAAATTCCATGGAATCGTAAAATACCTTTTGATGAGATTCCCTATAAACTACTTTTCCGTTTTTAAACAATAGAGCCGGATTTGAAATTGAGATTGCAAAAACATCTTCGTCTGTTAAAGCCAAAGCTCTAAAGTTTGGATACAGAGAGTCCTTATCAGATAGATAATGCTCTTGTTTGATTTGTTCAGGAGTATTAGACTCAAATGAATAGATCAGGCCTGTTGCGCTAGCGCTATAAATCTTATTATTTTTTATTTCAAGGGCTCTTATGTTTATTGTAGAATCTAATAAAATTGGACTGATTTCTAAACCACTAAAAGATCTAGTTTTATTGAAATTTGAATCCCTACAGCTGCTTAAAAAGCTAAAAAAACCGACTAAGAGTATTGACGTGAAAAAAAGTTTTCTGTAAAACATAAATAGTATAATTGAGTTTAAATTTAAAACAATTAAAGTTATGTTTAATTTGAAAACAATGCAAGACATTAGTATCTTCAATTAAATTAAAAAGTTATGGCTCAATCATTTGACTATATAATTATTGGAGCAGGTTCAGCTGGTTGTGTTATGGCTAACCGATTATCAGAAGACCCTGAGAACTCGGTTTTACTATTAGAAGCAGGAGGACCCGATACCAATATGAACATCCATATCCCTGGAGCTTATTTAAAAATACACAAGAGTAAAGACGATTGGGGTTTTTGGACCGAAGAACAATCTAATGTATTGAAGCGAAAAATATATTTACCACGAGGCAAAACACTAGGAGGTAGCAGTTCAACTAATGCAATGGCTTATGTTCGGGGTAACGCTTCTGATTATGACAGCTGGGCTTCGTTAGGCAATTCTGGATGGGGCTTTAAGGATGTACTCCCCTATTTTAAACGTTCAGAAAATCATGCTCAAGCAGATTTGGTAGATAAAGGTTATCACGGTGTTTCGGGAGAACTGGGAGTTACCTATCCCGCCAAATTTAAATCGGCTTTTTTAGAGGGGTTTCTCACCGCATGTTCTGCAATAGGCATTCCCAGAACTACTGATTATAACGGTACAAAACAAGTGGGTGCTAGTGCTGTTCAAAGCACGATAAAAGATGGCAAAAGAATGAGTGGGGCTGTAGCTTTTCTAAAGCCTGTTTTAAAACGACCTAACCTAACGGCTATTACACAAGCTCAAGTCGAAAGAATAATTTTAAAAGACAAAAAAGCCGTTGGTGTTCAATACACTAAAGGCTCAAAATCTATATATGTTGAAGCAAAAAAAGAAGTTATTTTATCCGCTGGATCTTTTCAATCACCGCAGCTTTTAATGCTTTCTGGAATTGGGGATTCAACTGAGCTAAATAAGCACGGAATTGAATGTCTGCACGAACTAAAAGGTGTTGGTAAAAACCTTCAAGACCATTTGTTTTTTCCTATTTCTGGCCAATCAAATACGCAAGGCGGTGTTAACCACTTCATTCCACCTTTACAGCAATTCAAAGCAGCTTGGAACTATTTTATAAATAAAAAAGGAGTTTTTTGCACCGGGCCTCTCGAAGGGATGGCTTTTTTTGATATTGATCAGAAAGGGGAACAAGTAAATTTTCAATTTCACTTTTCTCCGATGTGGTTGGGACATGAATATGGCTATGATGCTTATGACCTCAATGGGTTTCCTCGCAGCGATGGTTTTACTATTTTTCCGACACTATTACACCCCAAAAGTCGAGGTACTGTAACCCTATCATCTGCAGACCCTAAAGCTGACCCGATAATTCAACCTAATTTTTTAGAAGAAAAAGAAGACCTGGATCAGCTCGTAAAAGGAGGAAATTTAGTCTTTAAAATGATGGAACATGAGGCATTAAAAAAGCACACCAAAACGAAAGGGCTTCCACACGACCGAAACAACAAAGATGCGCTTATCGAACACATCAAGAAAACTGTAGAAACCGTATATCATCCAGTCGGAACCTGTAAAATGGGCAACGATGATTTGGCAGTAGTTGATTCTTCCCTAAAAGTACATGGAATTGCAAACCTCCGCGTGGTAGATGCCTCAATAATGCCTAAAATTGTTTCTGGAAACACAAACGCTCCGGTATTTATGATCGCTGAAAAAGCTGCTGACATGATTCTAAACTCTTAAAATAGGTATATAAAAATCAGTGATCGCTAGACCAAAAACAATTTTAGACATTATTGCTTAACTATCGTCTCGGATTCTATCTTCTTCTTGAGTATCATTCCGGTCGGTTTTATCCTTACCAAATTTAGACCCAAAGCTATACGATAATCTAAGTTGAATATTTTGTCTAGAACCATTGCTATCTATGGTGGCAGAACCATTTCCATAATCAATAGTTCCAATAAAACCTCGATTCAATACTTTACTCAGACCCAGGTTTACCTTCAGTTTGTCGTCCATGAATTTTTTTCCAAAGGAGAGGTCTAATTCCGCTAACCAATCCACCTCTATTTGTCCTTCTAGTGATCCCGTTCCATAATTTCCACTAATCTCAAAATCGATTTCTAAAGGCAATTCATAACTCGCTTGAATGAACCAAAATAAATTCCATTGATTTAAATCTAAATCATAAGTTGTTGACTTAAAGTCGGTATTTACTAATATAAAACCCGTATACCCTTCTACTCTATTTATAAAATCTAAGGGGCCTAATAATCTAAAATTCCAATTCGTATTTTCTTCAACGTTTACGTCCAGCTGTCTGATCTGAGCGGTAGCATTATCTTGTCGGATTAACTCAAAAATAGCGTCTTCTGTATTGCTGTAGCCGATGGTGAAAAACGGTTGCCCTTCGTAGGTTAAATTGAACTGATATTTATTGGTATAGGAAGGAGTTAAGTTTGGATTACCTTCACTTGCCGAAAATGGATCTAAAAATTCCGCAAAAGAATTTAAACTATTATATGATGGTCTGCTAATTCTATAACTATAAGACAAACTTGCCCCCAAAACTTCAGATAATTCGCGGCTAATTGATGCGCTTGGAAACAATTTTTTAATGGGCCTTTTCTTTACAGTCGAATTTAAAGCGCCGTTTCTTAAGAATATTGAACTTCCGTCTGTATTACTATCTTCATATCGGACTCCACCTGAAAAAGACCATTTCCCAAAGGTAGAATTAATTTTGGAATACAATGCAAAAATAGTTTCATCAATTAAAAACTGACTACTTCCATCTTCATTAAAATCAAAAGAACCCAGGCTATTTTCATTAAAAGACTGTAGGTCATTATCGGTATTTACATCTGCATATCGGGTTCCAAAACTTAAATTTAAATTATCTGAAAATGTTTTTGTGTATTCTAAACGATAGGTTTTTACATTAAACTTTCCTTTCTGAATGTATCTTCTATCTACAAAAGGTATAGTACTCCCGGCGACATCATATAAGTCGTTTGTGTTGTCATTATTGAAGTTTATATAATTAAAATCGATTACTAATTTATCGGTATCGGACTTATACTCATAATATGGATTGAAATTAAAATCAACCCTATCTGTGTCAAAACTATTTTCAGAAAATAAGGTGTTTGTTTCTGTAGCATCGGAAATAATGGTTTCACTATATGCAATTCTTTTCAATTTTCTATTGTTCCACCGTCCACCTACTCCAATAATGTTTTTATCATTTATATAATAATCTATATTTCCGCTAATTCTAAAATTCCTTGGACTATAAGGTTCTCTTGTTGCTTGATCGTAAGTTTCACTCCCAACATTCCGCACCAAAAACAAATCATCTCTCCAGGTTGGTTCGGACTGGTTAAAACTTGCTTGCCAATTTAATTTGTTTTTATAACTCGCTATAGAAGCGCCCGTTGAGTATTCAAAACCCTGATCTTCTCCTACCAAAGTAGTGACATTACCATGGGTTCCTAAACGTACATTTTTCTTTAAAATGATGTTTATAATTGCTCCTGAACCCGAAGCTTCATATTCTGCTCCTGGTTGCTCAACTACTTCAATTTTAGATATGTTATCTGCAGGAAAATCGCGTAACAAGGTTTGGATATCCATATATTCCGTAGTTTTTCCATTGATAAGAATTCGAACGCCTCTATTTCCTGCAATTGAAATCCCATTGTTAGTCACTAAAATACCTGGCACCTTACGCATAACATCTTGTAGGCTGGTATTGATCAGTTCAGAATTTTCAAGATCTACAACTAATTTTTCGGCGGTTTGCTTTATAACAGGTCGTTTGCTTTTAACAACAACCTCGTTTAATGCTTGAGCCTCTTCTTCTAGTAGAAAGTTAAAAATAGTGTTGCCCGTGAGCGAGAATTCCTCTGATTTTTTTATTTCAAAGCCTAAAACAGAAATTTCTAATTGATAGTTTCCATTCGGGATGTTTTCGAAAACATACGCGCCATCATCATCAGATATGACGCCTTTTGGCAATTCATCACCTCCTTGTTTATGCAAAATGATATTAGCAAAAGGAAGATAAATTTTGTAAGCATCGGTAATTGTTCCTGTGATAGAATTTTGGGCATTAACTGAAAATAATACTAAAAAGAAAAGTAGTGTTGATGAGATTGGTTTTTTCATTATTGTTTGGTTCGGAGTTTTTTGTTTTTTACAACTATTTTTTAGTCATATTTCGTGCAAATATAAAATTAAAATTTAACTATGCAATACATAGTACTATATTTAACATATACCTTTAAAATAAAAGAAACTCTAATTTGATCTATATATGTAAATACAAGATACCCTCATATAAGTTCATTCTATTCTAATAACCAATGGCCTTGAAATCTTCATAAAATGAAATAAGAGTTTCTTTTGACGGGTTGTTGGGTTAAAAAAAGTATTAATTAATAGGTTTTTTAGTTGTTTGTACATAATTAAATATAGAATTACCAAAATAGAATTCTAATGCTAAAGAAACAAACAACAGTTTACATCAATAAAATAGAGGGATAGATGAAATAAAAAGGCTAGAACAAGCAGTTATCTAAACACTAAAATATTTATGAATGTTTTGTAAAATTTAAAAAAATAAAATCAATAACTTTAAAAAATATTAATCTATTCAAAATATATGTTTACTTATAATACCGAATTAACTGAAAAATTCAATAGTGCTTTCAAGGTTGATCAGATTTACTCCCATTCTGAATTAAGAGACTTTCTTGAAAACGACAGTTCTTTTTCAGTAAAAAATGTTGCTGCTTATTCTTATAACAGGTGGAACAAAGGGATGAACGAGATTTTCCCACTGCTCGAATGGATGAATAGAGGATATTATAAGTATTTAGGAGAAAACAATGAGTACAACGGTATAATTATCCATCATCCTCAAGGAGGTATTCCTTATAGAATGGGAGAATTTACAGAAGGGGAGCTAACTTTCGAAAACGGATTCAAGGATTTTAAAGATTGGAAAGATTCTACCGACGATGGTATAAAAATTATAGACTTGAATTCTAAAGTTACATTTGAGTCATTAGACAAAAAAATCACTCAAAAGAAAATGATTAAAGAAATCAAAGAAGAGCGAATTAAATTTGATGATGGCTATTCGAATCTATATGCAAATTCGGTCTTAGGTGAACTTTTAAAATATAAGATTGAAGGTGATCAATTTGAATTTGGTCAAACAACTTATGTCATAAAAGACATTTGTTAATTTTTAGCTATTAAATTAATTAGTTGTCTTCACCTGTATACAAAGACTCCCAATCATTAACCTTCATCGCCTCTATATTCAAGTCATCTAGACCTTTTTGGTCAAATGGATTTTCAATATAATCCTGTACATTATAGAGAGCCATTAAAACAAAACTTACAACCAAAGAGAACATTAAAGAAACTATTGATTCTAATTGAAATCCGGTTCCAGAACTTGTTACAATTAATTGAGAGTTGTATAAAAATGGTGAAAAGTAAATAAAAATCAAACAGTATTTTCTTAATGAAATTGGTGTTCCATGTATTTTTATGCCTCGTATTTGTTCCGCGGAGAGAAACAACTCATTTTTAACCCTAATAAGGCTGTCTTTTTCTCTTTCGTTGAATAGTTTTTTGTGAGAATCAATAAAAAGCAACACTTCTTTTCTTTTCTCTCTTATTACGCCAAAATCATTATCCGTAGAGGTGTTAATTAAGTAATTATTTAAACCCGTCTGAACTCCAACCAGCTTATTGAATAAGCTTACATAATCTTTTTTATTTACTTCATCTACAGCATAAAAAATATTGGTTAAGTCAATTATTTTGTTTCTAAACTCAGAAAATAATGCAATGGCTTCTTGTCGTCTTTGATAAGCGCTTGTAATTGAAAAAACCAATGGAAAGACAATAGCAATACTCATTATTGTAAAATCAATTTTAATGTCGATTTTATACTTGTCATATAAAAAGTAGATGAGAATTGTTTCTATTAAGATGATTACAATTCTATAATTTAAGACTGATGATAGTGCTTTTGAATTCATTATAATTTATTTGTTTTTTAAGAAACAGTATGTTTTTACATAAAAGTCGACTTACTTAATAAAAACCCTATGGCTATTCCTAAAAAAAGAATGATGAAATTTTTCATTTTAAAAAGAAATCCATATTTCTCCCAAGTGTCTGGGATTTCGTTTTTATTCTCATCTAAAGCAAAGCCAGATTTAGTAGAATATTTTGCATACCAATAAAAAAATAAGGTGCAAATGGTAATACCTAAAATAATTAAAAATATAGTGTCAATCATAGTGATTTATTTTATATCATACCTCTATAACGTCTAAAGGATTAAAATTATTACAACCAACTATTTTAAACTTATAAAACGGTAAAACATTATTACTGCAATTTAAGAATTATAAATACTAAAGTTGTTTTATGACAAATGTTTTTTTATTCAATAAATCAAACCTTAACTTAGCTTAAATAATTTTTAAATCTTTTTATGCCCTTAAGATCGTTTCTTTTTTTAATATTATTCACTTTGCTTTTGGCATGCAAAAGCGGTTCAGATGAAATAGAAAGTCCGCAAACCGATCCATTAGAAACATCAGTTCAGTGGAATGATTTTGTCACTTTCAAGACCGGAAACATTCCTTTGATAATTGTAGCCCCACATGGAGGTGATTTAAAACCGCAATGGATCGATGATAGAGGATGTCCCGATTCAAAACTACTACAAGATCAATATACTTTGGGGATTGCGCTTCAGATAGAACAAGAGCTAAATGCAATGGGCTATCAGCCTTATATGGTCTTAGCTAAAATGCATCGAATTAAAATAGACCTCAACCGCTCGCTAAATACAGCACTTTGTGAAGATAAGACTGCTGTCCCGCTTTGGGAACTTTTTCATAACCAAATTACTGCCTTTCAAAACGACATTAGCACTATGCATGGAAGGGGTATTCTTATAGATCTTCATGGCCAATCTCATCCAGAACAAAGAATAGAATTAGGTTATTTATTGAATGGAAGTATGCTTCGGGATTTAGAACAAAACGCTACTGATTATTCAAATCAAGTATCCATTAAAAATCTTATTTCTAATCACCCAAATCAAACTAGCTTTCAACAACTTCTAGTCGGAGAAAACTCGCTAGGAACGCTTTTATCAGAGCAAGATTTTGCTGCTGTTCCTTCTCAGTCGGATCAAGCTCCGCTTGAAAGTCAATTGTTTTTTTCTGGAGGGCACAATACGATCAACTATGGGTCTCGAGATTCTGGAACCATTGACGCAATACAAGTAGAACTAAATCGAGTGGGATTACGTGCAGAAAGTGACGATAGGCAACGATTTGCCAATGTGTTTTCAAATGTTATTATAGACTACCTAACAGTTCATTATTCCGACGCATTTACCCCTTAGGCACTTTGCCAAAAACTATTTCATCTGCAACTTTTTGACATTTTTCCGCAATGGATTGTTGAACAATAAAATAAAATATTTTTTTGCCTTTTTTATCAACCCCTTCCTTTCGTCTTGGAAGTCCTTTGCTCGATTGTCCGCTCAACTTTGAGAAAATAACGCAGGCAGCTAAATAGCTACCATTAGAATTTGTGTGTTTATTATCGTCTGTAAGTAAATTGCTTCTAGGAAATTGAGAATTAAACGCATCAAATGCTCTGCCTACTGGTATTAGATATTCTTTAGAACCACTAATGTTATTTTTTAAAGCATTTTCAATGGCTTTAGATCTGTTTTTGTCCAGAGGGTCAAAACCCGAAATCCCGGGATAAACCCAAGTAGAATAAATATATTTTGTATTCGATCTTTTAGCAATTGACTGAAGCTTTTCAAGGTATTTAGCAGTTGTATCTATAGCTGTCAATGGATAGTTACTGTGATCTTGAAAAATTACTCGAGAAAACCGTTTTTTGGATAAAAGCTTTTTTGTTTTTAATCCTTTTTCGCCCAACCAATGTTCCTTTAAAGTTGCTCCTCCAGCCGTACTTTGACTAATGTCCCAATGTAACCCTCGAGACAATGCCATTTGTTCAACGGTAGAAGGAATGTTGTAGTAAAAGGTAAAACTGTTTCCTACAAATAATATTTTTTCTTTTTTTTGAGCGAAGCTAAACGTGCTTAGTGCTAAAAAAAATATAAAACTAATTTTTTTCATCAGCAACATAGTATTCTGTTGTTCCTTCCCAATCTGGATCTGCAGCACCCTTCCACGAATTACTCAAAGAATCAAATGAAACAGCGTGTACTCTTCCAAATCTAGCAATCGAATTAATCATTTTGGTTCTAAAAATAGTTGCATTTAAAACTGCATTCATGTCTTTTACAGAATCATGATCTTCAATCCAAAGCGTATCTTCAAAAGGATAAACCCGAGGAAGCATTAGGGAGCGTTCTAAGGTGTTTTTTTGGTCAATGTGCCTGCTGACTACTTGGGTTATGGTTGGGACGATTCTACTCCCTCCAGCTGCTCCTATTGCCAATATTAACTCTCCGTCTTTGGTTATAATTGTTGGAGAGATATGGGAATTGGCTCGATCACCTGGCTTATAATCTCCTAGGTATCCGCCTAAGGTAACCGCATAAAGAAACCCAAGACCTTTAGTCGCTACTTTTGAACCCATATTAGGTCCAATAGTTTGTGTTAAAGAAACTGCGTTTCCAAAATGATCTACAGCTGTCAAATGAGTTGTATGACCGTCGATAGAACCAAAAGAAATAGGGTTATCCGATTCAATGTTTGTTTGGATGTTTGAGAATGATGAGTCAATTTTGTCTGCAAGCTCTCCTGCTTTTTCATAGGACAAAATAAGGTTTAGGGAATCCAAATTTTCTTGTTTTTTTCTATATTCATAGGCTATTTCAGTTGCTTTACCATTGCTAAGCGCCCAGTCTTCCTCGGAATTAAAACTTGGTAAGTGGTCTAGAATTTGAAGTATTTGAACTGTAATTGCTCCGAAAGAAGGTAAGTATAGAGAGTGAACCTTATGGTCTTTAAAAACACCATCAACTATTTTAGAAGATAGGGCTCTGTAGTTTTTTAAATCCTCAAGCGTTATGATTCCACCATTTGCTTGAATGTCTTCTACTATTTTACGAGCTACCTCCCCTTCATAAAATCCTTTTCTACCTTTTGCAGCTATTGCTTTTAGAACCTCTGCTAAATCTTTTTGAATAATTAAATCGCCTGCACTATTTACAGTACCATTTTCTTTAAGGAAATGATGACTTGAGCCCTCGAATTCTGCGATTTTTTCTGCAGCCATTTGCTGCCTTAAAGCTTCTCCTGGAAGCATTATATATCCATTTTCTGCATAATTGATAGCAGGGGCTAGGACTGCATTCAATTCTAAAACGCCGTGATCTTCTTGTAATTTTATTAAACCTGCAACAACACCCGGTATTCCAATAGTTTCATACCCGTAAGAATATTTTTGTTCTAGGGGAGTATAATTAATGGGTACTTCCGTAGACGCATCGACTCCAGCTATTGAACCATCCGATGTTCTATAGATTGCTTGTAATCTTCCACCTATTCCACTCATACTAGATTCAACAACAGATAAAGAGAACGCTGCTGCAACTGCAGCATCAAATGCATTACCGCCCTGAGCATACATAGCTTTTCCAGCCAATGATGCTAATGGATGAGCCGCTGAAATGACATTATTATTAAAACCTGGTTTTGGCGTTTCGTTACATGCATAAATAAGCACTAAACAAAAACCGCTCAATATTAATTTAAGATTTTTCATTGAAATTATTTTTATCATAATGTACTAAAAAGAAAAAAGGCTTACGAAAAATCGTAAGCCTTTTTTTAAAATCAATTACTGATTAACCGCTGTTTTTAGAAATATTCCAGGATCTTCAGATGGTGCATTTGAGTTAGAATTCAACTCATTTGTTGAATACGGCATACGCTCCGGGTATGGTGGACCAGGTCCATTTACCAGAGTATAAGGAACTGCAAAAGCAGAATCACTTTTACGTAAACGACGTGCATCGTTATATGGCATGTGCATTCCGAAACCAGAAACATAACGCTCTTCAATCACCTCTCTTAAAAAGGCATTTAAAGCTGAAATATTGTCCCCATTTTCAATTCCACCATTTGCAAAATCTGCTTCAACAAAAGCATCGTATTGATAGGTAAGTCCCGAAAAACTTGTGTTTAGGTTACCTCCCGATGCTAACCAAGCGCGTACCTCATTTAAATAAGGTAGACCAGTTGAAACGGTTCCTGAACGAGCAGCTGCTTCAGCCATAATGAGTTTATTCTCGAAAAAGGTAACCATATTTTGAGGTTGTTGTTGTTGAATAATCCCAGTATTAGCACTTCCACTCGATGAGTTAATCGTATAAAATGCCTTACGAGCAGTTTCGTTTGTTTTAGCATGGTTACGAGAAAGAGCATTTGCAGGATCAAGCATTTGAATTAAATGACTTTCAACTCCATCTACACTGTTTCCAATATCTCCAGATCGAGAGCCCTCTAGAATCTTCCAGAAAAGGTTTTTATCATCTACTGCTGCGTCTCCAGGGATAAATTTCATGTCTCCATCGGCACTTGAAATTCCACTTTGAGCTGCTGATAAAGCGCTAGGATAGTCTTTTTTATGTAAATAAAAACGTGCTTTAAGTGTATTTGCTGCTGCAATCCATTTAGCTTTATCTCCACCAAAATAGATGTCTTCTTGAACAGATGCGCTACTTGCTGCGTTCAATACACCAATCGCAGCATCTAAACGACTAATTGTTGCATCGTACACGGCAGTTTGAGAATCAAAAGTAGGATCAGAAACTTCTGGATTTCCAGATTCAGAGTAAGGAATATCTCCAAACAATGAAGCTGCAGTTCCTACTGCATGGGCTTCAACAACCATAGCTATTCCAACCAAAAGTTGACTGTTAGAATTCTCGATGATGTGACGCATATTGGTTATTACACCAACATAGATTGCATTCCATTCTCCATTAGATTCTGCTGTAGACAGGTTGAATCCATAGATATTTGAATATAGAGAAGAGTACCCGATCAACTGACCTGAGTACATTCCACTTATTCGATTGAGGTGACCCAACTGTACTTGTACATTGGCAATCATTCCTCCTGTTAAAAACAACCGCTCTTCAACATCACTTACAATGATGTCGTTTGGATTGTCGTTAATTCCCTCTACAATGTCCTCGCAAGATGTTGCTAAAAGTAAAGTAAGGGATAACGAAAGTATTGTATATATTTTTTTCATAATTCCTTGTGTTAATAGTTAAATTGAACTGAAAGTAACGTTGACTTTGTCTGTGGATTCGTAAAATAATCTAATCCAAGTGCATTACCAACACCATACTGATTTACCTCAGGATCTATCCCAGGAATCTTGTTGATGTTAATTAAGTTTCTTCCAGTCAGCGTGAAACGAATACTGCTTAAACCAGTACTGCTTTTAATACTAGCAGAATCAAGAGTATAACTTAGAGAAAGCTCACGTACTTTAGTGAATGTAGCGTCATAAGTTCCGAAGTTATAGGCCTGGTTATCACCAAAACCTCCTCCAATACCAGTTCTATACCAGCTTTCGTCTAATAAAACATCTCCACCACCGTAATTAGCTACCTTACCACGAACTGTAGTTCCCGCAGGAACAGTATTTCCTGCAAAGTTTACAAGATCTCTACTTAATGTAGTTTGAGCTGCTGTTTCTTGTGTTGTTCCGAATCTTCTCAAAACCCATAAGGTTCTTGGAGAAAAATCTCCTCCTTGTGAATGTTCTACAACCATGTTCAAAGCAAACTTCTTGTAATTTAAGTTTAGTCCTAAACCTGCTCTCCATTCTGGGTTAGGATCACCCAACACAATTGGACTTGGTGTAATTTGTGGAAAACCATTTTCATCTAAGTCATAGCTTCCATCAGGATTAGTTCTAGATCCCGTTCCAAATAAGACTCCTAAAGGATGTCCTACAATAGCACGAGAACTAACTGATGCTCCTGGTGAAAGGTTTACAGTTTCTGTACCAAAAAGGTCGGTAACTAAATTATTGTTTTTAGACCAGTTTAAACTAGTGGTTAAACTTAGATCTTCTTTTTGAATTGCATTCCAACCTAAGTCAATTTCAAACCCATCATTTTGCATGGCTCCGAAGTTTCCGTATTGAGTTGCAAACCCTGAAGAAGGAGAAAGACTAACGTCTAGTAATATACCTTCAATTTTGTTACTGTAATAAGTCATTGATAATGTTAAGTCATTATCAAAAAAACGTAAATCAGTTCCAACTTCCCACTCAGTCTTAATTTCTGGTTCAAGATTTGGATTTCCAAGGTTATTATCTAGTCGGAATCCACCTCCAAAAGAATCAATACTTAACCCATCACTGTAAGTTGAGTATCCAAACCCTCCTTCTGCTAAGGTTTCGAATCGGTGAGCAGAAGGTTGTACCCCTACTTTACCAATCGAAGCACGTAATTTCCCGAAAGAAAGTAAATCAGATTGTACTGCCGTATTTGTAAACGACCAAGCTACATCAGCTGATGGATAAAAGAAAGTTCCTTTTACCGTTGAAGATGCTTCAACACTTCCCGTTAAGTTAACGAATAACTCTTCGGCAACATTGAAATTCATTACTCCATACCCACGATTAGATTTTCTGAACGATTTGAAGTTAGAAAAACTAGAAGCTTCCGCAGAAGTATTTAGAGAACTTGTTTGTTTTGTAGAGTTTACTAAAAACCCACTAATTAAACCTGAATTTCTATTGTATATACGATCATTTAAACTCCATCCTACTGTTGCTGTTAAACCTACTTTATCAGTTAGGGTAAAATCTCCACGACCAATAAAATCAAAGTTCATGTCACGAGTAGCAATTTCGTCTTCTTGGTATGCCCCGTTTACACGATTACTTCCAGCCGTTCCAATTGGAAAGAAATAAACTCTACGGTCATCGGAAACATCAATGTTACCTCTAGTAATAATTTGCAACCAATCGTTTGGCTTAATTGTAAGCTCTGGAGTTACATTAAAGCGGTTTACTTTAGTATTAGCTACCTGCTCTTTAATAGTCCATAATGGGTTATTATAAGAAGGGTTAACGTTATTTCCTAAGTAACGACGGTACGATCTTTGACGACGAACAGATTCTCCACCAGAACTACTTGTATAAGTTCCAATGTAGTCACGTTGATCAAAGTCTGGTGGAGTACGCAACAATCCTAACATTACACCAGCAGTATTTGAACTCTGCTGAATACGATTAGAATCTGTGTATGTGTACGCTACTTTACTTGAAAGCGTCATCCAGTCGTTCAACTCTGCTTTGTAATTAAAACGAAGGTTGGTACGATCATATGTTGATTCACGAATAATACCGTCTTGTTGAAGGTTAGATAAACTAAAGAAATATGAATTTCCTTCAGACCCTCCACTTATATTTAAATCATTTTGCCAAAAAGTTCCTGTTTGAAATACAGAATCCCAGTTACTATCTGTAAAAGTTTCTTTAGAGTTTTTAGCTGTAACAGGATAGTAAACCGTTCCATCTTCTGCAGTGAAATACCCTCCAGATGAATTTACTTCATCTGCACCACCAGCTCTGTCTGGGATATAATCTCCCCAAGCCTCAGCTCTTGTGATTCCAAAATTACCACTTCTACCTTGACCCCAAGTGTTTTGCATTGGGATGCGCTCCGAAACTTCATCAAAAGAATACGAAGAGGTATAAGTGATTTTAGCTTTTCCTTTTTGACCGTTTTTAGTGGTAATTACAATTACCCCATTTGCAGCTCTACTTCCCCATAAGGCGGCAGCAGATGCTCCTTTTAATACTTGAACAGAAGCTATATCAGATGGGTTAATGTCATTGAATCGAGATCCTTGAGTAATACCTCCAGAACGTCCTCCAGTTAAGCCATTTCCTCCTGCATATGAAGTTGTGTTGTTCAAAGGAACACCATCAACAATAATCAGAGGATCACTGTCTCCTAATATGGTATTTGCTCCACGAATACGGATTGTACTTCCTGCGCCGGGATCTCCGTTAGATCTAGTTATTTTAAGCCCTGATGCTTTTCCACTCAATGAATTGGCCAAAGTAGCCTCTCCTGAACGAATTACAGATTTTGTGCTTACAATAGAAGAAGTAGATCCTTGTTGATCACGTTTCTCTGTAAAACCTAAGGAAGTGACAACTACTTCATTTAACATTTGAGTATCTTCTTCTAGCATTACGTCAATAGAAGACTGGTTACCCACGTTAACTGATTGCGCTATAAACCCTGTATAGGATATTACAATAACACTAGTTTCATCGGTTACGGAAATTTCATAATTTCCGTCAAAATCAGCGCTCACACCATTGGTAGTTCCCTGTTCAATAACAGTTGCACCGGGCAGAGGTCCGTTTAAGTCGCTGATGTTTCCTCGAACAATCTTTTGCGCAAAGACCATCTGAGTAACAACAAGCAACAAGCATGTTAATTTAAAGATTTTGTTTTTCATGTGTATAGTTAATAGTTAATGAATTATAAAATTAGTTAAAATTATGTTAACACAACATAATATATTTAAATTTATAAAAACAATTTTAATAAAGCAGACCTTTAAATCAATTCATCAAAAAAATGCAAAAAATAAAACCGTTTATTCTATTTTTAGGTCCTGCAATATTTTTTGCTCTCCAGGCCATTGGCCCATCGGAAACTATTCCAACAGAAGCTTTTTCTATACTATCTGCGACTATTTGGATTGCCCTTTGGTGGGTTTTTGAAGTAGTCCCTATAAGTGTAACTGCTTTACTTCCTATTGTCTTATTTCCGCTTTCGGGGGGATTAGATCTATCAACTACTACAGCTTCCTATGGGCATAAGTACGTTTTTCTATACATGGGTGGGTTTATGATTGCAATTGCAATCGAAAAATGGAACCTTCACAAACGGATTGCTTTAAACATAATTAGTTTTGTCGGAACAAACATTCACCGCATCATCCTTGGTTTTATGCTTGCAACCGCATTTCTTTCGATGTGGATTTCGAACACAGCCACTTCCGTAATGATGCTTCCAATTGGCATTTCTATTGTAAAACAATTACTCGACAACCCATTGACCAAGGCAAACGAAACAGAGGTATTTGGTAAAATGTTAATGCTAGCAATAGCATACAGTGCCTCTATTGGCGGTATTGCAACACTGATAGGCACTCCACCCAACTTAGTCTTGGCTGGTGTTATTAGTGAGGTCTACCAGGTAGAGATCACCTTTCTTCAATGGTTTCTCTTCGGTTTTCCCATAAGCATTATTTTACTATTCATTGGTTGGATTTTCCTTACCCGCTTTGCTTTTAAACTTGAAATGATTGAATTTCCTGGAGGAACCTCTGAAATTAATCGAATGAAAAAAGAACTAGGTTCAATTTCGTATGAGGAAAAAGTTGTTGGTTTAATTTTTGGTCTTACTGCTTTTTGCTGGATTACAAGGTCTTATTTGTTGAAGCCTTTATTGCCCGCTCTAGATGACACCATCATTGCTATAATTTTTAGTATTCTTTTGTTTGTTATAAACACAAAAAAGAAAGAGGGAAAATTATTAAATTGGGAAGAAGCTGTAAAAATGCCTTGGGGAATTATAATTTTATTTGGTGGAGGAATGGCCTTAGCTAAAGGTTTCGAAGTTTCTGGTTTAGCCCTCTGGATCGGAAGTCAAATGACCTTGATAAGTGGTTTAAGTTTAATTTTGATTGTAATTGTTATCATCACTTCTGTAAATTTTCTTACTGAAATCACATCCAATCTCGCTACAACAGCAATGCTTATTCCTGTCCTAGCGCCGATTGCACTTCAATTAGATGTTCACCCATACATGCTTATGGTTGCGGCTGCTACTGCTGCCTCATGTGCTTTTATGTTACCCGTCGCTACACCCCCGAATGCTGTTGTTTTTGGCTCAGGTTACCTTCGCATTCCTGATATGATAAGGACAGGTGTTTTTATGAATATAATTTCAATCGTGCTCCTTACTCTAATGGTCTATTTTGTTTTACCCGTCTTATGGGACTTCGTTCCTTTTGAATTTCCTGAAGCATTTAAGAGCGGTGTTTCTCAATTATAAAGTCGTGTCCACTTGTTTCTTTTGGGCCAAGTAATTAAAGAGATTTAAACAACTAAATAAAAAAACCCCACCGAAAGCAACAGCTAAGTGAGGGTTACAAAACATCAATACCACTTGACCTTTATTTATTCAATAACGTCAATATCCTCTATCACTAGTAAAACCGTCCAAATCATCAAAAGACGTCAGATAACGAAAACAAGCATGGGCTTGCCATTTCTTTGCATAAAAAAAGCCCTACTTTCGTAGAGCTTATATGTTATAATATACAATATTAGTTAGTTATTGAAATTATTAAGAACTTTATTTTTACATTCTCTGTTAGCAGCAGCCATATTCCAGTATGATTTAGCACATTTATTGTATAATACCTGCTTAGAATCACTTAAACCTTCAAAACCGACATACGATCTCTTACTCATCACTGACGTACAGTCACAAGGATCTGGTTTACCACCTCCAATAAGATTAACTAAAAAGCCTAATACGACCGTTATGATTATTACTTTCTTGGTAGTTGATAACTTCTTCCTAAGTTTATATAAAAATAAGATTGAAAACACTGTGCCTGAGAGTACTGCTGGAATTATAAGTAACTCCTGAAAAACGCCTACAAGTGTTGAATGAATTTCAAGTTTATACAGTACATAAAAGAAACCCACTACACTCCAGCTTGATAGGGCAACTATCAAGGATTTTTTCATAATCTATAGTTTATAATCCTTGTAATTCGGCAGCTACTGCTTCGACGCGCTCCATTACTCTCAACAAGTTTCCACCCCATATTTTCGCGATTTCATCTTGAGTATATCCTCGTTTCACTAGTTCTTTGGTTACATTCAAGGATTC
>Ga0209223_10000783_pt1 | contig 36472 bp, 37 predicted proteins | sample COG_06_FD_184750 | JGI IMG/M metagenome (GOLD analysis project Ga0209223, IMG submission 184750) | Pelagic Microbial community sample from North Sea - COGITO 998_met_06 (SPAdes) (version 2) | ecosystem: Environmental > Aquatic > Marine > Neritic zone/Coastal water | place: Helgoland, sampling...
TTACTTTCTTGTCTAAAGATGCTATGTAACTTGCAATGTATTTTATTCTTGAGATGTTACTTTTAATAACAGAGCTAAAAATTTCCTGGGGCAAGTCGCCAAAATGTGATTCAAGTTGTTTGGTATCCTTGGGTAAACAATAGCCGCCATACCCAAAAGATGGATTGCAATAATGACTGCCAATTCTGGGGTCGCTGGTCACGCCATCTAGAATAGATTGGCTATCTAAATTGTGTGCTAAAGCGAAGGTATCAAGCTCATTAAAGAAACAAATCCTTGTGGCTAAATAGGTATTAGAAAAAAGTTTGACGGCCTCAGCTTCATCGCTATCCATGAGGAATATCTCTGGCTCATTCAAAGCACATGATGCAAATAATTCTGCGATGTTTAACCCAAGCGATTCTGTGTTGCCAACAATAATTCTATGGGGATGAAGGTTATCCTCAAGTGCGCTGCCTTCTCTTAAGAATTCTGGAGAAAAAATAATAGGTACATTTGGATAGTGAGCTTGAAGTCTTTTCGTGTAGCCTTGCGGCACGGTAGATTTGATGAGAATAGGTGTGCTGGTATTTTTTTGAATAATCTTAGAAATGACCAAGTCAATTTGAGAGGTATCAAAAAATTTAGAGGACTCATTAAAGTTGGTTGGTAAAGCTAGAACAATAAGATCTCGACCTACAATTGCTTCAGCTAAGTCATCGCTTGTCTTTAGATGAAGTTCTTTTTGTACCAAGAACTCCTCGATTCTCTGATCTCGAATAGGAGATTTATTAGCATCAATCATCCGAAGTTTTGATGCATCAATATCAAACAGGGTGACTTCTTTCTCTTGGCTGAAAAGCACAGCCAATGAAAAACCAACATAGCCAGCTCCAATGACGGTAATTTTATCAAACAACTTTCTTGCCCTTAAATTAAATAGTTAAGTAACAATTATACTCTAAGAAAAAGTACGCTTTTTTATTTTAAATAATTTGAAGATTAATTAGCAGGCATGGGTTTATTGGTAAGAATCTAAACTCTGCAAGTCTCAACACCAAATTAAAGGCACTGCAAAAAGACCTAAACATGGATTCCAATAAACAGCCGCTCAGCGGCCATTCATTTAGAGTAGGTGCAGCACTTGATCTATTAGTACAAGGTGAGCCGCTTGAAAGGATAATGCTCAGAGGAGGTTGGCAGACGGATTCGACTGCCATGAAATATCTACGAGATTGGTGCATCTACAACTAATAATGAATTGTGCTCTAGTGCCTACAAGGCTCCAAGAATAAAAAGTCTACTAGCGCAACTCCTTCACATACACCACCGAATCAGCGCCTTTATGTACTTGGATTTGTTTAACAGGAATAGCCCCCATCTTCTTATAAAAAGCATGAGCCCTATCCAAATTACCCCCGACAAAAATGCTAAAACTGCTTACACCCTCCTCTCTGAAGTGAGCACAAAGAGCTTTGAATAAATTCTTAGCATGCCCTCCGCCCTGATAAGTCGGATTAACCACAATAGACAGGAGTTCCTGCTTAGGCAAATCGGCCGAAATATTACTTCCCTTACTTATTAAAAGTACTTCTATAATTTTATACATCTTAGAAGGCGATAAAAGGCAGGACTTGAGAGAGTAAATTAATCGAAGAGGTTGTAATAAAAGCTGCTTGTATATTCGCCCCAATCCATGAGTTCCTGTGACAAAGCCCACAATGTTGAGATCCATTCTCTCTACCAGTAAAACACTTTCACTATCCCTGTCGATTGCCTCGTAGAGCAAAGTGAGAAATGGAACACCCAGAGTTGCTAAAAAGCCCTGATTGATATGATCGCAATGAAGGCTAGCGATTGCTCTATAGTCGCTACTGTTCAGTTTATGGGGTTTTACATCCATTTATCTAATTCTTCTGGAGGAGTAGGTAAGTCTTTGAATAAGTTCCAGACCAAACCAGAACTAAAACCTAACACGACCCATATTGTGAGGCCAATAAGACTGAAATAAGAAGCAATATTTTGATGAGAGACATACCAATCCTCCAGAGATCCTTTATAGGGCATGACAATTTCATCATAGAACTTGCCCGGATCATTATTTGCATACATCATATCTTCTTCATCCCGAAATATAATGGATCCAATACCAGACAAGCCTGGTCGGACTTTGATTATTTCATTCTGCGATGATAGTGGAAATGCGTCAAAGCAACGCTGGGTTTGAGGGCGAGGCCCAATAACACTCATATCACCATTAAATATATTGATAAGTTGAGGCAACTCATTGATTTTGGTTTTACGAAGAAACCCACCCATTGGCAGCACACGCGGGTCATTTTTGACAGTTACAGTGCCTGTACCCATGTTAGGACTGTCTTTGAGCATGGTGGCAAATTTATAGAGCTTGAAATCTTTACCTCCTCGCCCGACACGATTCTGTGGGAAGAAAATTTCTCCCTCTCCTGTCACTCGCAAAATAAACATCAAAGGCAGTAAAAGAGGTGAAAGTAAAACCAGCGCCATACCAGAAAAAACAATATCAAAGAACCGCTGCATACTCACATTCTCCCATCTAAATATTTACCTGTCTCTTTGTGATCAAAATCAGGGATCATCTCATTAAATAGATCAACTATTGGTGTCTTTTCCCAAACTGTTTGAGCGCGGAGCTCATGGATCACTTTTAAAAAATTATCCAGTATATCCGAACTGAAGTTAGCTTCATTTTTAATCACTCCTAAATTCTTAAACCGATTCATATCCAGAATTTCGTTGTCTGTAAAAAATTCTTCAAAATCTTTTTCACCTGAGGTGTCTGATTTGAAGAAATAACAAGGCCAACGCTTGGAAGCGATTAATTCATAAGATCGGTCTCTTGCTTCCTCCTCAGTTGAGCAATGATAAGGTTCGTACCCAAGGTTCTCTATGTAGCGCTCAGCAATGTCAGAAAAAGTAGTCAAATGAAGCTGTTCACTTAACTTTGGGAAAAAGATATCTCTATTTTCGCCAAGGAGGCATGACATTAGGCATAGTTCTCCAGATTCCTGGGGAGTTACAAAATAACGTCTAACATCATTGGGAGCTGAAATAGGCTGCCGTTTAGCAAAACGTTGGTTAAAACCATGTAAAAGTGAACCATCCGAAAACGCAACGTTAGCAAATCTAGCAGTCGAAATTTCCACCGACTCACTTTCACGCATCAGAAACATTTCCATGATGCGCTTACTCGCACCCATCATATTAACTGGGTTTGCGGCTTTATCTGTCGATACGCAAAAATACTTCTTGGCGCCCTGCGCTTTAGCCATTTGAACTGTCTTAATGGTATTAAGGATATTGACTTCAATAAGACGCATCAATGTAAAAGGATCTTTTTCACTTCGAACATGCTTAAGCGCCGAAAGATTAAGGACATAGTCATACCCCTCACCAGCATTCATGAGTGCTCTATATTCATTACTACCGCAATCAAGGGCGAAGGTGCGGAAGTCACCATCAATGTAACCGAGAGTGCTCCGAATATCTCTTACAAGTTCCACCATATTGTTTTCACTTATATCAACAACATGAAGTGCAAGAGGATTCCTTTTAAATATTTCACGCGTCACAGCCTGGCCAATAGAACCTGCGCCACCTATCACCAAAAAACGGCTATTTGAAACCAATGCCTCTAGTTCTTTTCTGCGACTAGAAATATCGTCATCAAATAGTGGTGCCGTTCGGCCAATCAGTTTTAATATATCCATAGTAATAGTTACTTATCCAGTTTTTTTAAGGCTCCATCAGGAACACTTGAGGGTATATTTACCACTCGATCTTCTAACCAAAGAGAGTTTTGAAGACCGTCTGTTTGACAATCTTTAAACATTGGGAGTTTGGACATCAGCGCCCAAATTGGACGAGTCATTACATTATTATCATTAGTTAACTTTAAGAACTCATCACGATCTTCTCTAGAATCTAGAATTATTGCATTTAGCCAGTGGTTCGCTTTGTTTCCTTCCAATGCACTAACAAATTTAACCCCCTTCTCATCAAAAAGACCTGCCCATTTATCAGCTAATGTTGTTTTAATAGCCAAAAACTCTCCAAGCCGCTCCATTTGAGCGCACCCTAAGGCAGCATTCAGATTAGGCATACGATAATTATATCCAATCTCATCGTGCACAAACTCATAAGGATGCGGAATCTTTGCTGTGGTCGTAATATGCTTCGCTCGTTTAGCTACCTCTAAGTCATCAGTGATAATCATGCCTCCGCCACCCGTCGTAATCACCTTATTGCCATTGAAACTTAGCGTTGCTATTGAACCAAAAGTACCAGTATGACGATTGCCTACATAACTACCCAAGGACTCAGCAGCATCCTCTATTAAAGCAATGTCCCAATCGGCACAAATCTCAGCAATTTCGGCTATTCGACAGGGAAATCCAAAAGTATGCATAGGGACACAGGCAGATATTCTTCTTCCTGAAAGTTTATTAAAGGTACCTTCAACCCTCTTTTCAGCATTGTCTTCAAGGAAGTTTCTTACAGATGAGGGGCTCAAACCCATCGTGTCGATATCCACATCAATAAACAGTGGTTTAGCACCTGCATAAGTAATAGCGTTACACGTAGCAATAAAAGTAAGAGCCTGAGATATCACCTCATCTCCCGGTTTAACCCCAGCTAACTCAATTGCCACATGAAGAGCAGCAGTTCCATTGACAGTTGCTACGGCATAACCAGCTCCCGTAAATGCAGCAACTCTATTTTCAAACTCTGTGACTTTAGCTCCCACGGATGATACAAAATTTGAGTCTACACAATCAATCAAATATCTTCGTTCGTTTCCTTCAAATACTGGGCGATGAAGTGGAATTGGGCCCTCTCCAAAGATTGCTTTTGCTTGAGCAACAAAACTTTTAGAAAGACTCATTAAATTACTATCCATACAAATTCAAAACCTTATTTAAATCAATTAATTCTAAGTATACGGCATACTTCAATTTCAAAATTAAAAAAATACAAGTGTACTATTCTAAATTTAATTCAGTATTGCGAGAATTTTTAAAAAAATAAAAATGGCTACTCTACTCACGATGCAGGAAAATTTTTGATCTAAAAGGCTTGCGAGCTGGTAAAAATTTTTGTGTTAAATAAATGATATCACGCAGATTATTGCCGGTGCGGGGAATAAATTACATTGATATAGGCGAGACATTTCATTTTTATTGCTCTTAGTAACCGCGAGAGCAGTAATAGAAACGCATCATATTTTTAAAAACCCTTTCAACCTGATGTCGCAACTAAAATATCATCCCTAATTTATCTAAAAAAAGGCTTAGACTAAAATTCTAACAATATCATCCAGGGATCTGTAATATCCATAATAAATCTAATACAAGTTACATTAATCATATATCTCCATCTAAGACTGTTTCGTATTTATTGAGTATTGAGCGGAAACTGAACTCACCGCGTGATAATTTAGCTGCTCGTATGGACATTTCAGCAGTCGATATATCGAACATATTTAACATTTTATCTGCTACATCTGATGCAACAAAAGGCTCTAGAACTAATCCAATATTATTTTCCAGTATCAAATCGGCTAGCCAACCTTTATGATTTATAATAACTGGTTTTAAAAAAGCTAAGCTATCAAAAAATTTATTTGCGGAATTGGCCCACATGGCTGGATGATCAATAACAGTTGAAATCATCGCATCGCTTCGTTTGATCATACTATATATTTTATTCTTATCTACAGCGTCATATATGAATACATTTAGATTCAACACGCCCAGTTTTTGAGCATAGGAAATAGTATCAACCTTACATTTTCCATCGCCAACCAAAACAAACTTATAATCAAACTCACGAAGAGCTGCTGCCAAATCAACAATGTAGTCCATATTATTTACATAACCAAATGTACCAGCATACAAAATAATTTTGCCACCAGACTCTATTTCATTAGAAAAACGGAATGGTGTTATGGCATCAATAGAAATGTTGTTGCAAAAATTGGGAATGACGGTGACTTTTGTTTCACTGTGCACCTCTCTTATATCAACCGCCATGCCTGGGGACAATGCGACGACATGGTCTGCATATTTATAAGTGAATTTTTCTAGGTATTTTGCCAGAAAAATCAATATTGGATTATTCAGCACTCCAAGCTCTATCGGAACTTTCGGCCAAGAATCTCGAACCTCAAAGATAAAACGTGAGCGGTAACACATTTTATGTAGCAAGCCCGGTATTGCGATGGTCAGAGGCGTACTTGTACTGATAACAATGTCTGCCTTTTCAGTTACAGAATATTTAACAGTCTTTAGCATGAATAATACAAACGACAACATTCTGGAACTAAAACTCATCATATTTGAATACCTATTAGGTATCCAAATGATTTTAAAGCCTGAAGAAATATACTCTGTTTTGACCCTATTATTCGAAGCGTTTCGCGCTGAAGTGATTACAGTAACATTATATTTCTTTGACATTTCCATAGCTAGCTCAAATGACCTAACACTCCCACCCATAGCAGGAACATTAAAATACTGATGAAAATATATAATTCGTTTCATGTGCATCTATGTTTATATTTCACTTCCAAAATCATCTAATTTTTGTATATGGCTAGTGCGCGTGCTTCCAAAAAATATGGCCAAATCAACCATTATGTAAATACTAGAATTCAGCTATTTGGTGTCGTGACGAAAAATTGCATGCCCGTCTTAACCAACGCTTTAAGAACAGGCCCCTTACTCACCCACCAAGGTTTGTTTGAAGCACACATCCAAAATTAGTAACCGTTTTTCTGCACCAAACTCTTTACTGACCCGCATTCCATCGCAGTCAATACTATTTATATACATATCACCAGCTCCATTTTTTATCATAATCATGATATGACCAAAAAGTTGATTCGTGAATTTCTTCTTCCTGCGCGTAACATCTAACTTCGACTCAATAATTAAAATTTTATCGCCCGCAACTTCAAACTCTAACCGTGAGATTCTTACAAGTTAGTAAAATCAAAAACTTTTCTTGTATTAGAGTTTATATGACGTAATATCAAATCGTGCTTCACACATAGCATACCAACTTCAATATTTTCAGGTGGATATTCGTTGACTTCCACTCCATTCAAAAAAAGTCTTTCTCTATCTGAGGCATCTAGATAAGGATCCCAAATATATGTCTTAATCCCTAGCCGCTCTAGAGACTGCAATATTCTATCTACTTTTGTATTTCTAGTATCAGAACAATTCTTTTTAAAGGTATAACCCATTATCGTCACAGTTTTGTTTAGAAGATTAATACGATTGATCTGACAGTACTGAAGGAAATTGTTTACTACCCAGGTACTCATACCTTCATTAATTTCTCTTGCGTTACGCATCAAATTTGGAATGTGACCGTGCCCAGTAGACTTATAAATCATATAATGTGGATCGACACCAATGCAGTGGCCTCCAACAAGCCCCGGTTCAACACGCATAAAATTCCATTTGGTACTTGCCGCTGCGATAACATCCATTGTATTAATACTCATCAACGAAAATATCTGATGCAACTCATTAACCAGCGCAATATTAACATCTCTCTGAATGTTTTCTGTGATTTTCGCAGCTTCTGCGACCTTGATACTCGGCGCCGAATGTATCCCGGCATCGATTATGTCACCGTAAAGTTTTTCTAAGACACGTAATGTTTTTATGTTGGACCCTGAAACGATCTTAGTAATATTCTCCAACTTATGAACTTTATCGCCAGGATTAATTCTTTCAGGGCTGTAACCAACATAAAAATCTGAGTTGAGTCTAAAGCCTGATTCAGCCTCTATGAGCGGCACGCAAATTTCTTCGGTGGCACCTGGAAAAACTGTTGATTCATACACAACCGTAGACCCATGTTTTAAATTTTTGGCTAATGTTTTGGTCGCCGCAATTAATGGTTCAAGGTCTGGAGTATTATCGGCTTTTATAGGCGTTGGCACAGCCACTATAATAATATCTGAATTTCCAATAACATTTTGATTGGACGAAAATGTTAGTTTGCTTGATAATTCGTTTAGGGTGGTTTGTGTTATCTCTCCACTTCGATCATCACCGCTGTTTAGGCTAGTAATTCTAGCCTCACTAACATCATATCCAACCACCTCATAATTTTTTTTAGCGAACGCACAAGCCAAAGGAAGTCCGACATAACCAAGCCCTATAACGCAAATTTTTTTTAAAATCATTTCTGAAGCCATCCCCTGCACTTTATGTAACTATTTAATAATATGAACTCCAAAATAGCACTCTCAGACTATTTGAGGTACCCCCGAATTATCTTATTAATTTTTTCTACTAGAATCACCATCACCATATAAATTTTTAATTTTCTGAGTAGGTGGTCCTTCCAAAATTCTACTGACCTCATTAACTATCGCCGTCTTATTTGCACCGGCAAGAGTCACAACACCAGTGTCTTCAGCTTCTGGCCGCTCAGAGGTATCTCTTATAACGACAACTGGTTTACCAAGTGATAGAGCCTCCTCTTGAAGACCTCCAGAATAAGCCACATTCGTTACTACTATTTCCATAAATAAAGTATACAAAAGTCAACTTTCAATATTAGGACTCTTTTTAGATGCTCCATATAACTAACGACACTAAATCTGGAGAAAAAACTATGACTGTATAATGAAACCTAATCTCAAAAATTATACCTCAAATAAAAGGGAATGAACTAAGTACTATTAGACTAAACCAACTGCCGTCTGAAATTTTTATGGCCCACACAATATAAAACAACTAAAAATACTTGTATAAAAGGACTAGAGAGAGCGCTATTAGTGAAACCAAGAATGCATAGACAAACCAACGATAATGACAAAGCGCTACCATATACATTTCCCTGCCTAATGCCCGAATAAAAAATAAACAGATAGAATACAACTGTCACAATTGCAAAAATGCCTTTTTCTGCAAAAATCTGAAGCCAGTAATTATGGAGATTAGCGCCGGTAAGTCCTGTGATGTCATAGCCTTCCAAGAGGACTGGGGAACTGCTAAGACCAACACCAAATATAGGATACATAGACCACATATCAATGCCAGCTTGAACTAGTCTATACCTAGAGCTCTCAAAGTAACCTTCGCCTTGCACTCTTTCAATCATCACGTTATATAACCCAGCCAAAAGGCTTAAATCATTATTCAAATCTACAGCTAATAATAGTGATGTTAAAAATCCAAAAAAAATAAGGTACTTTGCATAAGGTCTTGCCCTGACTTTAAAAAATAATGGGAATAAGAGGAATATAATTACCAAACCTGCCATACCGCTTCGGCTAAGTGTCGCAAGTATTGAAAGAATAAATATAGAAAGTAGAACCACCCAACTTTTAGTTGGGGTAGAGAAGGCTAGGGCTGCAATAATAGGAACAACACAAATTATTTGCGCCACTAAAATATTGGGATTTGTAGCAAATCCACCGTGCCGCATGAATAAAAAACCAGCTCCGTCGCCTATCAAGCCGTCTGCCTCACTCGGAACCCATGAACCAAAGCTAAGTAAAGGCCATATAATTTCATCTAGATTTACATCAAGTGATAAGGTAAAAAATATAAACATAAACTGATATAAGCTTGATAATAGCACCATAATAATAAGTATTTTCAGGTAACTATACGCATACTTGAAGCCAGTAAGAGCATTGAATATCAAAAATGAAATGATAAACACAGCCAATGTAAATCTATAGACAATTGCCTTAGAAAATTGAACAAGGGAATCATGATGCCCATTACTTAATGCGCCCACAATAGACAGTGTGTCCGCCAAAAACATAAGTGAAATTAGGCATACAAGAGGGAATATTTCACGAATCATAGACCTCTTGATAGTGTTTAGACGAAAAAAATATATCGCAACTATAGCTATAAAAAAAATGGACATTAAATCAAATAAATAAACACGCGCCCCTAATATTCGGTAATATAAAGAAACGAAACCCAGTGCAAATAATGCCACCAGCAAAATGTAATGAACCAGCTTGCTTAGAGGCACTATGTGTTTTTTGAGATGTATCGCTTCTATCATTTCCAACTTGGCCTCTTTCTATTCCAAAATGTTCTAATAAGGATTGAAAAGGCTTGCGACAGGCCTAAAAGAGAGACGAGGTCGAAAAACCTGGTTAAGCGAACAAGGGCAAACTTTAATCTCCAGAAATATGATGCTTTTATAAAAGCAAATTCCTTGTCCATTTCAACATTCAACTCCTGTGGAGTTAGATGTATCAATGCAGTATTACGAAGTAACTCAACATATAAAAATTTGAATCGATAATCCAAGGTTCTAATATTTTTGGCGATCCATTGAGGAGCTTCAGAGTACGAAAGTAATAGCTCATATATTAAAAGCTTTGATTTAAAACTCGCCAAATATTCCGCAGACTGATTCCCCTGTTTAACTGAGGCTATATCTTGAACCTTTCTCCAATTAAGAAGAGTTTTGGGAGCAACGGTAATCGAATAATTATTAAGTATTAACTCGAACAAGAAGAACAAATCTTCACCAATACCTACCTGTGAGCTGTATGGAAGCGCTTTCTCTAAGCCGGCGCGACAACAAAATGTTGCTGGATGGAACAGCTGCATAGGCAATAGACCGGCCTCTAGCAGCTTTAACCGGGATGAATTGCTCTTTAAATTCAATGATTTGGAAGCACGATGATCTGACAGTCGCCGGCCATGCTCATCAACTATTTTATATCCAAATCCATAAAGATCACTTTTTGGCTCAACAGCTATGTAATTGTACAAATACGACAATGCCTCTTTAACAAAAGTGTCGTCGTCCGCCAAAACAATATTAAATTTTCCTCTAGCCTGATTAACCAAAAAGTTCTTATTATCTGGCTCTTTTAAATTGGAAGCTTGCTGGTAAAACCGAATTTTCTCTGCACTACCAAAGGACTTCACGACTGTTTCTATTTCATCTTTTTTGGGAGAATTATCATCTGAGATGATAATTTCGTAATCTTTAAAAGACCCCAATATAATCGAACTTATAGATCGTCTGAGCTCATCAGGCCTGTTATATGACGGGATTAGAATAGAAAAGAATGGGATTTCATCAGACATACAACTACCTAAATTTTATAGCCAAATTTGTTAAAAATTTCTTCTTCAGTAGCACGAAATTCATCATCCTCATCATGCTTTCGACTTAAATAGTAGACCAGAGTAGCTGGCGACTCATATGATTTATAGCAATGCCAATAACCAGTAGGAATAAAAACCCTCTCTGGTCGTTCCGAGTTTAGCACTACTTCAGTAACCTCACCCTCAGGAGAGATAATGCCAATTTTTAAAATACCTGACGCTACGAAAAAAATATCGTACTGCAAAGCATGACTATGCCAACCACTAAACTGATTGGGCTCTACTATAGATAATGTAATTTGCCCATCAATATCTGGATATAAATCAAAAAAACGATTCGCCCGATGATCCTTGAAACCCTCTACCGAGGATACTTTAATGCTCATAAATTACTCCATATTTTTGACATATAAATTTTTCTACTATTTCTAATAGACTTCTCTCTTTGACGCTGCCCACTATTTCAATTAACCCAGACTCCATTCCGTTTTCAACAGGTTCAAAAATTTCTTTTATAACCGGTAGTTCTTTATTTGACAATCCATATTTACTGGCAATGTTCGCGACACAAAGAGCTAAATCCAAAACAGAGTATGATTTTGAAGCACCAATATTAAATATCTTATCAACAAATGACTCGTTAAATATATTATCCGCAATAAGTGTGCATAGGTCATCGACCCAAAAAAAAGGTATGAAAACGTCTGGTGACAAAGTATCCCAGCTAAAATCTATATTTAAATCAATATAGCGATGAACGAAGTCAGTGGTAATGTGAGACCGACCAGGGCAAAAATTCTCATAAGGAGAAACAACATGAAATGGCCGATAAATACACGTGGACATATTATTTTGTTTAGCTTTATTTGAAAGTAATACTTCGTTTATCAGCTTAGATTGACCATAAGTAGATTTAGGTAACAATTCCGTTAGTGCTGAATCACTAAATGAATTCTGAGAGTATACAGCCGATGAAGATAAAAAAATAAAATTACTAACGGACTTATGCATTGAAGACAAAACATTATTGAACATCGTTACATTCACATCTATAACTGTTGGATCTTGATTTATTCCGTTCCATTTAGCCGCACAGAATATGATCACATTAACAGCATGATTTTTAAACACAGATTTAACAAAATCTATATCAAGTAGATCACCAACTAGAATAGTATGTGAAGCTGAGTCACTACTCGCTAATATATTAGTTCTGCTCACTCGAATAATATTACAATCAATTAAGTAGCTCGGAAGCACCTTAACCATATGCGAACCAATTGCACCCTCACTACCCAAAATTAGGACATTTATCTTACTCATCAGTATTTATATCTCAGTCCCCTGAATTCAGGTTAGTAAAGTGATCCTGTTTTAAAAAAATATTTAACTTTGCTGAGACTTGATCAACTGTTAAAGTTTCTACATTTTTCAAAGCCCTCTCCCTAGCTTGTGTAACCTGAGAATTATCTAAAACCAATCCCTTAACCATTTCTTGTAAATGCGCATAAGAAGCATAGGAAATACAACTTTCCTGTCTAGTTGGATCAATATAATACCAATCGGGATAAAATGCCGGAATTCCCATGCGTACCGACTCAACTTCAACACTAGTAATCTCACCAGCACCATAATATTCCTTTAAAATTGGAGCGATTAAAAAATCTGCTTTTGAAGAGTGAGCTACGAAATCCTCTTCAGGAATCCACCCAGAAAAATAGGTTATAGGGTAACCAATGGCAGCTAGCCTTTGCATTTCAGCATATACTTCGAAGCCGTAATCTGTCCTTGGACTACTTAGAACTGTTAATTCTGCATTTACCAGACCATCTTCCCAAATTCTTTCAAACACATTTAAGACAGCAAAGTAATCTCTAGAGCGTGCTGTAATTGAGCCTGTTATAAGAAAATTTACTTTCTTTGCAGCTGCCTGCCTCACGATAGCGTTTGGGACATGAAGTGAGAATGGCATACAGTGTATTGGGTTAGAATAACTCCTACTTATGGCGAGTGACCTAGCCTTCTCGGTGTGGACAATTAGTCCCTCCAGTCGCTTCAACACTTTGGGCAAAAAGAATTTTGTATAATTATGATGCAGTACTTGCCTAATCGTCTTAAAACCACGAATCTTATAGCTAGACCCAAAAAATTCAGATATTCTTCCTGCAGCAGCTATAGTAGGAAGGTTAAATTTGAACAGATAAAAGTATCCTATCCGATATCCTTGAATAGAATTAATAAAAAGTAAGTCATACTCTCGGTCTATCTCAGGCTTTATTCTCTTCAAAAACGAAAAATCACTTTCCGTCGCTCCAGATACGCAAAATTTTGGCTTGGCCTCGTTCACCAAGAACATCGGCTCAAGATCTTTAAAAATTCTCAAGGACACGTATACAGTAACTTTATGACCTGAAGCAAGCAATGAAGCTGCTAGTGTATGCACAAATACATGATGACTATATATCTCAATGACCGCTATATCTTTCATGTTGCCTCAATAGAGAGTACTACTTAAATCCCGAAAATATATATTTCATCATACTTTTATCCGCATAAGCCAATCTAAAATAGTCGTTTTGCTTACTCCGTTACTCTCATGCATATATTCAAGAGAGTTTGCATCCTGAATATCGATAATTACACTCTCATAATTCTCTGTCAGCCTTATTCGAGGGTATCTAGCCATGTCTTGGTAATTTGAATATCCCGAATTAACCAGGCTAAATACCTTCTTATCATAAAAATACTGTGCCCAAATCAGCGTACTTGAGACGTCGCCTATAACTATTTGGGATTGATAGATTAGCTCTTCCGCAGCGGTGTCAGTTCCAGAGTATAAAGCTATTGAATCTCCAAATTTTTTTTTAAAAGCAGCACTAGTTTTTTCGATAGTTTGATGGCTCATATGAGGGTGAAATTTCACACTAATCACATAGGCAGTATCCATAGCCAACAACTCAAATATTAAGGAAGTCCAAGCCTTTAACTCCTGTTCAAAAACTCCATATCCTAGACCTAATGTACTTAAAAAAATGCTGATGTTTTTTCCAGATACACTCCCATACATCTGCGACATTAGATTACCTTGCCCATTTATTGGATGACTTACTCTTTCCACACATACAACGCCCCTGAACAAAGAGTCATAAAAATCCTTTTCAATTTTTTCATAGACTATCATGTAGTCAAAAAAACCTTTTCTAGGGACAATGTCTATATTGTTAAACGCAGATAATAGAAGATAGGGCCGAAAAACGCCTGATACAAAAAATGGCAAAATAATGTTTTGAAACAGACTCTGGAAATATCTCATAAAATAAAAAACACCAAGCACTATCTCATGAAGAATTGGTATTCCTCGACTAATAGCCCTAGCATTGTTCGACTTTATAACTTTAAATCCCGGGATGATATTTTCATTACTGGGCTGCGAACTTGTTATCGATATTATCGGCTTGCCTGGATTATTATCCCTAAAATATTTAAATAAATAGATATGCTCACATTCAATGTAGTCATGGGAAAAATAGGCTTCATAGAAACTATCATTAAAAATTTTCTGGCATACTCGCTTTATTTTAAAGTGAGTAAAGATATTAAAATGTGACAGGTAATTCCTGATTTTATCAAAGCTAGTTTTCTTTTTTTTAAAATAGATCGTTTCCTCAAGATAGTAAATTTTTCTGATGTTAATTAATTTAAGAATATCAAAAAAACCCTGGATCTGCGAAAACTCCCTAGGAACAACCAAATCAATCAAATATTTTTCAGATAACTGATTAATATATAATATCCCAGTAGAGCGAAACAAATAGTAATGACCCTGAGATACCAAGATCGCGGATTTATCTTTTGTCACTGCCAGCAGACTCCCGTCATTATGTTATGACCCTTATGATCGAAGTGAAGAGACAATTCATTAGATTACACCAATATGAGGGCTAAGACACAGTAGATAGACAATTTTGCACTCAAGCTTTGCAAACCAGACTAACTATAATTTTTTGCATACACGACGAGCGTGTCGCTTGCATTTATCGAATTTAGAGCTTTGTCATACTCAGACTTAAGACTATCCGACTCCAGTACTGACAATAATTGTTTATGACCTCCAGGTCTCCCATGGAGCATCCATTCCATATGATTAGATATCGAGTAACGTTGTGCCGACTTGATTACTATATCCCTAAAACCACAAAATGCCATGAGCCTATACAGAGAATCGCGTGTATGTAGCACCAAGTGTTGGCTCCATAACGTAAAATCTTTGAAACTATTTAATCCGGCTGCTGACAACAAAAAGTCGTTAGCATGCGGTACCTCTATAACGATTGTCCCCCCGGCCTTTAATTTAGATCTTAACTCGCATAAGGTATCTATTGGGTTAGGAAGATGTTCAATCACATGAAATGAAAAACAAGTATCAAAACTAGCCGCTGGTAAATCAGCTAGCTCAGCTGTGCATCTAATCCCTGATGTTTGGAGATCTTTGATATAACTATCCTGTAACTCAACCCCCTGAAGACTTGCAGCATGATGCTCAGACATCCTTAGAAAATCTCCTGCACCACATCCAAAATCAAAAATATCCTTACCCAAAACAAATTGCTTATTGGTTTTATACCTTCTCTCCACATCTGCTTGTCTGTCTAAATCAACATGATTTCCCAACGCTAACGTTTCGTCTAATCTATAAACCCCAGAAGTATATGTACCATCACCCGTATAATAATCATCAATATAAATTACTCCACTTACATTATCTTTCCACACGACAAGATCTTCTACATCACGAGTGCGAGAGCTATAAACACCCCTAGTCTCAAGAGAGGTCAAACCAAGCTTACTTAACTGTTCAAAAATTACTGACATATCTTTACACCGCCTATTTTCGATAAAAATATCATTTTATTAAAAAACGATCCAGCGTCATTTTTCTATGCGGTTAGTTACAATACTAACTGCAGGCACAGGAACAATGAATTTTCTTATCCCCTCCAAGAAGACTGGTTGCTTTTTGAAAACGTCTAAAAAATTCCACGATAAAAGGAAATAGTAGTCCGGTTCCAATGTCGTCTTTTCGTCCAATACCTTTATCGATGTCCCTGGGACATAAGTTCCTATCTTTTCCTTATTTACTTCTACTGCACACGAAATAGTATCCACATCAAGACCGCAAAAGTTAATCATTACCGTCCCTTTTGCCGGTGCGCCATAAGCATATATAGAATTACCCTCTTGCTTTAAACTTGATAATAAATTGCATATATTAGTCTTGAGCTGATGCACGCGGTCAGCGAAGGCAAGATATGGTTTAATTGTATGTAACTCTAAAGCCCGTTCTCCCTTGATCGCAGACTCTACTTGTGGCGATTGCTTTCTAAATCCCTTATGGGCTATGTAAGCAACAAATGAACCTCCATGAACAGCAACAAACTCAACATCAAAAATTTCAAGTCCGTGCATATTTAAAAGGTAATTAAGATTTTCTATTCGATAATAGAGCAGATGCTCATGATAAATAATATCAAACTCATTATTTTCCAAGAGAGATGGAAGATATGTTCCTTGAACGATAAAGGTACCTTCATTGGAAAGTAAATGCTTAACCCCTATCACTATATCGTGAAGTTCTTCAACATGGTAAAAAACATTTGCAGCAGAAATTATGTCCGCAGCACCATATTCTTCTTTGATGCTACGAGCCTGCGAGCTGTTGAAAAAATCGTTGATTGTTGGCACGCCAATCTCTATAGCTTTCTGCGAAGCTTCGGTGCAAGGCTCAACCCCTAAGACTTTTAAGTTCAACTTTTTAAACTGATTTAAAAGCGTGCCATCATTACTGCCGATATCTACAACCAGATTTGCATTTTGGTTAAAATCTCGGTGGCACTTCTCAGCTATTGAATAAAAATGAGCCGGCATGCTGCTATTAGCGCCTGAAAGGTAAGTATGATCGCTGTACATAATCTCTTTTGGCACAGTAAATTTCACCTGCAAAGTTGAACATTTAGGACAAAATACAGTAGCAAGAGGGTAAGTCTTACTATTTGATCCATCCTCAACTTGATAGTCATTACACCAAGGCTGATCACCCAAATCTAAAACAGGGTATAGGTCTTTTTCGCCACAAACTCGACATGCATTTATTATCAAAATTACCTCCTAAATATTTTTATGCTAGGGAAAGCTATCCCTAGAATACTAGATTTTAAAATAACAAGGGAAACCATGTATATCATAATGTACTCCAGTATCAAAAGACACAAAGCTGTTAATGAGACGTCAGAAGCCCCAAGTTCCATTGATAAACTCATGACTAAACCAGCTAGTAAGGCCGCCATAAAAATTTTCACTAATTCTTTATTCCAAACTTCTACCTCAGTAAATTTTCTTACTAACGATAATATCGCAAAGTATTGGATCATATATGAAATAAGAGTGGCTACCGCCGCTGCACCTATATGCATGAAAAACTTTAAAAACATTACATTTAGTGACACATTAATTACTGCGATCATCATGTTTATCAAAAACAATGGTTTGGTTTTCTCGTAAGATAATAATATGACTGTCTGAAGCATTGCTAAACCAAAAAAGCAGGCTCCTAAATTTAAAATCCAAAGTATTGGTCCAGCACTCTGGCCCATAGATTGACTAACATACAGGCTAACGAGACTCTGTCCAAGAAAATAAGATCCTATGGTTACAGGAATTCCTATTACCAAAAACAGCAGTGATGCTTTGGAAACCACCTGACCTACTTCAGAAAAATTACCTTCATTGACTAATTTATAAACCCTAGGCTCTAAAACTACGGTAAGTAGCCTTGGCAGCATTAAAAGCATTGATACTAATGTTGCTGCTAGAGCATAATGAGCAACTTTATCTATGCTTAAGTAATAATTAATAACGTATCGATCAGACACATTCACTATTGCCTCCATCACGACGATTAAAACTAATGGAAGGCCATGCCTAGCGTCATATAAAAAACTTTTTTTAGAATAAAAGGTTCTACTGAACTCAATGATCTTGCATGCGGCTGGACTGAAAATTAGAGACACCAAAACGAAGCTAACTAAGTGCGCAATAAAAAGATTATTCAGGTCTAGCTTTGAATATCGAAAATAAAAATAACTCAATACTGTTAAATAAATGACTTGAAGTAAAGTAGTCACCAAATTGAATAGTAAATGATTTTCTGTAAATTTAAATAACAGACCCCATTGACTATGTATAGGGTATACCAAAAAGTAACTGGCCACATAAAACCAAATGCCCCCAGAGGAAACATAAGCGCTAAAACCCGGTATAAACTCCGAGTACTGTGCTACAACAAACAGCAACACTCCTAACCCGCAATGTGTGTAGAACTGAGGAAGGAATAAGGATGATTTTTCACCGATTGGAACACGCGAAGAGAGGTTTCTCATTGCATGATACCCAAGTCCAAGGTTCGATATCCCTGCAATAACGGTGACAAAACCAAAGATCAGTACATATAAGCCATAGTCATTCTCACCTAAAATACGAATTATTATTGGCAACGAAATTACTGTCATCAATATAGACAACAATCTTGCTACGGCTGTAATTATAATGTTGCTGCGCATTAGACCGCCATCTTGAAATACCAATGTAATAATGTGTTAGGATTTTTTATTAGTTAGATTTCTTTAGAAAACATAAAATTTTCATTGAAAAAAGGGTTGGTCACCATACAGATCTCCCACCATCTACAACTACATTTTGCCCATTCATATACGAAGATGCATCTGAGCATAAGTATTGTATTGAAGATCTGTACTCATCTGCAAGCGCCATTCTACTGATAGGAATAAGACTCGTCAGCTTGCTAACGAAATCTTCACCCTGCCCGCTGTAAATACCTCCTGGTGATAGCGCATTACATCTCACTCCTTTATCAGCCCAATAGGTTGCTAAGTACTTAGTCAAACCGATTAAGCCAGACTTAATTACCGAGTAAGTAACCGGTTTTACAGGCTGTAAATGATTTTCTATCCCGTCTCTCCGATAAAGCCTTTGATCTGGAGATATCACAGACAAGTCAGATGAAATATTCAGAATTACCCCGCCCTGTCCGTCCTGGGCCATTGCACTGCCAAAATGCTTAGAGCATAAAAAAGCGCCCGTTAGTCCTACGTTTACTTGTAAATTCCACTGCTTCAATTCAAAGTGTTCAAGCCGCGAAGACTCTAATATTCCGCTATCCGCGTTGACTTTGGGGTCTATTGCTGCATTATTAATAAGAATATCAACTCTTATGTTATTACGAGACAAAATATCTAAAGTGGCCTGAATACTTTTCTCATCAGTAACATCCATTGGGTATAAATGTATTTTCGATTTGCTAAATTTTTCAGAAAGAATTTCTGACGCCTTATCAAGATCGCTCTGTTTCAAATCAGTTATTACCACACTACCATCAGTCTCAAGAATCGCAGCAGCATGCTGAATCCCCAACATTCCAGCACCGCCGGTAATCAATGCAGTTTTCCCGGTCAAACTATAATTTTTAAGATTCACAATCACCAACCCTCCTAAGTACGTGTTTGTCCACCATCACATATGTGAATACTTCCAGTGATAAAGCTGGATAATGGTGACGATAGCCAAAGAACAAGATTTACCACATCAGTAAGACTGCCCAAGCGTTCAAGCGGGATGTTTTCTGCAAGCATTTTATTAACCGCACGAGCGTTGTCTTTGACCTTTTCATCCCAAACAGAGCCTGGGAATAAAATATTGCCTGGAGCAACTCCATTTATTCTAATGCCATCAGCGCCAAGCGGCACAGCGATACCTCGAATGTAGGCATTCAGTGCTGCCTTTGCTGCGGAATAAGTCACGGGAGCTCCCGGAACAACCTCAATACCACATATGGACGAAATACAGACTATTACTCCCTTTGTTTTTTTTAACTCTGGGATAGCAGCCTCAATTATATTAGTCGCACTTAATAAATTTAGAGATAATGACTTTTGCCAATCAGTAAAATTTTCATGTCCTGGTGGGACTGACTTACCGCTCCCGACATTACACACTAAAATATCAAGTCCCCCTAAAATATCTACTGCATGTTGAATTACACCATGAGCTTTCAAGGGATCTGCCACATCTCCAGCGACACCAAACCAATCATCTCTATTGGCGATAGAAGAAACTAACCTAGCCTCATTTCGGCCATTAGAAACCAAAGTGCAGTCTTCCAAATGGAAGCCTTCGGCGATACCAAGCCCAATACCACGTGAAGCGCCCGTAACCACTACGCGCTTACCCGCTAACCCAAGATTCATCTAGTTGAACCCATTTTGAACGAATTTTTTATATTCCAGTAAAACTCCAAGATGTTGATCATCAGTAGCCCGAGCAGTTTGTAAGATATAATTAGCTTCATAACTGTGCGACTTTAAAAGAGAGTAAACCGATTTGAAATCTGCATTTCCCTGACCAAGAGGCACTGTAGTCCCGTTAAGCACCCTGTCCTTTACATGAACGTTAAGAATTCGGTCACCTATCAACTTAAATTCTTCCGAGGGATTCAAACCCAAAGACGCGCTATTACCAATATCATAGTTTATTCCAAACACATCAGAGTCGAGTTTCGAGATGAAACGATTAAGTTCAATGGGCGCGAAGTCTGACTCGAAAATTATCCGTACACCAAGTTCCTTTAATTTTTTTTCTTGTTGCAACAAAAACTCAATAAGAATATTTTCTTGTTGAAGATCATCCAAACTACCACCATCTACTAAAGGCACAACAACAAATTTAACTCCAATGTTGCTACACGATTCTATAATAGCCTTAAAGTCAGCTTTAAGTTTTTCACAGTAACCGGAATCGGTGGCTTTCCAAAATGGCGCCTGCATAAAGCAGTCACCAGTGAGTGACGGAATCGAGAAATCATATTTGCTGCAAAGTGATATTATTTCTCTTTGACCCGAAGATGTCATAATAGGGTTCTCGTATAAACGGTCCTGATCAAGTGTCCACTCCATAATACTGACACCGATGCTTTTGGCTGCGACAATTTCATCCCGCCAAGAATCCCACGGGAACGACTGTATTTTGCCTCCGATCATAGGTGACAAGCGTCCTTGCATAAAACCAATTTTCTCCATCATTTTTTACTAAACCTATAAGGAGTAGGCGCATCCGCATCAAGGTTTAACGGCCTCTCTGCATCCCATTTCTGAATTTGGCCTACGATATTAACACCTGTATTCTCACCCCAAAGCTTTATGAGCTGAGAGAACATACTGCCAACCTTTCCGTCACCTATAGCAAGCCCATTCAACGAGGTTACTGGCAACATGCAGAATGGTGTACCCGTTATAAATGCCTCATCAGCAGTATAAACGTCGTATGGATCAATATTTTTTTCAATGCAGGGAATACCTAAAGCGGCGCACAACTCAACCATGACATACTCTCGAGAGATTCCCCTTAAAATATCTCTACCTTCTGGGGTTATTACTACGCCATCTTTAACAATGAAGAAGTTATCTCCGGTACCTTCAGTTATAAATCCATCTGTACCCAATAATAAAGCCCAGTTATTGTCACCAGCCACCTGCGAGGCCTCAATATTTGCCATTAAGTAGAAAAGACGGCTTCTATTTTTAATTTTTGGATCCATTAGCGAAGCTGGAATAGCTCGCTGTGACGTGATCACCATATTGATGCCAGTTTCGAACAATGGACCCATCGTAGCTACTGTCCAACGAAGTGGAAAATCAGCGATAATTACATTTGGACCATTGCGCAAACCGTCAATATTTTGGTAAATTCCCAACAAACCACGAGAGACATCAATCATTAATCTGTGTTCATCATCCTTTTCAAACAGATGATCATTAGCTTCGACTGTTCGTAGACATTCATCTATCATCTGTGTTTGCGTCATCTCTAAAGGAACACGCAGTATCTTAAGTCCAGAATATAACCTAGATACATGATCCTCTAACTTAAATTGTTGCTTATTAAAAGATCGTGTCATCTCAAACACCATATCACCAAACATCAGCGCAGAATCATAGATAGAAACTTTTGCTTCAGTTTCCGGTATTAGTTCGCCATTAAAACTTACTAACCTAACACTACTAGACATAAACACACTCCTATAAAAGTTGAAAAATTAACAGTGACAATATACTTAATTTATTTTTGGTACTCATGATCATACCAACTAATAATATCGGTGATATCAAAATTTGGGTTTTTAGAATATAGCGCGTCATAAAGCTTTACCATGAAGTCGTACTGTTCTTTTGTGTTCACATCAAGTATGAGATCTGGTCGCCTAAATTCTCGGGGGCATTGCACCGTACTAATAGGGCACCATTTAGCATCTACAGCCTTACCAGTTTCGTAGTTGTAAAAATTAAGATGTACATGTTCACGCTTAAAAGGGTCACTGACGGTATTATTGACGTAGCTCAATAGCGAAAAATCAAAAATCTCTGCTCCAATACCATCCGGATAACCTGAATCATCTATCACAGATAAATTAGACGAAAAACCTGGCCGTTTTAGAGATAGATGGTGATCAATAATCCGATCTATTTCTTCGGGCTGGGGTGTTGCATTATCCGCGGGTATCCTTACTATTAAATCGGCGTCGTTGGCCAAAGCTGCTTGGTAATACCTATCAACAAGATCATTTTCTGACCCCGAAAAAACCTTTACGCCATATTTATCAGCTAATATCCCGAGGGGCTTATCCTGTTCAGTGTCGGGTATCGCTAATACTATGTCGTCCAAACTTTTACAGCGTTTTACCCGCTCTAGAATGCGTCCCACTAAAGGCTCGCCAGCTAAATCCATCATCGACTTACCAGGCAATCTATGAGATCCCATTCTAGCTTGGACAATTAAAACAATCCTACAGCTCTTATTCATAACATAATCCTACGGTTTCAGGGCACTAAATAATTTCTCTTCAACGATCCCACATATTATGTGTCCGATTAAAATATGACATTCCTGAATTCTTGCCGTGTCATTAGATGGAACATTTAAAGTCTCTGTAGCATCAGGAAGCATGCCTTTACCGGCTCCTGTTAAAACAACAGTAAGAATACGAGCCTGTTTTGCGGCTTCAACTGCTTTCAGAATATTGACGCTGTTGCCGCTGGTAGTAATCGCGATTAACACGTCAGATGGCGTTCCGATCGCCTGAATTTCTCGCGCAAATACATTCTCATAGCCGTAATCATTACCGATAGCCGTCATCGCAGAACTATTAGTCCCCAACGCTAATGAAGGTAACCCCGGGCGATCAAACAGAAATCTAGAAGTAAACTCTGCAGATAGATGCTGAGCATCAGCAAAACTACCACCATTACCACAAAAAATTATCTTGCCGCCATCGCTTAAAGCCCGAGTACATCGCTCAGCCAAAAATAATACTTGCTCCAATAGAGCAACGTTATCCAAAAGATTGAGTTTAGTATCGATTGACGCCTGAACCGTAGCTTTTATACTTTCTAATGTCATCATATTCTCCTTAATATTGTTTCTAATTTTTCAAGAGCGATCCAAAAGCCCTCGCCGCCATTTTTGTGCCCCTGCCAAATTTCTGGAATAAATGATGCTGCAGGGCAATACTTATTCAAAATATGAGCCAATTTTTTAAAATCTATGTCTCCTTCACCAATTTGAATCCCCTCGCCATTTACACCTAAAGCATCCCCTAAGTGCAAATGCCCAGTAATTGGTGCTATTTTTTCAGCGAACTCATAAAAATCTACATTAAAGTGATTGCTCATTAATCGAGAATGAGAGATATCAAAACACATACGTAAATTAAGCTTTTCGCACCAATGCCTACATTCATCTGCATGCACGAATAGGTTCTGATAACGCTGACCACCAAAATGCCATGGGAACGGCGCCATTGTTTGAGGAATCAACTCAACCCCCTCCATATCCAAGAGAGAAAGACTGTCGGCAAAGCGCTCATAGTAGCTATCTAATTTATCGATTGGCAGCAGCTCATCCATTGTGAAGCCACCAACATTCGCTACAATCATTGGACGCTCTGTCGCTGGGAAATATTTTTTTAAGGATCGAGTAATGTCGATAACCCGCTGTGTCTCCCTTATTGAATATTGACGATACTCTTCATCCGGAGAAGCTAAATCCATCAGACGACTTCCGGAAAAAAGCTCTGGGGCATGAACAACAAAGCCACACTCATATTCCCCTGCCAAGAACTCTTCAATATTGAGATCTAAATCTGAATAAGAAAGATGAAATTCGAATACATCAGGGGTAATCTTGGAATTGTACTCACCAAAATCATGATAACGAACGGGCACGCCCCAGGGACGGTTAAACTTGTAGCTCTTGGGCTCAACTCTTGAATCCTGAAGATCTGAAGGGTAGAAATACTCTTCCTCCAACATGTCGCGCTGAACTGTACGTCCCAATAGCTTCTCATAGTTTTGAGGAGACAAGCCCTGCCCTGGGCTAAGTACACTCAAATGCTGCGGCTCGATAACCGTGCCTTTCATTAGATCTTTCGATGCAACCAAACTTTTAGCCAAATTTTCTCGATTTATCATTTCACCCTGTGAAATCGTCCTATCGAGCCCACAACCCAGCGCCTCTTCAATCTCTCGAATGCCAGATACGAGAGCTTTAAACTCACCCTGCTCTAAACTTGCAGCGTGATCGGGGCCTTCCATATTTCGATCAAAAGTAAAGTGACGCTCTACAACCTTAGCGCCAAGACCGACTGCCGCCAATGTGACTGCAATTCCTCTTTCATGGCCAGAATAACCAACCAAAGGATGAATATTCTTGAGCTTATTAATCCAGTTAAGGTTAATATCATGGAAAGGTGCAGGATAAGTACTATTACAGTGAAGCAGAACAAACTCCGCACTTCTAGCGTTAAGGAAGTCAGTAGTAATTTGAATTTCCACAGTAGAGCTCATCCCTGTCGACAAAATAATTGGCTTTTTTGTCGCAATCAACTTTTCAATCAACGGTAAATTAGTTAAATCTGCCGAAGCTACTTTATAGGCTTTAACATCAAGCGCTTCCAAAGCAACAATACTGTCCGAGTCCCAAGGAGTGCACATGTAAAGAACCCCCTTATTCTTGCAGTATTGAGCAACCTGCTTATGCTCAGAATAGCTTAACTGAAACCGTTCTAAGAGATCTAATACGTACTCGGTTCCAAGATCCTCACCCTGCTTGGCAAGGCTCTTCTTCCTGTACACTGAGGCCATATTTCGCATTTGGAATTTAACACAATTTGCCCCAGCCTCGTGAGCGGCGTCCACCATCTCCAAAGCCAATTCAAGACTACCATTATGGTTATTCCCAATTTCTGCAATAACGAATACATTTTTATCGCCCAACTTATAATCTGATATTTGCATTACTACCACCTACTAATAAATAATATTTTAAGATTCTCGAGATAACCAAGTTTTGAGTCCTTCCGGTTCGAAGTAAAAGTCCCTGACTGTTAGATTTTTAGCCTTTAAATAATCTAATAATTGAAACTTTTCAAAAGGGCGAACGTAAAAAATAAAAAACCCACCTCCGCCAGCGCCTAGCAACTTTCCGCCCAGAGCACCATTTTCCATTGCACCATTATAAATCTCATCAATATGGTCATTCGAAATCATACTACTGAATTTACGCTTTAGCTGCCAACTGGTATCAAGACACTTGCCAAACTTTTCCAAATTACCCCGAAGAAGATGATTACGGATAGTGTAGGTTAGCTTTACATTATCGCTGACCATGTCCTTCACCGCTAATGAAGACATCGTGTCTTTCTGATCTTCGTGAATGTTCCCAGAATGGTGACCAATCCCTGTATCACAAAGAACCAAGCTTTCTTCTAGTTCAGAAATAACATCGTCATGAACTCGGATCGGATTAACTATATTTTCATCACTATTAAACTCAATAAAGTTAAACCCACCGAACACAGCGGCATATTGATCTTGCCAGCCACCGGCGATTCTAAGATGCAATCGCTCAGCCTGAAAGGCTATTTCGGCCAACTCATACTGATTCCATGGGTCTTTTCGGATCTTGTTAAAGCAGCCTAAAACAACAGCTGAAATAGTGGCTGAGCCCCCCAAACCAGAGCCTACAGAAAAATCTGAATTTAGTGCTAATTCAAAACCAAAGACCGGCTGAGTAACATGCAAAATAGACTGAATTAATCCAAAAGGACCAGTCTGTGACAGCGCGTCTTCAAGACAGTCAGCTGTGAGGACGGCACCCAGATCTTGCGAGGTAATTATGATCTTGGAGTCAGATCTAACTCTCATCACGCCGTGGCTGTAGATTGATATGGCCGCATTGATTACCGCACCAGATTTCGCATTAAAATAATGGGTTGTATCTGACCCACCACCACCGAAACTCATTCTGACCGGAGCTCTTGCCCTAATATAGACATCTTGCTCGTCAGTTAAGGGTAGAAAATCATTTGACACTATATATTTTAACTTATGAGCATTATCCAATACTGGAATAAATCGAATATAACTATCCAATTGCTTTATTAAATACTCTCTTGGACTATCGATGCTAGCCCATAAAAATTCAGGGTTGATAACACTTGATATCGCATCATCCAGTCCAATTTCTGTAATCAGTCCTCGCCGAATATCGCCATCTGTCGCCAGACCTGTAATTTCTCCATCAGCGCCACATGAAAAAATAAACCCATATTGATTCTCCTCTATTTTTTTGAGCGCGTCTCTAATAGAAGCATTTTCGGCAATAACACACTTATCCAGATCAAAGTTCATACACTTTCCCCAACTCTACCCATTTACAATATTTCAAATAATCTTCCGGAATTCCGATATCAATGAAACTCTCATCTAACTTAACTACTTCGAGCGTCCGACTAGAAACAAGCCCGGGAAAGACTTCATCCTCAATCGAAAAGCACGAACCCACCTCAAACCCATCAAATACATTCGGTAGTAAATGATATAGTCCGGAATTAACATAGCCATGATTCACAGAAACCAATTTCTCTTGAAAAGCACTAATTTTTTTGCCTTCAAATTTTAAAGACCCATAACGCTGACTATTGGATACATGGACGGCAGCTATGGCCGCAGATTCTATAGCCAATAATTTTTCAACGCCTGAACCTAGCCAGGTATCTGCATTAGCAACCAAAAACCCGCCAGTAATACCGAGGAGGTTGATTGCATTCAAAATAGCACCTCCGGTCCCTAGTGGAGTGCTCTCAATCACAACTCTAAAGGTTACTTCAGCAAATTCATCACGGCACTTTAGCTCATCCAACATGCCTTCTATTTTTTCCGCTTCGTAATGTAAAAGGAATATGAAATCATTAACACCTTGCTCCACCCAGTGCTCTATTAGATGCACTATAAAGGGTTGTCCTGCAACAGGGGCTAAAGGCTTTGGGACATCCGAAACTAGTGACCGTAATCTAGTACCGAATCCACCTGCTAATACTAAAAATGGCTTCATGTAGATTTAATCTTTAAAAAAGTAAGTCGCTTCAACAAGGTTGAGAATTTTAGTGTAATTACCTATGGTAACATCCTGACTAATATCAGTATCTCCTATGTATAGATTTAGGCCTATACCAGCCGCCACGCCCGCTTGAATATCAGTTGCCTTATCACCAATTAAAATTGAAGAGTCAGGAGCAATATTAAAATCATTAATTGCCTGCAACAACATTCCTGGCTTCGGCTTCCTTGAGTAGTGATCTTTCTTGTATTTTCCTATCCCATGAATCGGATGGTAGGGAGAGTAATACACCTTGCTAATTACAGCCCCTTCCATCTGAAACCGCGCGCACATCCAATCAGATAAAGAATGGAACGCTGCCTCAGAATAGTAACCACGACCAATTCCCGCTTGATTAGTCACTACACAAATAAGGTAACCTTTAGCCGCTGCAAGGCGAGTTAAATCAAAGATGCCATCAAGAAATTGAAAATCCTCAATCTTATGGACATACCCATGATTAATATTGATAACGCCGTCGCGATCTAAAATTAGAGCTTTGTTTTTCATGTACTTCAGCAATAAAATTATAGTTGTAAGGCAGTGTTGATACCCAGTTATTTGCTAAAATAGATGGTCAATTGTTCTTTATGCTAGTTATCGCATATAAATGAATGTATCTTTTCTCCCATATAATGAACTTGTTCGAGTGATAATCTGCTATGACAGCCCAACAAAATTCCATTCTTCATGATTTCATCAGAGTTTGGGAAGTTATCCACCTCACCAATAACTTCAACACCTGAAAGCGCAGGATGGCGCAAAATATTTCCCGTAAAGATTGTTCTAGTCTGTATCCCACTTTCTTCAAGATACAGCTGAAGTTCTTTCCGACGGCCAGCCATAGCACCACGAAGAACAAGCGGAAATGCTAGCCAATTTGTGCGGGCAGTATTATTTGATGCGAAAAGTCTGATCGAGTCCGAATGCTGTCTTAGGATATCTGATAAAGCCCCGTAGTTACGCAACCTGGTCTGGATGTTTTTCTCGAGATTACCAAGCTGAACTAAGGCAAAGGCTGCTGACAACTCACTCGGAATGAAATTATAACCGAGATCATCGAAGACGTACTTGTCATCGTAATCCATTCCGTCTAACTTTGACGATAGACGCCGAGAGATATCTTCAGTTTCTCCATATTGAGATGAGCGCCTCCCCCATCCCCTAAGGCTTAACGCCTTATCCCGCAGAACTTTATCGTTAAAACAGGTCATACCACCAACTCCAGCTCCGGTAATGATGTGACTGGCATAAAAGCTAGTAGTTACTACATCACTGTATGGATTACCTACCAGCCCCTCAAGTTCATAGCCAACGGTATCCGCAGAATCCTCAATAACAACTAGATTATGCCTATCCGCTATTTCTCTGATGAGTCTCCAGTTAGGGAGATTACCAACAAGATGTGGAACCATTATCCTTCTTAATCATATCGAAGGGGCTTTCAGCTTCATCTGTTGTTTGTTTTTGGTAATTAACCTTTGGTGTGCCTTGACTAACAAGCGCTTCGGCAGTAAAAGTCTGAAATTTAACTGCATTAGCGCCCACTTTCTTCGCCGAAGAGATCATCTCTTTTGCTAATTCAATGCTACCCTTGTGATTAACGCCTATCTCTGCGATAACGAAAGCACTAGCTATATCTAACATTGGTGATACCCATTTTTAGAACTTTTAAAATCAATCATTCATCTCAAACTAGAGACCTTTGCCCTTATAAAACGTCAAAATCAAATCTATCACCGATAGAACGTCACTGTCAGACAAACTATGATGCAGCGGCAAATTGAGGGTATGGTTAGCAGCATAATCTGAATGCTCAAATTGAGTGGCTTTACCAAAATTAAAATAATCAACCCAATTAAGCGGCCAATATCTAAAAGAAGTATATACACCGTTTTCCTTTAAGTAAGTTGCTAATTCGTTTCTTTTTGCGGTTTGAATCCAGTAAAAATAATAAGAACTCACCGTATCTTTTAATTCTTCAGGTGGTCCTTGCAACCAATCCAAATCACGAAACGCATTATTGTACATTGCTGTTATAACTTTCCGCCGATCAATGAATCCTTGCAATCTTTCTAACTGACTCAACCCTATTGCGGCTGATATATTATTCATTATTGCCCGTCGGCCCGGTCGATTTATCTGTACTTCCCACCAGATATCTGAGCCTTCCTCTACTTTATCGATGCCACTTGCACCTCGACTAGGAAGGCCGAGATAACATTCCTCTTTTACATGATCCAAATGCTCCTGTGTCCTAAGATAAATCATACCCCCATCACCAGTTACGAGAGTCTTCATAGCATCAAACGACCAAACACCCATGTCTCCAAAAGTCCCGCAAGCTTGACCCTTATAAAAACTTTGAACAGCACAAGCACTATCCTCTATCACTAAAATATCGTGGGCTTTAGCGAATTGAAGAATGGGCGACAAATCACAAGGATATCCGCCATAATGGTTTAAAATTACCGCTTTAGTTTTCGAGGTATATTTAGCCGCTATAGTTTCAACGGTAGCATTCAGTGTCCTAGGGTCAACATCACATAGAACTAGAGATGCGCCCGACTTAACAACCGCACTGCCCGCAGCAATAAAGCTTATTGTAGGGACAATAATCTCATCATCTGCAGAAAAGCCAAAAACCTCTGCAGCCAAAAATAGACCTTCTGTACAGCATGACATTGCATAAAAATTTTCTTGCGGAGCATTTAAATTATTAGCGAATTTAAATTCGAAATCAGCCACCACCGATCCACGCCCCAACCAATTTGACTTAAACACTTCTTTAATTCTTAATAATTCTGCATCGCCAAGATCAGGTTGCATTAAATTAATCAAAATGAGGGGCCTCCATAAAGTCTAAACCCAAAATATCTTTGTCAGATAAAAGAGGTTTTTGATCGTTTAATTTCCAGTCTATATTAAGCTCTTGATCATCCCACTTAATTGTATACTCATCGCCGGGATTATAGTAATCAGTTGTATGGTAACAAAACTCTGCTGTCTCACTTACCACATAAAACCCATGGGCCAGACCTTCTGGAATCCACAATTGACTATTAGTTTCAGAATTTAACTCAGCGACAAAATATGACCCGTATGTGGGCGAAGATTTTCTTATATCAACAATTACATCTCTAACCGCACCCGCTAAAACACGAACTAGTTTTCCTTGCGGTTTTTCATGCTGATAATGCAATCCTCTTAAGACATTAGCATGGGACTTTGAGTGGTTTTGTTGGACGAAAGAAATATTCAAACCTAAGACCTTATTAAAGAGCCTTAGATTCCAGTTCTCCATAAACGCGCCACGATTATCTTCATATATCAATGGTTTTATAACGTAAGCACCACAAATATTTGTTTCTTCAATATTCATCAAATAGTAGTCTCATTGATAATGCTTCTTAGATAATTTGCGTAATCACCGTTCGAGTTCTCAGCTATTTTTCCCATATCCTCCCGTTTCGCCCACCCATTTCTCCATGCTATTTCCTCTGGACAAGCAACTTTGAGTCCTTGACGCTTTTCAATCATCTGGACAAATTGACTAGCATCCAAAAGAGAGTCTGGTGTCCCTGTATCAAGCCAAGTAAAACCACGACCTAAAATTCGCACATTTAAATTACCATTTTTCAAAAATATTTTATTTATATCAGTAATTTCAAGTTCGCCTCTTGCTGACGGCGCCAGTAATTTTGCGTAATTGACAACTTCATTGTTATAAATATAAAGACCTGTCACTGCATACGGACTCAATGACTGCTCAGGCTTTTCAACTAAATCAACCGCCCTACCAGATCCATCAAATTTAACGACACCATAACGCTCAGGATCACTAACTCTATACCCAAATACAGTCGCGCCATCATTTGAATCAATCGCCTCTCGGAGCAAGAGAGCAAGATCATGACCAAAGAAGAGGTTATCACCAAGAATAAGAGTGCAATCATCGCCATCGAGAAATTTCTCCCCCAAAATAAATGCTTGAGCTATTCCTTCAGGCTTTTCTTGAATGACGTAAGTGAAATTAACTCCGAGATCTCCGAGATGCTCAAGCAACCTCGCATATTTTGCTTGATCCTCTGGAGTTGAAATTATCAAAATATCTTTAATGCCTGCAAGCATAAGAGTTGATATCGGATAATAAATCAGAGGTTTATCATAAACAGGGAGTAATTGTTTTGAGACCACCGTAGTCATGGGTTGCAGACGCGAGCCCGTTCCACCCGCTAAAACTATTCCTTTCATTTTTTTATTCCAAAGTCGATTATTTAGCCCATAGACCTAAAAAACAGCTACCCATTCTTTGTGAACTTCAAAAATAGTAGCTGTTTATCGGTCCAAATTTTGGTCTTATGACAGTTGTGTGAAAACCAGCGATCTTTCCAACCTTTCGAGAGAAACCTAATGACCTCACGAAACCATGCTTTTTATGAACTTTCAAACGAGACTTCTGTTTAAAACAATAAGCCCAATAATTTAGAGGTCCAATGATCTGGGTATTAACAAAAATGACGTCCGTGTTACTTGCAGCACATTTTTCTAAAAAGAGTTTAATCTCCGCAGAATCCATCATGTAATCCAACTGGACCGCTAAAACACAATCGTATTTTCCTAATGTAGTTGGGTCAATGTCATTAAAACTCATCTGAAAATGGGTAAAATTAAAATCTTTAATTTGCGTGTATAACAGCCCTGTATGAAATTCTGTTAGGTCTGTACTTCGGCCAGCAAAATTAAGCATCGTACCTACATGACCCTGGCCAGCCCCCAACTCAAGTATCCTAGAATATTCTGTGATTTTTAATAACTCATCAAAAATATAAAACTTTCTTTTTTCTCTGGTAGCGAGTGAGCTTAATCAACTTTGCATCGGAGTTTTATTAGTAATATCTTCATTAGCCCTATAATCCTCCCACTCCTGCCGATCCATTTGTTCGTTTGATTTACTTGTCCAAGTGGAGTCCACCTTTGTAAAGCCAATTTTCTCCCCTATAAAAAGGTTCCCAAAGTAATTGTCCATTAATCTTATCAAATTCATTTAGTCGACCTCTCTACTTAAATATACTTGCTTGAGAAACCAATTGACAGTTTGAAATACGCCACGCTCAAAGTCATACTGAGGCACCCATCCTAGTTGATTTTTAATTTTGCTAATATCCACCGCATAACGAAGGTCATGACCCAAACGGTCTTCTACGTGAGTAATAAGAGAAGTATAGCTTCCGTCTTTTAGCGGTTTAACTTTATCCAATATTGAAAGTATCATAAGTGCGACGTCGAGATTTGTTTTCTCACAAGCTCCACCAATATTATAGGTCTCACCTGGCCGACCTTTATCAAGCACCAAGGCTAGTGCAATTGCATGATCTTCGACAAACAACCAGTCTCTGATTTGACTTCCATCACCATAAATAGGAATTTTTTGCCCCATTAAAGCATTTGTAATTATTTTTGGAATGAGCTTTTCTGTAAACTGAAAAGGCCCGTAATTATTTGAACAATTTGTAATAATAGTTGGCAGTCCATAAGTGCGATACCAAGCCCGAACTAAATGGTCAGACGATGCTTTAGAAGCAGAATAAGGAGAGCTAGGGTCATAAGGCGAATTTTCACTAAAGAGCCCATTTTTCCCCAAAGAGCCGAACACTTCATCCGTGGATATATGAACAAATCTAAATGCTTGCTTACGCCTGAGAGACAAGTTTTCGACGTAACTGCGCGCTATCTCAAGTAAATTAAATGTTCCAACAATATTAGTATTAATAAAACTTTCTGGTGACAAAATCGAATTATCAACATGCGACTCGGCTGCAAGGTGCATTACTGCGTCCGGGCTGAATAATTCAAAGCAGGCTTTTAAAGCCGAAAAGTCACATATATCGACCACTTTTGTCTCTAGCCGACCAGATAATTCAACGTCGCTCAAGGCTTCTAAATTGGAAGCATAGGTCAGGTTGTCAACATTACAAACTTGATGGTCGCCATGTTTAATAAGATTTTTTATGACAGCAGACCCAATAAAGCCTGCTCCACCAGTTACTAGGATTTTCACAATAATATAATGCCTCTAAATAAACTTGAACGTTATTTGATAACCTTATAACCCTCATTATTAAGATCAAATGTGACCATCTCACGAACTAATTCAGAAAAAGAAACTTTTCGCTCCCAGCCAAGCTCCTTTTCAGCAAGTGATGGATCCCCATGCAAAATTTCAACCTCTGCTGGGCGAAAGTAATTGGCACTAATCTTGACAAGCGTCTCATTAGTGTCACTACTAACTCCTATTTCGTTAATGCCTTCGCCCTCCCAAACAATATCAATACCAACAACCTTGAATGCCTCTTCAACGAAATGTCGAACGCTATAAGTCTCGCCGGTAGCTATCACATAATCTTTTGGTTTCTCTTGCTGTAACATTAGCCACTGAGCTTCAACATAATCCCGCGCATGACCCCAGTCACGTTTGGCATCCAAGTTCCCAAGAAGCAAAAGTTTTTGCTTACCTTGAGATATTCTAGCTACAGCTTTAGTGATTTTTTTAGTAACAAATGTCTCACCTCGTCGCGGTGATTCATGATTAAACAACAGGCCATTACAGGCATAAATCCCATAAGAGTCACGATAATTAATTGTTATCCAGTAAGCATAGAGCTTTGCTACGCCATAAGGAGATTTTGGATAGAATGGCGTCGTCTCAGACTGCGGTTCCGTACCCGGGATACCCCCAAATAACTCAGACGTAGATGCTTGATAATATTTGCAACCATTGTCAAGATCTCTAATTGCATCTAGGAGTCTAATTGCTCCCAAAGCATCCACATCAGCCGTATATTCTGGCACATCAAAGGATACCTTCACATGTGACTGCGCACCAAGATTATAGACCTCGTCGGGCTTTATCTGTAAGATCAAGCGATGGATGTTACTGGAATCAGTCAAATCTCCATGATGGACTATCATATTTGGATTTTCCATTAAATGCTCAATTCTGTCAGTAGTAAACACTGAAGACCTCCGCATAATGGAATGAACAATATAGCCTTTCTCTAGCAATAGTTCCGCTAAATACGAACCATCTTGCCCGGTTACACCAGTAATAAATGCTGTTTTCATATCAAATCACCTTACCTTTTACATTCTAAAAATTTTGATCCAATCACTTGGACAATTCAGTGCTTAACCTACTTTTAAATCAAGTTCGTCCGTACGCGTCATCCAATCGAACAATATCATCTTCTCCAAAATAGGAGCCCGTCTGCACTTCAATTAGCTCAAGAACCTTCTTACCAGGGTTCTCAAGCGCATGCACGGTTCCAACGGGAATATATGTAGACTCATTCTCCGAAAGTAAGAATGTTTGTTCTCCGTTAGTAACTTTCGCTATCCCAGAAACCACCACCCAATGCTCGGACCGATGGTGATGCATTTGTAAGCTGAGCTTGCCGCCTGGCTTTATGGTGATGCGTTTAGCCTGATGACGGATGCCATTATCAATCGAGTCGTATTTCCCCCATGGCCGATAAACTTCTCTATGGTACTCCCATTCAGGTCTTGACTCAGCCTTTAACTGTTGAGCGACTGCTTTTACATCCTGAACGCTATCTTTGTGGGCCACGAGCAATACGTCTTTGGTCGATATAATCACTAGATCATCCACACCAATTGCAGCAACTAACTTTCCATCAGTTCTGATGTAGGAATTATTTGATTCATGAAGTATGACATCTCCATGTATAGCATTGCCGCTGCTATCTTTTTCGCTAATGTCCCACAAGGATGACCAAGACCCTATATCACTCCACCCAGTATTCATTGGAACAACAACTGCATCCGCAGTTTTTTCCATAACAGCATAATCAATAGAGTCACTAGCGCACGCATCAAATGCCGTTTTATTAACTCTTATGAAATCGTTATCTTTTGAAATATCTTTCATTGATAACTGACAAGCCTCATAGATATCGGGACGATACTTTTTAAGCTCTTCTAGATAGCGACCTGCCTTGAATAGAAACATGCCGCTGTTCCAGAAATAATTACCTGAGTCGATATACGCTTTAGCAACTTCACTGGAGGGCTTTTCTACAAACGCATCAACAGAAAATCCACAGCCCTGAGATACACCCTTCTTTATATAGCCATAACCTACATTTGCCTCATGAGCGACGATACCGAAGGTGACAAGCTTGCCGGACTCCGCCAAAGGGATTGCGTCCATGACTGTCTTGGTAAATGCCGCTTCGTTTTGAATCACATGATCAGCCGCCAAAACAAGCAACAAAGGATCCTCCCCATCTGGTGATAAAAAGGCCGCAAGGGCTATTGCAGGCGCAGTATTACGTCCCACAGGTTCTAAAATTATTGAGCCTAGTCGATCAATTTCACGAAGCTGCTCTGCTACAAAGAAGCGGTGCTCCTCGTTACAAATAGTCACTGAAGATTGAATATCCAAACCATCGAGCCGCTTAATCGTGGCCTGCAGCATGGTGTCATCGCCATGAAGGGATAAAAATTGCTTGGGGTGTGCGGCTCGAGATATTGGCCACAAACGCGTGCCCGACCCACCAGCCATAATAACAGATTTAATCATGTGTATTTTCTTCTTTAATTTAATTTAATTTAATTTAATTTAATTTAATTTAATTTAATTTAATTTAATTTAATTTAATTTAATTTAATAATCATTCTGCACTGTATTTTGATAGCTCCAACATTTATTCTTCGCTGTCAAATTAGACAGAGCAACCTGCAGTTCATTATATCTG
>Ga0209223_10000784_pt1 | contig 36447 bp, 38 predicted proteins | sample COG_06_FD_184750 | JGI IMG/M metagenome (GOLD analysis project Ga0209223, IMG submission 184750) | Pelagic Microbial community sample from North Sea - COGITO 998_met_06 (SPAdes) (version 2) | ecosystem: Environmental > Aquatic > Marine > Neritic zone/Coastal water | place: Helgoland, sampling...
GCATCTAATAAAAAAGATAAAGTCAAAGTATTATTTAAAGGAATGTCACCTAATTGTGATTCATTCACGGCGGTAGAAAAAGATGATATTGATAATTATTCATCAAATACTTTATCTTCAACAGAAGCTTGTTCATCTATATCTGGATGTTATGAAATTTATAATGGTTCTGAACCTTTAACTGTTGAACAATCATTAGATTTTAATTTACCAATTAGTTTTGATTCATCAAATCTATCAAATAGTAAAATAAAAAAATTAGGTAATAATAGTAATTTAAAGAATGATACTAAAAAATTAGTTAAATATGAATTTGAATCTTATGAAACATCTAATAAGAAAAGAGAATTAATTGAAGAATTTCAAGTATGTGGTTTAGCAGGTGATTATTGTGTTAGAGATACAATCACTGCTTTAGCAGAAAAATTTAAATCAAAAAAAGTAGTATTATTGGGTGGATTAACAAGATATCCTGTGTTACCATTAGGTACAATGGCAACTGTTCCTATACATAATTATAATTCAAATTCTTATTTACCAAATATAGATATGTCAGATTATAAATTAAAATTTGATGATAAACAACAAATAGTAGATAATTTTAATAACACAACTGACCCAAAAAAATCTTTATATTATTATAAATTAAAATTAGATGAACAATTTAAACTTCATTTAAATAAAGTAAAAGAAAATAGAAGAAGTTTAGAGAATCCTGTACAACTTAATCATTTAAAAATTGGAAATTTAGATAGCTTTCATTTTATAACACCTCCAGAAGAAATAGCTAGAGACTATTTACAATATCGAAATATAGAATTTAGATTTAATAAAACTGATTATAATGTGGATTATGTACAATCCAAAAACTAATTAATCAATAATCATATTTTGTTGTTCATTATTTAATTCAATATTAAAATCTAAATTATCAATTTCATCATCTTGTTCTTTCATTTCATAATAATGTACTGAAAATTTATGAATAATAAAATCTAAATGCCTACATGATTCTAATTCATCAACACCAGGGCTACAACAAGAACAATAATAATGAAATCTATCACATGTATATAATAATTCTACATCAACCAAAAATGGATTTTCATTAAAATCATAATCGCATACAGGAAGCCATAATTTATTATTATATCCTTGAAAACGTACATTTTCAGGTCTTAATTCTACTAAATGAAAATAAGAATTGTAAATAAAATCAACCATGTAATCACAATGAACACAGTTTTTTTCTTTTTCACAATTACATTTGACAGTTAATTTTCTTTCTGATAAATTAAAATTCATTTCAACAATATATTCAGGTGAATCTTTTCCATTAAAATCGTAAATTAAAGCTAAATTATTATGAAGTTGGTACATAATTAATATTTATAATATTTTATATAAAATATAATCAATTTTTTTATAAATACATAAAAATAAAAAATAATAGAAATGTTAAATTGTAAAATTTAATATTTAATAATAATAATTAAATTATGTTCTTAATATTTACAAAAAAAGAAAAAAAAGTAATAATCAATGAAAATCAAGAATGCTTATTATGTTTAGAAAGTAACAATAAAGTTTTTTATGATTATGATTATGAAAATAATAAATATATTCATAATTGTATATGCAAACCAAATGTTCATTATTTATGTTTTAAGGAAAATTATGAAATAAAAGAGAATTGCATTATATGTTTAATAAATATAGATAAAAAACCAAAAAAAGATATTATTTATTATTTAATGTATTTATTGAAAATTAAATTAATAGTATTATTATTTATTTTATTATATTCATTATATAGTTTATTTATTGATTTTGATATTATATATTTGCATTTAGAAAATGAAGATATTCAAAATTTATTTATACAAGATGAAGGTGAATATTATGAATAATATCATTTAGACTTATCAAAAAAACCCCAAAAATAATAAAATATATCATTTATAAATTCATTTAATATTTTATTGTTTTCCTGTATTTCTTTTAATTGTTTATCTTGACCTAACGAACCATGAACAGGATTTGAAAATATATTATTTTCTTTTTTATTCTCTTTTATTTCTTCAATATTTAATTTAGTAGTAACATCCATACTAAATTATATAAATAAAAAAAAATTTTTATACGAAAAAAATAAAATTTATATATTTTTTCACAAAAAACTACCATAAATATTATATTTAACTTTTAGCAATAATAAAACTTGGTGTAGAAGCAATTCCACAAACTCCAGGATCATTTGTAGAACTTGAACGTCCAATTTTAACGTAACCTTCATCTCCCCAATCACTTGACCATGAATTTTTAACAAGCCAATAATCTTCACCATTTTCAGTTCCGTAACCAACAACTAAAACACCATGATCTAAGTTAGTACCACATTCACTTCCAGTAATTACACCTGATTGATAAAATTGAAATACTTTAGTATCTGCTTCAATAGCAACAGAAACAGGTTGTAAAGAAACAGCAGCAGTCATGTCTTGTTGATTATTTGGAACAACATCAGCACAATCAGAAAAATAAGCATATTTAGTACATCCACTTTCACAAGTTCCTTGTTCTGCATGGTAACTATAATCACTTTCTAAACACATACCATTAGTAATAGCATAACCAAAAGCATAGTCCATTAATCCTCCATTACATCCATGGTTACCATAAGATTTAAAACCAGAAGAACAATCAACAAGTTGTTGTTCAGATAAGCTTATTAAATCACCAGTTTCAATTGCCCATGCACCTTCCATTGCTCCAGTAGCAGAAAAACTCCAACAACTTCCACATTGTCCTTGGTCTTTAACTGGTGTAACAGCATTTTGTTCTCTCCAATCAATACTTGGAACTAAAGATTGATAATCATAAGTTGATTGAAACATAACACACTTTGTTTTATCTAATTTTAGTCCTAAATTTAATTCATGAGATTCCAAATCACCAAGATGGTTCATTTCTAATAAAAAAGTATTATTGCCATCAGAATTATGATGATATATAAATTTATGATTTTCAATAAAAATATTTAATCTTTTATTATATTCTAAAAAAGTATCATATTTCTTGTTAAATTTTAAAGTAAAATCATTAAAAATTTTTTTGTAATCAAAAGATTGTACATGAATAAAAAGTAGAGAAAGTATAAAAAGCGAGTTCATTATAAATACTATTTATAAAAAAACTTTAAATTAAAAATAAAAATAAAAATAAAAATTTCTATGTATTTCAAATTCTAAATTCAAAATTATTTATGCAAAAAAACAAAATTCATAATTTGTTCATCTAGTTCAGGAATGGAACCTTCATCAAACTTACCTAAACAATTTACAAAACTAATATTTATTATTTTACATACTGTTGAATAATTATTAATTTTATAATAATATTTAATTGCTTTTATTTTTAAATCTGATGATGCTTGTTTATTTATCATTTAATATAATATTAAATATTAAATATTTTAATATTTAATTAATGATTAAAAATTCAATTATTAGTTAAAATTTTATATTTATGTTTTTGTGTTTTATTATGATTATTAATAAAGTTTTCATAAAAAAATCCAACGTCGCAATATTCACAATAATACTTAAATTTATTTTTTTTTTCTTCAATTGATGCATGATTATTTAATTCATGCATTTTTAATGTTGTTAAATTTTTTGTTTCATAATTGCAAAAATTACATTTTAAAGGTTCTTTATAATCACTTCTTTTTTTTTTTACTCCTGTTTTATGTAATGTTGTATTAATATGAGCATCCCATCGTGCTTTTGTATTGCACGTAAAAGCACATTTTTCACAATTATACTTATTATCTTCCATAATATATAATTTATATTATATTTTTTAAATATATTAATTTTTAAAAAATATATAGAAATTATTTTATTTTTAAAATGATTTAAAGATAAATTATTATCTATTATATATAATGAAATATAAAAAACCACCTGATAAAAATCAAGAAGAACAAGTTTATAAGATTATTAAATGTCCTCTTAAATCAGTCCTTAAAGAATATACTAAATTACAACCAATTATAGATGATGTTGTAAAAGATATTAATAAATTTGTAATTATTGGTTATCAATTTATTAGATTATATTTATTAGATAAATTTAACAATAATAAACAATTTCCAATTATTAATAAAAATTTTATATTAGATGTATTAAAAACAATAGCAATAAGTGAAACTAATAGAGGTAAATCTAATAAAGATGCTAATATTAAGAATAAAGATAATAAAGATGATATAAAATTATTTTATAAAAATGTATTTTCTACTTTAGTTGATGAAAAATTATCCTATTCAAATAAAACTCATATTTTAGAACAAACAGCAAAAGAAATGATAACATGTTTAGAAACTAATATATCAACACATTTTATTAAACATTTATTTAGATATATTAATTGTTTGTTTAAAGAACCAAAATCTAAAGAAATTAAACTTGAAAAAGATAAAGAAAAAAGAAAATTAATGTATAAAGCATTAAATGAAGAAATTAGACATCTTAAATCTGATTTAATAAATAATAAAATACTTGATTCAAAAGAAGAATATCATAATTGGATTAATACAAATAAAAAATATTTATATCCTGATAAAATTACTAAATCAATAGCATATGATGTAAAAATACATCCTGAAAAATATTTATTATATTCATTTTATATTAATTCTAAAATTGAAGAACTCGATAAAAAAACTTTTCAGATCATACCACAAAGAAATAATATAGTTCCTAAAAATATAGTATTAAATACATCAGGTATAGCAGATTATATTGGTAATAAATACTCTAAACTTTTTGATTATGCTAAAAGTGAAATTGTATTACATTGTAAAAAATATCAAAAACATGTATGGAGTAAAATATTAAAATTAGAGAAAAGAAGTATATTTAATCATAAAGATTATGTATTTTATAATCAATTAACAACTGATGGATTTAGTTGTAGTTTATTATTTATCCTAAAAAAATATAAAGATAAAGAATATGGTGATAAAATTCCTAAAAATCCAGATGAAGAAAATATTATTAAAAATATAAACACTTTAACAAAAGATGAATGTAGTAAATATTTAACTGATAAATATAAACTGGTATCGCTCGATCCCGGAAAAATTCGTCCAATTTCAATTATAGATGAAAATAATAATTTTTATAAATATACTGCTTCTAGAAGAAGATTTGAAACATATACAAAAAGATGTAATGAAATAATTAATGCAGAAAAGATAAAACATAAAATTATTGAAAAAGAAACAGAATTATCAAAATTTAATTCAAAAACATTAAAAATAGATGAATATAAAAAATTTATAACAAATAAAAATAAACTTAATAATAATGTTAAAACATTTTACAATAATATTTTATTTAGAAAACTAAAATTTAGAAGATTTACAAGAACCAAACAATCAGAAGAAGTATTATTAAATGAAATTGAAAATAAATTTTTATCAAAAGAAGATAAAAAAAATAACAAAAAATTATTAATATTACATGGTGATTATTCTCGTACAAGTCAAATGAAAGGAACAATATCAACACCAAATATAGGATTTAAAAAATTACTGTTAAAAAGATTTGAAATGTTTGAAATAAATGAATATAATACTAGTAAATTATACAATAAAACTTTTAAAGAACTAGAAAATGTATCAGTAAGAAAGAATAAACACAAAAAACATTTACATGAAATACTAACTCCAAAAGAGAAAACCGAACGGTGTATTTTTGTAAATCGTGATAAGAATGCTTGTAAAAATATATTATATCTTGGAAAATATTTTTTAGAATATCAATTAAGACCAACTGAATTCTGTCAAAAACCAAAAGAAAAGCAAGTAGTTATAAAAAAACAAAAACTAAGATAAAAAAAGAAATTGTTGTTTAATCAAGGTAGTAGATTAAATAACATCTAATGGGATTATGTGTATCTACCTTTATATACACTTAAGGAAGCCCATTATTTAGAATTTAGAAACTCTTTAATGAGTAAAGCGATGAATATTTTTTTTGTTATTAAAAACGGCATTTAAAATACGCACCGCTCTAAATCATTTAATTTTACACCAATTGTTTTTTCAGCTCTTTGTAATGTTAAAGCTTCAGAAATCATTAATCCAATTTTAAAACATTTAATATTTTCGACATGTTTAGATGCTAATTCATAAGAATATGCATTTTCTTTTTTTACTTTTATTTTTGAAAACAATAATTGAATATTATTTCTAGGTAAAAAAGTATAATTATCAATTTCAACTTTTATACTTATCGCATTTTTAATCAACCCATGTTTATTTTCCATTAAACTAGATTTCTCCATGACTTCATATGGCATTAAATGAATAGGCTTTCTATTAGATGGATATTTAGTTATAATTTTATGTTCAATAGACAACCATAAATCAGAATGTAATTCAATATATTCTGTTGGATCAGCAATATGAATATATAATGTAATATTTCCATCAATATTTGTTATACTAAATGCATCATCAGCATCTAAACATCCATCAGGATCAATACTATAAACATCCAAGTTAGTTAAATCTACGCGATTTTCAATAGAATATAAATGAGGATATTTATTATTCTTCAACAATAAAACATCATCATTATCAATTCTTTTTTTACCATATAATGGTTCTATATTTTCTGTATAAATGTCTTCATAAAAGTCATTATTCATACAATAATAAATATTATAAATTATAATTTAAGTTAAAATGAAAATTATAAAAAATAAAATAAAAATTAAAAATTTAGTTGAATTTTTGATAATTTTTATGAATTATCAAAAATTGAACTGTTGATGTATCATTAATGTCTCTATAACATGCTCTATAAACATAGCCTGCACCTTGTGATAATCCGCATTTTCTTTCTGCTTGAATTTCACTAATAGAATAAACTTTTTTAGTTTTTCGAATAGTTTCTTCAAAAAATCCTTCATTGTTCATTTTTTTTTCTTTAGGACCTGTACAATTTTCATTTTTATTTTCATATTTAATTAATAATGGTTTTAGTTCTGAATTGTAATATTTTTTTATTTCATCCTGAGAAACAAATTTACGAATAATAGGTTCATTTAGTTTATTATTTAAATTTAAATCATTTTTCATTTCTAAATGTTTAATATTTCTAGGATGAACAAACGAAATTTTTGTTTTATTTGATGAATATTTAATATCAGCCAAAGGATTTTCATAGAATTCTTCATATTCTTTAATAGCTTGAATAGATGTTCTATGAGGACCAGTCTTATGTCCATTAAGTATAATATCTTTCCAATATCCACTCATTCTTCCAGGTAATCCTTGAACTTGTACATTTGTATCATAGTTTTTAGAATATCTTTCATGAGTAGCACCAATTTTTAATTTCCATTCATTAGGAATTAAGTTAGCTCTACGGTAAAAACCTTTGACAGCAATAACTAAATGATTTTGAATATTATTAAAAATATGAATCAAATCATCTTCAATAATTCTTTGTTCTGATGTATGATTTCTAAAATCAATATTAAATTTTAAACATGCATTGGATATATAATCTTTATATTTTTCATCTGTTCGAATAATATGAACTCTATAATCATCTCCATAATTGTCAATAATGTCTTCTTTAATCCATCTTTCTGCTTGAGTTGTATTTGTTATTGGATAAAATTCTTGAATAATACCAAGATCTAAAAATTTTTTATGTCCAATATAGGAATCAGGAATAGTCATATAATGAATATGATGTTTATCTCCCCATTTGTATAATTCACGAAGTTCATTAATCATTGTAGCAGAAACAAAAACAAAATATATATTATTTTCTTCCATATATTTAATATCTAAAATGGAACTTTCATGTAATAATTTATGAAGTTTTTGATTTTCTTTATCACCAGTATCTATTTCATCATTAATAATTAAAGCATTTTTTATTTTATATAATTTTTTTTTTAATTTTTGTAATTTACCATGATGAAAAACATTTTCTTTAAAACATGAAGGTATTTTATCCTTCATGTCATCTTCCCATGATAAATTATTCATAGCTGTAATAAAAAATATATTATCTCTATGTATTAAAAAATTATTATCAGGATGGGTAGTAATATTTTTAGCTATTTCAATCATTAAACCATCCATTCCTACTTTTGTTCTTTTAACAATACTTATGACACGTATTGATTTTTCATAAAATGTATTAATTATTGAAATAGCATCAAATTTTTGATTATCGTATATATATTCAGAAGTAGCTTTAACATTTCCATTTAAAAATGATTCTATATTTTTTTTTGTAGCACTTTGATAATCATTAATAACAATTTCTCGATTTAATTCTAATTTTTCAATTTCTTTTGATTTTTCAGATACAGAATCCATAAAGTTATGCAAATATAAAAAACAATTATATTTAATATTTTTTAATGTATTAAAAAATCAATTTTTATAATGAAATAAATTATATTTTTTATGAATAACTTCAGAAGAATATAAAATATAATTATTATTGATTACATATCCTGTTTTAGAATCAAGTTTTTTATTTGTATTTGTCATATTAAAATGATTATTTCTAGTCGATTCAATATTAGATGATTGAAACCATTTTCTGTTATTAAATGTATTTTCTAAAAATACAACAGGTAAATAAAGTCATTTTTTTGAATATCATACCATCCTCTTATAAATGAATGAACTTTATCTTTATATAAATAATTTACATTACCCTTAGAAATTTTAAGATATTTTAGAGATACATTAAGAAAATATAAATATATTGAAGTAGAATCCTGTATTCAAGCATATAAATTTTGATGAATAAGAAGATATTTCTAATGAAGATTATAATGAAACAAATAATGAATCAATTAATTAATTTGAAATGTAAAAATCATTTACATTCATTTAGATTCATTTACATTTTATTCATCTAAAAAAATAAAAATTGAAATTTTTATAATAAATAAATATAATAAACAATCTAAAAGCAAACAAATTCTAAAATGACTTCCACACTAAAACCTTTAAATATCTTGGGTAGCCTTGAGACTATTGTGAATAACAATGATCCATTAAGTACTATTGAATTAATTAATGAATTAAGAAATATTATTAAGAATCATGAAAATGAAGAAAAGAAGAAAGAAGAAGAAAGAATTGAAGAAATTTTTAGAAAGCAAAAGCAGGTTACTGTAGATCATTTTCGTGAATACAATTCTATGAACAAAGACTTAATTATCGATAATAAGCCTGAAGATGAATCAGCAAAATTATATGAATTTTTTAATGAAAGTTATATGAGAGAAGGTTCATGTTCTTTTACATTTACACAAAAAGCAATCAAAGAAGGATATGACAGAATTAATTATAGTGATATCGTTGAAAATTCTAATTGGACTGATTATTTTCATTTTTCACAGCCATTAAAAATTGGTGACATCATTGATACAGGAGGACTTCGACATATTGGATGGCGATTTGTAGGAGAAAATAATACTTTATTTTCAGCCCATCTTGATATTCCTGATTATGAAGAAGGAACAACAGTTCCTATTGAAATTACAAGAATGTATATGGATACAATAGCTATTTATCAAAAAGAAGTCAATCAAGAAAATGAAAATGAAGATGAAACTAAAAATAAAAAGGAAATTAAAGAAAAAACTAAGAAATATGAAGAAAAATTTCCAGCAATTTATGCTTATGAGCTTCCTTTTTGGGATATAACAGTAAAAAAATACGATGTTCCTAAGAATTCGAAGTTTTTCTTTACTTACGAGTATTTGTATTATGTGGATAATAAGTGGCACATGTACGTCCGTTCTGTGGATAATCCATATGAAAAGGTTGAGGTTAAACTAAAAAATGAACATGTTCAGCTTTATTTTGAAGATGATGAAGATATATCCTTTGAAGACATCAAGGAAATATATTCGAATTAATTTATTAATTAATAAAACATTTCATTAATCAATAATATTTAAAATAATTTATAAAAAAGCAATACATAATCATGACAAAATAAAAGACTTAACGAATAAATACATATCTCATTAATTGTCTTTCACAAAAAGCTCACAATTAGTCCCAAACCTTTGGTTGAATATTTCTATTTCTATATTTAGATTTTTTATCATTTTATTTAACTTTCTTTTCAGGTGTTTGTGATTACATTTTGTAATATTATCTCTATTTTCACGCAATTCATTCATTAATTTCCTGATTTCTAAACAATCTTCTTGAAGACCAAATAATCTTTCATTTTTATATTCATCTTCAGTTTCATCCATTGTATTTGATGCTATTGTATCTAAATTTCAATATCTAAATGAATTTATAATAAAATTTATGTAAATGTATCAATTTTTTATACTTTAATCATGTACAATATTAATTTTTCCATAATAATCATTTAATTTATCTTTACATTCTTTTCTAAATCGCTTATAAGTAGTATTATTCATTTCTTCATAAGCAGGATAAAATTCAGGATATTTCTTTTCTTCTTCTTTATACATTAAATCAACAGTTATTTGTGTACAAACATCATTTAATTTTTTAACACCAATATTTTTATAAAGTAAAGAATGAATTCCATTTTTTTTCCATTTTTGAATATCAATTAATAATTTTTCGTATTTTTGATATTCCATAGATTTATTTTTTTCAATTTCAGTTGTTTTAAACAATACATTTTTAGGTTTTCCACTATTATTTTTTTCAATATCAATGACTGAGCCATTTTCAGGATAAATCAAGTTATTTATTTTACTTTCTGACATACGTATCAATAAGCTATCATCTTCACCACCCCAATTTCTAAAGTTATTAGGATAACCATTTATTTTTTCAAAATCTTTTTTAGTAAAGGACATAACACCACCAGTAAAAGGTTTAACACTTTTTTTATTTCCATGCACATTTCTACTTCCATTCTTATTCCCATTCAAATCTTTCTTTATTTTATTTTTAATAAATTGATGTCTATATCTTGTTCCGCTTGCAGCCAAGCACATTGGATATTTAGGTTTCTTTTGATAATAAGTCAATAATTCATAATTAGGAATCATATCAACATCACTAAAAATATAATAATCAAAAACCCCCACTTTATTGGCTTCAACAAAACCAATATTTTTCAATTTTCCAATATTAAAACCACCTTCAGGAGATTGTTCAATTATAAAAATATGAAAATTAAATAATTCCTTGAAAATTGAACTTAAAGCTTTTACAAAAATAATTTTTTGTTGATTACGGCTATTATTTCCGGAATCTCTGAAGCAAACAATAATTGCAACATTTTTCTTACTTTTTTTTAAAACCAATGGATTTTTCATATTCATATTTAAGTGGATTTTCATCATTAATTGTTGCATATAGTCAAAAATGCCATCAATAGTTAAATATTTTTTATAAAATTCAGCAGAATTAGCAGCAATTTGCATGCATTTTTTATCATTTTTTAAACACCATTTTATTTGGTCAATTAAATCACTTAAATCTTTTTTAACAGGAACAAAATGCTCATATTCAACCATTAAATCACTATACCATATTTTATAATCACTTTCACAAATTAAAAGGACACTATTCATATGCATTTCAGAAGACAAACGGAAAGCACTGACATATCCATCAATATGTAAAATATATTTATATTTAGATTGCATATCCATACTTATTCCTTCAACTAAACTAAAATTAAAATCTTTAGGATTAATAATTTTGATGGGCTCACCGCTAAATTTTTTATCTCTAGGTTTCCAGTCGGTAATACCTGCATCTAATAATTTTGGATGTTCTAAACTTAATTGAGCAGCTTTCAAACGCATATTATTTTCTAAAGTCATACCACAGCCAGTAGCTGAACCTCTAAATACACAAACATTTTTCTTTTTTTTCCAATCTAATTCCATTTTATCAAATGAAGAAGATTGATAAGCATTACTACATTTACTGCCAGTAAAATATTTAGAACTATGAATACGCCAATCATCACTTGTAGGAATTAATAAATCTGCATTTTCACTTGTTACAGATTGAGATAATATAGGACAGAATTTTTTAAATTTAAATTTTTCTTCAATACTGACATTTTTAGAATCAAATAAGTGAAAATAAGGTTCAGTTAGTTTTTTAGTTATTATAGGTGCATCCCTATAGTTTAAGAAAAACATAGTATTTGGAATTTTTCGATTTTTACATAATTCGACAAACATATTTTTAAAAACGTCAATATTTAAGTCACCTTCATATTCAGGAAATTGATTACGAAATACACAATTATTTGCATGCCATTTTTTACGATTAAAATTTATTTTTAATTTTTTATTTCCATATTGTTCAGGATGATCATTCATAAATTGCATAATATTTTTACGAAGTTTATCTTGAATGCGATGATAATCATTTTCATCTAATAATTTTTTTTCTTCTAATGAAAAATAAATTTTATCAAACCAATTGTTAATATAGTCGTTATTGCTAAAAGGTAAATACAAAACTAATTCATTATTGTGTATAATAATAAAAATACCTTTTTTTATTTTATGAAATATATAAGTAAAAGTATTGATTATTGATTCAATATCAATATTTTTATATAATTTAAAATAATCTTTAAAATCAAATGATTGGTTTATTTTATTATTTTTTATTTTTATTTTTTCATTGTCATTTTTTTTCTCAGATTCTTTTGATAAATAATACATAGCATTTAAAACACCATATTGATTAAAGTCATCAACATCTCCACAAGTAAAAAACTTATGGTCAAATAATGCGAATTTAGGATTAGTAATATAATCTTTACCCCATTTTTTAGAATTTTTTAAACAGTTTTCTTTATGATTATAAGAATTGTTTTTAATTTTACGAAATTTATTAAGATTGAATAATGGAGTATTATTCATTTTCTATTAATAATAAAGATTATTATTAAATAAAAATAAATAAAAGAAAAAAGTTAAATTTAAAATTTTATTTTAAATTTAATACTTAATAGTTAAAATATGTTCTTGTTTTCCATCCCATTTAAATTTATTACCAAAGTATTTCTTAAATATTTCAATAACATCTTTCTTAGTTTTATAAACAATACCATTATGCTGACAATCTAATTCATCATTTGGAGTATATAATTTATTATTTTTATCTAATCGTAAAACAACAATAATAAATTTATCTTTATTAATATCAAATGTTCCTGGTTCAGGCCAAACATAATCAATTATATACCAACCATTAATTAATTTTAATTTTTTTAACATTAGTTTGACACCAATTGTTTTAAGTTCTTTTTTAACATCATTTTTTAATAAATCGATTATTTTTAATTGAGATTTTTTCAAATTGGAAAACATATGTTTAACAGAATCTTTTTTCATTTTCTTAATTCCAACATCTTTTTTCATTTTCTTTTCAATTTTATGTTTCACCCATCTCTTTACTCCTTTTGAAGTAGTAGAAATAATCCATTTATTTCCATCAAGTCCTTTACGAACAACACCAACGTTTTCAGCATGAGCACAATAACCTAAACCTTTAGGACTGGGTTCATTTCCAATATATGATTTTTTAGGGTCATTTTTACAAAATGGCATATATAATTAATAAATAAATAAATATTTTGACAATAAAAATTAAATTATAAAAAATTGTAAGTAAATAAATTTATTCAATACCACATAAAGATGATATTTTTTTATGTATTTTAATAGTTTCTTCATGATTATCACCATACATTTCTCTAGTAGTTTTTAATAATTCGCTTAATCTTCTAAATTGTTCATCAATAGTATTTTCGGAAAAAGAGCTAGAGCTACTACTAGAACTTGCTTCTCCACCTCCTTCAGTTGAAGAATTATTAGTTGAATTTAAACGCAAATTATTAAGACCAAAAGAATCTATATGATTCATTTGTTCAATAAAACCTTGTTTTTCAAGATTTTTTTGATGATTTTCAAGAATATCTTCAATATTGATAAAAAATCTAGGACTAATTTTTTGTTTCCAAGTCCATTGATTATCTTCTGGAATTAAAAGTCCTTCAATTTCAGGAACATTAATTTTAGTACCTTTTTTTAACAAAGATTCAGGTGTTAAACCTTTAATTCTTGTTCTATTCAATTGATAAATATTATTTTTTAATCTATTTAAATCATTTACACGATTGAAAATAGATGGATTAAAATGAATCATTTTTCGTGAAATAGATTCCAAAGTAATTTCTCTTTTATCTCCAATAGTTTCATAAAAATTATCAATATTTCCTTTTAATACAATAAATGTATAAGGTTCAGATTGATAAATATAATTTATATTAGAATCAACAGGTGAATTTATAGAACTAAAATATCCTTCAGTAAAATCTTTTGTTACATTATTAATTTTTAAAAATGGAATACCCATAACATTTAAAAATTCACTAATACTAGAATAATCTTGATTATCATCATAATTATTTTCAACAGTATTTTTATTAATTTGAATAGTTTCATTTTGAATAAAATTTATTTTTTGTTGTTTAAGTTCTCTATCAATAGGCAATAATTGAATATAATCAATTAAATAATCTTTAATTTCTTGTTCAGTTAATTCAATTTTACAATGAATGAAATCAATATATTTTAATAAAAATTGTATTAGTTTTAATTCCCAAGGTCTTTTCATATTATTGCCAAATCCAAATCCATTAGTAAAAATATTATTAGAAATTCTATGATTTCTACTTTCTTTTGTTCTGTCACTTTTTATTCTTGATTCAGTTTCAGCTTCAGTTAATAGATTAATAATTCTTTGATAATCACCATTATTAGGATAATTAAGTTGATTAGTATAAAAATAAATTTTATGATTATTCTTTTTAATCATATTCAACCATCCAGCACCTAAAGAAACATTTCTAGAAAATCTATCAATAGAATAGTAATAAAATATTTTATTTATAGTATTTTGAAATATTTCAGTCAAATTTACAGTATAATTAGAGTCATTATACGCAGATTTTCCATTAAATGTAATTACTTGAACATCATTTAGATTAATATTACCTAAATTTTTCAAAATTTCATCTTTTTGTTTTTGAAGACTTATTTCATTAATATGTTTAGTAGAAACACGTAGAATAATATATATTTTTTTATTAGTATCTAAGATAAAATCATTAGAATTACCAACTTTATTAAATTTAATATTTCTAAGATTTTCATCAATAGTAGATGTTAATTTTCTTTTAGTTCCACTCATAATAAATTAATGTGAATAAGTTAATTTGTTCAATTATAATAATTATATGTAAAAATATTCAATTTTTATAAGTAAGATGAATAATATATCAAATAAAAATTAATGATATAATGACATTAAAATGGAGCATGTAAAATCCCAATTATTGTCCATAGATAAAAAATTTTTTTTCTTTTGAATAATTATTTCCTTAAAAATAATTGTATATGTTTTATCAATTTGAGATGTTTTTGATGAAATAAATTCATAAAAGTTCATATCTTCAGCTAAATTAGCTTGTTCAATAAAAGTATGTAATTTTTTTCCATTTAGATTTTGACATTCTTCAGAGTCAATAATTTCAGTTAGAAACTTATGTTTTTCTTCTAATGAATAATTTGAATAATTTATATGCTTTTTATCTGCCCTACATAATGGACATAACTCAATTTTTTCTATACAACATGAACAAGTATCTTTTGAATGAATACATTCAAATATATCATCAAATACAAAATTCATATTTATTTTTTCAAAACAAATGCTACATGTTGGTGATTCACAATTTCCTTCCATCTTATTAGTTTAAGTCAATTTTAATTTTATAATTTTTTTTATACAAAAAAAATCAATTTTTTATAATTTTATAATTTTAATATTTTATAATTTTTAAAGACAATATTTCATTTATTACTTACTTCAATAAACTTATTTGGTGCATATTACGCATTAACAAAGCCAATGAAGCACCAGAATGACCTCCATACTCTTTATTTATAGATGTCATAATTTTAGTGATTTCATCACTATCTGACCACATAAATCTGTTATTTGGGTCTGAACCAAAATTTCTGATAATAGACCAAGCTTCAAATCCGTCAATTACAAAATATGCTGAACGAATCATTTCTTGAGTATAAATATCATTGTATTGTGGTTGGTTTAAATAGTTATCTAAAGAAAAATCACTCATATTGTATTATATAGTACGTTTTGATAGTAAAGAATACTCAAACAATTATATTTATTTCTTTAAGAATTAAATCAATTTTTTTTAAAAAAAATAATGTAAATGAAAATAAAATTAAAAAAAAGTTTATTTAAAAAATAAAATAAGAACATATATAAACATTAATATGTCTTATGAAATTGAAAAAAATTTTTATATTTTTGATGAAAAAAATATCAAAGAAGAATTAAAAAATTTAAATACAAAATATAAAATACATTTATTGAAAACATATAAAACAAAAGTAAATGGATTAATGGTACGATTACGCGATGAAGGTTTTAGAAAAACATTTACCATTAAACATAAAGATAAAAATAATAATTATAATAAATACAATAAAGAATATGAAGTGAATGTTTCAAATATAGAGGAAACATTAGATATGTTAGAATTATTAGGATTTTCTAATTTTAAGTATTCTGAAAAAATAAGAGAAACATATTTTTATAAAAATTCAGAAATATGTTTTGATTATGTACCAGGACAATGTAATTTTATACAAATAGAAAGTAAAAGTCAAAATGAATTGGATTATTTAATTAACAAATTAAATTTAAAAAATGAAGATGATTCAAAGAAACATCCTGAATATTTTGGAATAAATAAAGATGAATTAAATAAAATAGAAATCAAATACATAAATATAGATAAAATAAAAAAATTAGTAAAGAGGAATGATGATGAATTTGATAATTTAATAAAAAAACAAAAAATAATGTACATAAATATACAAAAAATACAAAAATTACAAAAAAATGAAAAATAATTATAAATAATATAAAAAAATGATTTTATTTAATTAAATAATAAAAACAATAAATAAAATGTTAGTATTTCAAACAGGGAAATTAATCAAATCAAAAATAATTAAACGCCCATCGTCGTCAATAAAAACTCCATACGTGGCTGATATACAGTTAGTAGATGATGACTATGATGTAATAGATAATAATATTTATTTGGCACATAGTCCTTCATTAGGATGTTGTGGATTATCGGACAAAGATGCTATTGTATGTGTAAGTACAAATATAAATCCAAATACAAAAACAAATTATACAGTAGAATTATGTTGTTTTAATGAAACAAAAAAGAATAAAACAAATATAGAATATGTATCATTAAAGCCTAAAAATGCTGAATATATAGCCTATCAATGTCTTCAAAAAGCATTAGTTAATAACATACCTCAATTAATAATTTTAGAAAAAGAAAAGAAGTTTTTAAATTCAAGATTTGATTTTTATGGAAAAGATATAAACAATCAAGAATATATCTTTGAAGTAAAAACGGTTCCATTAGCATATTATGTAGATGTACCTAAAAAAGAATATAAAAAACATCAAACATATATTGATAATTGTGAGTTTAATGAAAAAATAGCATATTTCCCCGATGGATATCGTAAAAATGCAAATGAACCAGTTAGTCCAAGGGCATTAAAACATATACAAGAATTGGAAGAAATAACATTAACTACAAATATAAGTTGTAATTTAATATATGTAGTACAACGTACAGATATTAATTATTTTCAGACGTCAAATATAGATTTAATCTATAAAAAGGCTGTACAAAAAGCATGGTTAAATGGAGTACAAATTAAAGTATTACAAATAAAATGGAATGAAGAAGGAGAAGCTTATTTGCATTCAAATAGTCTTCCAATTCATTTGTTTGATTATTATGGACCGTACATTCTTGAAGATTTATAGATTACATATATACTTTATACCCTTAAACGTCCGTTTCCAAGCAAAATAAATTAACAAAGTTGGCATGTTTCAAGACATATAAAATTTGATTTTTTTGTAAAAGTTTATAAAAAGAATGGTGTTGTAATCCATCTGCATAAGTAGTATCAATAATAACTTTTTTAGAATGACTCAAATAATTAGTTCGTTCTTTTTTATATAACTTTTTTTTTAGTCTCATACATATTTAAAGAAATATTGTTTTTATTTAAGTAGTAGAATTTATATAAATAATAATGAATTATCACTATTTATATAATAATAAGTACTCAGACATTACTAATATTCCTATTTTTTTAGAAATTCCATATAATAAAATGAATAATAATTTCATAAAAAAAATAATATATGATGCAAATAAAATATATAACATTAATCTTGAAAACTGTAAAATATCCATTGAAAATAAAAAAGAAATATTAAAAAAGAATGAAAAAATAAAAACACTTGGGATACATCGTGATTCTGAGCAATATAAATTAAATTTGTTTACAATAATTTATTATTATGATATATCAGATAATATTACAAATAATAAATTATTATTTTATAAAGATACTAAAGAATATAAATATGATTTTATTAATAATAAAGATTTATTTGGAAATTTTCAACAAATTGAAGAATATTTTATAAAAGATGGTGATATTATAACATTTCCAGATAATTCATATCATAAACCATCTAAATATATATCTATAAAAGAAAATAGCAAAAGATTTATATTAGTTATATGTATACAAAAAAATGAATAATATTTATATAAATGTTAAATATCCATTAACTAAAATACAATTATCAAAAATTGAAAAAGTATGGATATTTATAAAAGATTTTTATGAAATAGAAACAGATAATAATACATATTATATTAAAAATAAAAAATTATTTGGACCATATGAATACAGAAGATTAATTATTGATAAAATTTCAAAAAAATATACTGTTAATGAATTTTATGATTATGAAAAAATAATAAATAAATTATATTGGAACTTACACTATCGATTAAATATTACATCAAATAATTGTAATATTGTCAAAAAAAACAAATTAGAAAAAATAATAAAACGTTCTTTTATAAATAAATCTATAAATTATAATCAAAAAAATAGTAAATACTATATTATCTCTGATTATATAAGAAATATAACAGAAAAAGAAAGTAATTTATTATATTCTTTATTAAATGAAAAATTATATAAAAAAATAATGAATAATCCTTTAATTAAAGTAAAAATTAATTTTTCATTGTATTATCCAAATGATTATCCTTTTCCAAATGTGAACAGATGTTTTTATAATAAAAATAAAAAAGATTATTGGAAAAAAAAAATATTTTTAATGTATTATTCAAATAATGATAAATATTGGTATAATTTAATTTATCCTTAATTTATGTTTTATATATTTTATGTATTCTGACCAATGTAGAAACCTAAAAATAATTCAATTATAAAAAAATCAATAAAAATCAATAAAAATAATAAACAAACAATTAAATAACATATTCGTAAATAGATTTATTTTCTTCATAATATATATTCCATGGATATTTAGAAGAATCTTCTTGAATAAGCATGGTATAAAGGACTAATTCATTTCCAAAATGTTTTAGAAGTATCTAAATAATGTTGATATAGTTTATCTGAAACAGAATATCCATTATATCCACAAATATTTAGATTTATTCCATTTTTTATTTTTTCTTTAAGTTCTTTATAATCATTTTCTTTAGCAACTAATAATTTATAAAAATGGCAATAAAAGTATCTACATTGTAAATAATTGTATCTATGTTGATTACCATTTTTATCATAATACATTGAAAATTCAGGAATACTTAAAACAAGTGAAGGAAATCAAATAGAAGCAAATGTAAAGGATATTATATTAGAAAAGGAAATACATGATGAAAATTATCCTGTATATGAACATTGGAAAAAGATATATGTTTATAGAACAAATAATTATTTATTTATTTCTAAACATAAAATTACTTAAATAAAATAATAAATATTTAATAATTAATTATAAAAAAAAAATCATGTATTTGATTTTTATTGAAAAAAAAAAATTGATACCTTTTGAAAAAAATTATTACAAATCTACTTTGTTTTGATTTGTTTTACAAGCAACAGCAAACTCTCAAACTCTCAAACTTAATTAAAATGGTTGATAATCATGATTTTAACTTAATTAATAAATTTTCTTTTAATAATTCTTCTAATAATTTGAAACCTATCGTAACCAAGCAGTTCAGCAGAGGTGATAGCTCTATCGGAGAGGGTCCTGGCGTCCATCTTTCTAAATTAGGAGAACCATAACATAGGAGTTTAACTATTGTTATATGTGACTCTGTCTCTATAACAATTATATAATTATAATATATTATACATTTATTTATAAAGAAAAATCAATTTATAAAATATTGATTCATAGTCTCTCATTAACTCATTGACAAAGAAAAATAATAATACATTATTAATAATACATTATTAATAATACATTATTAATAATACATTAATAATACATTAATAAGTTTTTATAAAAATGTAAAAAGATTTATAAAAATAAATAATTCAGCAATAAATAAAATTTAATATATTATAAAACAATTAATTTCTTTGTAACCATTCTTTCATAAGCAATTTAAATTTAGTAAATAAATAAGTATAAAAAAATCATGTATTTGATTTTTATTGAAAAAAAAAATTGATACCTTTTAAAAAAAATTATCACAAATAAACCAGTATAGTTTATTTGTTAAGAATAAGAGAAGCTAAACAAGAAATAATGGATAACAACAATGTTCCTATAAATGATTACAACAATATTCGTGATCAAGAACACACAATTGTTGATATGTCTGGATATGAAAAAGCTGAAGAAGCTAAAGTAGCTAAAGAAGAAACGGAAGAATGGAATATAAGGAAAGTAATTGAACTTTTACTCTTTCTAACCATTAAGTCTTAAGAGTACTTTCATCATTGAGAATCTCTGAATGACACAAAAAATTATAAAACAATTATTTTCTTTTTGACCATTCTTCTTTCATAAGTAATTTAAATTTAGTAAATTCCATATCAGAATCCGGTTCATATTGTTCTTTTTTGCCATCATTATCATATAATCAAAATATTCATAATGTTGAATATTATTTAATCCATATGTATAACATTGAATAGTAATACAAGTATCACTATTTGATTCTAAATTTTTAAGTTGATGAATTTGGTTTAAGTTAGGACTAATCCAAGTAATATCATCAACGTCAAAATTTGTTTCTCCAAATTCTTTTACACCTTCTGAATCATTACATAAATAAGGAAATAATTTTACATTAATAGAACCACGTAAAACTCGAATAATGGCATTAGAATTAGCATGAGTATGAATAGGAGAATAATGACCAACAGGCCAAATTTCCATAACATAAGGTATTCCAGGAGAATCACCACTATTGCATCCTAAAGTTATTCTTAAGTATGTTTCATTTATATTTGGAACATCTTTATTAAATTCAGTTGATTTTTCTTGTAATTTGTTATAACACCAACAACCTTCAGTTTTAATACTATATTCAATGGCTTGAGTAAATTCAGGAAAGTCTCCATTATTCAAAACAAAATTAGGACCACTAATGCAGTCATAAAGTTGTTGAGCAACAAGATTAAGATGAGCTTTTGGTAAATATTTATTATCTGCAATATCATGTATAGTTAAATCACAAGTATTTTTAATAAGTAGAGGAACATCAGTAATAATTGGATTTTTTAAAAGTCTTATTTTTTGAGTATATACATCATTATATTGAATACAAACAATAGATTCTAAAAAGGATTTATTAGCTTCATAATCTTCATGTTTATCAAATTCCCAAGAAAATTTATAAATAATGGTATCTAAACGAGCTTCACCAATTCCAACATAAATATTTTGGTTAAGACTATCTAAACTAATCCAATAAAAAGCACCATTTGAATTTGTTAATCCATATTTATTTTCGGTATCAATATAAGAAAACGAATTAGAAATATTATAAACAATAACATTTGATTTTGTTAAAACAAATTTTAAACCATTATTTTTTTCTTTATTATAAAAATAAATTTCACAATCTTTAGTAATATTAAGTTGATTAAATAAAAATACTCCTTGACCATGTATAAATAAATTATCGGTTTTGGAAGAATTAAGATTTAATGAGTACATGCAGGACATTATAATAGTTTATAAGAAAAAAAATAAAAATAAAATTATAAACTTAATTTGCAATTCAAAAATTTATTTAATTTAGAAATATATTTTTTTTCAGGAACACAAGAACCATCTATATAAGATTCTAAAACCTTTAATTTAATGTTCATTTGTTGTGCCAATGAATGAAGTGTATAAGAAGATTTATTAAGTGCAAATAAAATTTGTTCATGTAAAGGTTTTTTTTCGGTATTTATATTCATATCTATATCCATATTAAAGTATGAATAATATATTTTTAAATCTTTTACATAAAAAATAAAAATATATAATATTAATAAATGAGTATAAATGAAGATTATTACAATATATTTAAAAATATAAAATGTACAAATTTACAAGCAGACCCAACTAAAAATTATGAAATAATTTTTAATATATTAGGAGAAGAAAATAATAATCAATTAAATGGGTATGTAGGATTAAGGTCAATATTAATAAATACTGATTATAATCCAGAGTCACCAATAAATTATTTAGTTAATATTAAAATAGTAACAAGTATAGATAAAAACAAAGTTAATTTTACAACAGAATTAACAAAAACATTAAGTATAGATAAAGGTATAGAATTAACAGGTAATTATATTTTAGAACAATTTTATAAAAATGAAAAACTATATTCATTCACAAATAATACATTAGCATTTACTAATAATATTGAAAATATAGAACCATGTACAAGAGTTATATCAAAATATATGAATAAGTCATATTATATTTATACATTTCAAATAAAAAAAATATGATATTAATTACTAATAAATCTTAAAATTAAATAAATAATAGCAAAAGAAATAGGAAAATATAATAATTTCAAAATAAAAAAAAATCCATTTTTTATAGATTCAATAAGATTTTGAAAATAAGTATAATTTGATAATTGCCTACATAAAGGACATTTATCAACATTAACTATGCATTCATTATGCATGTATTTTTTATGGTCACAATTAAATTTGAAATAATTAGTTTCTTTTTCTACTTTATTGAAACAAATAACGCATTCATAATATATTTCTTTTTCATCACAATTTTGAATATTATTTGTTTCGATGTCTTCATTATTTAAAATCATTATGTATAAATTTATTTTTTATAAAAAATACATAAATCAATTTTTATTTTTATATTTTTAAAAATTAGATTTAATATTCATTTATTTTTATTAAATAATTAATAAATCTTGTATAATAATAGGATGAAGTTATTAAATAATTGTTTTTTAAATCCCGAATTGAAAAATGAATTATTTAAGTTAGAAAATCATAAAAGAAGAGTAGATGATTTTGAACAATTAGTAAAATTTTATTATCAAAAAAAACATGTACATTGGTTATATCCAAAAAAAACATATCCATTTAATAAAAAAAGATTAGAAACCTATTATTCAAAATATAAAAATAAAAAACATAGAGCATTAATAGAATCAATTATTAATAATACAATACATATAAATTTTGAAAAATTTTACGAATCAATTCATAATTGTGTAAATCAATTTAATAAAGCAATGAAAAATGAATATATTATTATACTTGGTTCAAATACTTTATATGGTTCATCAAATAAGTTTGAATTAAATATACCATTAAATAAGTCTAATTTTTGGACATTATTATTATGTTATCCATCATTACAGAAAAAACCAAAAGATATAATATTTAATTTTGAGTTGGCATTAGAATATGAAACAATTAAGTATTATAAAACAAAAAAGTATATAAAAGATTTTGTTTTTTTTGATGATTGTAGTTATTCTGGAAGTCAGTTATTTGAACAAGTTATAGGTAAATCACAAAAAGAATTAACATTATTAGCGAATAAATTTAATACAAATATAATCAATATAAAATATAATAATGTATTGATTAAGACAAATCCAAAAAAAATTTTAAATGTTCATGTATTATTACCGTATATATCATCATATGCATTGAAAGAAATGAATATAATAAATAAAAGTTCAATATTTACAATAATTTTATACAATGATTATATAGTTAAAAGTTATTATGATTTATTAGGAATGTACAATATTTATAAAATTAAAAAAGAATTAGAATTAAATATAGGAATGAATCATACACCTATTTATTTTGACCATAAATTTGCTGATTCAGTTTCAACATTAGATTATTTAATTGTACCTGGATTGATAATAAATAAAAAAACTAAAGTTAATAAAAATATAAAAAAAATAGATTATTATCCATTTATAGAGCATTGTTATAAAAATAAAGAATTTGTAAAGTATGTTACAAGTTTAAAAAAAAATAATTATGGTTTTGGATTTATAAGACAAGATATTTGTATAAAAGGACCTTACAAAATAGCTTATGAAGAATTAATAAAATATTATGAAAAAGAAAAAATTAATAACCATTCCCATTATTAACAACTTGTGTTTGATAATTTGATTTTATATATTTTAATGCTTTAATTTGATTTTCTTTATAAATATCAATTAGATACTTTAATACATCAGATTTAATTTTATTTGTATTTTTGTAATTTTTAAACTTATTATCAATATCTTTTTCAATATCTACAAAAATTTCTTGAAGTTTTTTCATATTTTTTAATATTTCAGGCTCAAAATAATTATTAATATTATTATAAACTTTTTTGTATAATTCTTTTAATTGTTTATTTAGTTTTTCCATACTATTATCAGCAAGTTTATTTAAATCTAATTCTTCATAAATTTTATTTTGATAAACTAAAGCTTTATTTCTTTTTTGATCAATAACAACATTAGAATTATTTTCATTTTTTAATATATTTTCTAAAAATAGTGTATAAAAAACCTTTGAAAAAATTATCATAATTTCTTCTTTATTTGATAAATGTTCTGTAGACCAATCTTTATCAAATGGAATTAAATTTTCAATATTAAATATAAAATTATTAGTAGTATTAGTAGTATTAGTAGTATTAGAATTAATATTGATATTTTGATTATTTATATAATTTTTAATTTCTTTATTATCATTAACATTATCAGTATTATTTTTATTATCATTAACTTTATCTTTATTTTTTTTATTTTTTTTTTCAAATTGATTATTATTCATAATATCAATTTCAGTATCATTATGAAAATTATTCACATCTTTAACGCAAGGATTTTTCCTTTTTAAATGCATTTGAATGTTATATTTTTTATGAAATTTTTGATAACATCGAAAGCATTTATATTTTTCACTCATTTATGTATATTTATTTATGGCATTTCTTTAAATTCTTTTGGCATTTTTGATAAATTCTTAAAAATGCCAAATAAAATTATATATCAAATAAATATATATAATAATATAATTATTATAATTATACAAATATATAACAAATAAATAAATAAAAATAATATTATAAAAATATTATATATATTAAATATATTAAAAATGCCATGTAATTTGCCATAAATATTGCATCTGTAAAAAAAAGTATAAAAAAATAAAAAAAAAAATAAAAATGAAATTAAAAAAAAATAAAAATAATATATATTTAAATTATTTTATAAAAAAAATTAGTTGGTATATTTTTTGGCATTTTTTTTAGAAAATTTAATCAATAAAATTATTATTAAAAATATATTAAATATTATATTGATATTTAATATGTATATTTAAAATAAATAATAATTTATTTTAAACAATAAATAAATAAGCATAAATATTTTTGCCAAATACTATAAATTTGCCAAAAATAAGAATATTATTTTTTATAATTTGCCAAAAATAAGATTTTATAAAATATATATTTAAAAATAAATTTATAATTAAGATTGACACAATGTCATATAATAATGAAGGAAAAACATCTATTGATTTAAATTGGGTAAGAAATGTAAATTTAAAAATAAAAAAAGTTGAAAAATACATTAAATGTAGGTCTAATTTATTCGCAATTCCAAATTATAATCAAGAAGAATTAGTTAAAATAGAATTAAATATAATACAATCTATAAGAAGTTTGTATTTATATGTAAAAAAAACAAAATATAATGTATTTAGTTATAATACATTATTATTATGGAAAAGTTTATCAGAAAAAAAATATTATTTTATAGAAAATATAATTAAATTTTCAAAAGATGAGAAATTTAATAATGAACAAAAAAAATATATTTTATTAGCATTAAACACCTTACAAAAATATGATGATAAATACGGATTATTTATAGCATGTGTTATGAATCGTTTATTTTGTTATGATATATCTCAACAAATATTAAATTTTATATAGTATAAAAATAAATATTTAAAAAGGCTTACGCCTGCCCACCCTCGAAGTTCTTTAAGTTCAAATTTATTAAAAAAATAAATATTGATTGGTGATTTTCTTTAATAAAATATAAATTATTATTTTATAAAATATAATTGTTTATTTGATAATAATTTTATATAATTCAATCTTGATTTTATTTTATATTGATATTCTAAATAATTATTTTCAATTTGAAAGAATAAATTAAATATTGATGTAATATTTTTAGGACAAATAACAAATTTTTCTAAATTAAATAAAGAAAATAAACCAATAGCTTTTGTTCCATTATAGCAGATATTTATATTAGGTGTTATATTACTTAAAGTTAAAATAGATAAATGCATTCTACAAGTTATTATACAAAATAATTTAGACAAAATATATTTTTCATAACATGGTTCTAAATAGGTACAAATAAAACTATTTTCTACTTTTTGTTGTATTGATTTCATAAATTCAAATTCATTTTTTCTTTTATCATGAGGAATAAATAGAAATACATATTTATTTTTATATTTTTTTATAAACAATAATAAATTATTTATAACTAAATCATTTAAATTTTTAAAATCTTGATGAATATTTATCCCAATTATATTTTTAGTTTGATTATTTACCCAAATTTCTAAATCATTATTTTTAAAAGTATTTTTAGAAGGACATAAAAATGCTAAATCGCTTGTAAGCAGAGGTTCATTTTTAAATTGAATATCATTTTTGATTAATTGTAATGAAACTTTATCTCTAATAAAAAAATAAACATTTTTATTTGTACAAATTTTTTTTAAATATAATTTATTTGTTTCAATAACATTATTTCCCCAGCTTGTATTGATAAAATAAATATTTTTATTAAATTTAATAAAAGTATTAATAATATATTTTGAAATATTATAATAACCTAATGTATCATTACCAAAATAAATTAAACAATCAATATTATTTAAAGATAAATTATTTATATCTTGTTCATTTTTCAAAAAAATTAAATTTTTATTAACTAATAAATATTTTAATGTACAAATTAAAGCTTCATCTCCAATATTACCTTTAATAAAACTAGGAGGTCTAATTAAAATATTATTCATATATTATTTGATATATTTTTATTTTTATTTAAATTTAATATTTAAAGAGGCTGCGCCTGCGCGCCCCTCGATGTTCTTTAAGTTCAAAATTATTAACAAATTAAGAAATTCAACATAAATTACACATTTCACATATATCATTTATATCATTCTTTTCTTGTAAATCAATTGAATCATATGATTGTTTTGAATTAAAATTTATATTTAAATCACTTGTATTTTTCCAAAAAGTAATTAAATCGTTATTATATCCCATAGTACTATTGATTCCATAAATCCAAGTCATAACACCTCCATTATTAAACCATTCATTATTATTAGTATTTTTTTGATTATCAATCCATGTTGTTAAAGTGATCCAATTAGGACCTGTTGTATTACTAGTATTTTTGCATAATCCGCTTCCTGAATCAGTACCAGCACCAACAACTATTTTTTTAGGAGGAAAAGGAGTTAATCCTTGAACATTATTTGCTATTTGTAATTGATAAACTGATGCACTATAATAATTATCATTTGTAAAAACTTGAGATTCTTGGCTATAAGTTCCTTGATTATAATATTGTATGTTATACCAATCTATATAATTTCCGAAATTTTGTTCAACTATATAATAAAGATTTTTCCAATTACCATTAATATATGGATACAAATATGGACTTTGAGGAGAGTGTGATACAATACCATTATTTAAATTTTCTTTAATTGCTTTTGATAAATAACCTAAATAATTAGAAATATCATCATAATTTTGATATGTAGAAACAGTTGGAATATGTTCAATATCAAGGTCAATATAAGATAAACCGCAATTTTTTGCAATATTGGCTAAGTCAATACCAAATTTTGTAGCACTAGATTCAATATTTGTTATATTTGTACCATCAATATAATATGGAGAAAATTGATTTGTCCATGTATAAGAAAAATCACCGTTAAATGATGTAGCTCCACCCATAGACAATCCCAAAGTTATATTTGATTCTTTTAATTTATTTAATATATTGTTTCTATCTGTATCAGTAAAATCATTTATCCAGTTTGATACAGTATCTACTAATTTAAGACCACTTGACCAGTCATTATTAACTCCAAGAGTAATAAATTCTAATAAGATGTGTGTAATACCATTATCTTTAGCAATATCAATAAAGTCAATCATATTTTGAGAATTCATATAATAACCTATGAAAGTAATTTGTTTCCAATTAGATCTAGACATATATAAATAAATAATAAAAAAAAATAATAATATAAATTAAATACAAAAAAGGCTAACGCCATGCGGCTTCATTAATGTCTTTAAGTTCAAAATTATCAAAAAATGAACAAATAAATATGGCTTTAAATTTATAAAGCAATATATTTGTATAAAAGGACCTTACAAAATAGCTTATGAAGAATTAATGAAATTATATAAAAAATAAAAAATAAAAAATAAAGAGTTAATAGCCTTGACCATTATAAACAACTTTTTCTTAATAATTTAATTTTATATATTTTAATGCTTTAATTTAATTTTATTTATAAATATCAATTAGATACTTTAATACATAAAATTTAATTTTATTGTTATTTTTTGTAATTTTTAAATTTATTATCAATATCTATAAAAATTTCTTAAAGTTTTTCATATTTTTTAATATTTCTGGATCAAAATAATTATTAATATTATTATAAACTTTTTTTGATAATTCTTCAAATATAAAAATATTTAACCTTTTAATTTTAAAACTTCATCAGTGTAAATCTTAAAATTTATATGATTCCTAAATTAATATTATTTGATTTTATATTTTTTATTAAATTTTTACCTTTATTATTAAATTCATAAAGCCAATATCTTAACCAATTTATTAATTTTTTTATAAAATCATTAAAATCTATTTTATAGGTATCATTTATATATGAATTTTTATATGTATCATTTAAAAATGCAAGGTTTGAAGTATTTAATTTATTATCTATAAATATTTCAAAATTTAAATTTATCATTATTGAAAATATATTTATAAATATAAATTCTAATAAATCTGAATATATATATGTAAAAATAGGTGAATCACTTTTAAATTTAAAATAATTATAACTTTTATTGAAATTTTTATACACATTTTCATTAAATAATTCATCTTTTTCATTATTTTTTGTATGAGTTCTAATATATTCATAAATTTTTTGAATAATATGATTATTTGTAGTATTTATTTCATATATTATTATATTATTTAAAAAATCTATCATTTCATTAACTAATTTTATTGAATAATCATCATTTTGTGTTATTAAATGAAAAATTGATAAATAACAATATCTAATTAATCTTTTTTCATATTTATTATCTACCCAAGGTATAACAGTATTTTGTCTAAAAAATACATTATTTAAATCAAAAATATGATTTTTTAAATTATATGTTATTATATTTGAACAATTAATATCATTTATTTTATATTTTATTAAATTGAAACTATTATTAAAATTTTTAAATTTATGTTTATTTTTAAAACTCAATAACGTAACATCATGAAATTTAGGTATACTTACATCTAAAAATTCTGATGGTATTGACATATTTATAGTTTGTTCATTTATAGTTTTACATTTTGTGTTATTTAAATTAGATATATCTCTTTGTTTAATATTTGATATTTCTAAATTAATTTTAATTCTAAATAAATCAAAACATACAATATGTTTATCAAATAAACTAAAAATTGTACTTGATATACTTACAAAATGATAACCACTTTTTTTTGATAAATACATGCTAGTTTTATTAATATTTTGTATATCTTTGATTATAAAATTTTTTCTTTCCTTAAAAAAAATTTTAGTATTTTCAGTATTTTCAGTATTTTTAGATTTATATAAATAATCTCCTTCATTTACATCATATTCATATTTATTAATATGTCTTTTAGTATTATCATTATTTACATTACCATTATATCCTTTATTATTATTATTATTATTATTATTATTATTATTATTATTATTATTATTATTATTATTATTAACATTATTATTAGAATTATTATTAGCATTATTTAAATTATTTGTTATTTCATATTCTTTATATGGAATACTATATTTACTAATACCATATTTATAAAATTTATTTCCTTTTTTTTCTGAAAATTTAGTATTTATTTTTTTTAAAAATGTTTTTTTTAATTCATCATTATAAAAATCGTTTAATGTTTGTGATATACTATATATTTTTTTTAATATTATATTAGTTTGATTTAATATTATATCATCATACATATTTCTAGTATAAAAATTATTAAAAAATTCTCTAAATTTTAAAGTTTGTATAATTTTTATTATTTCTGAACCTATATATATATCATTAACTAATACTATCTTTTCTTTATCTATTAGTAAATAAGATAAATTATTAAAAAAATTATTTATATCATTTTCAATTTCTTTATCACATTTTGCTAGTTGTTCATATAATTTTAAATATATTTTTAAATCATCATTATCTTTTATTGTAAATTTTGTTATATTAAAATTATTTTTATATTCATATTTATCATTTATATTTATTTTATTATTATATAAATTATTAAATTTATTTGCTAAATATTCTAATGTACTATATAAAATTACTGATACTTTACTATAAATTATATTGAATCTATTTTCATTTTCTGTAATTATATATATTGTTAAATCTGTATCACTTGTTTTATTAATAGAAGAAGTATTTTTTAATATTTTTTCTTTTTCATTATTTTTTTTTTTATTTAAATATTTATTAAAAAATATAGACATCATGTTTCCACCTTTTGAAATTAAATATATATATTCATTTTCTTTTAAATATGTATTATCTTTAAATAATTCAATATTTATTTTAGTTATTATTTCATAGTTTATTAATTGATATGTATAATATAAAAATGAAAATAAAATTTTTTTTTTATCAAAAAAAACATCATTAAAAACACTTGTTGATGTATCTTTATAATCTCTTATATCTATAAAATTTTTTTTTAATTGAAAAAAATTATAATTTTTATTCAAATGATTCATTAATAATGGTTCTTTTTCTAATTTATCAATTATATAATTATTAGTTTTACTTTTATATTTATTAGGTTCATTATTAATTATAGGAATTAAATTATAATCTTTTACTATATTATTATATATTTTTTTATTACTATTAGTTAGATTATTGTTCATTATATATATATATATATAAATTTAAAATATTTATCATTTAATTCAATTTAATTAAAAAAAATAAAAAATAAAAAATAAATATTAAGTTATAAAAACTATATTGACATTTAATATTATAAAAACAATATAAATTATCTGTTTTGCACTTTTATCACATTTAAAAAGCCGACTTAATGACATAAAAAAAGCAAAAAATGTAAAAATTTGGTTAGTATCCGCTTGAAATGGATATGAAGTTTAAGAATTTACTATATGTAACATATTTAGAACAACATTCTTATCTATGTTATGGAATATAAAAAATAATATAATTTAAATACAGAAAAGGCTTCGCCTGCCCGCCCTCAATGGTATTTAAGTTCAAAATTATTAAAAAAATAAATATTGAATGGTCATTTTCTTTTATAAAATATTTATTTAATAAATACATTTTTAAATAGATGAATTAAATATAAAAAAATAGTAATATTAAAGAATAATATGTTAATTGTAATAAATAATGAAGGTAAAAAAATAAAAACAAGTGATATTGAAACAGGAATAGTTCCATCAAATGATTACATTTGTATATCATGTGGTTTAAAAATGATTTATGTAAAAGAATCAGAACGTTCAATATCATATTTCAGACATTTTGATAAATCTTGTTTAGAAAAGTATAATTATTCAAAAAATGATTTAGAAAATGAGTATAATAATGATATGTCAATATTTCATAAAAATTGGCAGTTTATTTTTCCGAATAATAATTTAGAATATAAAATTAAAGAAAATGATAAACTACATATAGCTGATATATTTATAAATTCTTTAGAAAATAATATACAATTATATGATGAAAATAAAAAAAAAATATTTAAAAATAAAAATATTAAAAATTTAGTAATTGAAATACAAAATTCAAAAATCAATGATAATATTTTAAATGAAAGAGAAAATTTTTACAGAAATGAAAACAAAAATAGAGAATTATTATGGATATTTAATCTTAGAAATGAATGTAAAATTGAAAAAATAATAACATTTGATGATGTATTTTATAGAATAAAATTAAATTCAAATAAGCATGATTTTATAAAATTATTTAAAAATAATAATGAATCAAATATAATTTTAGATAATAATCAACAATATTTATATATTATTAGAAATAAACCTAATTTAGACAATGATTATATCGAAGTTTCAAAAATAAAAAGAAGTAGTTTTTTAAATCAATTAAATAAATATATAAAGAATGAAGAAATAAAATGGAAAGGTGAAATAAATAAAACAGAATTATCTTTATATGATTATGAAACATTTTTAAATACAAAAAAAAATATAATTTCACAAGAAAATATTGATAAAATTAGATATTTATTTTATATATTAGAAAAAATACCTATATTAAATTATTTTGATGAACATAGTGTAAATGATATATTTAGTATATTTTATTATTATTCTAATAAAGATCAAGAAGTTATAAATAAATTTAATAAAATATTAAAAAGATACAAACAAACTTTTGAAACAATAATACATTTTGGAAAATATAAAAATTATTATTTATATGAAATTGATTATAATTATTTAAAATGGTTAAATGAAAATAGTAATAATGAATATTGTAGATGTAAAAATAATAAAAAATGTGATAATTGTAATTTATATGATAATGTTGAAACAATATTGAAATATAATTTAGATAATCATTTACAACTTTTCAAAAATTTTTATAATATTGATGAATATAAGAGAGAAACTAATAATATAAAAAATTATAATGAATGGTTAAATGAAAAAATAAATAGCAATTATAAATATATAATGAATGAAATATCAGATTACATAATTTTTAATTACGAAAATGTATTATTGGATATTCCTGATAAAAATAAATTATCTGATATAAATAATTATAATTATATTGATAATTATGAAAAAAAAATATATTTAAAAAAAAAATTATAAAAATTAAAATTTGATTGTAAAATAAGTTGTTATTTTTGTAATGAATATAAATATCTTTTATATATTGGTGGAAAACATTATAATATTTGTTATGATTGTAATTCTAAAAATATAAATGAATTAAACAATATGAAAAATAATAAAAATAATTTTGATGATTGTTTTGATAATTGTATTGATGATTGTATTAAAAAAACTTAGATGATATTTCAGAAATAGAGGATGGTATAGCATCTATATGTATTCATTGCGATTATTATGTTTGGGAAAATAATAATGGTGAATTTAGAGAAAATGGTGTAATTCATAATAATAAAGAAATATTACTACATAAAAAATGTAAAGAAAGTTGGTTAAATGGTTATTCTTCTCAAATTATAAAAAAACAGATTAATAGAATGAATAATGAAAAAAAAGATAAATGGTTTTTAGATAAAATATAGTTTATTTTAAATTAAGTATGTAAAAAGGCTTCGCCTGCGCGCCCTCGAGATTCTTTAAGTTAAAATTTATTAAAAAAATAAATATTGAATGGTCATTTTCTTTTATAAAATATTTATTTAGCAAATACATTTTTACACCTTTGCACATTTAAAACGCCGAATTTTATTAAAAATAAAATAAATAAAAATAAAATTATAAAAAATATTATATATATTAAATATACTAAAAATGCTATGTAATTTTTCATTTATTTATAAATATAAATTTATATAATATAATTTATAATTATTTATTTTTTAAGTTGGGAATATATATATATATATATGAAATTTGAATATATTAAAAAACTTGGTACAGGTTATTCTGGAAGTGTTTATCTTGTAAAAAATAAAAAAAAATATTATTCATTAAAAATACAACATATTCTTGAAAAAGATATATCTGATAAAAAATCAGATTTATGGAACGAAATTAAATTTTTTACATATGTTACAGATTTTACTCCATTATTCAAAAAATTTTATTCATATAATATTATAAATAATTGTGATTTTACAAAAAATAATAAAAGTATAGGATTAACTATTAATAATAATCATATAGGTGAATATAAAAAATTACAAAAATCAAATTATTGCGTTGAATATATTACAAGTTATGAAGAAGATACATTAGGTACAATTATTGATACATTAAGTATGAAACAAATTTATTCTCTTATTTTACAAATCTCATATGGTATTATGATATTACAAAAAAAGAAATATACACATAATGATTTTAATGCAAATAATATAACATTTACTAAAACAACAAAGAAATACTTAACAATTAATATAAATACTATTCAATGTAAAATACCAATATTTTCATACATATATACAATTATTGATTATGGAGATGTAAAACACCCATCTTCTATAAATAATATGAAAGAAAAAAATTTATATTTAAAAAATTATAAAAAAATAGATATATGTAATTTAATTGATAATATTGAAAATTATTGGTTTTCATCTAATAAAAAAAAATATATAATTGAAATAAAAAATGATATTAAATTTATGAAATATAATTCTGATAATATTAAAAAAATAATTAATTATTATCAAAATAAAATTTAATAAGCTTACTTATTTTATATATGCATTAATTAAATTATTTTATCAAATAATAAATCATTAAATTTACTTTTATATTTTTATTATCATTCTTTTTGACGAAACCATTTTGTGATTATAATTTTTCTACTTTAATAATTGGTTCTCCAGCATGTAATGTATTTATATTATTACTTCCATCTTCCAATAAATTATTCCAAATTAATGCTTTATCTGTTTTTGGATAAAATCTTTCTTTTATTGCTGGTATATAGCATTATATAAAAATATTTTTATTTATATTTTTATTTATATTTTTATATTTTTATTAAATATTTAAAGAGGCTTACGCCTGCCCGCCCTCGAGATTCTTTAAGTTCAAATTTATTAAAAAATAAATATTGAATGGTGATTTTTCTTTTATAAAATAGTTATTTAACAAATCCATTTTTGAATAGATAATATAAAAAAATAGTAATATTAAACAATAATATGTTAATTGTAATAAATAATAAAGGTTAAAAGTATTAATAATATTTTTTGAAATATTATAATAACCTAATGTATTATTGCCAAAATAAATTAAACAATTAATATTATTTAAAGATAAATTATTTATATCTTGATCATTTTTCAAAAAAAATTAAATTTTTATTAACTAATAAATATTTTAATGTAATAATTAAAGATTCATCTCCAATATTACCTGTAATAAAACTGGGAGGTCTAATTAAAATATTATTCATATATTATTTGATATATTTTTATTTTTATTTAAATTTAATATGTAAAAAGGCTTCGCCTGCGCGCCCTCGATGTTCTTTAAGTTCAAAATTATTAACAAATTAAGAAATTCAACATAAGTTACACATTTCACATATATCATTTATATCATTTTTTTCTTGTAAATCAGTTGAATCATAATTTATATTTAAATTTATATTTAAATCACAGTCATTATTAACGCCTAGAGTAATAAATTCTAATAAGATGTGTGTAATACCATTATCTTTAGCAATATCAATAAAGTCAATCATATTTTGAGAATTCATATAATAACCTATGAAAGTAATTTGTTTCCAATTAGATCTAGACA
>Ga0209223_10000797_pt1 | contig 36165 bp, 37 predicted proteins | sample COG_06_FD_184750 | JGI IMG/M metagenome (GOLD analysis project Ga0209223, IMG submission 184750) | Pelagic Microbial community sample from North Sea - COGITO 998_met_06 (SPAdes) (version 2) | ecosystem: Environmental > Aquatic > Marine > Neritic zone/Coastal water | place: Helgoland, sampling...
ACTAATAATGATATTTCTTAATTTTCTATCTTTATAAATTTTATCTCCAACAAATGAGATTTTTTTAATTTTAGCTTTTTCACCAAGATTAATTTTATAAACAATATTTACTCTATTCTCCCCAGAGTCTTCAAGATATGTTTCAATTTTTGGAAAGTAATAACCTAGGTTTCTAAGAGTAGTAAAGATTTTTTTTTTGTCTTCTTTCAGTAAAATTTCATCAAATGATGCTCTTTGTTTTAACTTTAAATTTTTTGTAATTTCAGTTTTAATTTTCTTAGCTTTAATACCCTCAAAAGTTATATTCTCAATTATTGGTAATTCTTTTACCGTTATTATTAAAATGTTATCAACTAGATTTACTGAGATATTTTCAAAAAAATTTGAGTTATATAAGTTTTTTAAAATTGAATTGAGTTTAAAACTATCAATATTTTCATTGGGAGAAACATTTGAAAACATAATTATTGTTTCTTTTGAAATTCTTTCATTACCTTTTACTTCAATTTTATTGATAATTTTGGCTACAACATTGTTCTGATAAATAAGAAAAATAAATAATGTGTAGAATAAAAATGAATAAAATTTTTTGAACATTTTAAATTATATACCTTTTGAATTTATTTTAATACGCACATAATTATTTAATTTAATTATTTCATTAATATTTTTCGGCGAAATAGTCTTGTATTTTGTAAATTCTTTTATTTTTAAAAAACTGATAAGTTTCTTGCTAATATCAGTAAATTTTATTTTTTTTTCTAGAAAAAGTTTTACAAACTCATCATTAGCTGAAACTAAAATTGTTTCAAATAAGGAATTTTTTTCAGGTAAATTTTTAAGAATTTTAACAGAAGGATATTTATTTTTATTTATATTTTCTAATTCAAGACTATTAAGTTTTTTAATATCAATATTATTTGTATTTATATTATTAGTATTATCGTTATATAGAGTGTTAAATATGGGTATTTTCATATCTGTTTCATGAGCTATAATCTTAATCATACCATTCGAAAATTTTATTAACGCATGCACATAAGAAGATGGATGTATTAAAATTGAAAGATTATTATAACTTATATTAAAAATTTTTTTTGCTTCAATAATTTCAAATACTTTATTCATCATAGTCGCTGAGTCTATTGAGATTTTTTTGCCCATTTTCCAATTGGGATGTTTCAATGCGTCAGAAATATTAATATTTTTAAATTTATTTAATGGTAATTTAAAAAAAGGACCACCCGAAGCTGTAAGAACAATTTTATCAATATTTTTTATATTATCATTGGTTGCAAACCAAATTGAAAAATGTTCAGAGTCAACAGGTATAAATTTTGTTTTATATTTTTTTAGTTCTTTTGCTAATAAATTCCAGCCACAAATAATACTTTCTTTATTTGCTATCGCAATAATTTTTGTGTGTTTTATTATATTTAGTGTAGGTGACAATCCATCCAAACCTATAATTGCAGACATAGTGTAGTCTATTTTAGATTTAAATATTTTATCAAAATGATTAAACGAATTAAAAATTTTTAGTTTCTTATTATTATTTTTTCTAATTGCCACTTGATAAGATTTATTGTCTATAATAATTATATTTTTCACTTTAAGTTTATTAGCTTGTCTTAAAATTTCTTGATAATTTTTATATGTTGTAAGTAGTATTAAATTAAATTCAGAACTATTTTTTTCAATTATCTTTATTAGATTTTTTCCAATTGAACCCGTAGAACCAAGTATAGCAATTTTTTTTTTCATTAAAAAAACAATTTATCCATAATGAATGCGGCAGGTAAAACAAAGATAGCACCATCTATTCTGTCCAATAGACCTCCATGGCCAGGTAAAATTGAGCCTGTATCTTTAACTTTAGCTCTTCTTTTAAAATAGGAAATAAATAAATCTCCAGATTGACAAACTAAAGAAAGAAATAAACTTAAAAAGATTATCTGCAATATATTAGAAGGGTAAAAGTCTAAGTTTTTTGTGTAATGAAAAATTAGAAAATAAATAATCAGTGGAAACAATGAAAACAAAAAAGACCCTATACTACCAGCAACTGTTTTATTTGGACTGATTTTAGTTAATTTTCTACCCCCTACTAATTTGCCAATGAAATAACCTCCAGAATCTGAAAATATACAAATTAGTATAATAAAAACAATTCCGCCAGGAGGGTAACTATAAATATTATAGCCAATATATATAAATATTACAAAATATAGACTGCTAAAGAAATTGAGTGTGTAAATTAATTTTTTTTTTCTTTTAAATATTTTTTTTAGTAGATTGTTAAATTCATGTAATGAAATTACTGAAACAAATATTAATAAAATCAACCATAAAAATTTATTAATAAAAAGACTTACAGACAGAAGTATTAACAATAACAATGAAGTCAAAATTCTTTTAAATAAATTATTATTCATTAAATATTTCCAAAGTTTCTTTTTATAGTTTTATATTTTTTAATAATTTTAATAAAATCTTTTTCAGTAAAATCAGGCCAAAGTTTTTTTTCAAAAAAAATTTCTGTGTATGCTAGTTGCCATAATAAAAAATTACTAAGTCTTTTTGTATCTCCAGTTCTTATAAGTATATCTGGATTTGGTATATCTTTAGTATAAAGACTTTTAGAAATATTTTTTTCATTTATTAGTTTTTTATTCTTAATTAACATTCTAATTCCATCCACTAATTCGCTTTTAGAACCATAATTTAGAGCAAGATTAATTTGGAGTTTTTTATTTTTAAAAGTTGCGGCTTGAGATTTTTTAAGAAGTTTGTTTAATTTTGAAGATACGGGAATTTTTTTTCCAATAATCTTTAATCTAATGTTTTGTTTATTTAAATCTGGTAACTTTTCAATTAAAAACTTTTCTAGTAAATTAAATAAATAAGTAATTTCTAAATTTGGCCTTTTCCAATTTTCTGTAGAAAATGCAAATAAAGTTAAATATTTAATTTGGTTTTTTAAAGATTGTTTTATAATTCGTTCTACAGCAACTAAGCCCTCTTTATGACCTAAATTTCTTGAATTTTTATTATTGAGTCCCCACCTACCGTTGCCATCCATAATTATGGCCACATGATTTAATGGGTTCATTTTATATCGTCATTATTTCTTTTTCTTTTAAAGAAACCTTTTCATCTACTATCTTAATATGCTCATCTGTAATAGTTTGAACATTTTTTTCAGCAGATTTTTCTTCATCTTCACCTATGTCTTTAGATTTTAAAAGTTTTTTTAATTCTTCATTGCCATCTCTTCTAATATTTCTAATTGAAACTTTACATTTTTCACCAATTGATTTTATAAGTTTTTTTAATTCTGTTCTGCGTTCTTCATTAAGCTCTGGAACAGGCAATCTTATTAATTGTCCATCAATTTGTGGATTTAAACCAAGTTCAGATTTTTTTATAGCAGCATCAACTAAAGGCACATTACTAGCATCCCAAACTTGAATATTTATCATTCTTGGTTCAGGGGTTGTTATGCTACCAACTTGATTTACTGGCATTTGCTGGCCATAAACATCTACTTTAACTAAATCAAGCATTGCTGCATTTGCTCTTCCAGTTCTTAAAGAAGATAATTCCTTGGAAAAAACCTCAATGGCTTTATCCATCTTGAGGCTGTATGATTTTTCATCAAACATTTATTCTCCTATCTTTATTCTATAAAACTCTTTTACTTTTAAATCAGCTATTGAAAGTTCTTTTAATACATCTTGAACTTTTTTTTTGGGTTCCATTACCCATGCTTGAGACAATAGAGCATTTTCTTCTTTAAACTTATTCATTTTACCCATGCTAATTTTTTTTGCAATATCCTCTGGTTTGCCTGAATTTTTCAGCTCTTCTGTAACAAGCTCTTGCTCTTTATCAATTATAGATTGATCTATTAAGTCAGATTCTAAAGCTAATGGATTTGAGGCAGCAATATGCATTGACAATTGTTTTGCAAATGTTTTGACTGTGTCCGATTTATCATTTGTTTCCAATGAAACGATGACAGCTAATTTTGATATATTATCCTTTACAACTGTATGAAGATAATGATTGTTAACTGTTCCAGCATTTTCTATTGTCTTAACCTTACCAATTGTTATTTTTTCACCGATTTTTGCTATTAAAGCTACAACATTGTTTTCAACAGTTTCTCCATTATTCATTTTAGAACTTTTCAACTCTTCTAAGTTTGAATTTTTTTCATTATTCAATTCACTAAGCTCTTTAACAAAATTTGTGAAGTCTTCATTTTTAGCAACAAAGTCTGTTTCACAATTAACCTCTATAACCGATGTTTTATTTTCATTTCCACTTACAGCAACAACACCCTCTTTGGCATCTCTTGACATTTTTTTGGATGCTTTAGAAATTCCTTTTACTCTTAATATTTCAATAGCTTTATCAATGTCACCACCAGACTCTTTTATGGCTAGATTACAATCTTTAAAGCCAGCTCCAGTAGCCTCTCTTAATTTTTTAACATTTTCAATATCACTCATATTAATTCAATGTCTCCTTTTTTTCTGTAGAAAATTTTTTTTCTAATTTTTCTCTATCTAGTTCTTGACCCGTTTTGCCTTGATCTTTATCTTTTATTTCTTTAACTGGATCATTTTTAGGCTCAGGAGCTGGTATAGAACTTTTTGCGTTATTTATTGTTTCTTTTATTAAGTTACAGTAAAGATCTATAGATCTTCTCGCATCATCGTTTCCAGGAATTGGAAAATCAATATTATCAGGATTAGAATTACTATCTAAAATAGCTACAATAGGTATACCCAACTTAACAGACTCTGCAATTGCTAAAGACTCATAATTTGTATCAATAATAAACACTAAGTCAGGAGTTTTTTTCATTTCAGCTATTCCACCTAAAGATCTTTCAAGTTTATCTTTTTTTACACTCATTTTTAAAAGTTCTTTTTTTGTAAAACCTCTATTTTCAGCAACTAAATCAGATTCATATTTTTTCATTTTTTTTATTGATCCTGAAATTGTTCCCCAGTTAGTAAGCATGCCACCCAACCATCTATAATTTACAAAATATTGATCTGTTTCTTTTGCGACTTCTGCTATGGCTTCAGACGCTTGTTTTTTTGTAGATACAAATAAAATTTTTCCATTATTTGCAACTGTATTATAAACTTTTTCGAGAGCTACTTTGGTAAGCTCTAAAGTTTGTGTTAAATCTATAATGTGAATTGAATCTCTTTTTCCAAAAATGTATTTTTTCATTTTTGGATTCCATCTTAAGGTTTTATGTCCAAGATGAACACCTGCTTCTAATAATTGTTGTATAGTGATTTCTGGTATTTTCATATTTATTCCCGGTTAAGCCACCACAGTAATTTCCAATTAAGGACCGGAGGTATAAAACCAACAACTGTGTGCGTGTTAATTTAAATTATGCTGTATTTACTAAGATTCTAGCAATTTAACAAGACTTTATTTAACTAATTGTGCTTGAAATTTCTCTCTTTCTCAAGAGATTTAGAGATTTTCTATCTAAATTACGAGGATTTTTTAAAGTAAATTTAACATTTTTATCATCAATTAAGAAATTGATATTTACAGTAGTGTTACCATTTTCATTTATTAATTTTGAGATCTCATCAACTTCTTGGTTGGACTTAACTTCAAATAATACTTCTTTTATTGGGCTATTAAATAAATCTTTCAATGAGGCAATTTTTTGAACATTAATACGTTTAAATCTATTTTCATCATTAGATATATTTTTTACCAAAGTTAAAATTAATGAATTTCCTTCTTTTAAAATTTCACGGTTTAGTTCTAAAACATCAGAAAAAATAAATATTTCAAAAACACTACTTAGATCAGTTAATTTTAATACAGCGTAAGAATTACCTTTGGCAGTTTTTCGTTCCTGTAATTTAAGTAATGTTGCGGCGATATTTGACTCTTTGGTCTCATCTTCTAAGTTAAATTTAGAATAATTAATTATCTTATAATCGTCAAAAATTTCTGTAAATTGATTTAATGGATGATCAGAAATAAAGAATCCTACAGCTTCAAATTCTTTTGATAAACGCTCTTCAAATTTCCAATCCTCAATATCGTTTATTATATCATTTTGAGTTTCCTCTTCTTCAGTAAACAAACCAATCTGGTTAGCTGATTTATTTTCATAAATATTTTTAGTTTTTAAAATAAAGTTTGGTATAGAATTAAATAATGATTGCCTATTATTGTTTAAATTATCAAAGGCTCCAGCTTTAACTAAACCTTCTAGTTGTAATTTATTCATATCCTTAGGGTTAATTCTGTTCAAAAAATCATTAATAGATTTAAAATTTCCATTTTTAGTTCTCTCTTCTATTACATTTGAAATTGCCTCGTAACCTACTGCCTTGATTCCTCCTAGCGCATAATAAAATTTATCATCTTGTGTTTTAAAATCAGCATAACATTCATTTATATCTGGTCTAGTAACATCAACATTTAGTCTTTTTAATTCTTCATAAAATTCACTTAGTTTATTTTGATTAGAAAGATCCATGGTCATGGATGCTGCTATAAATTCTTTTGGATAATAAGTTTTTAAGAAAGCTGTTTGATAAGATATTATTGCATATGCTGCAGCATGACTTTTATTAAAGCCGTATTCTGCAAAAGGTTCAATTTTTAAAAAAATACTTGCAGCAACATCTTTGGCAATGCCATTTTTTAATGCTCCAGCAATAAAACCTAGTTTTTGTTTTTCTAATTCAGCTCTCTTCTTTTTACCCATTGCCCTTCTTAATAGGTCTGCTTGACCAGCAGTAAATCCAGATAATTTTTGAGCAATTTGCATTACTTGCTCTTGATAAATAATAACACCATATGTTGGTTTAAGAATTTCTTCTAAAAGTGGATGAAGATAGTCAGGTTTTTGTCTTCCGTGCTTACAATCATTATAAGTTGGTATATTGCTCATTGGACCTGGTCTATAAAGGGCAACTAAAGCTATAATATCCTCTATATGATTTGGTTTCATTTGAATTAAGGCTTCCCTCATTCCAGCACTCTCAACCTGGAACAATCCAACAGTTTTTCCACTTGATAATAAATCAAAAACTTTTTGGTCTTCAAAACTAATTTTTTCTATATCAAAATCTTCATTTAGTTTCCTAACTAATTTTTGAGTATTGTTAATTACTGTAAGTGTTTTTAAACCTAAAAAATCAAATTTAATTAATCCAGCATTTTCGGCAGAATACATATCAAATTGAGTAGATGGTAAAAGCAAATCTGCAGACGCATCTTTATAAAGTGGAACAACTTCAGTTAATTTTTTATCAGCAATAACTACACCAGCTGCATGAGTTGCTACATTACGATTTAAACCTTCCAATTTTAAAGAGAGATCGGTTAACTTTTTAACCCTAGAGTCTTCATTCACAAGTTTTTGTAATCTTGGTTCGCCTGCAATACATTCTGATAGACTTTGTGGTCTTGAAGGATCAAAAGGTATCATTTTAGAAATACTGTCAACAAATCCATAAGGTAATCCTAAAACTCTTCCAACATCTCTAATTACCATTCTCGCTTTTAGCTTACCAAATGTGATTATGTGAGCAACGCTATCTTTATATTTTTTAGTTAGATATTCAAAAACAAGGTCCCTTTTATCCTCACAAAAATCTATATCAAAGTCAGGCATTGAAATACGATCTGGATTTAGAAATCTTTCAAAAATTAAGTTAAATTTTATAGGATCAACATCTGTAATTGACAAACACCAAGCAACTAGTGATCCAGCACCAGACCCTCTACCAGGTCCAACAGGTATATCATTATTTTTAGCCCATTTAATATAATCAGAAACTATAAGAAAATAACTAGCGTATTTCATTTCAATAATTATAGATAATTCATGATCTAATCTGTCCTTGTATTCTAAAAAAGTTTTATTATTTTCCAGATTTATACTTTTAATTCCAAAAACTTTATCAAATTTGATTTTTAAACCGTGCAATGAATCTTTGCTTAAAATATCATCTGCATTACCACCTTTTTCTGAGCTAATATTTGGAAGAATTGGATTTGAAAATAAAGGTCTGAAATTACACCTTATTGGAAAATTATAGTTATTTTCTAAAGCTTCTGGTAAATCACTAAATAATTCTGACATTTCTAAGTTTGTTTTAAAGTAGTGCTGATCACTAAATTTTACTCTTGTTTTGTCGTTAACATAGGTTTTATTGCCAATACAAATTAGCGCGTCATGAGCTTCGTGCATATCTTTCGTTAGGTAAAAAATTTCATTTGTTGCGATTATAGGAATTTCTAGTTCCAATGATTTTTTTAAATTAAATTTTTCAAATCCTAATTCGTTTTGATCATTGTGCCGCTGAATTTCTAAATAAAATCGATCACCATAAGCAGATTTAAGTTTTTTATATAAATCATCAATTTCACTAAATTTTCCTTTATCAAATAATTGTCCAAACAATCCAAAAACAGTTCCTGTAAATATTGCTATACCGTGGGAATCTTCTAATAAATCATCAAAACTTAAGTGTGGTTCAGAAAGTTCATCGTTATCAAGAAAAGAGAATGATGATAGTTTGATTATTCTTTTATAACCCTCTTCATCCAAAGCAAATAAAGGCAGCAAACCAGTTGTATCACCAAATTTAAAATTGATTTGAGTTCCTATAATTGGTTGAGTGCCTACTTTTGAAATCTTTTCAGCAAATTCCAAAGCACCACATAAATTAGTCGTATCATTCAGACCTAATGATTTAATTTTATTAATTTTTGAAAAATCTTTTAAATCATCAATTTTTATTGCACCCTCACAAATAGAATATTGAGTATGGATTTTTAAATGGTTAAAATTTTGATTTAAAGACTCAGGCATTAGTAGATTTTATACTACCATTTATCATCTCTAATAAGCAATCTGCCTTATTAGCAAAAAATCTATTATGAGTTGCAAATATTATAAGTCTGTTTGATGTTTTCTGATTATTTAGCAGTTTAAATACATCTTGAGCTGTATCAATATCTAAACTTCCAGTTGGCTCATCAGCAAGAATAACTTCTGGGTCATTAATGATAGCTCTAGCTATTGCTATTCTTTGGGCTTCTCCCCCTGATAATTGAGATGGAAAGTGATCAGATCTATTTAACAAGCCTACTAATTTTAACAAACGTTTTGCTTTAGATACGGCTAAATCTTTATCATTATGCAAAGAAAGACTTGCTAAATAAACATTTTCTAAAGCTGTAAAATCAGGAAGTAAATTATTTTGTTGATAGATAATTCCTATCTTTTTTGCTCTGATAATATCATTTTTTTTATTTTCATTAAAATTAATATAAGATTGATCAAAATTAATTGATCCCATTGTTGGTCGATCAATTAATGAAATTAGATTTAACAAAGTAGATTTTCCAGAACCAGAAGGACCCATTAAAGAATAAGTTTTACCCTTTTTAAAATTGTAAGATAAATTTTTTAATACTTTTAACTTTTTACTATTATTAAAAGTTTTTGAAATATTTCTCAGTTCTAAAAAATTATTCATATTTTAATGATTGAATTGGATCTAGCTTTGCAGCCTTGAATGCTGGAAATATTGAAACAATAATTGTTATTAACACTGAACATGTTGAAATTATTAAAATAGAAGTTGGGTTAATCTCAGATGGCATTTTACTTAAAAAATAAATTTCTTCTGGAAACAAACTAATATTAAAAGTTGAGCTTAAAAATTGCCTCAAATTTTCAATATAAAGTGAAAATAATACACCTAAAAAAATTCCAAAAATGGTTGCTGAGGTTCCAATTATAACACCAATAAGAAAAAAAATTTTAATAATTGATTTATTTAATACCCCTATTGATTTTAAAATAGCAATATCTCGAGTTTTATTTTTAACTAAAATAGTTAAACCAGAAATAATATTAAAAGCAGCAACTATAATAATTAGCGATAGAATTATAAACATAACATTTCGTTCAACTTTTAAAGCAGAAAATAATGAACTATTCATATCAGCCCAACTATAAACAAATTCATTATTAAAAATTTTTTGCACTACATGTTTTTGAGATTCTATATTATTTGGATTTTTTAAATAAATTTCTAAATTTCTATCTTTAAACTCATAACCAAAAAAATCATCCAGAGTATCTAAATTAATAAGTGCTATATTGTTATCAAAGTCTGCTAGACCACTATTAAAAATTGAAGTTACTGTAAAAGTTTTTTGCTTAGGCATACTACCAATTATAGTTTCAACACCTGATGGTGACATTAAAGTAATATCATCACCAATTTTAAGATCTAAAGTAAAACTTAATTCATTACCTATTGAAATAGATTTTTTATCTAGTTGAAATTTATTTCCTTTAAAATTTTCATTATTAATTATTTCCAAGTTTGAGTAATCATCTTCAAGATATCCTCTTAAAACAATTCCTTTTGATGTATTATTTTTCAATATAATTGCTTCACCAGAATTACTTAAAATAGTGTATTTTGTGATTAGTTTTAAATTATTGTTTTTTAACTTTTCTAAATCAATAGAATTTTCATAAGATTTAACCGTTATGTGAGAATTAAATCCTACAATTTTATTAATTAATTCGGTTCTAAAACCATTCATAACCGACATTACTATAATCAAAACTGCAACACCCAAACTTATTCCGATAAATGAAAAGATTGAGATGACATTTAAAAAGCCATCTTTTTTTCTAGCTTTTAAAAATCTAAATGTAATTTCTTTTTCTAATGTAGAAATCAATTCGTAGCTTTTTGTTTTATTATAGTTTCTATAATTTTATCTAAAGATAAATTTTGTGTTTCGCCACCAGTCTCTTTAAATTCCAAAAGATCACCGTCAGCTTTTTTTCCAATAATAATTTGATATGGAGCTCCAATTAAGTTCATTTTTTTAATTTTTGATGAAAAATTTTCATCTGTATCATCTATAATTGCATCAATTTTATTCTTAATTAATACGTTATTAATATTGTGTGCTTTTTCCAATGCAGAATTATCATTTTTATTTATCATGGGTATCAATGCTATGTCGTAAGGAGCAACAGACAATGGCCATTTCATGATTTCATTTTTTTCATCATATTTAGCCTCTATAATTGCTCCAACTAATCTTGATACACCAATTCCATAAGAGCCCATTTTAACAAAATCTTTTTTACCACCAGGTAAATCAACTGCAGCACTCATCGCTTTTGAATATTTGTCACCAAAATAAAAAATGTGTCCTACTTCAATGCCTTTAGTTATTAATCTATTTTCTTCAGTTACTATTTTTTCAAATTCTTCCTTATTAAATTTTTCATCAGTAACTGAATAATATTGCTCATATTTTGTTCTCAATTGTTCTAATGAAGATTTTTCTATTTCTGTACCCTCACTATCTAAATCAAAAATCCTCTTATCAGTAAAAATTTTACTCTCACCTGTATCAGCAAGTATTATAAATTCATGTGATAAGTTTCCACCTATAGGTCCTGTGTCAGCTGCCATCGGTATTGCTGTTAACGTTAATCTTTTAAAAGTTCTTAGATAAGATAAGAAAAATTTATTATAAGAATAAAATGCTTCTTCATCTGTTACATCAAAAGAATACGCATCTTTCATATAAAATTCTCTGCCTCTCATAATACCAAATCGTGGTCTGATTTCGTCTCTAAATTTCCATTGTATGTGGTAAAGAAGTTGAGGCAATGATTTATAAGATTTAAATGATGATCTAAATATTTCTGTTACCTGTTCTTCATTGGTAGGCCCATAAAGCATCTCTCTATTTTGTCGATCTTTAATTCTAAGCATTTCTTCACCATAATCATCATATCTACCACTTTCTTTCCAAATTTCGCTTGATTGAATTGTAGGCATTAAAATTTCTTGAGCTCCAATTTTATTTTGTTCTTGGCGAACAATATCTTCAATTTTTTTCATTACTTTAAATCCAAGAGGTAACCAAGAATAGATACCAGCAGAAGCTTGCTTTATCATTCCAACTCTCAACATTAATTGATGGGATTTAATTTTAGCCTCAGAAGGATTATTTTTTAAAATTGGAATAAATGATTTTGATAAAAGCATCTTAATTAATAATATTTCTTAAATTTAAATATTCAAATTTTATTAATAGATAAATTATAATAAAAATAACAGTAGTAATTCCCGTACAATAAAGAAATTTTTTAAGCATTCTTGGGTTTTCAGGAGATCCAGGGTCTTCACCTTCTACTTTTACAGTTTTTGCTCTATTTACATCTATTGGTAATATGGCAAAAAATACAATCCACCATATAATTATGTAGATTATAGCTAGGCCTGTGACACTCATTAAATTCTTACTAAATTAATATTTGTGAAAGGTTTTTTTCCAGTTTTTTCTTTTGAAAATTTTCTACACGCTATCTTAAGAGCATCTATTAAATTGTGCTCTTGTTGTTTACTTCCTAATCTAAAAGTTCTTGTAATTCCCTCAATTGCATCTTCTAAGCCATAAACAAATTCTTCAGTATCATCAACTGGTATTCCTCTAAAAGTTAATATTGGTCTTTTATGAATGTTACCTTTTGGTGTAATTAATACAGTTGCCTCGATATATCCATTAGCACTCAAATTCTTTCTATCTTTAATGGATGGAGCATCCTCTACCACACTAATATTACCATCTACATAAAGTCTACCACTTGGTGCTTTATCAAATACTTCAGGTTTACCAGGATATAATTTAACAATATCCCCATTTTCTACTTGAACAGGGTTTGGAACGTTCATTTCTTTAGCAAATTTCATATGTTCTATCATGTGTCTATGTTCACCGTGAACAGGTATTGCGCACTGTGGTTTTACCCATTCATACATTTCTCTAAGATCATCTCTATTAGGATGTCCAGACACGTGTACAAATTCATTTTCTTCAGAAATAACTTCTATGCCGTCTTTAACTAATTGATTTTGTAAATTATATAATTTTTTTTCATTACCAGGAATTATTTTAGATGAAAATATAACAGTATCATCTTTTTCAATAAATACATCTGGATGAGTGTATTTTGCAATTCTCATTAGTGCAGCCATTGGCTCACCTTGACTACCTGTACAAAGATAAACTATTTTTTCTCTTGCGATATTTTTTGCCTCTCGTGCATCTATTGGCTCAATAACATCTTTTAAATAACCACATTGTCTAGCTGCTTTAAAAATTCTATGCATTGATCTTCCAACTAAAGATATTTGTCGACCAGTTTTTTCTGCACAATAAAAAGCAGTTTCAAGTCTTGCAACATTAGAAGCAAAAGAAGCTATTATAATTCTTTTTTTAAGACTACTCATTATATTAAGCATACTTTTTCTAACATCTAATTCAGAGCCAGCTTTACCCAAGCTAAAAACATTGGTTGAGTCACATATCATAGCAAGAACGCCTTCTTTGCCTATTTCTTTAAGTCTATTAGAATTTATTTTTCCACCAATTAAAGGTTCAGGATCAATTTTCCAGTCACCAGTATGTAAAATCACACCAGCAGGTGTTTCTATTCTTAGACCGTTTGGTTCTAAGATTGAGTGAGTTAAAGTTATATATTCAATTTTGAATGGATTTAGATCTACAGTACCATTTAGCTGAACTATCTTTAGATGTTTTGTTATATCTATATTTTTTTCTTTAAATTTTTCTTTAATTAAAACTGCAGTAAATGGAGTGGCAAATATCTTGCATTCAAGTTGAGGCCAAAGATGAGCTATAGCTCCTATGTGATCTTCATGAGCATGAGTTAAAACAATTCCCAAAAGGTCATCTTTTTTATCAACAATAAATCCAGGGTCAGGATAAATTAAATCAATGCCCGGTAATGTGTCATCAGCAAAAGTAACACCAATATCAACCATAATCCATTTGTGTTCCCCTGGTTTACCATAAGCAAACAAATTCATGTTCATGCCTATTTCTCCAGATCCACCTAATGGACAAAATAATAATTCATTTTTCATTTTATTTAATTAATTTAGAAATCTTAATAAGGCCGTTAACTGTAATATCTTTATTGTGACTAACTTTCGTTTTTATTGAATTTTTAAATAAATCTGAAAATCCTCCAGTAATAATAACTTTAAAAGATTTCCTAGTCTCTTTCTTAATTAAATTAATAATATTGTCAATTAAACCTGCATAACCCCAAAAAAAACCTGATCTAACAGCTGAGATAGTGTCTTTACCAATAACATTACTGATTTTTCTTAAATCAATATTAGGAATTAATGTTGCTTTATCAGAAAGAGTATTTAATGAGAGTTTTATACCCGGAGCAATGACACCCCCGGAATAAGAGTCTTTAATTAAAACATCAAATGTTGTTGCGGTTCCTAAATCTAAAACAATAAAATTATTCTTATTATTAGCTAAACTTATTGCATTAGTTAATCTATCAGACCCAACCTGTTTATAATTAACTTTAATCTTTATTAATGATTTTAAGTCTAAGCTTTTAACTTCGTAACATTGAACTTTTGTTTTTTTGGACAAAAATTTTTTTATTAAATTAAAAGATTTAGGTACAACACTGCAAAAAAGTATTTTATCTATCATCTTATAATTAAATTTAAAATCTTTAAATAATTTATCTAATTTAAGTGTATTAAGATTTTTTGATAAAAAAGTAATCTTTTTAATAATTATATCACTTGATGAAACTAAAAAAACTTTAGTTTCGGTGTTGCCAATATCGCCAAGTATATACATTTATATCTTATTTAATTTATTAGATTTATACATTTTTGATAAATTTTTTTCAAAAAGTAGTTTTAATTTTTTTTCTATTATTGTTTTATTAACTGTTTTATTAATCAATTCATATAGGTTTGTTGTGGGATAATCTTTTATTTTTGGGCTTTTAATTAAATTTAATCCAATTCCCACAATTAAAAATTTTTGATTTGATACAGTTATAATTTCTTGCAATATTCCGCATATCTTTTTTTTATTAATTAATAAATCATTTGGTTTTTTTAATATAATTTTTCCTTTATAAAAATTTTTTAATAATCGTTTTATTATTAAACAATTAATTTTGGTTAATGCAGATATAGTTAATTGAATATTCTCTAAATCATGAAAAAAACTGACAAATAAATTACCTTTATAAGAAACCCACTTTCTCCCATATTGGCCTTTTCCACTACTTTGCGTTTCAGATATTATCATACCATGTTTGTAGTTTAAACTTTTTGCAATCCGAATTGCTGTATCGTTAGTACTTTTAACTTTTTTAAATTTAAATTTAGTTAATTTCATTAAATAATATTAATTCTTGAAACAACTTCAATCAATTGACTAGGGTAAATGAAGTATAGAAGAATTAATATTGTTGAAAATGTAAGAGAAAATTTTAACCAAAGATTGTGATCAGTATCATATTTATCTTTTTCTTTATCAAAATAAATAATTTTAATAATTCTTAGGTAGTAAAATGCTGCCACAACAGTAGACAGCAAACCAACGATTGCTAGAAAATACATTGATTGCTCTATAACAGCATTAAAAATATAAAATTTTGCAAAAAAACCAGCCAAAGGTGGTATTCCAGCCAATGAGAATAATATAACTAACATAGATAAAGATAATAAAGGGTGATTTTTTGATAGTCCTGAAAGATCATCAATATCTTCATAATATTGATCATTCCTTTTTAACATAAGTAAACACGAAAAGAGTGCTAAATTCATAATCACATAAATACATATATAGATTATTGAACTTTGAATACCCTCATTAGAACCAGCAGCTAATCCCGCTAAAGTATAACCAATGTGTCCTATCGAACTATAAGCAATAAGTCTTTTAATATTTGTTTGTCCTATGGCTGCAATTGCCCCAAAAAGCATAGAAGCTATGGACAAGAAAATTATAATCATTTGCCATTGATCAATTAAATTTAAAAAAGGTACATATAAAAACCTTATAAAAACAGTTAATGCTGCAATTTTGGGAACCATTGTAAAGAATAATGTAACAGATGTAGGTGAGCCCTCATATACATCTGGTGCCCACATATGGAATGGAACAGCTGAAATTTTAAATGCCAAACCTACTAAGATAAACACAATACCAAAAGTTAAAACGTATTCATTTGAATTAAGTTGGTTTGCTATTATATCAAAATTTGTAGAGCCAGAAAAACCATAAATCAACGAACATCCATACAGAAGTAATCCTGAAGATAAAGCGCTTAGAACAAAATATTTTAAACCTGCTTCTGATGATTTTAACTGATCTCTGTTAAATGTTGCTAAAACATATAGAGCTAACGATTGAAGCTCTAGCCCCATATAAAATACCATTAAATCATTAGAGCTAATCATTACCATCATTCCTAAAACAGAACTTAAAATTAAAATAGGATATTCAATTTTAAAAATTTTAAATGTTTTTAGATAACTTGATGAAATTGCTAAAACTAAAAAAGCTCCAATAAGTGTAATAATTTTCATCAATGATGACATATGATCAATGACAACACCTTCGTTAAATAAAGTTATACGATTAACACTGTATGTTTCATTTAATGTAATTATTGCTGTTATAAAAAGAACTAATAAAGAGGTATTAAATATTAATTTTGAACTATCTTTTTTAAAAACACCCAAAACTAATAAAAACATAATTGATAATGAAATAAAAATTTCTGGTAATACTAAATTAAGGTTACTCATATTATCTATTTATAAGATTAGCGTTATACATATTTATTAAATCACCAACCGAAATTTCAATTGTATTAATTATTGGGTCTGGATAAAATCCAAAAAACAATGTTGGTATAGCTAAACAGCTTAATATAAAATATTCAGATCTATTTAAATCAACCATTTTTGTGAGATCTTTATTGATCAATTTTCCAAAAACAACTCTTTTGTAAAGCCAAAGCATATAAGCAGCTCCAAGAATTACTCCTAAACTTGCAATTACTGCCACTAAAAAACTATCTTTAAAAACACCCATTAAAATTAAAAATTCACCTATAAAACCACTAGTACCAGGTAAACCAAGAGCTGCTAGTGTAAATAACATGAATAAAATACTATATTTTGGAATGATTGTTACTATCCCACCATACGAGCTAATTAATCTTGAATGCATTCTGTCATACAAGACCCCAACACAAAGGAACAAAGCAGCCGAAACTAATCCATGACTTATCATTTGAATAATGCTTCCTTCAATTCCTTGTTGTTGAATTGTAAATATTCCTAGTGTTACAAAACCCATATGAGCAACGGAAGAATAAGCAATCAATTTTTTCATGTCCTCTTGCATTAAGGCAATTAATGAAGTGAAAACAATTGCGATAACACTTAAAGTATAAATTAAAGGGGTAAAAAATTCAGATGCAACAGGAAATAAACCTAATGAAAAACGAATAAATCCATAACCAGCCATCTTCAGCAATATTGCTGCAAGCAAAACAGACCCAGCTGTTGGTGCTTCAACATGAGCATCTGGCAACCAAGTATGAACAGGCCACATAGGTGTTTTAACAGCAAATGAGCTAAAAAAAGCTAGCCATAAAAGATTTTGATATTTTGCATCAATTCCAAGTTCGTAAAGTTTTAAGACGTCTGTTGTTCCTGAAATCCAATATATAGAGATAATTGCAACCAACATTAAAACAGAACCTAGTAATGTGTATAAAAAAAATTTAAATGCAGAATAAACTCTTTTTGGTCCACCCCAAATACCAATAATTAAAAACATAGGTATTAAGCCAGCTTCAAAAAATAAATAAAATACAACCAAATCAAGCGCACAAAAAACTCCTATCATGAAACTTTCCATGATTAATATGGCTATTAAAAAATCTCTTAATCTAGTTTTTACAGTATTGTTTACTGAAACAATACATAATGGCACTATAAATGTAGTTAAAATTATAAATAGAATTGAAATTCCATCAACACCTACTTTATAATTAATAAAACCATCAATCCATTCTCTATCTTCAATAAATTGAAAGTTTGATGTAGTTTGATCAAAAGAAATCCATAAATAAATCGAAATTAAGAAATTAACTGTTGCGGTAAATAAAGAAACATATTTAGCTGTTAAATTATCTCCATCCTTATCTTTTGTGAAAAATAAAAATAAAGCTCCAATAGTTGGTAATAAGATCAAAAATGAAAGAATTGGAAAATTCATTATTTAATAATTAGAAAAGTTAATAAAGCAGAAAAACCCAAAAGCATAATAAATGCATATTGATATATAAAACCACTTTGAAATTTATTAGCTTTAATCGAACATTTTTTTATAAATGATGAAATTCCATCAGGACCAAAACCATCGATTAATTTACCATCACAAAACTTCCACAAAAATAATCCTATTTTTTTTGATGGTCTAATAAAAATAACTTCATAAAGTTCATCAAAATACCATTTATTTATTAAAAAATTATATAAAGGCTTATTAATATTAGCTATTTGATTAGGAATATCCTTGTTTTTTACAAACAAATAGTAGGCAATTGGAATAGAAAAAAGAACTAAACAAGGTGTTAAAAGTAAAAACCATGTAGGTGGATGTTCGGTGCTCAAGGGCTCTAAAAATTTAATTGAATTAGACCAAAAATAATTTTCACCACCATGTCCAATAAACAAATCTTTAAATAAGTAGCCAGCAAAAATTGCACCAATAGCTAAAATAACTAAAGGTATCAACATAACAAGTGGTGACTCATGTGTTTTTTCTATGTCAATTTCTTTATTGTTATATTTTCCATGAAATGTTTTAAAAATTAATCTCCATGAATATATTGAAGTTAAGAAGGCTGTAAATATTCCAATGCCAGCCGCATAATAACCGGTTGTGTTACCTCTTAAATAAGCAAATTCAATAATTGCATCTTTTGAATAAAAACCAGATAAAAATGGAAATCCTGTTAAAGCAAGAGTTCCTATTACCATCAAAGCATAAGTATAAGGTAATTTTCTCCAAACGCCTCCCATGTTATTAATGTTCTGTTCATCTTTAAAAGCATGTATCACAGAGCCAGATCCCAAAAACAATAAGGCTTTAAAGAAAGCGTGAGTGAACAAATGAAACATAGCAACATTATAAGCACCAACACCCGCTGCAAAAAACATATAACCAAGTTGACTGCATGTTGAGTAAGCTATGATTTTTTTAATATCTGTTTGAACCAGAGCAACTGTTGCAGCAAAAAATGCTGTTGTCATGCCAACGATGGTTATCAAATTTAATATTAATGGTGAGTATTCATAAATAGGTGAGCATCTAACAACAAGAAAAACTCCTGCTGTTACCATTGTTGCGGCGTGAATTAATGCAGATACAGGTGTAGGTCCCTCCATAGCATCTGGTAACCAAGTGTGTAATAAAATTTGAGCTGATTTACCCATAGCACCGATAAATAAAAGTAAACAAATTAGGTCAATTGCTTTAACTTCAAAACCAAGAAAGGATAGGTTTTTATCAACAACAGTGGGCATTTGTTGAAACACTTCAGAATAATTAACTGTTCCAAATAAATAAAATATTAAAAATATTCCTAATGCAAAACCAAAGTCACCAACTCTATTTACAACAAAGGCTTTTATAGCGGCAGCATTTGCACTTTCTTTTTTAAACCAAAAACCTATTAAGAAATAAGAACATAAGCCTACCCCCTCCCAACCAAAAAATAATTGTATAAAATTATCTGAAGTTACAAGCATCAACATAGCAAAAGTAAACAATGACAAGTAAGCCATAAATCTTGGTTTATGTGGGTCATGAGACATATAACCGATTGAATAAATATGGACTAATGATGAAACAGATGTAACAACAACAAGCATTATGGCTGACAATGGGTCAATTAACATTGACCAATTAACATCAAGAGAACCAGAGTTAATCCATGTAGCAATTACAATATTTTCTTCGTATTGATTAACAATTACTTGATAAAGCACAGAAATTGATAGCAGCGCAGAGATTGAAACCAAACCACTTGTAACATACTCAGAATTTCTATCGCCAATATATTTGCCAAAAAAACCAGAAATAATTGATGCGATCAGAGGAAGAAATAAAATTGATAATTCCATCATTAACCTTTTAACTTATCTATTTCTTCAACTCTTATAGTTCCAGAGTTACGATAATAAACAACTATAATTGCTAGACCTATAGCAGCCTCAGCAGCAGCTACTGTTAAAATAAATAAAGTAAAAACTTGACCCGCAAGATCACCAAGGAAAATAGAAAAGGCAACTAAGTTAATATTAACAGCAAGCAATATTAATTCTATACTCATCAGTATAACAATAATATTTTTTCTATTGAGAAAAATACCTATAACTCCAATTGAAAAAATGACAGCTCCTAAGGTTAAATAATGTCCCAATCCAATTTCAGTCATCAATTTTAACTCCTTTATTAGTCTCAACTTCAAGAACTTCCACACCTTCAGATCTTTCCCTGGAAATTTGCCTTATATAGCTTTGAGTTTTAACTCCTGTACGTTTTCTAAATGTTAAAACAATAGCTCCAATCATTGCTACTAATAAAATCATTCCACTTAATTGAAAGACATGGATATAATCGGTATATAAAACTTGCCCTAAAGAATGTGTGTTGCTAACACTAAAATTATTAATAGAATTATTTAAATCAAATAAATCAGGTTTATATTTCCAGCCTCCAATGACAATTATTAATTCAAAGAATATAATAGTGCTAATTATTAATCCAACAGGAATATGACCAGAGCTTTCTTCTGATGCAAACCATTGGTTTTTTTGTTGAGCTACATTTAACATCATCACTACAAATAAAAATAATACAGCTACAGCACCAACATACACGATCAACATAATCATCCCTAAAAACTCTGCCCCTATCATTATGAAAAGACAAGAAATACTTATAAAATCTAAGATAAGAAAGAAAACTGAGTGAACAGTATTTTTGGAAACTGTAACCATTATAGCTGAAATCACAGCGATAATTGAAAATGTATAAAAAAAGATTGAATGTGCTATCATCAAATTATCTGTATGGGTTATCAGCTTTAATATTGGCTGCTAAAACATTTTCCCATCTATCTCCGTTATCAAGAAGTTTTTCTTTTGTATAATAAAGTTCTTCCCTAGTTTCTGTTGAAAATTCAAAATTAGGACCTTGAACAATTGCATCAACTGGGCAAGATTCTTCACATAAACCACAGTAAATACATTTCATCATATCAATATCGTATCTAGTGGTTTTTCTACTTCCATCTTCTCTTGCAGCAGATTCTATTGTTATAGCTTGTGCGGGACAAACAGCTTCACATAATTTACAGGCGATACATCTCTCTTCCCCATCAGGGTATCTTCTAAGAGCATGTTCTCCCCTAAAACGAGGACTTATTTTGCCTTTTTCAAAAGGATAGTTGATTGTTTTTTTTGACTTAAAAATTTCTTTGATGGCTATAATTAGGCCACCAACAAAATCTGCCATAAATATAGTTTTAAAAAATCTTGAAATTTTCATAATTAATTAACAGGTAAAAGATTAAAATAAAATAAAAAGCTAGCTGTTAATATCACCCAAGTTAATGATAGGGGTAAAAAAACTTTCCAACCAAGTCTCATTAATTGATCGTATCTGTATCTTGGAACAATAGCCTTAACTAATGCAAATAAAACAAACAGTAATAATATCTTTAATATCAGCCATATAGCACCTGGAATTAAATTAAATGGGAAGATATCTATTGGAGATAACCATCCACCTAAAAATAATATTGATCCCATTGCACACATTAATAAAATATTTGCATATTCACCTAACCAAAACATTGCATACATCATTCCTGAATATTCAGTTTGATAACCAGCAACTAATTCAGCTTCTGCTTCAGGTAAATCAAATGGTGGTCTATTTGTTTCCGCTAAAGCAGAAATAAAAAAAATAACAAACATTGGAAACAGAGGGATAACAAACCATAAGTTTTGTTGAGCTAAAACAATATCATTTAAATTTAAAGACCCTACACACAAAAGAACATTAATAATTATTACACCTATAGAAACTTCATAAGAAACCATTTGTGCAGCAGATCTAATAGCGCCAAGAAAAGGATATTTTGAGTTAGAGGCCCAACCACCCATAATAATTCCATAAACACCTAGTGAAGAAACTGCAAACAAATAAAGGATACCAACATTTATGTCAGCTAAAACTTGAGTTGCACTAAAAGGTATTACAGCCCATGATATAAGGGCTAATGTCATAGTAACTATAGGAGCTAAGATAAAAATTACTTTATTTGAACTAGATGGAATAATAATTTCTTTAAACATATATTTAAGAGCATCAGCAAGAGATTGTAGTAATCCAAATGGCCCAACAACATTAGGACCTTGTCTTTTTTGAACAAATGCCCAAACTCTTCTGTCAAGCCAAACTATCATTGCAACAGACACTAATACTGGTACTAGCAAAAATAGTATTTTATAAACTTCATGAAAGACAATATTTAAATATTCCACTTTAGCCTTCTGTTCCTGTAGATTTTAAGTTCAATTTTGAATTATTACATTCCACCATAGTTTTTGAGGCTCTAGCTATTACATTTGAAAAATAATAATCTTTAATAACAACTTTTAATTCTTCACTTTTAAAATCTTCTTCGCTAGGAGAGTTATATTTATCTTCCACATTATTTTGTTTTTCTTTTTGTAAATTTAAATAATTAAACATACTGCTTTCTAATTCATCTTTATCGTTAAATAACTTTCTATTATTCATAAATTCAGCAAGTTCATTTATTATTTGCCAGTCTTCTTTTGCTTCTCCTGGGGGGTATGATGCTTTTTGAGCTTTTTGTATTTTTCCCTCTAAATTAGTAAAGTACCCATCTTGTTCAGTGTATGCTGAACCAGGTAAAATGATATCTGCCATCTCAGCACCTTTATCACCATGACTTCCAAGATAAATTATAAATTCATCTTTTTTATCAAAACTTAAATTATCTTGTCCAACTAAAAAAACTAAATCAAATTTATTTTCTTTTAAATCATCTAGTAAATTTATTTTTTCATTAATTAAACCAAGATCAAGATTTCCAACTGTTGCTGAATCATTGGTTAAAATATTAAATGCATTCCAATCATTTGTTATTTTATTATTTTTATTTAAAAATTCTTTAGCTTTATTAAATACATATATTGATGAGCTAGAATTTAATAAAGATTCACCTAAAACTATCATTGGCTTTTCTGCATCTTTAATTAATTTTGAAATTTCATGATTGTCATTAAAAATATCTTTTAATGTCTGGGTTTGTCCATCAAGAGATTGATAGGGGTAAGTTAAATCACCCAAATCGTTTAATGAAATAATTTTAGTATTATTACTTAAGTATGATTTTCTAATTCTAGCATTCAAGATAGTTGCTTCATATCTTGGATTTGTACCAATTAATAAAATTAAATCTGCTTCTTCAATTCCATTTATTGTTGTATTAAATAAATAGTTCTCTCTACTACTAATATCTAAAAATCTATTATCCGATCTAGACTCATAGCTATTTGTATCTAACGTTCGATCAAAAAATTCTTTAAAAATATAACTTGTTTCCATATTCGTTAAATCTCCAACAAAACCACATACTTTTTCTTTAGATGTGTTTTCAAATTTTGACTTGATAATTTTATACACCTCTTCCCATGATGCTTTTTCAAATTTACCATTATATTTAATAAAAGGTGTGTCTAATCTTTGGTGTAATAAACCATCACAAGCGTATCTTGTTTTGTCTGATATCCATTCTTCATTTATATCTTCATTTATTATTGGAAGTACTCTCTTTACTTCCCAATCATAAGTATCAACTCTAATATTGGATCCAATTGCATCCATTACATCAATAGATTCTGTTTTTTTAAGTTCCCATGGCCTTGCTTCAAAGACGTAAGGTTTAGATGTTAAAGCTCCAACAGGACATAAATCTACTACATTTGCTGATAATTCTGATTGCATTGATTGCTCTAAATAAGTGGTGATTTGCATATCTTCTCCTCTACCAATAGCTCCTATTTCTGGAACACCAGCAATTTCTGTAGCAAATCTTACACATCTTGTGCAATGAATACATCTGGTCATCTGAGTCTTAATTAAAGGACCCATATTTTTTTCAGCCACAGCTCTTTTGTTCTCTTTAAATCGTGATTTATCAACACCATAAAACATTGATTGATCTTGAAGATCGCATTCACCTCCTTGATCACATACTGGACAATCTAAAGGGTGATTTACTAATAAAAATTCCATTACACCTTTTCTTGCTTTTTCAACAAGTGCTGTATTTGTTTTAATGTTCATACCTTCAGCAGCAGGCATAGCGCATGAGGCAACTGGTTTAGGAGATTTTTCCATCTCCACCAAACACATTCTACAATTTCCAGCTATAGATAATTTTTCATGATAACAAAATCTTGGAATTTCAACTCCAGCTTTTTCACAAGCTTGAAGAACTGTTAAGCCCTCATCAATTTCAACTTCAATATCATTAACTTTAAGTTTAAGCATTTTTTTTATCCAATAAATGTTGATCCACTAAATAAGGGATGTTATTTTTTTTCTCTACAATAAGATCCAAATTATTTCTTTCTTCAATTTCTTTTTTAAAGTGTCTTAACAAGCCTTGCACAGGCCATGAAGATCCTTCACCAAATGCACAAATTGTATGACCAGCTATTTGATTAGTTACATCACCTAACATTTCAACTTCATCTTTAGATGCTTTTCCTTCAGCCATACGTTCTAACATTCTCCACATCCATCCTGAACCTTCTCTACAAGGTGTACATTGTCCACAACTTTCATGTTTATAAAACCTTGCAATTCTTGCCATACACTTAATAATATCTTGGTCTTTATTGATGACAACTATGCCGGCTGTGCCAAGACCACTTTTTTGTTCCATTAATGAATCAAAATCCATAGTTAATGTTTCACAAGTTTCTTTTGGAATTAATGGCATAGATGATCCGCCAGGGATTACAGCCTGTAGATTGTCCCAACCACCAATTACTCCTCCTGCATGGGTTTCTATTAATTCTTTTAAAGGTATATTCATTTCCTCTTCAACATTACATGGATTGTTAACATTCCCAGATATACAGAAAATTTTAGTACCTGTATTTTTTTCTCTACCTAGAGAAGCAAACCACTCTCCACCTCTTCTTAAAATGGTGGGCACTACCGCTATTGTTTCAACGTTATTAATTATTGTTGGGCATCCATATAACCCAATTAATGCAGGAAAAGGTGGTTTAAGTCTTGGTTGACCTTTTTTTCCCTCTATACTTTCTAATAAAGCTGTTTCTTCACCACAAATATAAGCACCAGCTCCGTAATGAATATAAATATCTAAATCCCAGCCTGTACCAGAAGCATTTTTACCAATTAGTTTTTTGTCATAAGCTTCATTAATTGCGGCTTGAAGTTTTTCACCATCAAGAAAATATTCTCCTCTAATATAAATATAACAAACTTTAGCTTGAACTGCGTAAGCTGCTATCAAACATCCTTCTATTAATTTATGAGGCTCAAATCTTAATATATCTCTATCTTTACATGTTCCAGGTTCAGACTCATCTCCATTGATAACCAAATAATGTGGTCTTGACCCAACTTCTTTTGGAGCAAAAGACCATTTCAATCCTGTTGGAAATCCAGCCCCACCTCTTCCTCTTAATTGAGAAGTTTTAATTTCATTAATTATCCATTCTCTTCCTTTATCAATCAAATCCTTAGTATCGACCCAGTCACCCCTTTTTTGAGATGAGACAACGTCTGAACCCCGGTCATTATATAAATTTTGAAATATTCTATCTTTATCTTTAAGCATTCTTTAAATCCATAAGTGTTTTTCTATTATTTTCAGGCTCATTATTTACACGGCCTCTATATGATCCTGGCTTTGGTGTTTCACCTTTTAAAATTTTATCTAAAACCTCTAGTGTTTTTTCTTTATCAAGATCTTCATAATAATCATCATTAATTTGCATCATTGGAGCATTAACACATGCCCCTAAACATTCCACTTCCATCCAAGAACAGCTTTTATCATTTGATAATTCGCTTTCTTTTTCTGAAATTTTTTCTTTACATGCTTCGACTAATTGATTGGCACCTCTAATCATACATGGTGTTGTAGTGCAAACTTGAATAAAATATTTTCCAACTGGAGACAGATTGTACATTGTGTAAAAAGTTGCTACTTCATAAACCTTAATATAGGGCATTTCTAAAAACTTAGCGATATACTTCATAGCTGCTAACGGTATCCAATTATTATTTTGTTTTTGAGCTATATATAGTAAAGCCATAACTGCACTTTGTTGCTTACCCTTAGGATATTTTGATACAATAGCATTTGCTGCATCTAAAGAAGATGGATTTAGCTCAAAAGTCTCTGGCTGATCTTTAGCTGGTCTTCTTAAACTCATCTATCTACCTCTCCAAATACTATGTCCATAGATCCTAATACAGCAGGTACATCTGCCAACATGTGTCCCTTTATTAAATAATCCATCGATTGAAGATGTGAAAACCCTGGGGCTCTAATTTTACATTTATAAGGCTTGTTTGAACCATCAGATATTAAATATACTCCAAATTCACCTTTTGGAGCCTCTACAGCTGTATAAATTTCATCTCTTGGAACTCTGTAACCTTCTGTGAAAAGTTTAAAATGATGAATTAAAGCTTCCATAGATTGTTTGATATCTTTTTTTGGTGGTGGACTAATTTTTCCATCTAAAGATTTAATCGGTCCTTTTTCCATTTTAGAAAGGCATTGCTTAATTATGGAAACACTCTCTTTCATCTCTTCAATTCTGCACAAATATCGATCGTAACAATCTCCATTTTTTCCAACTGGAATTTTAAAATCTAATTGATCATAACAATCATACGGTTGTGATTTTCTTAAATCCCATGGAACTCCAGATCCTCTGACCATAACACCAGAAAAAGAATAATCTAAAGCATCTTGTTTTGTTACAATTCCTATATCAACATTTCTCTGCTTAAAAATTCTATTGTCAGTTAGAAGGTTTTCTAAATCATCAATTATTTTGGGAAATGTTTGACAAAATTTTCCAATATCACTTTCTAATCCATGAGGTAAATCTTGATGAACTCCACCAGCTCTAAAATAATTTGCGTGAAGTCGTGATCCAGATGCTCTTTCATAGAAAGTCATTAACGTTTCTCTTTCTTCAAAACCCCATAAAGTAGGTGTTAAGGCGCCTACATCTAGTGCTTGAGTGGTGACATTTAATATATGACTTAAAAGTCTACCTATCTCACAAAACATTACTCTTATATATTGAGCTCTAATTGGAACATCTATTTTTAATATTTTTTCTACCGCAAGTGCAAAAGCATGTTCTTGATTCATTGGAGCGACGTAATCTAATCGATCAAAATAAGGAACTGCTTGCATATAAGTCTTATTTTCAATTAATTTTTCAGTACCACGATGTAATAACCCTATGTGTGGGTCAGCTTTTTCAACAACTTCGCCGTCAAGTTCTAGTATTAACCTAAGGACACCATGTGCAGCAGGATGTTGAGGGCCAAAGTTTAGATTTAAATTTTTAATTTTTTTTGTCATTATTTTCTATTTCATCTTTGATATATTTTGTTCCTTCCCAAGGACTTTCATAATCAAAGTTTCTATAATTTTGTTCTAATTTAACTGGCTCACTAATAACTTTTTTTTGTTCTTCGCTATATCTGACTTCTGTATGGCCTGTTAATGGAAAATCTTTTCTTAAAGGATGGCCTTCAAAACCATAATCTGTAAGTATTCGTCTTAGATCAGGATGATCCTTAAAAGATACCCCATACATATCAAAAACCTCTCTTTCCATCCAATTTGCAGCTGGAAAGATGTTGGTTAATGATGGAATGACTTCATTCTCATTAATTGAATAACTTAAGATAATTCTTTGATTATATTCATGACTTAAAAATAAATAAACCATTTTAAATCTTTGTGAATTTTCTGGATAATCAACTGCTGTAATATCAATTAATTGTCTGAATTTTGTGTCCTGATTTGTTTTGATAAAAAGAGTTACGTCTACCAAATCATCTTTATCAATTTTAATATATAATTGATCGTGTTTAATTTCTGTATTATTAATTTTAGTTGTTAGCTCTGAATTAATTTTTTTTTCTAAATCTTCTAAAGTATTCATGATTATCTAGCGAAAGAACCTTTGTTTCTAATTTTCTTTTGAAGTTGTAATATTCCATATAGTAGTGCTTCTGCAGATGGTGGGCATCCTGGAACATAAATATCAACAGGAACAATCCTATCACATCCTCTAACTACAGAGTATGAATAATGATAATATCCACCTCCGTTTGCACAACTGCCCATAGATATTACATATCTTGGTTCAGGCATTTGATCATAAACTTTTCTAAGAGCTGGTGCCATTTTGTTGGTTAATGTTCCAGCAACAATCATAACATCAGATTGTCTTGGTGACCCTCTTGGAGCAGCACCAAATCTTTCAACATCATACCTGGGCATAGCTGTTTGCATCATTTCAACCGCACAACAAGCAAGACCAAAAGTCATCCAATGCAACGAGCCTGCTCTAGACCAGTTAATCAAGTTATCTAATGAAGTTGTTATGAAGCCATTTTTACTAAAATCTTCAGCTAATTGTTTAAATTCATCTGGAACTTGTTCTATTTTATTATTCATTTTATTTAATCTTTATTCCCAATCCAACGCACCTTTTTTCCACTCATAGATGAAACCAATCGTAAGTATGAATAAAAAAATCATCATTGATGAAAAACCCAGTAAACCAATATTTCCTAATGAGATTGCCCAAGGAAATAAAAATGCAATCTCTAAATCAAATATAATAAATAGAATGGCAACAAGATAAAATCTTACATCAAATTCCATTCTAGAATCTTCAAAAGGCTCAAAACCACACTCATATGCAGATAACTTTTCAGGATCTGGTTTTTTTGGGGAAAGAATAAAATTAATAATTACAAAAGCACAGCTTAGTCCTAATGCTATAATTAAAAATAGAATAATTGGTAAGTAGTCTTTTAAAAATTCAGATAACATGGAAATCTATATACCAGTTTTTAAACGATGTTGAAGAGCTGATACGTCACATTTTAATTGATATTAACAGAAAAAATAAGGAAAAGTGGCGGGAGTGAAGGGACTCGAACCCTCGACCTATCGCGTGACAGGCGATCGCTCTAACCAACTGAGCTACACCCCCACTTTTGTTATTTTGGTGGGTAGTAAAGGACTCGAACCTTTGACCCCCTCGGTGTAAACGAGATGCTCTACCAACTGAGCTAACCACCCTTTTAACTTTCAAAACCAAAATACACGTGCTTTATACTTTCTAGTGTACTTTCGTCAATGATTAAGAGTACTAATAAAATCAGCACAATTCAAGAATCATTATGGATAGATGTTATCAAAATGAAAACTAATTAAGTAACTTTATTATTTTAGACTAGATAAATATATTGGTTTACGGTTTCTCATCTTTGTCTTTTTTCGATTTCTAAAGTGCCACTAAAATTAACATTTGCTTTCACGTGCTTATAATAACTGGGGTTATTGATTAGTTTAATTAGATCAATACCTTTATTTTCATATCTTCTTTTAATAGTGCTTCTTGGGAATATGACTAGATTTAAATTATCGATATGATCTTCAGTCCATTCTTTTTCAATTTTATCTTTAATTAATCTTTTTAAAAATAATCTGAAATCACTGCAGGATATCATTTTTATTTTATCGCTTATTAAAGGCATAAACTAAAAAACAATTTAATAAAATATTTGTGTTAAATCTATAGTAAATACTGCTTATATTTTCTAACCTAATAATCCCTTTTGAAGATATTTTTTATCTAAACCACAATCTTTATATCCTCTTTTAACTATATTAAGATATCTTTCTGTTGGAAATTTAAAGGGTGACTTATTTACCATTATATAAGTCATAACTTTTTTCCCATAATAATAAAAAAAATGTTTTTTATATAAAGTTGGGTGGTCCTCATAAACATCTAGCTTTTTTTCATCACTTTTAGAAATTTCAAATAATCCTCCTGGTACAATTGAATTTTTTTTATATTCAATGTCGGCTGCTCTATACTTGCTTCTAAAAGTTAATTTAAAATCTTTAAGATTAATTTTTTTTAAAAAAATACTATCTTTACATCTTCTTTTCATTTGAAAATGATGCAGATTACTTCCGTAAGCAAAATAAAGCATTTAACGATCTACTACTTCAATTTTTTTTTCATTAACAAATTCTAAAATTTGCAAATTACAATTATCAATTTTAGATTGGTTTTCAGATCTTATTACAATCGATACACCTAATTTTCCTGCTTGAAAAAAAGGATAACTTCCAATTTCTACATCTTGATTTTTTTCTTGAACTTTAGTTAAAGAATTTGCAATCTCACTTTCAACTGTTCTTAAGCTTATAGTTAAACTTAAAATAGGTTCTCCTCCTACAATTTTGTTAGTTAAACCACCTAACATTGATTTTAAAATTGATGGAACGCCTGGTAAACAAAATACATTTTCAACATTAAAACCAGGGGCACCACTTGTGGGGTTTAAAATCAAATTGGCATTTTCTGGCATCCATACCATTTTTTGTCTGCCTTCATTAAATTCACCTGGCTTATAATAAGCCTCTAAAATTTTATAAGCTTCTTTGTGTATTTCATATTTTAATCCAAATGATTTTGAAACAGATTCTGCTGTAATATCATCATGTGTTGGCCCTATGCCTCCAGTTGTAAAAACATAGTTATAAGTTTTTCTTAATAAATTAAGTGTATCAATTATTGTATTTTCAATATCAGGAATAACTCTTACCTCTCCAACTTTAACTCCAATAGAATTGAGCCAAGTTGCTATAGTTGAGGTGTTAGTGTCTTGGGTTCTGCCAGATAAAATTTCATTACCTATAATTAATATTGCGGCATTAACTTTTGTGTTTTTAGTCATTTTAAATGTATAATTTAGAAATGGAATTTACCAAGTCTTTACTAAAAGGCAAATTAATCAAACGATATAAACGGTTCTTTACTGACGTTAAATTAGGTAAAGAAATTGTCACAGCTCACTGTCCTAATACTGGCTCAATGAAAGGTCTATTAGATGAAGGTAACGATGTTTATGTACTGCCTAACAACGATCCTAAAAGAAAGCTTAAATATGGTCTTGAGATTATTAAAGCTAGTAAAAATTTAGTAGGTGTAAACACTCATATGGCAAACAGGATAGCTCAGCATGGGTTAGAAAATAATTTGATTAAAGAACTAAAAGATAATGACAATATTAAACCAGAGGTTTTTTTTAATAAAGAAACTAGGTTTGATTTTTTAATTGAAAAAAATAAACAAAAAAGTTTTGTAGAGGTTAAAAATGTTACTCTTTTTAGGGATAATAATACTGCTGAATTTCCAGATGCTATAACAACACGTGGTTCAAAACATTTACTAACACTTATTGATGCCATAAAAAAAGGATATAAAAGTTACTTATTATTTTTAGTACAAATACAAAATATGGAGTATTTTAAAATAGCAAAGGATATTGATCCAGAATATTATAATAATTATTTACTTGCTAAAAAAGCAGGAGTTAACTTTTTGGCTTATAGGTGTAACATTAGCTCCAAAAAAATTTTTATAGATAAAAAAATTAAAATTATTAATGACTGATTATAAAGAAAAATTTGAAAAGATGAGGATTGCAGGTAAGCTTGCTGCACAAACTTTAGATATGTTAACAGATAACATTAAAGAAGGTGTATCTACAGATCACATCGATAAATTAGGTTATGAATTTATTAGAGATAATGGTGGTTACTCTGCTCCACTTTACTATAGAGGTTTTACAAAATCTTTATGTACATCATTAAACCACGTTGTTTGTCATGGTATTCCCTCAGATAGAATTCTAAGAGATGGTGATGCTATTAATGTTGATGTGACCGCGATAATAAATGAGCATTATGGTGACACTAGCAGGATGTTTTCTATAGGCACAACTCCTGTTAAGTTAAATAATCTTATTGATGTGACCTATGAGTCAATGATGAGAGCAATAAAAATCTTAAAACCAGGAATTAGACTTGGAGATATTGGTTACGAAATTCAATCCTTCGTTGAAGATAAAGGATTTTCAGTTGTAAGAGATTTTTGCGGTCATGGAATAAGCACAACATTTCACGAAGCACCAAATATTCTACATTATGGTAGCAAAAATACAGGCATGGATTTAAGACCTGGCATGACTTTTACTATTGAGCCTATGATTAACACAGGTAAATATGATGTTAAAATGTTGAATGATGGATGGACCGCAGTTACTAAAGATAAATCGTTATCTGCACAATTTGAGCATACTTTAGGAATTACTGAAAATGGATATGAAATCTTTACAGAATCTGCTAAAGGTTATTCAAAGCCTCCTTACTTATAAATAATGATTAAAAGATACTCGCGTAAAGAATTAACTGACATTTGGTCAGAAGAAAATAAATATCAAATTTGGCTAGATGTTGAGATAGCAGCAGCTGAAGCTATGGAAAAACTAGGACAAATACCAAAAGGTGTTGCCTCTGTTGTTAGAAAAAAAGCAAAAATTGATGTTAAAAGAATTCATAAAATAGAGTCAGAAGTAAAACATGATGTAATAGCTTTTTTAACATCAGTTACTGAAAGAGCTGGAATTAAAGCACGATACTTACATCAAGGAATGACCTCATCTGATGTATTGGATACAAGTTTTAATATCCAAATGGTTCAATCTGGAAAAATTATCTTAAAAGATATTGATCAAATTTTAAAAGTATTAAAAAAACAAGCCAAGAAATATAAATTCACACCATGTATGGGTAGAAGTCATGGGATTCATGCAGAACCAGTTACCTTTGGTTTAAAATTAGCTTCCTTTTACGAAGAATTTAAAAGAAATAGAAAAAGATTAGTTGATGCAATTAATGAAGTATCTACTTGTGCAATATCTGGTGCTGTTGGAACTTTTGCTAACATTGATCCTAATGTTGAAAAACATGTAGCTAAAAAATTAGGTTTGAAAGTAGAGCCAATATCAACTCAGGTAATTCCAAGAGACAGACATGCTTTTTATTTTTCAGTTTTAGGGATTATTGCAGGATCAATTGAGAGAGTTTCAGTTGAGATAAGACACTTACAAAGAACAGAAGTTTATGAATTACAGGAATATTTTTCAAAAAATCAAAAAGGTTCTTCAGCAATGCCTCATAAAAAAAATCCTATTTTAAGTGAAAACTTAACAGGCCTTGCAAGAATGGTTAGAAGTGCAGTTATCCCAGCTTTAGAAAATATTGCTCTTTGGCATGAAAGAGACATTTCTCACTCAAGTGTTGAAAGAAATATTGGACCTGATGCAAATATTACAACTGACTTTGCTATAGTGAGATTAACAAATATTTTAGATAATATGATTGTTTATCCCAAAAAAATGTTAGAAAATTTAAATATAACTAAGGGTTTAATTTTTTCACAAGAGGTAATGCTGGAACTTACTAAGTCTGGCCTAAGTAGAGAACAATCTTATAAAATGGTTCAAGGTTATGCTAAAAAATGTTTTGCTGAAAATTTAGACTTATTTGATGTTATTTCTTCAGACAAATTTATTATGAGTAAAATTACGCCTAAAAAATTAAAAACTATATTTAGTTATGCAAAACACTTTAAAAATGTGAATTTAATCTTTAGAAGAGTTTTTAAATAATGAAAAAAGGCAAAAAATTATACGAAGGAAAAGCTAAAATCATTTACGCAACTAATGATAAAAATTTAGTTATTCAATATTTTAAGGATGATGCAACAGCTTTTAATAATCAGAAAAAAACTACTATTGAAGGAAAAGGTGTTTTAAATAATAGAATTTCAGAACACATTCTCTCAAATCTTTCTCAAATTGGAATTAAAAATCATTTAGTCAAAAGACTTAATATGAGAGAACAAATTATTAAGTTAGTTGAAATTATTCCAATTGAGTTCATTGTTAGAAATGTTGCAACAGGATCAATTACAAAAAGATTGGGTATAGAAGATGGCACAGTATTAAAAGAACCTTTAATTGAGTATTGTCTAAAAGATGACAAATTAGGTGATCCGTTAATTGCTGAAGAGCATATTTTAGCTTTTGATTGGGCTTCAAAAAAAGAAATAGAAAAAGTTAAAAAAATGATTTTAAGAATTAATGATTTTATGATTGGCATGTTTAGAGGTGTTGGTATTAAGTTAATAGATTTTAAATTAGAATTTGGAAGAATTAAGGTTAATGGCAAGGATGAGGTGATATTAGCTGATGAAATTAGCCCTGATACTTGCAGATTATGGGACAGCATCACAGATAAGAAATTAGATAAAGACAGATTTAGAAAAGATTTAGGAGATTTAATCCCTGCTTATACAGAAGTTGCAAGAAGACTTGGTATTCTTCATGAACAATCCAATCTATCCGCAGTAAACGTTACAAAATTATCTTCAGTAAAAAGAAAAAGAAAATGAAAATTTCAGTAATCATCACACTTAAAAAAGACGTGCTAGACCCGCAAGGTAAAGTTATTCAACAAACATTAGATGGAATGGGGTTTGATGATTTAAACGAAGTCAGACAAGGAAAATATTTTGAAATAGACACTAAAGAAAGTGATCCAAAAAAAGCTAAAGATAAAGTTGAAGATATGTGTAAAAAACTTTTAGCTAATCTAGTCATTGAAAATTATAAAATTATTGATGCACAATAATTAATGAAATCATCTGTTATTACATTTCCAGGTTCTAATTGTGATAGAGATATGGATGTCGCTCTTAAGAAATTTGGTTTTAAAAATAAAATGGTTTGGCATAATGATGCTGAACTTCCTAAAAGTGATTTAGTGGTACTCCCTGGCGGTTTTTCTTATGGAGATTATTTAAGATGTGGAAGCATGGCATCAAAATCAAAGATTATGAAATCTGTTTTAAATTTTGCAAACTCAGGTGGAATGGTAATGGGGATTTGTAATGGTTTTCAAATTTTAGTTGAAACAGGTCTGTTACCTGGTGTTTTATTAAGAAATAAATATCTCGAATTTATTTGTAAAAATGTGTTCGTTAAAGTTAATAATAAAGAAAATACTTATTTTAAAGATATAGATAATGATGTTTTAGAATTTCATATTGCACACAATGAAGGAAATTACTTTTGCACTAATGATCAATTAAAAGAAATTGAAAATAATGAACAAGTAGCAATTAATTATTGTGATAAAGTAGGAAATATTGAAGATCAATTTAATCCAAATGGATCTATTAAAAATATTGCAGGAATTTTCAACAAAGAAAAAAATATTTTAGGGATGATGCCTCACCCTGAGAGGATGATCGACCCTTCTCTTTCTGGTGAAGATGGATCTCTTTTTTTTAATAATTTAATTAATAATCTAAAATGATAGTAAATGAACAAGTAGCTATAGAGCATGGTCTTAAAAAAGATGAGTACGCTAAAATCTGTGAGCTACTTAAGAGAACTCCAAATATTACAGAACTTGGTATATTCTCTGCTATGTGGAATGAACATTGTTCTTATAAATCATCAAGACTTCACTTAAAAAAACTTCCAACTAAAGGAAAGCAAGTAATTCAAGGACCTGGAGAAAATGCAGGGGTGGTTGATATTGGAGATAATGATGCAATAGTATTTAAAATTGAAAGTCATAACCATCCATCTTTTATTGAGCCTTATCAAGGAGCTGCAACTGGTGTAGGTGGGATAATGAGAGATGTATTTACAATGGGGGCACGTCCTATTGCTAATTTAAACTCTATTCACTTTGGCTCCCCTCAGCATAAAAAGACTAAAAATTTACTTAGAGGGGTGGTTCACGGTATTGGTGGCTATGGAAATTGTATGGGGGTTCCAACAATTGCTGGTCAAACAAACTTTGATAGCTCTTATAATGGTAATATTTTAGTGAATGCGATGACTTTAGGGTTGGTTAAAAAAGATAAGATTTTCTAC
>Ga0209223_10000803_pt1 | contig 35999 bp, 37 predicted proteins | sample COG_06_FD_184750 | JGI IMG/M metagenome (GOLD analysis project Ga0209223, IMG submission 184750) | Pelagic Microbial community sample from North Sea - COGITO 998_met_06 (SPAdes) (version 2) | ecosystem: Environmental > Aquatic > Marine > Neritic zone/Coastal water | place: Helgoland, sampling...
ACTCGACCACAGCATCTGTAAGCTGTTGGCTCTGCTTAGCTGTAAGGTCACTGAATTTACTTCCTAATTTTTTCTTTCTGTTAGACTCTATGATTTCTGATAGCTTGCTATCAAAAGCCTCCTGTATTGCCTGCTTATTTACAGGACTCCCCTTAGGTATAGTAACTGTAACCATAGCGTATCCGGGTCTGTTACCTTTATCTGATACTTTTACTTTTGATTTGTATGATACCTGTGAGCTTCCGTCCTTTAACTTGGTTATTCTGAAGCCATCTTTGTCAAATGTTTTATCACCCCTAGCGTCTTTAATAGATTCATTCTCAGCCTGCGTAGTATTACTTGATGATACCACCTGATACCCGTCAGCCGTTCCACTCACTACAACCTTTGGTTTAGCAATAGGTGCAGTGACCTCCTCAGATACCTTAACCTCCTCCTTAACTACAGGTGTAACCTTCTTCTTTCTTGTCTTTCTCTTGGGGGCTTCTTTAACAGGAGCTTTCTTAGCTTCAGTTTCATATTTAGCATCAATCTTATCAAGATTTTTTTGATGCAAAGCTAGAATGCTTTCAGCTTTTTCTTTTACCCATTGGTCAGCAGCTTCTTGTGAGTCAAATCGCTTTACGTCTACCTTTTGTCTTGTCTTTGAAGTACCCTTCTTAACTACGCTTGTAACAATACGAACACCTTTTTTAGACTTATCTGTTCTTAAATCTTCTTGAAAGTCCATATCAATAATAAGCCCTTCTATCAATTCATCTCCTACTTTTAAATTCCATTCTTTCTCTTCTTCTGTCCAATTTTCTTCTTGATACTTTCTATCAACTTTTTCTTGAGTAGACTTAAGTTGCTTTTCTCTTCTTGCTATTTCAGCTTTCTTAGCTTCTGTATCTGAAGTAGTAGTTTCTTTAGTTTCTGTTTTAGGAGCCTTCTCTACTACCTGCTCCTGTGCCGCAGGCATTACACCTGAGAGCTCAAGGTATCTCTGCTTGTTCCCTTCAAAGACACGCTGCTGCATCTTGCCTAGCTTCTTCTGTGCCTGCTCAGGGGATAGAGGTGACTTTCGTTTGGCGTTCTCAGCCTCAATCTTCTCCATTATTCCTAGCAGTACACCATCAGTCTCCTCCTGTGTAAGCTCACCCTTCTTCTCCTTAGCTACAAGCTCAGTTGTAATCTTTGTGATAGGCTGAGTATCTAATGTTTCCTGTGGTACGGTGGTTTGCTCCTCAGTGACAGGTGCTTCCTCTGTAACCTGCTCAGTTACCGTGGTCTCCTCAGCTACTTCCTCCTTAACAGGAGCTTGCTTTTCTGTAGCAGCCTTCTCTACTGACTCTCTAAATTTAAATGCCTCAATGGTTCCCGTGAAGCCCTCTTTCTTTGCCTTCTCATACTCCTTCTTTAGTACCTGCTCATAGTTCTTATTAGCCGCTGAAGATATTACCTCGATGTCCTCCTTTAATATATCTATCTCTCTCTGTTGGTCTTTGGTTGTGTTCTTATCTAAGCCCTCAATACTCTGCTCAAGATTTTTCTTTTCCATAAGCAATGCCAACACCTGCTTCTGTGACTTGGCATCCCAATTGGAATTGATTTCATTCTTCTGACCTAGAAGATATTCATACTGTAACAATGTATCGTCAATCTCTTTCTGAGTAAACTTCTGTCCCGTCTCAGGGTTTGTTTCTACACCCACCATTGCATTGTATGCAGCCCTCTGAACCGCTAGTGTTCTCTCAATACTCTCGGGTGTTGTGGTCATAGTGAATAGGTTGAATGCCGCATCAGATATCTCAACAATACTATTATTTTTAACAGCACTTGCGTATGCCGAGGGAGCACCTATAACTGCACCGCCTATCATTCCCGCATAAGCCGCTTTAGCTATCTCCTTAGCAAACTCCATGTTCATAAAGTTCCCCTTTGATATGTCTATCGACTGCTTAAAGAAGTCCTGCCCCTTAGCCAAGTCATAAATCTCCTTCATCCAAGTTTCGGAAAACTGTTGTGCCGCTTCAGTCTCCATCTCGGCTGCAGCACCTGATGCTGTAAGAATAGCTCCTTTGGATATCTTATTCATCACCGACCTTTCGACAATCTCCTTGAAGGTTCTCTTTGTCCCCTCCTTAGCGGTCTGAGCACCAAACTTCTTTAATGCACCAACGGTGAGCCTTCCTACCAATGAGCTTTTATTTATAGCATTTCTAAAACCAAAGTTCTCTAGCACACCTGAGACAGTAGCAATAGGGGCAAGTATAAGCATCTTCTCGTTCTCAGATATATTCTTAAACTCAGGGATATTATTCATCTCATTAGCCAAGCCATCCATCTGAAAAGCCGCAAAACCAAAAGCCCCCATTCCACTAGCCATTGCGGGAATCGACTCTGAGACACTCATTAATATACCTAACATCCCCCCACTAGATAAATAGGGTAATGATTTTATCGCTGCAATTGTTTCTGCTGAGGTTTTAGCGTCTGTAATAGCACCACCTGTAGCTAAGCTTCCCAACCCCTCTCGGAGTTGTTTTGAAACACTCGCCTTCCGCTCTCGTTGCATCTCATCCGTCTGATACCCTACCGATGTCTCGTCATATCCTGAGGCTAGGTTTATCATATTAGAGAATGCAAAATCAGCAGCCCCATAGACTCCTGAAATCAATCCTCCTGCTCCCTCACCAATGCTCTGAGCAAGAAGTGCGGGCACATTGTTAAGGTCCCACATATCAGCCATCATCATAGCCCTGTCCCCCTCGTATCTTGTAATCTGATTGACATCAGACCTTAGGTTAGCATCCATTTTTGAGGCAGCGTTGTGTGTTACTTTATATACCTCTGATATATCGTTTGCCTCTTTGATTAGCTTATTGTATTCATCCTCAGCCTCATAGCTAGACCATAAGCCGTTTTTAAAATCTCTTTGCCTTATTTCCTCAGCGTTCTTTATTGCACCCTCTACCAATATCTCTTGGCTATTCATAAGAACCATCAAGTCTTTAAGCTTCTTAGCATCGTTATTTATTCTTGATGTAGCCTGCTTAGACCATGATGATGCTCTTGTTGCTATGCCTGCTACTGCCTCATTTTTTATAGCCTTAGGGTCTGAGGGTTTAGTCATAGCCTGCTCAAACATCTGCTCATCTGTAAATTCAGCAGCCTCATACGCATTAGCCATCACACGCTTTAGCTCAGCACCATATTTTTTATCTGTAGCTGAGGTCCAATTATCAAGAGGAAGCTCCTCCTCGCCAAAGAACTTTATCTGCTTTCCGTCAGGACCAACAGCGGTGAGGTTGTCTCCTCCCCCTGATTGAGAGAATCTAAAGCCATACTGATTAAACATATTGTTTAATATATTTACAGATTCCTCCTCTTCTCTTGAAACTATTCCTCCGAATTTTATAGCATCCATTGCAGCATCAAATCCATAGCCGGGCATGGGCGACTCAGGGTCTACATACTCTCCATTCACATAGACATAGCCCGCAGCCTCCTTCTTACTATCATAATAATCTTCCACATAACCATTATATAAGTCTCTCGCTTCGCTAAAATTGCTTCCCATCATCCCCTGAAAGAAGTCATTATTAAACAATATAGGAATCTCTACCCCCATCTCTGTGAGCTTTTGCTTATCTAGGGTCTTTGTCTCAGGGTTATAAGCCTCCTGATATACCTCCTTAAATGATGGCTGAGCACGAAAGCCTGCCTTAGTACCATCAAGCTTTAGCTGTAGGTCTTTTATCTCCTCTCGGATTGGTTCAGTCTCAAAGGCATTATCAATCTGAGCGGCTTCTCTTTCAAGCTCATCAGTAATAGCCGAGTCATACATAACATCGCCATACCTATCGTACTTAACCACTCTCTCCTTTTGTGGTGGCAATGGTTTAACCGTCTCTTTTATTTTTTCTTCTAGCTCATCTATCTGATACTCAAGAAACTTAGGGCTTTCAGAGAACTCAACACCCTGTTCTTTCTGCTGTAGCATCTCCTCCTGCTGTGCCTGCTCAAGCATAGGTGAGCTAGCCATCTGAGTGAAGTCAAGAAAGTCAGTCTTTGGAGACTCCGATAAACCATCTTCCGATACTGATTCCGTATCTTCTTTTTTTTTTAATGGGTCTTCGCTAATCGTCTCCTCAGCTACAGCTCCTGATGGTGAATACTTTACATCGAACTCTTCTCTTGAGTTAGTATACAACCCGTCACGGGTAACAACACCAAAGACCTTGTCTCTGTATGCAGGGTCATTGTATTGGGATTGAAACTCTTCAAATGATTTGGTGTAGTAACCATCTCTAGTTAGTACATTAAATAATTTTTCTAACTCGTCCATTTTGTTTTTTATTATTAGTCAAGCTCCGCCTCCGCAGTAGGTATTATTCCTCTGTTATAAAAGTCAAGAATCTCATCTTTAAGTATATCTGTTTTGATGTAGTCGATAATAGCTTTTGAGGATTCCTTTACAACTCTAGAGTTTTCGCCCTTAGTTAATTTATACCCTCCTCCTACTTTTTCTACATCATACCCTAGCTTAGTTGCAAAGTCATATCCTTGACCTGACATATCTTCAGCGAGTTTATTAAAGCCTGAAATAGCTTTCTGCTCAGGAGATGATGACGTTTCAACAATAGCTTCAAATATATCTTTGCTTTCATTAAAAGCTTTGTTTTGTATATTGGCTCCACGTACAGCCTTAGAGAAATCTATTCCAAACTCTGAGGATATACCCTCAACAAACTCTGTTGGAGTCTTACGTTTATCACCCTTCCCAAAATTAAACGGAATTGTTTTACCGCCTGCAGTGATAGAAACTCCTGTCTCGTTTCTTACTATCTTATCAATAGGGCCATGTACGGTTTGTGTTCCTCTAAGGTTTGTAAGGGCGGTGTCTATCTCAGCACCTGTTCCATAGTAAAGGTCTGCTAATAGATTTACACTTTTCTTATCACTTCTTCTCTTATCAGCTCTAGCATAATCATCCCTAGTCGCTCTTACAGGTGCTCTACCCACTTGTACTGCAACCTTTCTGTTTAGCTCTGACATCACTGAGTTTCCTGCCTGCTCCATAAGGTGGTCTAGTAACTCCGTAGCCCCCGGTGCGTCCTCATCCATTATGTCAGTGCCACCCTCAGGCTGTTCAGGATTAGCCTTCAATAATATAGTGTGCTCATTAGCCTCCTCAGGGTTTCTAGTGAACGCTATCTCCTCTCCGTCAGGACCAACCTTAAGCCAATCCACCAAGGCACTTATAGTATGTATCTTGTTTGTTCTAAAGTCAGCTCGCAGCTTTTGCTGTAGTGCCGCTTTAAACTCTTCGCCCTCTTCCCCTAAATTTCTAATGTCTGAAACTTTTGTATATGCTCCCCTTGCTCCCTTCTCAGTTATTGTTTCATAGGTATCCGCAAAGCTGTCAGCGATACTTGATATCGTCCCCTTTGAATCATACTTATCAATCTTAGCACTCAGTGCAAAGTTTAGGTCCACCAATGACCTGAAGTCATTAGGGTCACTACTCATCTGTGCAGTGTATGGATTAGTTGTTGGGTCGTATGGTTTGCTTGGGTCTCTTAACGACCTCTTGCCCGCACTAACCTTTCCGTCAGTTGGGTTTATGTATAGCGATGTGCTTGTCAGGTTCCCAAAACCCTCAACCTCTCCAAGCATAAATGTCTCATATCTTGATGATATGCCATCGTTTAATCTTTGGTCGTTCTCTGTAAAGGCATCATTGTATTTCTTTATCAAATCAAAGGCATCGTTAGCCCCCTGCTTTACATTCTCTCTACCTACAAGATAGTCTTTCAGCGAGAGCTTTCCCGACTTAAGATTCTTTAGCTGCATAAGCTGATACTCCTGAGCGTTGCTTCCAAACTCCTGAGCGTATTCATTGAGACCTCTATGCGAGCCCTGAGGTGCGTTTGACAGTACCTCTCCAAACTCTCTTGAGGCTTTATCAATGTCAGCCTTCATCTTGTCACGATTCTCCTGCTCCTTGAGTAGGGTGTCTGACATTGTCTTGCCTATCGCTCCCCAATCGACATAGTCCTCTGCACTTCGCTCTGCGTATTTATAGTATGTAGCCATGTGTTAAAAGTTTCTTTGAGTAGAACCACCTTGTTGTGCAAATGATTGCAAGGCATTCATTTGGTTTAGACTAATACCTTGTGGGGTTCCTGATTTTTGAAGACCTGCTAAATAATTTAATGTTTCAGGGTCAAACATTCCACCCCCAACAGCCGCTCCTCTAGTTCCTCCTTGTGTACCTGCTCCTCCTGACTTGTCCTTTCCATATAGCTCAAACATAGACTCTCCCGTATAAGGATTAATTGCTCCCATCTGCTGACCAACGCTAGCTAATGACCCCATACCTGAGGTGATAGCTGCCGTCTTAGCCGTCTGTGCGTCAGCCGCTGCCTGCTGTGCTCCCTCAGCCTCTTGTAATGAAAGAGTTGCCATCTGCTGTGATGCTCGTGCCTCGTCCTTAGCCTTTAGGTTCTCAATACTCTCAAGCTGTTTTATCTGTTGGTCTCGAACCTTAGCCTGTGCCTCGTCTCCTGCCATAGCAATAGCACCCACACGACCCATACCTGCTGCCCCCATCTCGGCTGCAGCCTGTGTTGCCTGTGCCGCCTGCGATGCAAACTGCTCACGCTGACGCTCATATGGTGTGTCGCTAACTGTTAGTGCCTCAAAAGGTTTTACTTGAATCTGTTTCTTAGCCTCAGCGACAGCCTTCTGTGCTGCCCTGTTTGCCTTATCTATTTCTTTCTGTCTCTGACCTGCTTGGATAAATGACCCGACCCCTGATAGAGCCTGTACTCCTAAGCCGATTGCCGCTAATACTGCCATGTGTATATTCTTTGATTACACACAAAGATAGTAAATTTAAGGGAAAGATTTCATCACCTCACTCTCTACCGCAAATAATTCGCTAGCTCCCGTCACCGTATCAGGCAATGTAATCGTAAACTCACAGTAGTGACCAAGGATACCATGTGACTCTGCAACCTGATTTTTTACAAACATAAAGTAGTCAGCAGCCCCCGGAGGTATAGCCCCTCCCGTGGTGTTAACAACAATCTGATTCGTGCTATTAGGCAGGTCAATATTCACAGCCGTTACCGTACCACATAGCGTTGGTGTTGAGCTTGGTGCTACAGGAGACGCAATAAAATATAACGTGTCACCGATGCTTAGTATGCTACCGATTGATGTTGTCAGTGGGAAGTTTATCTCTACCGCTGTAGGTGCTGCAGAGTCTACGCTGCTGCTTGCTGCGATACCATTCAATGAACGTAGAACATACTCATCCGTAGCCGCAGGTGTCGCCCCTGAGTTTCTCATAAAAGCAAACCATGACCCCTCCTTCTTCTCAAACCATGAGTAATCAATAGTCCCGGTGGTCTGAATGTTTGAGGAGAATATTCCACTCCATGCGTCATCTGACTCAAGGTTGATGGTCTTGAACAGCTTATTCTCAAGCGGTGAATCATTAAATATACTCGTTATCTGTGAGCTATACTGCGTGTCATAATAGTTATTCCTAAGCTCATTGGTGTTGTGCCTCCATATGTTACCGCCCTTGAATGAGTATAGGTAGTTATTCATCCCTATCATCATCTCAGGTATGTATGAGTAGAATGATGGGAAGCCCTTTGATGATTCGCTATATGTTAGTGTGTATTCTCCTGTTAGTCCTGCCATGTCTCTTAACTAAAATAATCATAAATAATATACATATATTCTTCTGTCCCCGATATAGGAGCTGTGTCCCCTTTAAATATAGGCGAAGAGCCTGTCACTGTTAAAACCTGTAGGTTGGGGTCTGTAAGTAGCGAGGTGTATCCCGCTAAACTGTTAGGGTATGGAGTATTACTTCTACAGAACATTAACCTATTTGATGCAGAACGATATCTATAATTATCTCCCGGTTCTATCTTATTGCTAATTACCGACAGAACGTCTCCGTTGTTAGGTATTATACCTCCCCCTTGAGGAGCAGTAATGGATGTGTAGTCTGTTAGTACGGGTACTGTAGGAGTTGGAGTTCCTATATCAAAAGCAACTTTCCTTGATTGTAATGGGGATAAATATACAGGAGGTCCCGCATCTGTCCATTGATATTCATTATGAATAAAGCTACCCGCATCGTCAGGCTTGGTAACACAAAATGTTACAAGAGTTATCTCTTGTGCTGCAGGACACCCTACCGATATATCAAGGACAACAGTCTGCTTTCCTCCGGGGACCGATGCAATAGGAGTCAGTGTTATTATAACATCATCATTAGCAACAGAGTCTTTAGAAAAATTAATTACTCCCGAACCTGTAGCCGCTACATTTGTAGTAGATGGAGTATAGTCCTCTGATATATTTATAGAACCCGCAGGGTCAGAAAAAGATACAATGTTATATGCTATCTCACACGTACCAACCGTATTGCCTAAATTCACCGTAAACGATTCAGGGCTAGCTGCTGTAACTGTAAGCCTTCTCTGAACACCACAGTTTACAACAACAGGCTCTATTGGTAGCTCTGTGTTATTTGATGATAGTACATACTCATTCATATATGGGTCGAATGCTCCAAGCTTTTGCGTGTCAATCTTTCCTATAAATAAATCCCTAAACCATGAACGCATCCCTAGCTCAGATAGTACCGTAAGATTCTCTCCCCTACCAATACCTCGTAGCTGTATTACAGCACCACGCTTAGCGTCTGTAAAGAACTTATCAAAACCATGCTGCACAAAGCTCTCAGGGTTCTGACTAATACCATACTCCTCAACCCTTGCAATCTGCTTACCTAATACCTCAGGGACTGAAGTGACTGCACTCCCGCCTGCGGCATCTGACAACAGGTTCTTGCCTTCCTGAACGTATGATATCTTATCCTCCTGTAGCGTGAGTATGTCAGTCTCTCTACCTGAGAGTATCTGTATTGCTCCAAAGGACTCCTCAAGGTTTTTAAAGTTAAGGAGACCTAAGTTAAACTCATTGAGCTTATTGATATTTGTCTCAGTATTAAACACACCGCTGTATGTTAGTCCTGCAAATCTATCAGCCTCCTTATAGTCCTCAGCAGATGTGCTAAAGAATCTTTCTCCTAGGTCAAAGGCTTTACCTTTTATTGAGTCACGTATGCGATAGCTCTCTACACCATTACCAAATGAATAGCAGTTAGCAAAGTCCGTCTCTACAATAGCGGGAGTGGTTGATGTTTGGTATACTCCATCAGACCCCTGATGGAATCCTGTCGATTGGTCAATCGCATATGACTCAGAGGACTCATACCACACATCAGCTAATGCATCACTTGGCTCTGTCTCAAAAACGAGAAGATTTTCTGACCTGAATATTTGCCACTGACAGCTTATTGTTGACCTTTTCTTTTTAGAAGAACCACAACGTATAGGACCTTGAAGAATAAATCTTATATCGTTAGGGTCACCCGGATTTTTATACCACTTGTATTGGTTTTCAAAATCGTCTTGAGGTATGCCATATGACGGACTGCTTGATTGAGGTCCACCGGTATCGGTACCCGTCAAGTAAGTGTTTGTAATAACGCTGCCATCTCCTGTCTCCGAAACCCCTAAGTTTAATAAGTTACCTATGTTGTCGTTGTTAAACCACTCAATAATATCTGTGTAATTAGCACTTGCAAAAAATGTCTGCTCATAGTCATATATTCTTCTTTCGCAGTTGTTCGTTCCATCTCCCGTGCCGAGTCTTTCAAAACGAAACCTCAGGACTATCCTTGACCTTTCAGGAATATCGAATCCTCCCAATCCTGTATAGGCTAGCTGAGGTTGCTTTGGAGAATTATCCAAGTTTACCCAACCGTCCTGTTGACCGGGATTAATAAAAGCCCCTTCAGGAAGCTTAACATTTATATTTGTTCCTGCTATCTTTATGTACGTGCCTGTGGGAAGAGGTATGTCTCCTGCTGAATCTTGAGGTGCAGGGTCCAAGAAGTCAGCGGGGTATGCCCTTTTTTCTAAAACCGAAACATCCTGACAATAAGCTATTGCTCCTGAAGCGTCTCTTTTAACAATAAGATTATCCCCTTCTTCAGTTTTCTGAGCGTTCTCCCCCTCTAGTAAAATATACGTGTCACCTGTGCTTGGGTCCTGTACATAGAAGTTAGAGTATATTGTTCTATAACCCTCCTTATCAGGCTTGATGCAGAACTTATATCTTGTCGCAAAAGAAGGTGCTAATTGATTTGTCGGTATCTCTACCTTTATACTGTTTTGGTCTATAGATGTAATGCATTGTGTGTGTACTGTATTATCCGTACTTACTAAGGCGGTTGTAGCCCTATTAAAATCATCCATGTATATAATGCCTACCTCGTAGTTTCTATTACTATGCAGACTTAAAGAGTTTGCGACAGACCTAAACCTCATATTTACATTAGAAGCTTCAAAGTATTCGTATACATTTATAGTTGGAGTAGAGACGCTGTCTACCCTTCTCATTGCAGGAAGCTGTATACTAAATGAATTGTCAGTTACAGCCACCGCTGCTGACACATAATCTCCAATCCCATCACCGGGGCTAGCGGGTGACGCTACCCCTAAACCTCCAACAAACTTAGTGTATGTAGTTACTCCTGCTGTTGTTAGAACATTTTCAATCCTACAGTTTATAATGTCCGTGAGTGTAAATCCCTCACAAGATGTGGGATTAACCGCATCATATACAGGCTTAATAGTTCCCAAAGGAAGACCCGTTCCAAGCTTCTCTTGGAAGTCAGGACTGTTAACTAATTTGTATACACCTGTAGATGTTCCATCCGTCAAAAATGTTTGAGGTAGTATGTACTCAAAATTAATATCTACAGACGGCTGCTGTTGGTTTGGAGCGGGAGGACCCGGACTTGTGAATGATGCATGAGCAAGCGTGAACTCAAAAGAAATAACAGAGCCTTGTATTAAATTTATTCCTGACAAGTCCACAGTAAAACCACTGTCTTGAATAACCTGTAAAGGAAAGGAAGGGTCTAGTGAATACGCAAAATCACCTATAGAGCTAGGAACATTTAAGGAGCTTACCTCCTTTGATACTAATGAGGTAGTGTAAGAAATATCTACATCCTGACCGCTTAAATCTTTTATATCATAACCTTCAACATAGTTTCCATACATAAGCCTGTTCCCCATTATGGTCTGTGCCTGAGCAAACCTCGGCACATTATCAAATAGTCTTAACAGCTCTGAGTCAGGTAGAATAGTAAATATCTTATTACCACTAAAGTTGTAATCAAAATCAACATTATCAGCAATACCATCCCTTGACTTGTCAAATTTTTGAGCAACCTTTATTATGTTACTATTGGACTCTTTAAATAGTAAATCAAAACCCTTAACTAATGGACCCCCTGTATCCAAGGAAATTACAACATTATTAGAATCATTTTGCATTCCTTCATTTAAAAAAGAGGAGATGCTTACACTAAAAAATTGTGGAGCGAAGGCAGGCTTAGAGAATTGTGAGGTTGCTGAGTATTGGTTCCCCTCATACCTATACCTGTATGCAAAGCATAAAAACCTATCCTCTAAAAAATCTTCATTCCCCGGAATAGTGTTTAAACTTATTGTTGGAGACTCAATAGGCGGCTTCTTTATTACAAGAATCTCTTCGTCTGTGAATTGGTCTATCCCTCCCGATGGGGCGGGGTAGTATTTTTTTATATCAATAACCCTTGGAGCATTGTAGTCATCAGTAAAGAACAGTTGGTCCTCAACCATATCAATACCTGTAATTAAATATGTAGGGTTGAAGTTTAATGTGGTCTTTGATGTAGCCCCATTACGTTCACTTACTACATGATATGTAAGCACATCAGTGTTTACATTTAACGAGACTATAAGGTCAAGCTTAGTTATAGCTCCTGCCGAGAAGTTGGAGTCATGGATAAACCAATATACTGTCTCACGGGTTCCATCCTCATAAGCTCCAATACACTTGGCGTTATTACTTAATGCGGTCCCATCAAACTCTAATGTAGTAAGCTGAGTGTTACCCTTTGAGTTCTCTACCGAGCCTATCTCTGAAGCCTCTGTTGAACCAAGTCGGACATTCAATGCGTCAACGTACTCCCCATTAGGCAGTAGCCTTTCGTCAACAGACTTGTTCATCTTGCCCGCTATAAAATGTCTCTTCATGTTAGCCATCTACTTAATCCATTTGTCCCGACCACGAAGGTTCATCAATAACCTTCCGGGGTGAATATTACTTATACGTATCTTAGCATTCCTAAGGTCTGCCGCTTTCTTCTTTCTAGCCCTGTTTACTAAATACTCCTGTGTGCCATACTTTGCATTAAGAACAGCAAAGGTGATGTATGAATATATATACTCCTCAAACATCTTGTTAACCTGAACCAATGTATCGTCTCCTCCCTCCATTCCATCAGAGACATACTCTAATATACACGACTCACCTGACATAGACGAGTCAAAGTTTATTACACCTGCGTGCTTGTCTATCTTGAATGTGGGGTTAGCGTTAGCCGTCTCTGTATTAAGACCGTAGAACGCCCCTATACCGTAATCAAAGAACCAATAGCCATCGTAGTTATACCCCTCCAAGCCATTGAACTGACTAGCATTGTTTAGGTATATACTTCTCTGCGTGCCTGTTATCCTGTCGAAGTCTAGGTTTGAGTTCTCCTCCTTTAAGACATTTCCTGCCTCGTCAAATAACATACGGTAGTTATTGTCCTGTAGGTAGGATGTGGCACTGTTTACCTGAATGTTTTCAGTTAAAGGTCTTATCAGACCATCCTTATATAGAGACACCCTAACCCAATTCACGTAGTCAGGAGGCAAAACAAATCTCAAGCTATCAGAAACCTGTAGCTGTAGAACCTTTATCTCCTTGAACGCATCATAGTTTAGCTCCTGTATACCACGCTTCGCATGGAACAAGACCTTGTATCTCTCCTCGTTGTTTACCATAGAATGATTCCCTGAATACATCAGCATATAGTTGTTGATGATATCGTACAGGGAGATGTATTGGTATGAACCCCAATTGGCATCCTCAGGGTTATTACCCTCATTCTCGTAGTATTGGTATTGTGTTATATATGACATTATTTTTCTTGTTGGTCATTCATTGTTTCCTCAGCCTTTCCAAACTGCACGGCTGCCACCTCTCTTATTGACATACCCGCATACTGAAGAATCTTATTTACTAATCCCACTTGGTCATCAACCGCTAGCTCAAAGTCTTGGAAGTCAGCCTGTGACGAATCAAATATCGGCTCACCATTTGTGAGTGTGATGTATGTCCACTTCGGGTCCTTAGGGTATCTTATATACTGACACAGAACACCCTCTGTCAATGTAGATGGATGTGTTGTAAGTATGCTACCCTCCTGAGTGTATGCAGGGAATAGTCTGTTCGGTGCGGTCAGTGTTGAGTTGTTAAGCATCGTTATCTTTCCCTGAGTAACCTTCTCAAGCTCGTTCTGTTTAGGCTTGAATATTATATATGCCGCACCCAAGTTTACTAATCCATCAAATATTCCTGTAGACAGGTCTAGTGTTGTATTATTTACCACATTAGTTACAGTGGCGTATGTTGGTGCTGTCGGTAAAAGATTAAAAACAATATCACCTACCTGAACACCTATGCTTTTAAATGTTGCATTAACATCTATAAGCTGCGTTGCGGATACGGTTGTTATTGTTCCCGTAGCTACTGTCGTCTCATAACCCAATACCTTATTAATAAGATAGTAGTCATCACCTGTATACAATTGAGCAGGCAGGAAAAAGGTATTGTTAGCATTGTGCGTAAGATATTTTGTCTCTGAAAAAAACTCTATAACCTCCTCATAGCTTCTCTTAATATCTGCATACCCTGTACCCGACTGACGAGCATTCTCCTTCTGTATCTGATAGTTGTAGCTATAAAAATAGTCATCGAATATATCTAACTGTGCCTGCTTTGCAAATAGATTGAAATCAGATGGAGAGATATATCCGTAATTGTTTTTATTAAGAATAGATAGAACGGTATTTCTAACTGAGTTTATCATCTTTTATTTTCTTTACACAAAGATAAGCAAAAAAAAAGAGGGCTCGTAAAAGCCCTCCGTTTCATAGTCTAGTGATTAACTCTATGCGTTAATAATAGTTGTAATCGCTTTTGGTAGCTCAACATCATACACAGGTCGAGTCCAAGAAGTCTGTAAAGCTGCTGCAACAGCATCTTGTAAGGCTATCTGAACATCAAAAGCAACACTTGCTGCTGTTGTAACCGTGGTAGCTGTACCATCCATATAACTGATAACAGTAGCTGTACCTATTGCTGAAGCTGTCCTAATGGATTTAACTCCATTGCAAGAAACTAATTGAGTTCCCGCATATCCTGCTGCTGCGGTTCCTTTAACATTTAAAAATTTTTCCATTTGTAAAAAGTATTAATGGGTTAATAATACCACAAAGATACATAAAAAAAGGGACCCTATTAGAGTCCCTTCTTGTTTGAGTATGAATCAAACTTTCGTTATGAGGATTACAAATGTACAAATAATATGCCAACTATGCAAATCATAGTAGCTTCTCTAAGAATTTTAATGCATCAATACCCTCATCGCTTTGGAAGTAGCTGACAACCGTCATGTATGGGTCGTCACCAAATGGTACGTTAAGCATCTTCTTTTTATTTGTCGTGGTACTGAACCATACCTCCTTCTGATTCTTTCTAAATTGAAGTAGTCCTACCTCAAAAAATCTTCTCGATGTAGCCTGTAGCTTTAGCTCAGGGTCTCTTACTACGTCTAAGAAGTCCTCAGGGTAGTTACGAGCATACAGGAGAACATCTCTCTTCATCTCTGCTGTTGAAACCTTAGAGGTGTCTATACCAAAGATTACTGAAGCAATATTCTCAAGCTGTCCTAAACTTAATTGACGTGCCTCGATAAGTGCGTCAACCTCTAAGTTTAAAATCTCTACATCCTCAGATGCGTCCTTCTCATCATTAACCTCCATGAATGACTTTCCATACATAGGGTGGTGGTGTAAGAACTGCTGTAATACTTGGTTTCTTTTTTCTACATGAAGAAATCCATCTTCAAATATAATAGGTTCTACAATGGCGTTGCCGTCCTGCTCATCCTCAAAGGGAGTCTTCTGATTGATAGCATATCGAAGAGGTCGGTTTATACCCTTGTCTTCATCAAACCATAGTAGTGGATATCTTTTTGTGTTGCGAGATGGTAACATAAATGTTAACGGTGCAACATCTCTTGTGAGCCGATAGCTCTTGCTTGTGTATTTTTCTTTTGTTTTCATTAGATATAATTAAATTTTAAAAAATAGGGAGTGCCCTAAGACACTCCCTGTATGGTGTCAACCTATTCTTACTCTTGGAATAAGAAGAAGTTGTTAGCTCCTAGAGTACATACCGCTCTCTCAGAAAGGAAGTTAACCTCCATTGCATCTAAGTCAGAAGTACGAGCCCCTCCTGCAGAACCTGTAATCCAAGTCTTGTATCGTCTGTCTTCAGTCTCTGAAGCTCTGTAACGTACATGAAGGAATGGACGCTTAGCGTTCTTTCCAAGGATTTGGTCATACACAGTAGTGGAACCTGCAGGTACTAATAGTCCGTTTACACGTCCTGAACCTGCTCCTGTTGGTAAACCACCTCTCATCGTTGGGTCGTTTAGGTATTTCCAATCAGACTTGTAGAAGTCATAACCTCTACGGAATCCTGTGAAACCTAAGTTAAGTGCCATCTCTTCGTCATTGTCAAACAATCCGTAAGATGTACCACCCGCTCCATAAGAGTTCTGAGCTGCTAACATATCGTCAATATCGAAACCGAACTGACGGTCTAAGAAGATTACATTCTCCTCGATAGAACCTTGCTTGTCAAGACGTGAGATGATAGCATCAAAGTCTGCCAAAGCTACAGGGTTTCCACCTGACCATACGTTACCTCTGTTCTCTACAGAATAGAAGATACCCTCTGAACCTTTGAAGCTTGCTGTAATTGCACCTGAACCTGCCTCTGCAGGTACTGCCTCAATCATTGCTGTCTCAAGGTAGTCGTCAAAACGTAGACGAGTCTCGTGCTCAGACTTCAGGTACCATAGGTATCCGTTAGCCCCGTTCTCAGTTGTTACCTCAATCCATCCAATCTGTGCCATATCAGAACCTGATACAGAGTATTTATCTTTCAAGATGATTGGAGAGTTGTCAAGGATGATGTCGTCAGCCTCTAAAGACCCCTGCATTCCTACTGTTCCTTTTCTAAACTCAGAACCGTAGATGAATACTGATACATCAGCATTACCTACTGCTGAACCTGCCGTAACAAGACCGCCTGCCTCATAGAAGGCTACGGTAAAGGTGTTCGCTGTTGGGACCGCTGTTACGATACCCTTATTACTTCCACTTCCGTTATTCTGAACAACCATAACCGTCTGTCCTACTCGGATAGCGATAGATGGTGTACCTAAGGCTCCTGCTGTTGAACCTGCAGGTGTTAGGTTGTCATTCACTTGGAACGTAGCGTTATCAGCATTTACCGATGCCGCTGTTCCTACGTCTGTGTACTTCGTGTGTAATCTTCCCTGCTCTGCCCATTTGATAAGGTCTGAGTTAGAAGGCATCTCTGCTCCTACTAATCGTAGGAAGGATGCGATTGTTCTATTACCATAACGCTCAAATTCTTTCTCGTAAGTATCAGGAAGATACTGATTCAAGAAGTTGAAGTCGGTAATGTAGTTTGTTGCTGTGGGAATCTGCGTTGCAGATGGCTGCAAGTCAAATCCCGGTGTTGCGTCTACTGCCATTTTCTTTTTCTTTTTTTAAAATTATTTTTTCTTTAAACTTCTAATTTTCAAGCCTTTACCTGAATCAGGATTTATAGCTCGAATCTGCACGCCCCCCTTATTACTTACCTCAGGTGCTGTACGCTCAGACATATTAATGTTTTTCATCTTGCGTGTAACATCCTCAGTAGCCGAAGCCTTGCCCTGCTCGTAAAAGAACTGAGCAAACTTCTCAGGGTTTGATGCGACTGCTATCGCCTTATGGTATCCTTGGGCATCGGAGATTAAACCGTCCTCAGTCATAAACTTATTTATAAAGTTCATTACATTAGACTGCTCCTTCTTCATTGCGTCCAAGGACTGCGGTGAATATAGAACTGCGTTACCGTCAACAGAGAACTCAAAACCTTTGAACTCTCCTCCAAAGACCTCATCGGTCTTTTCAGTAAACCACTGTCTTCTACGCTCACCCTCTACCTTTTGGGTGTCAGCAGATTTTATATATTGCTCGTAAGCCTCAAGCTTTTCAGTATCGACTTGTGAACCCTCGCTAGCCCTTGACTCAAGTGGCTGCTTGTATTGTTCCTTCATCTCATTGAAGTAGCTCTTTGCTTTTGCAATCTCTTTTTTCTTTGCTAGCTTGATTTTTTTGACTTCCGACTCGGTGTCTACATCCTCGTCATAGTCAAACTCATCCAACATAATATCTATGTCCTCATCATCCAACCCATTCTCTGTGGCTTTATAATAAGACTCTAGCAAATCATCAGGGTTCATGTCATCGAAGTCTTGCTGTAACTTAACAAAGTCTTCAAATCCACGCCCCGTCTCTTGTTTGTATTTTAGATATGACGCTACGTCCTCAGGTAATTCCTCTGAAGACTCTCGCTCAGAAACCAACTCATCGAATGAGTTAATCTCTCTGCCATATCTTTTTCCAATATATGAAAGAACGTCTTCCTCACTTAACTCTGAGGATTCTGTTTGTGCTTCGCCTTCCGGCTGTACACTCTCTTGCTCTTCTGTGGTGGTGGCACTCTCAGTGCTTTGCTCCACTCCTTCCATGTCAGCTTCTCCTGCTTCATCATTTAATGACTCTTCATGCTTCTCAAGCAATTCCTTCTCTACTTCTTGTACAGACTTAGAGTCAGGAGACTCTACCGCTTTTACTTTAATTTCCATTTGATTTAATTTTTACAAAGTTAGTTATTTTTTTTAACGATTTTATCTAGGCTCGAACTCTGCCATATCAAAGCCATCTAAGCTGTCCTCGTTAGACTCAAAGGTCATTGGAGGTAGGTTGTTCTTTCTTTGATTGATGAGCTTAGACTGCTGAGTGTTCTGCTGACTGATTCTTTCAGACTTAGCATCCTCTCGCTGAGTCTCTCTGCTCTGTAATGCGTCCTCTGAAATTCCTCGTAGCTGCATATTAAAGTCAAACTCCGTCTGCATAAGCTGACGTTTAAGCTCTGCCTCGTTCTTAAGCTTCTCAATCTCAAAGGCAACCTCTGCCTGCTTGATTTGCATCTTAGACTGAGTCTCTGCCTGTATCTTCTGCATAGCCGCCTCTGCTGCCATCTGCTGTGACTGTAGCTGCGTCTGCTGCTGCATAGCCTGCTGCTGCATCTGCATATCTTGCTCTCTCTGCTGAAGGGCTTTACGCTTCATCTTCAAGAACTGATTAGCCATCTTGATATTTCTAATCTCACGAATGTCAATAGCATCCTCAAGATTAATATCATTCTTGGATAGTGCCATCTGAATGTTCTGCTCAAGCTGAGCCTTCTCCTCCTCATCGGGACTAACCTCTATAAATATACCAAAGTCATATAGGTATAAATCGGATATCTCTCCAAGTATACTTACGTTATACTTGCCTATCTGATTTATAAACTCCTCCTTAAAGTCTGCATACTCTAATATGTCTGCAATACGATAGGTCAATGACTCAGCAAGTGTTCTATATATATATAGACTACCATCTAATATATGTCTTGTTGCTGTGTTTGAGTTCAATGCTGCAAGCTTCTGAACACCAACCAAAGAGTTGGGGTCAGGGGTCGAGCCGTCTCTAGCCTCATTCAATCCTGTCACCGCCCTTATCATATCAAGGTAATGGTTGTAGTTGTATATCAGCATCTGAGCCTTACCTGCTCCTGAGTTTGAGTTAAGCTCCTTGATAGGAACCTTGCCCTGATTATAGTCTCCCTCCTGAGTATAGCTTCTACCTATCACACTACCTGTCTGAAAGTATAGCCTTAATGCATCCTCAGGGTTATATGCACTTCCCGTACCAAGGTCAACCTCGCTGAGTCCATCTGCGTCAATATACACACCGTCAGGTACAACCCTTGATATTACCTGCTGTAGCTTAAGGTGAGTCATCTGAATCAAATCAGCAAAAGGAATCATCCTTCTAACCAATGACTCAATGTTTCCCTTATACATACGTGGTGCTACTGCAACATAGTTTGGTAGGGCGTGCTGACTTGCAGACTTTGGACGTACCATATTTCTTGCAAGCTCCCACTTCAATATAATGTTTGTTCCCATAACCATAACGCCATCGTACCAAACATCAATGGTCTTCTCTATCTTCTCAAACCTTCCCTCATCCATCATCTCTTGTGGTGGATTGAATTGGTCATCCTTCTCTATAACCTTTGCTCCTCCTCCCTCAAGAATCTTTTTCTTGTATACAATCTTCTTTGTTGTCTTGTAGTTAAAGTACATCAAGGTACAGGTGTCTCTATAGAAGATGTCATTGTCATAATACTGAGCTACATTATAGTAGTCGTACCAACTCTGACCGTATTTAGATATCTTCTCAAGGTCTTCTTTAGTTAATTTTGGGTCTATCTTTAATAACTCTGTAAGCGGAAGCGTCTTAATCTCTCCCCAATAGAAGCAGTCCTTAAAGTGTGGGTCCTCGGTATAGCTATATACCACGTTTGCAGGGTCTACGTATGACACCTTCACGCCTGAGCCCGGTAAGAACTCGTTCTTTGCTACGCTAACACCTAATACTGTAAGGTCATAGTCTAGCCTCTTTCTAATATCCTGATAGTGATTCTCTGAGAATATGGTATCAATAGCCTCCTCCTCCGCTATCTCTATAGCAGGCTTGTAGTTTAGATTCATATACAACGCTAGCTCCTCATCACTCTCAGGAAGCTCAGCAGGGTTCATTGCGAATGGGTCAACACCCGTCTTCTCCTGTATGGTTAGCAGGACATCTTTAGCTGCCATCTGCCCCTCTATAATGTCTTGATACTTGCTACGCTTTGATTGAGATAGTGCGTCCTCAGAGTATGCCTTTACCCTAAACAGTCTGTCTGACATTCCGTTAACAACGATGTCCACAAACTTAGGGAGTATAGGAACAGGTGTCCAATCCAAGTTAAGATACGACAGGTCACCGTCTACAGCTAGCTCTGTTTTGTACTTTGCAATAGACTGCTCTCCCCTTGCATATAGTCTTAGCCTATGAAAATCTCTCATCTGACTATAATACCTACAAGAGCTCCCGTCTCGTTTAAACCATTCATACTGAATAGCTTGACCTACCTGTAATCCAAATTCTTCCGTTGCCTTCTCAGCGTCAGATACAAATTGACTTGGGAATCCTGCAGATGAAATGTTTACGTTTACCTCTTTCATCTTTTAATTAATTCACTTATTGTTCCTTTATTACTATACCTTGCAAAGTTAATACTTATTTTCGACTCTTTTTTCTCAGGGAGATAAGCATTCTTCTGAGTAGCCATTACCGCTAGCCCTGAGCTTATCGTTGCGTCATACTTTGTCCTGTTGCTTATATCAAACTTTGCCCAATCCTCAAGCGTTCTAGTGAACATCATAGACCCCATATCATCCATGTCCCTATACGCACCACTCAAATCTAGTCCCACATACTTCTCTATGTACGACTCAATAGCTGAGGCGTGAGACTGCTTAACATCCTCACTTGAGTTGGGTATACCCCCTAGCTCCTTCTCTGTCTTAGAGAGCTTGTTATACTGCTTGTCGGGTCTGTTGATACTAAACCCCCTGTACCCCCTGTTCTTAAAGTGATACAACAGCCTTGGCTTATTGTTCTCCACAAGTATTGGCATACCATAGAACACGCAAGCCATCAAAACCTCCTCAAAGAATATCTCTGCGGTCTGCGGTCTAGCCACGTACTCTAAAAAAAATTCATTAGAGGGGGCTTCATCCATGTTGAATTTAGTCAATCCATGCAAAGCTCCGTTAGAACCACCCCCTCCTACTGTTCCTGAAATGTCATATGAGTCACATCCAAAGGCTCCGATATGCTCGTTGCCGGGATACTTAACCCCACGCTTATCTATTACCGCATTCTGTAACCCCTTGTTCGGTGTCCAACTAACCAAGAACCTCCCCCTCTTGTCGGGACTCCATATCACCTTACTGTCCTTTATACCATCCTTCCAATGAAAGCTACCCCGTGTTAGGTGATGCTCTCTTATTAGTGAGTCGTTATAATCAATCTGCTGATATATCTTTGTTAGATTAAACAGAGACTGCTTGCTCTCGTCCCTGAAGGCATGAGACTCTGTGCGTGGAAACTGACGATAGAACTCATTCAAGGCATCAGGGTCATTCTTTAACGAATCAACCTCAGCCTCCCAATAGTCAATAGCCCCGTTATCAATCATCTCACCGTCCACTCCAAGTAGCGGCTTAGTAGGTTTTCTTAGTACAGGCATTCCATACCTATCAATAAAACCCTCCATGTTCCACTCCATAGGAATAAACAAATTATATAACCCGCTCTTGGTCTGACCGTTAGCGTTTCTCTTCATCGGATTAGAGTCATTGTATAGTTTCTTAAACTCCTCACCACCCTTATTCAATGCGTTTGAGGTTGAGCCCATCATACACTTGCCTATAATCTTGCTACCTAATCTAAGGCAGGTCTTTGTAACCCGCCAATTGTTTAGTATGTTATTAGGTTTCAGCCACTTCCCGCTCTCGTCATGTACCAAAAGCAATAGCTTCTCACCATCGTAGCTGTTGTCATCTGTGTTCTTCCAATCTATTGTGGTATCAAGCCCCTCCATATCCATGTCGTCAATGGTGGACATATTCTTCTTTGTAATCTTTGATGCCGGAATCCTAAAGGCAAGCTCTGTCTTCGGCTTATCCATACCGTCCTGTATGGGCTTGAAGAAGAATGGTAGACGCTGAGATATCGGTACAACCTTGTCGGTAAACATCTTCTTAGCGTCACTACCCGTCTTTGATAGTATACCTACCCTTGAGTCTCTTACAAGCGTTCCCGTGTTTACACACTCCGATGAGGACATAAACGAGAATCCTGAACGTCTAATCTTTAGGTAGTCTATTCCAAAGCATCTCTTGTCTGCCTTGCAAGCCTCCCAATATATATATAGTATCCTATTCGCCTCCCTAAAGTCAGGATAGCCAACATCAATATTGGTCCACTGTAGATACATATAGTGAGCTCCTGTTATATATGTTTGAGTACCATTATTTATAAACCAATAGCCCTCCTCTCTTCTATCAAACTCCCCCTCGATATAGTCTACCCACCTGTTCTTAAACGCTGAAGGCATATCATTCCATTGGAATATAGACGGAATCTTGTCAAGCTCTTTTGGAATCTCTTCACGCTCCCAATAATCTTTTCCTTTTGATATTTTATCAGGGGCAATGGGTAACGCTATCCGTAAGCCATTGATGCTTACAACATCTCCTATCTGTCCCGACTTGGATATTACTACAGCATCGTACTTGTCATTATATCCATAGGTCCAACTCTTTACCCTGTTCTTATTCTTTACCACCTTTGATGGTATGTAGTCCTTTAGAACACTGTATAAGTTATTTTGACCTTCTTTCTGCAAATCCTTGTTTTGTATCTATCTTTGTCGCCCCACGTTCTGAGACATCTATATTCTGTTTCTCACCCTCTATCTTTGAGAGTATCTCGAATGCATCAAATATAGCTAACTTTTTTGTAGCAGCAGCATTCTTTAATCTATCTGCCGCTAGCTCATCGTCAGGGTCAGGCTTTATGATATCCTCCTTAGCAACCTTTATAAGCTGCTCAACTGCCTGCATACCTGCGTGTATTATTCTGAGTTTAATATCTTTTGTGTCCATTATAGTTTTATTGTTATCTGATGGTCATACATACGATAAAGCTTCTCTCCATCAATATCAAACTCATACTCGCTGTCAGGCTTAAAGCATATAGTGTCTCCTGACTTAATGCCTTTTGACTTTAGATATTCATTGGGGTACACCATCTCTCCCATCAATGGCTCTTCAGAGAATGGCTTAAACATATATGACTCCTCTACAGGGATTGGCTTAACAAAGCAGTACCTATCGTATGAGTTCCACTGACCATTGTGTTTATACATAAAGAACTGCTCCTCATCTATAAAGAACAGGTCATCCTTAAAGAAGCTCTTTCCACTCTGTCTCCTTCCCTTCATGTCGTTATAGAACTTAAATACGTTGTGGTGTACCAACAGCGTGTCACCAATCTCGATTGGTCCCGTATATCCTATTGGTGTCTCAATGACTGTAGCATAGCGACTAGAGGACTTGTGGTCCTCCTCAGAGGTGCTTGTAATAAAGTCAATCCCTCCTATCTGTTTTGTGTTATTGTATCGCTTGCCGTTCTTTGATTTTGTTATAAAGTAAAACGGTGATTGCATTTAAAAATTTATATTGTATTCAATTGAAATTGGCATTGTTCGGGTGAACTCCTTCCAAAGCATCACCTCGTCCTCCTTCTGAATCCATATCTTAATAGACTCATTGTCAGGATTAAATTTTATTAGATGTATCGTGTACTTAGAGCCTAATATCTCCTGACCCACGATGTAATGCATGGCACTACCTTTGTAGTCGGGTCCTATAGATATCTTTCTAATGTCCATTATACTACGATTCTAAGCTCTCCTGTTGCCGTCTTGTATACATCGTTAACAAGAAGGTCTCCTGCTAATGCCGCTGCGTTGTCAGCAAATGTTCTTAGCTGTGTGAGTTTAAAAAGTCCTGTGGATATCTCTGTCTTTCCCGCAAAGGTTGCTGCACCTTGAGCTATGTCCTCCTCGGTATATGTTAATCTAAGGCTCTCTGATGCTTGACCTGCGGTTCCTCCGAATAAAACACTTGATGGTGTAATGTTAGGAAGGGCATTAGCTCTACCTATTGCAGTAACCTCAATCACCCCATTCGCTCCTGAGTTTCTTGACACTATGCCTACATTCTGAATAAGTGCTGTCCCTGTTGGAGCCGTCTTAGTAAGCCCACCTCCTGATGCTATATATAACACATCCCCTACGCTTGGTGCGGGAACTAATGATGATAGGTCTATGTCTGTCAATGTCCCTATAGACACTGCATTTCCATTATCATTCATAGCGTATGCTGCATCTGCAAGACCTATTGCGGGCATCGTTGATGCTGACGCTGAGTCTGCTTTTGACACCTCTAACCTTGCTTGACCTACGTTGTATCCTGAGATGTACAAAGGGTCTCCCTTAGCTACCGCCTCAGCATATCTTACAGGTAATTCGAGCTTTCCAACTGCCGGGTCTCCCCAAGAGACCGCTGCTCCTGTAGATAGAAGAGACTGTCCGCTTGTTCCTAACCCTCCGGCTGCATCAAGAAGTCCTGAGTTGATTCTTAAAGAGCCTCCAAGAATCATCGCTGTCGTTGAGGTATTACCTGCGAGAAGTGCATCCTCCAATGTTATATTCCCCTCAAACAAAGCCAACAGGTCACTAACTAAGAAGTTCTTTGTAGCGTTAGCGGGTGTCGCTCCTACTGAGGTTCCTATCAACTTGTCCGATAGTGTTACCGGGCTTGCATTGTTGTATGTACTTATCTTTGACATCTTATTCTTTTTTCTCCGTTACCTCTCCTGTCTGAATATTAATTACAGAATCCGCTCCGTATTTTTCTATTAGTTCCTTTTCGTGTTTAGCGAAGTGCTCCTTTAGGTTCTCAATACCTTTAAGTATTGAATGCTTCTGTAGCTCTACATCAGCTAAGGACAGCTTGGCTTTGTTAAAATCTTCGTGCAGTCCCTGCAGAAGTATTAACTCGTTCTCATTTAATTTCATTGTATTGTATTTTATACAAAGATAGGAATTATTTCTTTCTTGTTTTCTCCCACGTTCTTCCACCAAAGTATGCAGCGATAACCGTAAGAAGCAATACCTCTAACAGGCTCACCCAATTATCTTCAACCTTGAAATTTATAAACCCTGCGTCAATAAATATCAACAGCATGGTGTTAACAATTAAAAATATCAGGACCATTGGTCTAACATTCTTTGACAGCCAAGAGTCTGAACGCATATCTGTACGCCACCTCTCGGTAACATTCTTCTGCATATCAGCCTCGGCACTGATAAAAATCTCTGCCATCTCTTTCTCAAACTGAGCCTTCTCGTCTTTTGTTCTTACAAACCTATCAACAAGTCCACCAACCTTTCCGGCTACGTCTGTTCCTTTACCAAACAACCTTAATAATATTTCTTTCATTCGTTCTCTATTTTATTTATCATTTCAATATGTATCTTGGCAATCCTGTCTCTACCGCTCTCACTCATCAAGAGGTTACATTCCCTCTCGTTTGTCATAAAGAAGTTCTCAGACAGTATCGCAGGCATAGCTGTGTGTATCAGTACATAAAAGTTTGCCTCCTTGTCAACGTCTCCATCAGAGTATGTGTCTGTCCTCATTTTATGAGCAGGAAATTCTGCTTTAGCCTTGTTAAATAATATCGTTGCAATCTCATCGCTTTTAGTTTCTCCACGACTTGTATAGACACCCCATCCGTGAGCTGACTCTTTAGTAAATCCGTTTGCGTGGATTGAAACATAGATACAAGGCTTCTCTGACTCTCGATATATCTCATTGGCTTTCTTTGTTCTCTCCGATAAAGGAACGTCCTCCTGTGTGTCTACAAGATTCACATAGTCAATGTTCTTAATCTTACAGTAGTCAACAAGCCTATCCACAATAGCCCTATTAAACTCACCCTCAAAAAGCTGAGAGCCATCTGACCATATAGGGCTACGCTTCCCCGGTGTCTGATATACACCATCAATTATTCCACCGTGACCATTGTCAAAAATCCATAGGTACTTTGACTTAGATGGCAGCGTCTGTTTACAGCATTTACAAATCATAATTATTTTTGAAGTTCATAGAGACGCTCTTCCATTGTGTTTAGCTGTCCCTTAATATGTTTTATCTCTGACTTAATGAACTCAATCTCGCTTGAGGTCTTTATTATTGCGGCATCAACCTGAATATCTCTTGGGGGAAGTAGCTTAGCATCCTCAACCTCAGCATGAAGCTTGAAGTACATACTAATAAATGTAGCGACAAGACCTACTATGAATATAAAGTTTCGTGGTGATAGATTTATCTTCGTGTCCTCGCTGAGTCCCATTTGTTATTGTATATCTTACATTTATATTGTGAGATGACGTACTGTAAAATCTTACCAAAGTGCAATTATAAACAGAGAATCAGTTCCTGCATCTTTTACTCTTTTGACCTGAACAGGTACAAAGCTTCCTGCAGTAAATCCTCTGAATGTAACCTCATCGCCTCCTGCGGTAATGACTCTTGTTTTCACTCCACCTGACACGTCTCCAATGTAAAGAACGCATCCATTATTCGGAGCGTCATTACTATAAAGCTTATAAGCTGTCGTAGTGGGAATTGCTGCACTAACACTTAACTGAGTCGCACTATCTACTGCCGTGACTTTGGCGGCAACGGTTCCTCCATATATAATATCTCCAATCTTTACACGATTATTAATAAAGTCTCCTGCGGAATCTATAAGCTTCAATGCAGCCGCACCTGTCGTGGTACTACTGATTGCTAACATTGCGGGATTTGGAATATCTACAGTGTCACTTGGTATTACTTCTAATGCTCTACTTGCTTGTAATTTTTGGTAAGCCATCTCTATCTTTTATTATATCTACAAAGATAGTATTATTTTTTTATATGTATAAATACTTATCCGAACTGCTCGATGAGCATATATGAGATGTATAGAAGTATCATAGCACCTACTGACTTCACCCATAGCTCAGGGGCGTAGAACATTGTGCACGCTGCGAAGTACCCTGACGCATAGTAGAGTACAGCTAATATATTCTGATGGGAGTTGTTATCACGTTGGGACATCTGTAGATATTGCTTCAGGTGGTAGCGTTGTGCTTGAGCCGTTGTTTCCTCCACTTCCTTGGTCAACTAATGTCCACTCTCCTCCTGCATATGTAGCTTCTTCACCCATACGCCACCATGATATAGGATTAAATGAGCTAAGGTCATTAGGAACACCATTATTGTAAATTGTAGTCACATCACTTCCTGCAAATCCACCCGAAAGTTCTGTGTTAAATATGCTTACTTCGTCTATGTTGCCGTCAAGAAGACTAAATGAGGTATTTCTTGCACCTATTTGTAAAGGTATAGTTGTAGCTAAAGAAGTGCCACCTCCTAAAGTGCCACCCGAACCATTACTTCCCGCATCTGCTCCATTAATATAAAAATTAAAACCCGCTTCCGTTGATGAACCGTCATAAGTTACTAACACGTGACTCCAACTGCCTGCTGATATAGAATTAGTTGATGTTACTATTAATCTGTTATAAGTTTGGTTTTGCCTTCTTAAAACAAACTTTAAATTATTAGAGCCATCAAAGTAAAACATCCAACCTCTATAATTTACTGACGTTTCTTGTTTTGCAGCAATCATCATTCCTAAACCATCATCATTCTTTTTAACCCAAGCAGAGATACTAAATGTGTCTAACCTTTCAAAATTTAAAACATTACCCATATCTACATAATCATAATTACCATCAAAGGTAAATGAGTTAGTTGAGGCAAAGGATGAGCCCTGTGCGTTTAGTATGGAGCGGTAGTTGCTTGACATTTATGCAGGCTGTACAATCCAATACTCAACTCTCGTGCCACCACACCACTCGGCATAGATTACATTAAGAGCCGTGGTACTGTATGTACCTGAGCCCATAAGTACCCATCCCGCAGGGACTGTAGGTGCTGAACCCTCTTCGTGGTAAAGCTTCTGAACGATTCCCAACTGAGCACCCGTAAGGTCGTTGGTGATGTTCCCTGTTCCTGCCGAGGCTGAGGTGTTGTATATCTCATTCTCTGTGAATGACACCTCTACACCTGTTACGGCTGTAGCACTCTGTGCCCCCGACTGAAAGTCAGCGTATGTGTATATCGTTCTTGCACTGTTAGTCTGAGAAGAACCTCTCTCTGTTAAGTCTTGTGTGGATGCTATCCCTACAAACTGTTCGTTACTTGGAATTGTTGGCATTGTCTTTTATTTTATACAAAGATAATAATTTTTATGTTGGCACATCTGTTGACAGTGCCTCAGGCGGTAGCGTTGTGCTTGAGCCATTGTTTGAGCCTGACCCTTGGTCAACTAATGTCCACTCTCCTCCTGCATAATTAGCTTCTTCTCCCATTCGATACCAACTTACAGGTGAAAGACTACTGATGTCGTTAGGTAGTCCACTATTGTAGATTGTTTGTGCTTCTGATAATCCTAATGCAGTACCAAATATTGCTACTTCATCTAAATTACCATTTAATAAACCTGTACTACTCGTACTTGTTAATTTACCTAATTTTAAACTTCTATTACCATCATATAATGTTCTTCCTTTACCTGTACCTGTTGCATCTAACTGACCATCAATATAAACTTTTAAATCTGTTCCATCATTAACAAACATCATATGATGCCATTGGTTGTCATCTACAGGTGTTGGGAATACAACACCTGAATTGTCAGTTATAGCATTTGCATTTGGAAATACTGAAAACCTACCTCCCGATGTATTTCTTGCATTAGCAGTATTTACTTTAACACTCCATTGACTACCTGCGGCAGCATACTCTCCTTTAGATGCAGGTGTGTAATAATTTGTTGAGAATACTCTTGGTGCTTTTATCCAAAAACTAATGGTAATTTGAGATGTTAAACTTTGTATTGATGAAGGACTATTAAGTTCTACATAGTCATCATTCCCATCAAAGGTAAATGAGTTAGTTGAGGCAAAGGATGAACTTTGAGCGTTTAGTATGGAGCGGTAATTGCTTGACATACTACTCCTCTATTGGTGGCTCAGGTTCACTCCAAGCAGGTGTCTGCATCAGTGCGTTGCAGTCAGCCCAACTTAGTATTGATGCAGGGACAACCGTGCCGTTTGTTATGAACTCAGGCTGATGACCCTCCTCCCATTTAATTAGGAACTGTGAGTCGTCTAATGAGTATCTTAATGATGTAGGACTTGTGGGGTATATAGTTTCATTGAAGTCTACGTTAGCTAAGTCAACGGTGTTGATTACTCCGTACTTAAAATCTTGTGGGTATATGTGTGACATTATATCTTTTTTTACAAAGATAATAATTTTTAACTTGGTACGTCAGTAGATGGTTGTGCAGGTGGTGCAGGGATTGTACTTGAGAATCCATCATTACCCCCACTACCTTGGTCTGTTAAGACCCATTCTCTTCCTGTATAATTAGCTTCTTCACCCATACGCCACCAAGATATAGGATTAAATGAGCTGATGTTATCAGGTACACCACTATTATAAATTGTAGATACGTTTGCACTTTGGTCAGTATTCCATACTGCAACCTCGTCAATGTTTCCTGCTAAATAGCCACGTTGAGCAGGACCGCCACCTCTTCTACCTATATAAATATTTCCTGTTGCACTATCAAAAGTACCACCCCCTCCAATATTAGTATTTTCAAGTGTTCCGTTTACATATATTTTCAAGTCTGTCCCGTCATTTACACCCATTATATGATGCCAATTGCCGTCATTGATTGTTGTAGTGCTTGAAGCAGAAGAAACTGACCCGGATTTAAACACTAAAAATCTCGCTACGCTACCATTTCTCTGAAGTATAAAACTTCGTGTTCCACTAGTTATTCCGTCTTTTGCTATTATTTGTGCTCCTGCTGATGTATCAGTCGTTTTTACCCAAGCACTTAACGTCATAGTGTTAGTGATTTGTAGACTCGCAGGATTGCCACAATCTACATAGTCAGTACTCCCATCAAAGGTAAATGAGTTAGTTGAGGCAAAGGATGGGCGGTTGCCTGAGCCTTGAGCTCCGCCATCGCCACCGATGGCATTTGATATTGAGATTTGCATTGGCATTATTGAAAAGGGAATCTACGGTTTAAGGTATCACGTCTATCATTGCATCCGCAATCCGTGCCGGTGGCTTTAGATATCTTATCAACGACTGACTTGATGCCTGTAGCCTTGGTGAATTTCTCGATGCTATCGCCAAGACCCCTGCTTTTTTGAGGGGTCTCTTTCATAGCGTTGAACTTTTTCCTTATGTCCTCGAATCTGTGCAAAAAGTTTTAGTTTATTCCATATTTCTTTAATTGCTCTTTGGCAGCAGCAGGGAGAGTGCTTAAATAATTCTTAGCAGCCTTAGGTCCATCCTGTTTTGCATTATGATAGTTTGTTCTCAGGGTTTTTATCATACTAGCAGATAGTGTCCCCTTACCTCGATTGTCCGATTTGCCTTTATACGTTTGATTCCCCGTATTTTTATCAATCTCCGTATCAATTTTTTTTCTAAAATAGGAACACTCTGTTTTAGTTAACTGCGTTGATGAAAGCACCTTTCCGTCTTGCAGAACTTTCCGTACACAATTCTTATCTATAATTGTGTGTTTCTTATCACCCGGACCATTTTTTTTTGTTTGCATTTTTGACATAACTTGTTTTTTTATTTTTTAAACATTAATTTACTAAGGAACTTATTCCAAGTTCTCTTACACCACAATCCCATTGCGATGATTTTATTTCCTAACCATACTAAAGCCTTGCCCATATTTATATTCTTCCTTTAGAAACAACTCTACGTTTCTTTCCTCTTTCAACTTCTTTTGTTTTGCCTTTAGGAGTTTTAGTAACAGTCTTCTTAACCACACCATTCTTAGAAACTTGACGAGACTTAACACCCTCGTTCTTGTACTTGTTTACAACTACACGCTTCTTACCTCGTTCCATTTCTTTTTCGACTCCACCCTTTGTACGCGTGACAGTCTTCTTGATGTTGCCATCCTTACCTGTAACTTGACGAGACTTGACACCTGTCTTTTTGTTCTTAGCTGTTTCAACCCGCTTACCGCTTCTGCGTTCAACAGACTTTACTTTAGTGCCATCTTTAGCTGTGTACTTTACTACCGTTCTTTTCTTTTTAGGTTTCGCACTACCAAAGGTAGGGGCTAACGGTTTGGATAAATCTCTCATTGTTTTTTTGTTTTTACAAATATACTAATATTTTCCTTTACGATTTTTTGGTGAGGACTTTGTGCTGCCACCTTTACCCGCCCATAAACTTTTACACGCCCAATATCTTGCGGTAAGTTTTGACTTGGCGGTGTCACACTTGTGACGTGCCTTGAATGACTTGCGAGCTGCAGGTGAATAGTTGTGACCATAGCCCTTAGCACCAAAGTGAATAAGCTTCTCCTTGCCACCCTCACAGGCTTTGACCATCTTCTTCTTACCTGCCCTGTCTGATGCAACAACCTTGTTGCATTTCATCTTGCTCTTCTCTGCCATAGTTATTTATTTAGCCGCAGGAGTGTTCGGTACAAACTGCTGACCCTTGCGACCATGTTTCTTTTTTTTCTGTGCTGTAGCTGCACGCTCAGCCTTACTCATGCTCTCTGCCTTAGAACGCTTCAGACATCTATCAGGGTTCTTCTTGTTCTTGCTTGTGCCACAAGCACCCTTGATAGAACCATCAAGCCCTATACGGACCCAATCCTCATCTCTCCACTTCTTAAGCTCACCCATTAGTATCCGCTTGACTTTGTTTTTTTCTCCATACCATACCCCGGGTTGTTCTTCATCGACCCGTTCACGGTCTTAGCGAACTCACCCGCCTGAGCCTTACCCACCGCATTGTATGGGAATGTTTTTGTCTTCATCTTTCCTGTGTCTCCACACTTATACTTTACTGTTGGCATAATTATTTTTTTGTTTTCTTGGCGTAGTTAGGGTCCTTGCAGTATTTACTCGCAGCCATATTAGCATACGCACTAGGATACTTGTCGAAGGTTCTCTTCGCCCAAGCTATCCCCTCAGGACATATTTTATTGCCTTTACTTTTAGCTCTACCCTTAGTTGCCATAGATTATTTATATTTGTTACAAATTTAATAAAATTATGGATAAGGATTATTTAAAGTATTGGAGGGTCATCCGATATTTCATCAAGTCAAAGTATGGTCTAACACAGGAAGACCTTGATATGTTACTGTTCCTAAAGAGTGAGGATTACTTCGATAGGGATAAGTTCATGGAGTTTGATGAGCTTATGAGTTGGAACAAGAATCGCTTCGAGAAGCTACGTCAAGATGGATGGATTGAGGTGTTCAGAAAAAGACTCAGGGAAAGGAAGGCACTATACCAACTCTCATACAAGGCTCAGCGTATGCTTACCTCAATATACAAGAAGCTTGAGGGTGAAGAGATTCCCACCTCACCGTCATCAAACAAGATGTTCGCTAAGAACGTCAAGTATAATGACAAGGTCTATAGGAACTTTATCAAAGAGATGAATGCTGCTATAAGACAACAGAGATTGAATGGTTAGTTTCTTTTCTTCAGGTCTGATACGTTAACAGCTTTTTTACCTTTAACTTTTACAGCTACCTTACCTTTCTTGTCAACCTTTAATTTAGGAGCTTTTTTTATTGTCTTCTTCATAGCCTTTTTTGCATCCTTAGCATACTTCGTTACATACTTTTCCATGCTTGAAGACTTTCCGCTTTTACTTCTCTCCCTGTCTTCAACATTGATAGAACGGTTTTCTTGCCTTGCAGCTTTCTTATGTAGTCGGTCAGCTTTCTTTTCTCGACCTTCATCTACAGCCTTCTTTCCTTTTGCTAAAGTTTTTTCAGACTTCATGCGAAGCTTCTGAGACCTCTTCATTTTGTCAACGTCTTTATTTCTAAAAGTATATTTATTGTAATCCTCCATTATCTTTTTTTACAAAGATAGAAAGAATTTAATTAAAGAACTACAACGACATCACGCTCAGAAATGATTGTGTACGGCTCCTCATTGATGAGCATCGTATACCCCGACCTCTTGTCGTAGTATATCATGTCGCCCTCACTAATCACCTCAACCTCAGTGCCCGGCTTTACAACCTGACCCTTCTTGTATCTGAATCCGCTTGCATCCTCTGCAGATAGCAGCAGACCTGATGTGGTCTTAATCTCCTCGTCTATCGTCTTGATGACTATGTTCTTTCCTATCGGTGTCATTGTCTTTTGGTTTATATAGTTTACGAATCTCTCTCCCTAGGTCAGCATCGTTAGGGAAGCAATCAACGAGTGCCTGTATTATATTACTCTCCTGCCTCATAGGTTCTTGCCATTGTTATTATTGCGTTGGTTGACAGTATCGTCACAGCTACACTGACTGCGTTCTGTAATGCACTGCGTGTAACCTTTACAGGGTCAATGATTCCCATCTTGAATACGTCACCGTACTCACGGGTCTTGACATTGTAGCCCTCAACTATCTTCTCACGATAGTCGCCATCATACACCTCGCTATACTTCAATCCCCCATTCTCAAGTATCTGACATATCGGAGCCGTTAAGGCATACTCTAAAATTGCGTGAGCAATTTTTTTAGCCCCGTCCTTCTCATTATTGGTTCGAATGTCTATAGACGCATTGTGTAGTGCTATGCCCGCACCGGGGAGGATACCCTCTACCAATGCTGACCGTACTGCACATACCGCATCATCAACCCTGTCGTAAAGCTCCTTCTGTTCCAAGTCAGTGTTCCCACCGACATACACAACACCGATGCCTCCCGTAAGTGACGCTATCCTCGATAGCACGAAGTCCTTCTCCTCAGGGTTCTCAAGTATCTCCTTCTGCTCCCACAGCTCAGCAACCCTCTGCTCAATCGCCTCAGCGTTTGACTCCTCATCATCCTTGAGGATAACCGTTGAGTCACGTCCAACTATCACCTTGGAGCAGTGACCCAAGTCATCAGCACTGATTATGCTGAGGTCATCCCCCGTCTTCTCCGAGAAGTATGTAGCACCAACACTCAACGCTATGTCCTGCATCAGCTCATGCTGCCTGTATCCAAACTGCGGTGGTATAATATTACATATCCCTAGATTGCTCTTCATTACATTCGCTGCCAATGTGTTTACCACATTCGTACTGCACGGTGCAATGATTAATAATTTCTTGTTCTCCTGTATGATTGGTTTCAATACATTCTCAATCTGTAAAATGTTTGACACCTCAGCGTCTGACACCAAAACATACACGTCCTCCATGACACACTCGTCACGCTTGTGGTTTGTTATGAACAGAGGTGAGGTATACCCCCTGTCAACCTTTATCCCATTTGTCGTCTCATAATATGTTTTCGAACTCTGTGACTTCTCCACCGTCACTATCCCACTCTCTCCAACCTCAGCATGTACGTCAGCAATAATCTTTCCTATAACCTTATCGTTGTTAGCAGAGATAGTAGCAACGTCCAACAATCTTTTCTTAGTGACCTTCTTAGACATCTTCTTTAGCTTCTCCACAACCTCATCGGTAAGAGTAACCATCTCACGCAACACCTCCGTCCTGTTCACTCCCTCCGTCAGGTACTCAAGACCATGCTCCACTAAAGCCTCTGTTAAGACTATTGACGTGGTGGTCCCATCACCCGCAGTTGATGCGGTCCTGTCCGCAGCCTCCTTCATCATGCGGACCGCTAAGTTCTCCACCGGGTCAAGGAGGTCAACAGCCTTCGCTACAGTTACACCATCCTTAGTGACCGTTATCCCATGTGTGTGATGTGGCGACTCAATCAATACCGTATTTCCACTTGGACCTAAGGTGCTCTTTACCGCACTAGATATCTTGTTGATGCCACTAATAAGTTTCTGCTGTCCATCCTCACCGAAGTTGAGATGCTTGGGTGTAAACCCCATCTGATTGTTGCTCATATGATTTAATTAAATTGTTCTGCAAATATAATATATTATTTCGAACTAAACACACAATGTCGGAATGTCAATATTCTTCCTCCCTATATATATATATATTTTCTACCTCCTTTATATTTTTTTTTCATCTACAGTTGCTTTTTGAAATCGACATTTTCGACACTACTATTGATTATCAGTTAGTTAACTATTTATTTTCGACACTAAATCGACATTAAAACGACATAATAGTGTCGATATTGTATTATTATGTTAAATAGAAAATATAAATAATAAAAAAAGAGAGACCTCAAAATGAAATCTCTCTGTCATCAGACATCAAAAATAAAATCCTAGAACATATCTCCCATGTTCTCACGCATCTCTGCAAGTGAAATACCGTTGGCAATAATCTCAGCCTTCTCAGAATTACACTTCATCTTTCTCAACTTAGCAGCCTGCTGAATACCCGTCATGCCATCAGGTCGCTCATTCATTAAACGCCCCTGCTTCACATATAAGCCCCCAACATCATTGCTAGTCTTTGGGTCTCTGTTAATCTTCTTCATAGTAAATTGGTTTTAAGCAAAGGTACAAAATTTTATCAGATGATTAGAGGCTGTGGGTTCTATATGGCTACACGCTCACTACCCCCTCGCAGAAAATGGGATGATTTTGCCTACCCCCCCTATTGATTTGGTCGGTGATGTGTGGATTTTTTGAGGTTTCCAATCCCCTACACCCCTTGCTACTACTACGTTGTAGCGTATGCACTACCTAGTAACACCATGCACCCCTATGTCATAGGTCTACATATGTAGACCCTGCCCCTACACCCCTTGCCCCTAGGGGAATAGAGAGGGATAGGGAGGCACACCCTCCCCTTAACCCCTCCCTTACCCGATATTATGTTAAATAGAACGTGGGAAGCTATCCCCTCTGTAACCCCCGTCATTGCTAGGTTTCTAAAAAAAAGTGAAGAAAAATTAGTTTTTATTGAATATGTTTCTGTATCTTTGAACCAACGATGAACGAATCGTGAACATTAAATTGACATATTGATAAATGATTTAACCGAGTTAATCAAGGCTTCGTGTACAGAACGGCAGTAACAAGGCATCTGC
>Ga0209223_10000805_pt1 | contig 35896 bp, 38 predicted proteins | sample COG_06_FD_184750 | JGI IMG/M metagenome (GOLD analysis project Ga0209223, IMG submission 184750) | Pelagic Microbial community sample from North Sea - COGITO 998_met_06 (SPAdes) (version 2) | ecosystem: Environmental > Aquatic > Marine > Neritic zone/Coastal water | place: Helgoland, sampling...
AGGAGTTTGGTTAGGTTTAACAGGGTTTAATTTATTTAATTTAGTCTTTTCTTTTTGAATGATTGATTCTTCCAATGAAATATCAGGGCGTGTTATTTTTTCTGTTACATCTAAACTAGTATTAATTGTTCCAGCTGCTACATCTATAGCTGATTTAGAACCTTCTGCGGCAAGATTGGTAGCAGAACGAACAGATTTGGTCAATGTATATCCGAATAAAGAAGCTACATACTGAAAAAATGGACCAAAAGTATCACTTAAAAACTGTGTAATATCACCTAAATAATTAAAAACATTTAATCCCAACATTGCTAATATAAAGAGAATTATTCCAATTTTAAAGAATGAGTAACTATTATTAGTAGATGTTGGAATTTGAGGTGGTTCAATATCAATTGTTTCTGTAATAACTGGAGTCATTTTTGCATCAGATAAAGATAAAGACATAATATATATTTCCAAGAGAAATAAAAACAAGACAATTAAACTTCACTATTTCTAAGTTTTATTCCCAATTTGATTTCAGTTAAAGTATAGTCTCTTCCTGACCTAACATGTAATCCAAATGTATTTAATTTATTAATAGTTTTATTATTGGAAACAGTATTTATTTCTACGACTTTATATCCTGATGGACCAAATGATAAATGTAGTTGTTCCCCCTTTTGAACACTTCGTGTATCAATATCTACTATTGATAAAGAATTTGCTTCAGTTGATATTCCTTTTAACTCAAAAATTACCCAATTATCGTTTCCTGAAGAACCAGCTTCTGCATCACAGTGGCAAAAAAATTCTACATAGGAACCTGTTGTAATTGTTTGGTCTGTAAATGTTATTTCATTACTACCATTTAAAAAATTAACTATTCCGTTATTAGATGAATCTGTTAAATTTAAACTAATATCAAAACCATCAACATTATCGTCAATATCAATATTGTCAAAAAAGAGTAAAGCGTTTAGAGATTCGCCTGGAGGTCCGGTATCACCAGTATCTCCTTTTTCGCCTTGAGGACCAGTATCACCAGTATCTCCTTTTTCGCCTTGAGGACCAGTATCACCAGTATCTCCTTTTTCGCCTTGAGGACCAGTATCACCAGTATCTCCTTTTTCGCCTTGAGGACCTTGCGGACCAGGTGGTCCTTGAGTTCCTTCTCCAGAATTACAACAATTGCAATTATTATCACAATACTTTTTCCTATAATAAGTAAAATAATTATTACAGCTCATGGCTATAGTTTTTTAATACATTTTTAAAACTACCAAAAATTATATCTAAATCAATATAAACAATTTTTTATTTAATAAGGTATGATCTATGAAGTAGAAGGAGTCCAATTTTTTATTGATAAATTTACAGAAATTTTTAATAAAATAGATTATAATCGATTAATTGAAAATATTTTAAATTTATTGTTTATTTTATTCACGGTAATTACAGGTTTTCTTATTGTTGTAGCTTCTTTGTGTTTTTCATTATGGGAACAAATTATGATTTGGTCGAATAAAAAGACAAAGACATTTAATATGAATGATAGTTATCTACTTCATACTTTTGGGTTAGTAGGTAATAATATTCGAATTGGAATAAACAAATTACAATTTTCGGATAGTGAATTGCATAATCATGAATATAATCATATAAACATTGTACTGTGGGGAGGATATAATGAATGCGTTCTTGAAAATATTGAAAATAAAGAGGAAACAGTTGAAAAATATTGGAGAGGGATAGGATTTTGTCAATTTATTCCAATGGATTTTAAAAATAAAATTGAATTAAAGAAGAATATTAATCCTTGGATATTGGAAATTTCATTCGGAAAAAAAAATGAAAATTGGTATTTAAATTTAGAATCTGAGCTTAAAAAAGAGAACTAATTATATAACATTTCTAACTTCTGATTTGTTTTATCAAGATTCGTAATTATTTTATTTTGTTCCTCGGCTTCACCAATTGTTTCTTTATTTTTAGAAATTATACTTTTAAAAATAAGTTTATTTTTTTTTATTATTTCATCCACTTTTTGTTTATTTGATTCAGTTACGATTGGAATACTTAAATCATATTTTTCAGTTAATAATTCAATTGCAAAATATAATATTCCTTTTCTTTTTTTTTTGGTTCCAACTGAATATCTACATGTAAAAATATTATTTAAACTATTCATTATTTTATGAACAATATTATTTTCTCTCGAAAATTTAATAAGAATATCCCAACATATCCAAATTATATCAGTTTTATACTTATCCTCTACATCATAATCTCTTTTCTGACAAAAAATAATTTTTTTCTTTTTTCTACAAATTGAATCGAATTCAATTATCCATTCAATCCAATAACAAGTCATATAAAAGTTTTTATTTTTAATTTGATAAATAAATTCATTGAGCGCCATAAAAATTTCTTTAGGATCATGTAATTTAAAAAAAGGAGTAACAAACGAAACATCGGGTGCCTTAAGCTTTGAAGCTAAATTAATTATTTCAAAATCATCACATGGAACTTTAATAAATTCAATACTAGGTTTTTTTTGAGAAAAACATAAAATAGAAATAATTTCAATAAATAAAGAACGAATAGAAATATTATTTCTTATTTCAAGTTCGTTATTAATATATTCCTTAATAATTGTTTTAAATGTCTTAAATCGTAAGCAAATATAGGTAGGTAAAAGTGGATTAGCAAGATGTATTTTTTTAGACATAATAATAAATATTATTTCCCATAATTCAATTAAATGTCCTGAACAAAGTAATTCAATAGACCAATTACAAGCATTTTCAATTTTAGAGTGACTAATAGATTTAATTAATTCTGATTTAACTTCACTTTTTTTATATCCTGAAAAAGAAATAATATGAAAATCTTGTGGTGTTCTTTTATCATTAATTAAATACGGATCCATAAAATATAGTAATAACAAATAGAAAAAAAATAACAACTATACATATAAATGTATAAAAAACTTACAACATGGAATCTTCTTATATTATTATTTATAATTAGTATTGTTATAATATACTTGTACAAGGTATTATTTCCATATAAGGAAGGATTTTCATCAATTTCAAAAAAATTTGAATTAAAGCAACATGATATTTATGATGATTTTTATGCCAATATTTACGATGATTTAGTATATAATCCAAATAAAAATAATTATGAAATTATTGAAATTTTAGCGGCTACAGAACATAATCAACAGAGTCGTCTCTTAGATATTGGTTCAGGAACAGGACATCATGTAGATTTATTTATAAAGAAAGGGATCAAAAGTATGGGATTAGATAGTTCTAAAGCAATGGTAAAGAAAGCCAAGGAAAATTATCCCAATAATGACTATATTCAAGGTGATGTTTTAAAATCAATTTTATTTGATCCCAATACTTTTTCACATATAACTTGTTTTTATTTTACCATTTATAATATCCAAAATAAGAAATTATTTTTCCAAAATGCTTATTCTTGGCTAGTTCCAAATGGGTTTTTATGTATTCATTTAGTAAATGAAGATAATTTCGACCCAATCATTGAAGCAGGTAATCCATTGTTAGTGGTTTCACCTCAAAAATATGCAAAAGAAAGAATAACAAATTCGGTTGTCAAATTCACAGATTTTGAATATAAATCAGATTTTAAATTGAAAGGAGATAAACGGGCTACCTTCCATGAAGTAATCAAATTTAAAAAGGATGGTCGTGTTCGTAAAAATGAACATACTTTGTACATGAACACTCAAAAAAACATTTTAGCAATAGCAAAAAATGTAGGGTTTATATTAATTAAAACAATAGATTTATCATTTGCTCAATACGATCAACAATATATTTATGTTTTACAAAAGCCGGTTTAAATAATGTAATATAAATATAAAATTATATATAATGTTTTTACACTTATTTATAATATTTATTTTGTTACTAATTTTACTTTATGGATATGTGAAAATAAAGTTTAAATTCTGGTTTAGACAGCCTGTATTTCATGTTCATAATTTATTATACTGGTTAGTACCTCCAGGTTTAATAGATGAAAATATTCCTCAAAAAAATAGTTTTACCAACTTTTATAATATAGAATTTGACTCTTTTCAAAAAGATAAATTTTGTCCCAATATAAAGTTCATTCAAAATTATTATTTACAACTACAAGATGTTAAGTTTAGTCCAACCTCTAATCATATTGTTCCTTATTTAGAAAACAAGGTATCTTATGTTTCAACATTTTATGATAAACATAAAAACTTTAAAGAAATGATAGGAATGATGACTTCTCGTAAAATAGAACTGACTATTCAAAATCAAAAACTTGATTGTTTTTATGTAGATTATTTATGCGTACATCCTGATAAAAGAAAACAAGGAATTGCTCCACAACTAATCCAAACTCATCATTATTTCCAAAGAAGAAGAAATCCCAATATCTATATTTCATTGTTTAAACGAGAAAATAGCATTAATTTTTTGGTACCTTTAGTTTATTACAAATCACATGGCTTTGACACAACTGACTGGTGTTTTAATGTTGAACTTCCACAAAATTATAAAATTATTGAATGTACAAATTATAATCAAAGTTATTGGTTAGATTTTATTAAAAACAATTTGAATTCTTATAAGTGCATAATAAAAGAAGAAGATATAAATATTATAAATTTAATAGAGTCAAAAAATTTGTTGATTTATGGAATTTTAAATAATAATAAGTTAGAAGGATTATACTTTTTGAGAGATGCCGCAACACTTTATAAAGATAAAAAAGGAATTGATTTAATAGCGAGTATTTGGAAAGGTAAAGATAAGAAGTGGTTTGTGTATGGTTTTAATAAAATATTATTAAAACTAAAACATTATAAATTTTTGTTTATAGAAGGATTAACTGATAATGATTTTATATTGGAAAATATAAAATTAAAATATACCCCAGTTTGTGTATCTCCAACTGCATATTATTTGTACAATATGGGAATTAGACCAATAGTTTCAAAAGACGCTTTTATATTACTCTAACGGATATATTTCCCCATTTTTGTAAATGAATCTGTAATAAAAATAACAAAAACTCCCAAAAAACAATACAAAACCAATTCCTCCGTAATACTATTTACCTTGGAATCGTTGTTTTCTTCAATAAGTTGAATTAAATATTGTAACTTCTCCTGAAGAACAGCAGGTTCATTGGAAGTTTGAATATTGGTAGTTGCTTGTTGATAATATTGAGGAGGAGGATAGGAATGAGGATAGTTAATTTCTTGAATATCATTTATTTCATTTTCTGGATTTAACTGTCCAAATGCCTCTTTTGATACATGAGAAGGCATACTCTCTTTTGCCTTTGTTTTTTCAACACCGGAGGATTCTGGAACAGAAGGAGGTTGAAAATCTGCTAAATTATCTTCATCATCGTTATGTAATAATTTAATCATAGAATTTACTTTTGTGCTTGAAGGAATAGGTTTTTTGGTATTATTATTTTTATTTTTAGATAAATTATTTTCACCTAATATTGAATATCCTAAAGATGAAGCCATTCTTATAAAAAATGGAGAAAAAATAATTTAATTTACACTGAAATAATATACTTATATATAAAATGACAAATCCATATTTGCTATACTTTTGTTTTTTTTTACTTTTATTGATTCTATATTTTAGTGATTTACAATCATTACATAATTCCATTTTAGGGAAGTTAATTCTTTATTTTACTATAATTTGTTTTGGATACTACAACCCCTGGCTTCTTGTTATATTGATTAGTTTTGTTGTAATATTATCTTACTTGCGCAATGGAAGTAACAATAAAGTAAAAGACACCTATAAACCTTATTACTATTCACCTTCTAATGACTTAATAATGAAGGAAGAGGAATTAAGGCCAAAGGAATCATGTTCATTACCAATTAATAAATAATATATATATATATATGCTTGATTACTTGAAATATTTAATACAATCACTAAATAATAGTAAATTATTTGCGGGTTTAATTATGTTGCTCATGAATATAGGTTCTAAATACATAACAATCAAATTTAGTAAATCTCAAGAAGCTTACATCAGGAATAAATTAGGAAGACAATTATTAATTTTTGCTATTACATTCATAGCTACTAAAGATATAATAGTATCTTTTATATTAACAGCCTCATTTTTAATATTAACAGACCATTTATTCAATGAAGATAGTCCTTATTGTTTAATTCCAAAATCAATGAAAAAATTAAGTAACCTAATAGATACAGATGGGGATGGATTTATATCTACAGAAGAGATAAATAATGCAATTAAAGTATTGACAAAGGCTAAGAAACAAAAAGTAGAAATGGCCCAAAATAATGCTTATGCAAAATTTAAAAATAGTATGTTAATATAATGAATACATACTTACAAATAAGATATTCCTCCAATATTAAATATAATGAAAATTTTAAAGTTTTAAATTCTCATTTACTCGATCCTCAAGTACCTATTTCTAATTCTTTGTTTTTATTTACTGATAAAGGAAAACTAAATAAAAAAAAGACAGAAGAAGAATTAGATAAATTTTTGTTGCTAGTTAGTGATAAGTCGTGGTGGAAAACGAGAGAATTAGTAAAACCGTCTAATATTAGTGTAAAATCAATTATAATATATAACATTCGTTTGTATTTGCAGTTTTTATTGAGAAAAGGTAACCCTTTTTATTTATTTCCTAATAATCCATTCACTATTTTAGATTATATATGGGATGGTAAATATAATACAAAAGTAAAAAATAATGAAAAAATATATGAAATAGACATTCTATTAGATTTGTATCCAAAATCTCCTTTATATACTCCTCAGTCTGTTTTAAAAAATCAAACATGTAAAACAAGGAAAAGAAATATTAATACAATTTACAACAACATAATGAAGATTCCTAATAGTTTTCCAAAAAGAGAGATAATAAATATAAAAGGTGGAAAAAAAAGGAAAACGAAAAAAAAAATATATAAGAAAAAATAAATTTTTATATTATTATAGATCCTAATAAAGAGGTTTAAGATAATAATATAAAACGATATAGTAATGTTGGGATTATTTATAACTTTAATTCCAGGTTTTCATAAAGAATTAAAATGTACAAGTCCCATAACAGATATAATGTCTGGTTATAATCAAATACCCATTTCTATTAATGAATCATTCTCCTTTCAAAGGATGAAAACAAATTTGAATAGTCTTGAAATTGTTAAAGAGTTAGAAGACCCAAATATTTCTATTATTTATAAATTACTAACAATTCAATCTCTACAACCTAACTTTAAAATAAATAATTTGATGGCAGGTGGGTTATTAAAGGAATATTATTTAGATTTTTAAATATCTAGACTAATTGTATTTTTATCAGAACGAGTTCTTCTTTTGGACTTCTTAGGTAAATTTACATTTGATAATTCCTTTAAGTCTGAAATACTGATTTTACTATCATTTTCTTCTACTAATTCAATTTTATTTTCAGTTTTACTTTTAAGACCTGACAATAAATCTCCTAGATCAGAAGGACCATTCATTTCAGGCCTTATTCGCGTACTTTTATTAGGATTTTCTTGTGGCTGATTAATTGAAATTCCTCCTTCTGTTTGGGGACCTCGTGCAAAATAAATATCGGGTCTAGTACTTCGATTGGTTTGAGTATTCATTGGTTCGGGTGGTTTCATCTGACTTGATGAAGAAGAAGAAGGAGGTACTATATTTTCCATAAAATTTCCAAATCCAGGATTTTGAGTACCCATTTGATTAACAGCAGCTTGTGTAAATTGCTGCATCAAATCGGGATTTTGACGCATAATATCATCCATTCCTGGCATAGCAGATTTAAACATAGTGTTGGTCATATGTAACATAATACCACTCCCTGCAAGTTGGAATAATAATTTAAGTTCAGGTGCCATTGTTGCTTTAGATTTGTATTTCTCATGAAGTTCTCCGAAAACTTCATCGTAGTCTTCAATATTTTCGTTAATTTGTTCAGACCAACCATCTAATTTAATATCAAATGGATCGAATTTATTATTTAGAAATTCAATTCCTGTAATACAAGCCATTAACATTTTACCTTGAAATTTAACTGCATTAGTTTTCTCTTTGTCTGCTTTAATGGTCTCGTATTCACCTTGCATCTCTGCAAGAGAAGATTCCATTGAATATTTTTTACTGACAGATATTCCTTTTTTTTCCAAATCATCAAATTTTCGTAAATAACTAAATTTTTCTTTTAATAACTCTTCAGGTGAAAGTTTTGGTTCGCTAGGTATATTTTTTTCTGGATTAATAGGAATGTCGTTAAATTTTCCATATCCATCCCATGTCTTTTCAGGTTTAAGGTCTTGTTTATTAATTTTAAACATAGGCTCACTTTGGTCTAAAGGTACTTCAACTTCATTTGTAGGTACTGAATTTATTTGTGGGGTGATATTCATAGAAAATACATCAGATTTTAAGGAAGATTTTTCAATTGGAATTGTATCAGTGAGTCCATTTAATTCACTTTCTAGTTCATTTAAATCAGAAAGATTAATCTCTGAATTAGCATTAGAAGTCATTCCATCTTTTTTCTTATCATTCATTAATAATTCTATTCCAGGACCAAAATTTACTGAAGGTTGATTTCCCATAGAATTGGAATCTAAGTCGATTGTTTCTATATCCATTATGTTTTATATAGAAACTATAATTTTAAGTAATCCGCGCAATAAATATTATATTTTTTAATTATCAATAAAGTATAAGCCCTGTAAAAAACAATCCGCTAAATCATCTTTTTTTTTATTTTGTTTATAAAAAGGGATATATTGTTGAAAGTTACTATTTTTTTTTAATAAACCTTCTGTTATTTCGATACTTTTCTTCTTTCTTTGACTGTAGGTTGTTTTTTCGGGTCCAATAAATTTTTTCAATTTATTTGCGGAGGAAATGTAATGAATATTTGAAATATTTTTCATAATAAAATACTGTGAAACCATTCCTTGTACTGATTTCATTCTATTTGCCAGAGGACTGATTTGATTTTCTATTATTACACAATCAATATTGTATTTGGAAAAATGTTTTTCAAATTCATTTTTAATTGAAATTCCTATTTTTATCAGATCAATTTCATTTGCTGAAGGGCCTTTACTGGAGTTGTAATTTTCAAAATAATTTTCTTTTAAATGTAATTTAATAACATTAAGTAATTCTGCCTTTAATATAGGTTTTACATAAGGAATTGAATAATTATCTGCTAAATCACATAATTCCTTCATTTTAAGTTTTTTAAATTTTGAAAAGAGTAGTTCGGGGCAGGGAATTTGGTATTTGGTTTCTTGCTTGGCGTGGGATTTACAATAGTGACAATCCTGATATGTGTATTTAACGGGTTTTATACATTTATCAATACAGCAGTTTATTTTTTTTTCATTTAGTAAATCAATAATATCCCAATTAATTATTTTTAATTCCTTTTCATTATCAAACAAACAATATGCCATATTTTTTATTCCTATATCAATACTCAAAATTTTCATTATATAAAATACTTTTATTATTTTATATAATAATCATAGTTAATAATTTAATCAACTTCGTAACTCCATACTTGATTACTATTATTACATAACTTTTCAATTTCCACAATTGGGTCATCCGCATAATACACTGCTCTCCCCACGATCATAAAATCAGTATCTAATTTATCAGGTGATTTGTAATTTTGATCACCTTCCTTTTTAGAGTTTAAAGATATACCGGGTGTCATCTGAAATATCCTTCTTTCTAAGTGTCTATGGTCATTTAAATACTTTTCAAAATCACTATTACTGCTACATAAATCGAATAATTCATTTTTTTGTGAATTATTTTTGATTCTGTTTTGCTTTGAAAATAAATCATATTGGGTGACAAATCCAACAACCCTTTCGTGTTCCAAAAATCCATAACAGAGAGATTGTTTATCAAAATTCCAATTGTTATTTGACATATTAGATACTATAACAATACCATTCAATTTTTTCAATACTTCTTGATTAACAGACCCATGAACAGTTACTAAATCAACCCATGAAGATAAAGTTTTAAATTGTTTCATAACAATAGATGAGATATCTACAAATTTCCTATCTTCCATAATAAGAAAGTTTTTTTCGACTGAAAGTTGTATCATGATAGATTTGAAATTATTATAATTCATTGAAGATAGAGAAAATTCAATACAATCCAGGTGTAATTTACAAATGATAATACGGTCACCAATTTTTTTAATTAATTGTAATAATTTAATTGGACATGAAATATCAGCACTGAATATTAAATTATTTTTTTTAGAGATTGTTATTTCGTTTAGTTGATATCGTATATAATCTGTTTTTGTAAATAAAGATTTTACTGGTATTGGCAATTCTGTATAACATTCTTGTCTGTCAATAATTATATTACATTGAACCACATTTACTTCTGTTTTTAAAATATTATTTACATCTATTATCGATTTTCCTGAAGTCATAACATCATCTATTATAACACATCTATCCGTTTTTTCATATTTACCTTCTATTTGCTTCATAGTGCCGTAGTTTTTAATCTTATCGCGAACATAAATAAGAGGTTTATTGTATTTGGTAGATATATAACAGGCAATAGGTGTTCCTCCATGGGGGATTGCACATATTATATCAAAATTTCCCATTTCACTATAGATTAAATCTCCAATACGAGTTACCAAATCTGGTTTTGAAATAATCAAACGCATATCAAAGTAATATTTTGAAATAGCACCATTTTTTAAATTAAAATTACCTTTTTTAATACTTCCTATTTCCTCAAGTTCTCTTATGATCATTGATCTTTTATCACTCATTATAGTTTTTTCTTACTAATTGTTTAATATATTTATAAAAATCATATTCATATAAAATGAATTTTATAAAATTATTTCATTAATTTATATTGTGACACCGATGGTTTAAAACGGCTGCATTCATGTTGGTATCTTGTTAAATAAGAATTCTTCAAATCACTTGAAACATGACCCATTGGTTTTTCTCCATTGCCAAAGTCATAAACATAAGGTGAATTAGTACTTTCTTGTTGTTTTTGTCCGTCCACCTTTGCACCTTGTGCCACATTTAATTGATTATATTGCATAATAGAATCAGCATTTTTAGTTAAATAATTTCTATATTCCCAGTTTGATTGGATGTTTTCTTTTTTCATAATTTGGTCATTTACTATTGCCTGTGGTTTCCATTCGCTAAAATTTCTGCCATCATTCATTATTGTTGGATATCCAAAATGTAAATTATTAGATCCTGCATAATTAGTAGCCCAGCTCATTTATATAACATTTACATATATTTTATTTGTTTAATACTTCTATAATTTCTTTTTTACTCATTTTATTTGGGTTTTCCACTAAACCTTTTTCCTTTGCCATAAGTCGTAATTCTTTTACTGGGACCTTTTTATAATTTAATAATCCTGACCCTTCCACCGATCCTGATAAAATTGACTCATCATCGTCTTTTGTAGAAAGAGTAATTTCATCAGATGAAACAGTAATTTCTTCATCAGGAGGACTAAAAAAACTAGTTGATAAATCAATCTGCTTTACATTCTTGTTTTCTTCTACTTCTACATTTTTCTCTAATTCATTATCAATAAATTCAAGCTCAACTTCTTCCTCCTCCTCATCCTCATCTTCTTCATCACCTTCAATACCTTGTTGTAATAAATCTTTCAAAGCTTCGCGTTGTTGATTTTCGTCTTGCATAACCATCAAACTATTAATTCTATTTAATTCATTAGTTAAGGTAGTTACTAAAGAATAAATAGTATTTATTTTTTGATTAAGATTGGAAAGTTGTCTTCTAAAAAAATATAATACTAATAATGAAAGAATTACACTGAATGTAAAATTTATGACTGTACTTAAATTTAAGAAATCAAGCATTGTATATTATTTATTAACGACTTATATTTAAATATATAAACGATTTAATTAAAATTGAAATAATATTCACTTATTCATTGTTTCTAAATACATCATGAATCCACTAAGATTAATTCAAAAGATTAAAACAGGTGAAATTCAAAAAACAATAAATAATAGTAAATACAATGAATGGAAGAATTATTTAGATAATTCAAAAAAAAATAGGTTATTAAATAAAGTTCTTCACATTGAACTAAGATGATGTTTGGTTAGTTCTATTATTTCTTCAGGATATTCTAAATCTTTTAAAACTGATATTCCTCCTTTTATTGTTGAAATTCCTTCTTTTAACTTATAAGTATATTCAAAATCTTCATCTTTTTTGTTAATTTTCATATGATAATTTTTGATGTTTGAATGTGTATCTAAAGAATTACATAAGTTAATGTAATGGGTAGTTAACATAAAATTAATTTTATTGTTTTTACTTAGATGAGTTAAGTAACTAATTGCACTTGCTACTGCTTCGTAAGGATTGGTACCTGAATATAGTTCGTCAAATATGCAGAAATGATTTTCATTCGAAGAATCCATTAATTTGATTAATATATCTTTACATCTTCTTGCTTCTGCTTGGAATAAACTATCTCTACCATTGGTATCTGGAATATTTAAATAACAGTGAATATTTTGATATGGGAAAATAACGGCTTTTTCAAAAGCACCAAATCCAATTTGTTGGCATAATATTAAATTAAAAAGGGTAGATTTAAGTAGGGTTGTTTTTCCGGCCGCATTAGGACCTGTTATAATCATATTATTATTTTTAAACTGATAAGAATTCATCACGGGATTTTTATCCTTAAGAGCAATGTAGTAGGCATTTTTGAATCTAAGTTTGGGTTTTTTACTAAAAACACAAGGATTTACATATTTATTTTTCTGAAGTTGGATTAAATTATCCAAATACCCATTAAATCCGAACGCATAATTCATACTGTCTTCAATATCTTTATTTTTAAAGCATTGATAATAATATTTTAAGATATGACCAAGTTGCCATATTTTTGATAATTTAATTTCATAAGGAGATATTTTTCCCAATTCTATATTTAAAATTTCAAGATTATTCTTATGTTTAATAAGGTTCTGATTAAATTCATTATAACTTTTTAGTGATTGAGAGGTATGTAAATATTCTTCCATAGAGAGAAGTGTATATTTTATAAAAGTCTGTATATGTGAAATTTTGTCATGCATCAATATCATATTTTGATGGAATTTGACTACCATCATTATATTTTGATAAACTTGATACATGTAAAAAATAACACTTCCAAGTGCGTAAAATCGTTTTTCCCAAGAAAGTTCAGAAAATATAAATATTTTACCAAGTGAGGTAGAAAATATTATCTTTTTAAGTAATTCAATGTAAATAGACATGGTAATTGGGAATTTTTTAAACTTAATTATAAAAAATGGAATAAATAAAAAGAAAATTGGAAATAAGAGAGAAATAATAGGGGAAGATATATTTAAAATACTATAGATAAATAAACATAATACTGAATTGTTTAATGGTTCTAATTTATCCCAGTCAAATAAAAAATTGTTTTCTTTAAAATTAGATTCTGATTTTAATGATTTCCATGATTCCATTATTTTATTAATATTTGATTCATTGTTATAATTGATTATGGAAACTTTTTTACATAATGTTTGAGACTCTTTTAAAAATAAGGTATCTGTTGTGAAATACTCTTTCCATTTATCTAAGTTTATTTTTCCTAATTTATTTGTAGGTTCAAAAACATAATCATAAAGACAGTTTCCATTTTCGTTTTCAACATTATTATTATTGGTTAATTCTAAATCCGAAATTATATTCTTATCTACCAATTTTTTTTGATTATTATAATAAATTGGTAGGTGGAAAGTATCAAACATTTATAAATTCAATTATTTAAATTTATAAAGATCTACGCATAAATTGATTGTAAATTAAGCGGAAGCTCCTTAATTTGTGTTTGGTAAAATTTTTCTATATTTTTCATATGGTATATATCATTTTTGGTTACAAAATTAATTCCAACTCCTTTCCTTCCCCATCTTCCGCTTCTCCCGATTCTATGAAGGTAGGTATGAACACTTTTAGGTATATCATAATTAATAACAGTATTTACCTGTTGGACATCTATACCCCTAGCAGTTACATTCGTTGATAATAAGACTCTAATCTTTCCTTTTTTGAAATCGTAATAAATATTTGTTCTCTCATTTTTTTCCATATTACCATGAATACATCCTACCGCAAAATCATCTTTAATCATTGATTCATACAAATATTCAACTCGTTTTATACTATTACAGTAAATAATACATTGACTTACCGATAAATTATTATATAGATCTTTGATTGCATCATATTTAAATTCATCATTTTCTAAAGCAATATAATATTGCGATATTCCTTCCAAAGTAAGCATTTCAGATTTTATTAATATTTCTGTAGGATCCTTCATAAATTGATCTAATAAGGTTTTTATTTCTACTGGAAGAGTGGCTGAAAATAAACAAATTTGAATATTTTCAGGGAATTGTTTCAATATTTCATAAATTTGATCTTTAAATCCAAATGATAACATTTCATCGGCTTCATCAATAATCACCATTTTAAATGTTTCTTTTGTTAATGAATTTTTATAAAGCATATCTAATATTCTTCCTGGACAACCTACAATTATATGTGGGTTTTCTCTCAAATCCCTAATATCCTTTTCAACTGATGTTCCTCCTACTAATAATTTCATTTTTAAATTAGTTAAATTACTACCTAATTGATTTAAAACATTAAACGATTGTAAAGATAGTTCTCGCGTGGGAGAAATAATCAATATTTGATTGGTTTGACTTTCAAGATCAACTTTATTTAAACTTCCAATTGAAAAAGCTCCTGTTTTACCGGTACCTGATTGAGCTTGGGCAATTAAATCTTTGCCTTGTAAAATGGGGGTAATGGCTTTTTGTTGGATTGGACTAGGTTTTTCAAAACCATAACTATATATTGATCTTAATAAAGATTCATTTAAATTTTCGATTTCATCCCAATTTTCAATCATCATATTTAATTATAAAATGTAGGTTTTAAGTTAAAATTAAAAAATTGATATAAATGTATTCAATATAAGGGATATATATTATAATATGATTTATAATTTGGATGATTATAATTACTATGAAACGGTCTCTATTGAATATCAATTGTCACAAGGAATAAAATCTTTATTAGCGGATATAACTTCCAAAGTTAGTTCTCCTTCTTATAATCGAACTCCTACATTCAAAAGAAATGACAAAAATAACTATAGAAATAAAAAAAATAACGAAGAACAATGGAATTATGCACGAAATTTTACAGTTACTAAAAAAATTGAAGTTGAGGGGGTTGAAGTAGTGTTAAATGATGTTCGAGGAGAATTAAACAAACTGGTTGATAAAAATTATGATGTTCAAAAAGATAAAATTATAGATTTGTTACATAAACTTTTTAACGAAGAGAAATTTAATGATAATGAAAAGGGTAAGGTATGTATGTTTATATTTGATGTTGCAAGTTCCAACAAATTTTATTCCGAATTATATGCTACTTTATACAAAGAAATTTCACAAGAAGTACCAGGAATGATGGATATTTTTATGAAAAGTCTAGATTCATTTATGACATTGTTCGAGACAATTGAAAGTTGTGATCCTTCTACAGACTATACTTTATTTTGTGAAATAACGAAAAAAAATGATGAAAGAAAATCATTAGCCACCTTCATTGGACATTTAATTAACAAAGATGTTATAAGCTCCTCCTATTTAATAAACATTGTAAAGAAGATTATAAACTTATTTAATGAATATATTCATGAAGAAAATAAATTATTGGAATTACAAGAATTAGGAGAAATTTTATATATATTTGTTGAGGTGAGTAAGGTAATATTAACACAAAGTGAAGAATGGGACTTTATTTTGACTCATATTAAAGAAATTTCGACGATTGAAATAAAAAAATTCAAGAGTATGAATTTTAAGATTAAATTCAAACATATGGATTTGTTAGATCTTATAAAATAATTATAACAATATATTAATATGGTTGTATCTATGTTGGATTCCGAAATTAATTATTTCGAAAATAAAAAATTAGAAAATAATGATAGATTGTATAATGCTCCTATTTTTTCTTTAGAATATGAAGGAGAACCAATTACAATCGGGGTTGGTAATTATCAAACACATTTTATAAATGATAAAATAATTTTCTTTCCAATCTATTTAATTACTGAAGATAAGGTAGATATGCAAATAGGATTATATGAGGCAAATAGCTCAGATTTATCAATAATAATCGACGAAGAGGGAGATATTGATATTTCTCGATTAGGAGAGCCATTATTTTATCAATTTACAAAAAAAAAGATTGATTCCCTAGGAAATTTTCCCAAATCTAATACAGGATCGGAATCAGAAATAGAATCGGAATCAGAAACAGAATCGGATACAGAATCGGAATCAGGTACAGATTCAGAATCAGAATCAGATACAGAATCAGGTACAGATACAGAATCAGAATCAGATACAGAATCGAATGAAACCATAGAGGAAAATACTCCTCTTTTTTTATTTGATAAGATAAATATCAAAGAAGAAATTTACAAAGAAGGACATATATGGATACAAAATTTCTTAAAAAATAAAAGTTTTTCAATTAATTATGATTTTGAAACTAGTTGTATATATAAAATTGTTTGCATGGCATTTGCATCTGTTGGAAAAAAGGTTAATGAAACATTTGTTAAGGAAAAAATTTCAAATAAAATTGATTTTTCTACATATACATTATTTAAGACACAGTTTGATATTTTAGATTCAAAATACAACGAAGAAAACAATAAATTAAAAGAAATAAAAAATTTATATGAAAAGTTGAAAGATGATATGAAACAAACAACAACGCGTTCTGAACATAAGGAATATATAGAAAAGGGGGAAAAATTATTAAAAAAATTCGAAAGATATAAAAAGAATAGACAATCAATTTTGGTTTTATTAAAAGATTGGGATTTTATGAAAAGAATTGAAAATGAAAATCAATTTAAGGATAAAATAAAATCTTGTGATTTTTGGAATAATAAATGGATGTTACAAATTTTAGAAAGGGTATTAAGTTGTAAATTTATCATTTTCCAACAAAATATGTATTCTAATAACAATTTTGATGAAGTATTGTATTGTAATCCAATTGTATTTACTCAAGAGTTTAAACCTTCCTTTTATATTATGATTAATGATTCAAATAATAAATATCAAATTATTTTATATAAAAATACTTCAATATTTAATTACAACCAATTGCCAAATGAAGTAAAAAAATGTATAACTGATAAATGTGTAGAGTCAAATACAAGTGTATTCTCTCTTATACCAGAATTTAGATCAATATCAACAAGTGAAGAAGTATCTACCTCCTTGTATAATTCTAACATAATATTCCAACTATATGAAAGATCGTATGATAAACCTTACCCAGGAAAAGGATCTGGAGAGAAAATTCCCGAAAAAGACGAACTTGAGTTTATAGAACTTTCCCAAATAAAAGATTGGAGAAGAAAATTATTTGACTTTTGGCAAAAGAAAGAATTTAATGAGGAATTTAAAGATATATTGGTAAAAACCAAAGACGCTTTATTAAATGAATATAGAATAGGAAAAAGTCCGATAAAAATGGAAGAATTAATGAAAATGCGTGAAAAAATAATAAAAACAGATTTATATTAAATATAAAATGGAATTGTCAAAAATATGTGAAATAAATTTTTTAGCTTTAAAAAAAAATATATCAAAAATTAAAAGAAAAAAACCTTCTCTCAATTATGAATCTTGTATAATTGAATTTTATAGTAAATATAAATCAATATATAAAAAAATAAAAGATTTTGACGGAGAACAATATTATATTCATTTTAGTAAAGAAATTCCAAGAGGCGAAACATTTACATCAAGTTTTTTTACACCAACAATTTTAAAATTTGTAGAAGAAAATATGAGTTTTGCTGTTTTATATAAATTTATAATTTCAAAAGTAAAAAAGGTAGATTTGTATTTTATTTCGGAGGTAGAAATGGATATGGATTTAATTAATTTATATGCAAAAAATGTTTTTTCGTGGTTACAGTTTGCAGCAGAATATGCTAATTCCAAATGTGGAAATGACTTAACCATTTATATTTATCTAACCCCATTTAAAAAGTTTCTACCAAAAGATCAAATAGAACCGTTGGGACCCTTTCAAATAAATAGTGGATTAAGTACAGTATGTAAAAAGAATACAGAAATTTCAATTTTTAGGAAAGAAGAATGGTTTAAAGTACTAATTCATGAAACATTTCACAATTATGGATTGGATTTCTCAGATCAAAGAATCGATGATTTAAAATCGGAAATAAAAAAGATTTTTTTAGTTTCTTCAGAGTTTGAAATATATGAAGCTTATGCTGAATTTTGGGCTGTATTTTTTAATTGTTTAATTACTAGTTATCATTTAACTCCAAAGACAAAATCCTATTTGGATTTCCGTTTGTTATTTGATTATATGTTAAAAGGGGAACAATTATTTTCATTATTTCAAACTGTAAAAATTTTAAAATTTATGGGATTAGAATACAAAAATTTATATGAAAAGAATGAAGAAAGTAGGTTATTGAGAAATACATTTTATAAAGAAGAAACAAATGTATTTTCATATTATATTTTAAAAAACATCATGTTGAATGATTATGTATCATTTATAGAGTGGTGTAAATTAAAGAATCCTCTCATTTTTAATTTTTCAACAGTAAATATAAAATCATTTGGCTGTTGGTTAAAAGATAACTACAAATCACCTTTATTATTAAAAAATATAGATTATGTTGAAAGACTAATGCATAGTCAAAAGAATAAATTTGGAAATACAGAGTTATTTAATAGTTTGAGAATGAGTTTATGTGAATTTAAATAATTTATTTTTTTCTTTTCGTTTTTTTTCCTTTTGTTTTCTTTCCTCCACGAGGATTTCTTCTTGTAATTCTTCTTGGGGTATAATTTACAAAGGGACTTGGTTCTACAGATGGATTTCTATCCTCGCTAAACTCAATTGGTTCATTATCATCTTGTGAGTTTTCCTCTTGTGAGCTATCAAATCTCCTATTTTGATTATTCATTTGATCATTTAATTCATCTTGAGAAACATATCTATACCCATTCCATATTAAACCATCATCTTCTGGATTTCTATATACAGATGATGTAGATGAATTTTCATTAGAATCATCAAACAAATTTCTATTCAAGGGTGGAGTATTTTCATCTTCAAAAACATTGTGGTTAATATTAGGTGTTGGACCATCTTCGTTTTCAAAACCGGGAGGTGATTCTGAAGGAGAACTTGGAGGGAAAAGTCGTCTTTCTTGAGGGGAAAGTCCTTGAGGAGAGTCAAGATCTCGAGGTGATAATCCCATTGTTGGAGAATCAGGATGAATTATGCGTTCAAGTTCATCATCCGAATCTGCATTTATACTTTCTCCTAATATTTGATTATTGGTGGAATCTTCCTCTTCTAATTGTTCTATATTTTCTTCTTCGGTAAGAATATTTGCCATTGGGCCAATTTCATAAATCCATGTTGTAGTACCCTCTGGGTTCTCAGGAGGTATATCTTCTCTCATTATAGAAAATATTTCTCCTTTAGATAGAGAAGCACTATCACCATCTATAGCTATAATATCACCAATCGAATATTGAGGACCATTTGTAGGAATTGTTTTAACAAATTCTTTATTTTCAAAGATGGTTGTAAAACTTTGTTTATGTTCTTCCTCATTAGTATTAGGATCAACAAATCCGTATATACCTACCTTAGCTAATATTGATTTTAAATCAAGCAGTGGTTTTTTGTTAGCTTTTTTTTCTTTATTTAATTTATCCATAGTTTCTTCATAAATAGTAGATAAATATTTATCGTTGGTTACAACAAAATCTTCTAATTTTTTAATTTCAGTAGATTCAGGAGAACAATAGTTAATTGTGTAGATAGTTTCACCTGGGACTTGACCATGAATCATACTTACGCCAAATGTAGAATTTATATTTCCGATGCGAAGATTATCATATTTTTTCTCAATACAAAATACAACATGTTTTTCATTGAGTAATTGAGGAGGGGAAATAAGTTTTTTAATTCCTTCTAAATCAATAAAAAATCTACTAGTTGGGCCAATACTTAGTCGAATAAACATTTGTTCCCCTGCTTTTCCTCCATACCCTTCATTAAACTTTGATAAATAAAAGTCTCTATCTGTAGGATTCCAAATAGAAGCATTGGGATTTTTGATCCAGATGGCAAAATAATTATTTAAATTAAAAATATCTTCTAAAAGTTTTAATTTATTATAACAAAACCGCTTTCCATTAATTATAAAGACAATAACAGGGTTGTCTGGAGTAATTTCATGTGTATTGGTTTCATCCATATCCGGATAAGATTCGTGCAAATTTTGACAAGTTTCATTATAAATTTCTTTTAATTCCTCTAGTTTTCCAGTAAATGTAGTATTTTCCTGTACTTCAGATGAAAGAATTTCATTTTTAATTTTCATATATTCATTTTTTCTTTTCATCCAATTTCCCATTGGTTCTAATTTGAATTCATCATTTAATTCAGAATATAATAATCTAGGAAAATTGCCTTGAGGAATATTTTTGAAAATATCATCAACAACATTTTCCGGAAAGCGTAGGTTGGATTCCAATAAATCAGGAAAAAATCCATGTTGCAATATTAATTTATATAAGTTTTTTTTGTTCTCTCTTTGTTCATTAGTTTCTTCTATATTACTTGGCATCATAAAAGAATAATTAAATAATAAATATAGATCATCACTAACATTCGAATTGAACCTAGATTTAAAATTTGTTGAAATATCATTTTCTAACATAAAAAGTATAAATTCATAGATTTTTTTTTCAGAATTCTTAATATATTTATTATAACTTTTAAGCAAGCTTTCTTGATAGGTTTTTTCATCTTTTTGAAAATATTTTAAAACTTCGTTTTTATTATTTAAGAACTGTTCAAATTGTTCCTGTTCCTGTTCCTGATCCATATTATATATAATATAATATATATAATTTAAAAAATTGATTACTCTAAAATATAACAATCTAAATAAAAAAAATGGGAATTCGTTATTTAAATGGTTGGTTAAAAAATGAATGTAAGGAAGCAATTTCTGAAATTCATTTTTCGGAGTTAAAGTATAAAAAAATTGCAATCGATACAAGTATTTATATGTACAAATTTATGGGGGAAAATAATTTGCTAGAAAATATGTATTTATTAATTTCTTTACTAAGATTTTATCATATTGTTCCATTATTTATTTTTGATGGAAAACCTCCAGATGAAAAAAAGGAACTATTGGCTGAAAGAAAAAAAACAAAATTAGCAGCAAAAGAAAATTATTATGAAATGATGGACTTACTAGAAGAGTGTTCAGATCCAAATGAAAAAAAAAAATTATTAGAAAAAATAGAAGATGAAAAAAAGAAATTTGTACATTTAACAAATTATCATATAAATTTGGTAAAAGAGTTGATGGACTTATATGGAGTAAGTTATTGTCAAGCTCATGGGGAAGCTGATACCTTATGTGCAAGATTAGTTCAAAAAAAAAAAGTATGGGGATGTATTAGTGAAGATACTGATTTGTTTGTTTATGGATGTCCACGAGTATATCGTTATTTGAATCTAAACAAACAATCTTTAGTTATGTACGAAACAAAAAAAATTCTTAAAACATTAAATATTAGACAAGAAGAATTTCGCGAAATTTGTGTATTAGCTGGTACAGATTATAATATAGGAACATCCTTTACTTTACCAAAAACTGTAAAATTATATGAAAAATTCAAAAAAAATAAAGATAAAGATAAAGAAGGGTTTTATCCTTGGTTAGAAAAAACAAATGTAATTCAAGATTACACCAAATTGATTAATACCTATTTTATGTTTGATCTATCAGGAAATTCTATTCCATCGGATGTATTTAATATTCATAATAGAGCTATAAGTACAACAAAATTACAAGCGTTTATGAAAGAACATTGTAGATTTATTTACATTTAATAAAAACAAAAAATTATTTTTTTTATTAAAATTATGAAAAGTATTTGATATTATCGATGAGAGGTTTCGATCCTCTGACCTTTGAGTTATGGGCCCAACACGCTTCCTCTGCGCCACATCGATAAAAAAATTTATATTATTTATGATAGTTTTTTTATTTTTATTTTATAATTAAATTTAAACTGCTGCTGTGGCAGGAGGGACAGCTGGCTTGGGGAAATGAGATCTCATGTATGTTTGAAGATTGAAATAAGTAAGTTCATCCTTATCTCCCAACTTAAGAAGAGTACGAAGAGGTCCATCGGCCAAAATAGTACGACGACACTTAGGATCTTGAAGGTCGTGAGCAATAATGTAACTGTTAATCTCCTTAGTAACATCAGTTCTAGCCATCTCAGTTCCCTCGGGCTTACCAAGGAATGATGCTAGCTCGTTACTGATAAGAGCGGGCTTGATAAAACCAGTAGGCTTACGGTTACCTTGACGACGCTTGTTCTTGGCTGATTCCTTTTGAGCAATCTTGAACTCACGGTTGCATCTCTTCTCAAGAACACGGAACTCATTCTTTAATGAAGAAATACTAGTGGCAACAAGTTGAAGCTTGGCAAGAAACTCATTGAATTGGGAGCCAAGTGTAGAATCAGTTGATGCAACAACTTCATCCACAACCTCAGCCTCCTTAGGAGCCTCAACTGCCTTGGGAGCCTCAACTGCCTTGGGAGCCTTAGCTGTGGTCTTAGCTTTGGCAGTAGTTGCGGTCTTAGTCGAAGGAGTAGCAGAAGCAGCAGCAGTCTTGGTTGAAGGAGCAGCAGCAGTCTTGGTTGTTGTCTTAGATTTAGCAGGAGCATTCTTAGTGGTTGGTTTTGAGGAGGAAGCCATTATACAATACCTAATGGATTATTTTTTAAGTGCTTTAACGCAAAAGTTTATTTTTATAAGACCATATAGGTTTAAGTGTGATGAAATGATTCATATAACCAGGGTAAAGCTTCCGCAACTTGAAAATTAATTAATGATAAAGCTCCTAAACAAAATATAGCTCCCAGTTTCCGTTGCTCATCATCAACACACGGTTTTACTAAATTCTCCATAGTATTAACAGCAAGTCGTCTTATAGTATCAAATGAAATGTTATATAAGTTCATTCCAATAGTATAGTTATGAAAAGGATTACCATTAGGAGGGCAAATACTACATTTGACTTCATGTGATAATTGAGCTCTATAATTCCAAATATCATATAAATATTTCATAAAGATTATAATTTGATTTTTATTTAAATCTTGAAACCAGGAAATATTTGTATAATTACCCAACGAATCAAAAATTTGAAATAAATTTATCAAACGGAATTCAAATTGTTTATTAGAATCAACATTTATTTCTTCCTCGAGAGAAATTTGTACTGGACAATTATACATTTTGTATAGCTTAAATATTACCATTAGGTTATTATAAATAGAATTATCCAATTTATTACGGTTATATGGATTTACAAAAGATTTTTGTTTTTTAATTAATTGATAAAGCGAACATATATCAAACCCATATATTTTACCATCTGAATCTTTACAACTTATAAATTGGTAATAAGGAATATCTGTAATTTTTTCAAACGAGAGAAAATCTGTTTCATTAATACATATTTTTCTATTGAATAATCCTGGCCCTTGTTTAGTAATACAATTTCTAACAATAAATTTTCTTATTATTTTTTGAATAGAAATTGCAAAAGTCGATAATTTTAAATAATTATATAAATGATTCAAAAGGGTTTGTTTATTGCCATTTATTTTAAGTTTATAATGTTTGCACATTTCCTTTAATTGCGGAACCTTATAATTATAGCGCAACAAATATTCATAATCGTCAGGATTTACAATAAAAAAATCATTAGAGCTAATTTTATTTTTATTATTTTTTTTCAATATTGGTAAGGTAGTATAATATTTTTCCATGAATATATATATTAGAGAGAACTTTTTTAAACTTTAATTTTATTTACTTTACGCTTACTCTTTATAATTACAGTTCCTATTTCTTTTCCTTTGATTAAATTATTACAATGTGTATATATTACATATAAATTCGGTACATTTCGGTATTTGGTATGTTTCTTACACAATAGAGCCGATTCATATAATACAGTTTCACCTGGACAATCGGATTCTATTATTACATAACAAGAAGGAAAAGATTTAAGATGCATCCAAATATAAGAAGGGTTTTTGTCTAACAGGGACCAATTTGATGCCGCGTCTGTCCCTACATGAATTTTGATATTGTTAATAGTGTATATCATAATGTTTGGTTATTTAATGTAAAAAGAGAAAATAAAATTATAATTAAATCAATTTTAATTATTATCCTTAATAATTTTCTTTAAGTATAATTTTACCTCAGGCTATTTTTTCAGAAAATTGATTTAAAAATACCCTTGTAATATAGATTAATATACAAGATGTCAAGCGCCCAAGAAAAAGAGATTATCTACGGTTCCGAGTTCGCTCCCTCCAGAGACTGCATGTTCACTCAGGTCAAGGTGAATGCCTCAGGTGGAAAAAATTCAGGAATTCTTAACAGTAACACAAAAAAAGCAACTTATCTTTCTACTCCTCTTATGATGACCTGGGGAATCAACGAATATGTAGATGAGAAAAGTGGAAAAAAATCATACGAAATGTCTCTTCAATTTCCCCGTGAATCAGATTCTAATTACTCTGACGATACCGTTAGCTTTCTTAACTCACTTCAAGAATTTGAAGCCAAGATTAAGAAGGACGCTGCTACTATCAAATCTAAGGAGTGGTTTAATAAGGACAAAATGAGCCCTGAGGTTATCGATGCTCTATGGACTCCTATGCTTCGCTACCCCAAGGATGATAGTGGAGAACCTGATACTTCTAGGCCTCCAACTCTTCGTATCAAGATTCCTTATTGGGAAAACAAGTTCAATCTTGAGATGTATGATATGAATCAGAATCTTCTATTCCCTAATGTTGAAGATGATCAGGTCAGTCCTCTTACACTTATTCACAAGAACCAAAATGTCGCTTTGGTTATTCTAAATGGTGGTATTTGGTTTGCTAATGGTAAGTTTGGTACTACATGGAAGCTATTTCAAGCCGTTGTTCAACCTAAGACATCGCTTCGTGGCAAGTGTCATATCCGACTTAGTAGCGAGTCGAAGCAAATCCTTGAAAAGGAAGCACAATCTGAAGTTGATCATGAGGAAGAAGAGCAAGCTCTTGTTGAAGATTCAGATGAGGAACAGGAACAGGAAGAGGAACCAGAGCCAGAGCCAGAGCCAGTTAAGAAGAAGGTAGTCAGACGAACTAAGAAGTAGATAGTTAGATAGAAAAATATATTGTAACACCTGTTTAATAAAAACCCTTTTTTATTTCAAAAAAAAATCTATTTTGAAATAAATATAAATTATATATTAAAGTCATTAATAAAAGTAAAAATACAATTAGTAATATCCTTGGGAAGTGTAATGTTTAACTGATGAAGTGTAAATTTCATTTTTTGATATATTCTATATTCTTTTATAATCCTTTTTTTCCATTTTGTACTTATATTTTTAACAGGAAATTGTCTTAATTTTTTTCCGAATATATTTTGGTTAAAATACATGGCATTTGCTAATGTAATCTTTTTACCTAAATATTGATTATTTTCTTTCCATTCTACTGGAATCCAAGTTCTTTCCTTAATATAGGAAATAGTGTTATCTATATGATGTCTTATAAAGGCATTTTTTTGTAAATATGGTTTATTATTTTTGTTGGATGGTACTCTCCAAAAATCAAGTTTTCTATCAATTAAATTTTGACACTGGGGATAGCTTAAATGATTAACAGTACTATAATATTGGCTTTCTACTAATTTAACTGTATTTTTACAATCGACGCAATATCTCCATCCATATCTATTATAACTTCCATCAAAATCTTGTAAAGTTATTTCTAAAATTTGTTTTTTTTCTTTATTACATATATTACATAAATCAGCTTTGATGAAGACCTGTCTAATAGGTTGATGTTCGTATTTAAGTTGGGACATTTATTTGTTAATAGAAGAATATTTTAACATTTATTTCAATTTTATGTATTATAATTACTTATTTTTTTTCCTACTTTTTGTTTTTATACTCTTCCTTTTTTTTTTTGTTTTTTTATTTCTTCTTCTTTTTTTACCACCTGTTGAATAACATTTACTATTATATATCTTTTGTCTTTCTGTCGCATCATTTATGCAACCTGGATTTTTGTCTGGATGTAATTTTAACAGTGTCTTTTTATTACATTCATATGGCGGTATTACTTCATCACTAGGACAATTATTTCTTTTGAATGTTTTAAAGTCTTCGAAGCGTTCTAAATAATTACCTAATGTTATTGGTGGACAACTCGATGTTACTTTTAGTTTATTATCTTCTCCCTTTAATTCTTTTGCTAAGCCCATTGTTTCAATACTCATATAGCTAAAATCAAGATTTTTCTTTATTTTCGATTTATCTGTATAGGTAAAATAAAAATTAAAAATAATAATTTTTCCATTATCATCTACACTATGATTTATTTCCTTTAATTTACCTATGAATTCATTTTTTTCATCCTCTGGAACCTCATCAATATGCTCTTTGTAAGGGACATAATTATAAAATTTATTTGAACGAATTAAATATATTTTATTTAATTTTAAATGACCTAATTCTGTTAAATTTGAAAATTTATACTTTTCTGAACCTTCATAAATTTGTCCGTCTACTGAATTAGATAGACTTTCTACCCTAGATGAATTAAGATTAAAATTATTCATATATATTATAATCAGAATAAAATTGATTTTTTTTTATTATTTTATTAATTTTCAAAAACTTAAAATGCTCTTTGAAATTAAAGAACCTATATTTCAGGCAACTGTTCTTAAAAGACCATCTCAATATTGTAAAACTCCATATGTTGCCGATGTATATATTAATGGAACTTCAGAAATGGCACACACTCCTTCTCTTGGTTGTTGTGGACTAGCCGATAAAGAGGCTAATGTTATAGTAAAAAAGGTCGATAATGAAAAATCAAAATGTCCTTATAAAATTATGCTTTCTCAAATACATGAAAAGGGAGAAAATATAATTATTGGAATTGATCCCAAACTTGCAGAAGAATTAACACTCAATGCTATTCAACAAAATTATTTTACAAACCTTCAGAACATAAAAAATCTTCATAGAGAGAAAACATTCATGAACTCAAGATTTGATTTTTGTGGTATTGACCAAAATGATATTCCTTTTATATTAGAAGTTAAAAATGTACCATTGGCTGATTATATAGACGCATCCGCGAAAGATAAAAAAAATCTAGATTTCTCAAATAAAAAAATTAATGATAAAATAGCATATTTTCCTGATGGTTATCGTAAGAAAAAAAATGATGTAGTTAGCCCTAGGGCTCTGAAACATGTTCATGAACTACAATTAATGAAACAAAACCATAATTGCCGTTCTATTTTATGCTTTGTAATACAAAGATCCGATGTATCTTCATTTCAACCTTCCTTACAAGATCCTATTTACAGACAAGCCGTAATAGAAGCTAATAATAAAGGAGTTGAAATTTTTACCCTACAAGTAAAATGGACCCAGGAGGGGAAGGCTTATTTTATAACTGATCAATTACCTATAGAACTACACAAATCGTTATAATAAAAACAAGTAAAAACCAACCAAAAATAATAATGGAATTGTTGGATCTCATAATAAAATGTTAAATCATTTTTTTGTTTTGGTAAAATTTTAATTAAATATTAGAGGAAAATCTACAAAGGGGTTTCTTTCCCTTGATGTAGATTTCTTTATTATTAATATTATCATAAATTTTTAAAATATTATTACAAGATATTGTTTTTTTTTTATTATTTTCACTGTATAATAACCATCTTGGGAACCCGGAATATTTTTTTTTATCTTCCATTTTAAATCCTTCAAATTGAAAATTAGTTATTATATGTTTATTTTCTAATATTGCTGTTAATAATTGGTTCTCTCTTCCTAATAATGATTTTAAATTATCAATATCTGGTTTTCCATACAAAATATCATCCTCATCATCCATAAAAAAAAACACTGTTTATTTTTTAAGTATATTTATATTACTTTTCCTAACTTTTTTACACAATATCCACAAATCTCTTTTCCTATAAAGAAATCAAAGCTTAAAATACAATTGCCTTCATAACAAACATGTTTTTTACATAAACCACATTTCTTTGACCCCATAATTCTTTTCTCAAAACAAACTTGACACTCCTCCCTAACTTTGGTATAAGAGGATCTTCTGTAGCTTACTGAATACATTTTTAATTTTTAATCAAACTAATAAGTGATTTTTAAATCAATTTTTTTCAGAACCATATTTTTTAATATAAGTTTTTAAATTTGATTTGTAAAATATTTTTAATGGTGGAAAGTTATTACAAATACTCAACGAGGCTTTTAATTGAGGAGTACTGTTAAGACAATCTTTTATTGAAGCATGGAGTATTTCTTCATAGGACCAATCATCTATGTTTCCTTCGGGAGGATAATATTCTACATGCTGAGCTAAGCGAAGTAAATCAATTAATGTTGACATTTTAATAAAGTTTTTATTAAATTTTATTAAAATAAACTTAAATGAATATATAAATTTGAAAAAGAAATATCATAAATATTATCTGCGTCAATTTTTGGTATTCCTTCATTTAAAAACGAAAGGATCTGTTTTGGTTGTATTTTAATTTTATTAACTTCCACTGTCATATTTTTATTTTTGGTTAAAGGAATTTCTACCTTTTCCTTATTTAATAATTCTTGAATATACATATTACAAAAAATATGAACATCGTTTTCATTATCTATATTCACATAATCTTCTAAAATTGGATTACATTGTACCAAATATTCTTCATCCTTAATCTCATAAATTAATTCTACATGCCAAAGAGGTACATAGAAATTAACATTATTAATGTGTCCTTTATAAACCAATCCATCCAATAAATCATCTAATGATGGATGTAAAACAATTTTTTTTTTGTTTGACATCTGTGTTTCTGCTTTTTCTTTTAATTTATTTAAAAAAGATTCAGGTAATTTAATTATATTCTTAAACATAATTATTGTTTCATATAAATCGATCAATAAAGAGTCATCCAATTTATCAAGTAAATCGTGAGAATAGTTCTCATAATCTTTAATTAATTTATAAATAATTGGTAAAATCCACTGTTGTTTTGAAAAACTTTTCAAGAAACAACATAATAAATCTTCATAAGATGTTTCTTTAATTAAATCAGCTTTAATTTCATTATTTAAAAACAAATATGCTTCATTTATTTCTTGAAATTTACTTTTGGCATCTACACATGGATTTTTATCAGGATGAAATCGTAAAGATAATTTCAAATAACGCTGTCTTAATTCTTCTTTTGTGAAATTATGGGCTAAACCTAAACACATACAACTTTCCTTATAATTCATAAATAATACTTATTATACTATATATTATTGCTTCTAAATGATATATGGGGCGATAGTTATTGTTAAAAAATTTAATATTTTCATACAAGTTATTCATTAGTTTTACAATTTTTTTTGAATCTAACATGTTTCTCTCTATTAATAATTTTGTAATATAATACACAGACTCATAAACATCAACATCATAGATTAATATATTATACAATAGCTCTCTTATAAATATAAATTTTGATTCTTTATAATTTTCAATTTCATTTACTATTGGATCACATATCGTTTTAAATGAATCATACGGTTCAATATTTTTTTGTAAAAACATTAATTCTTTCATGTTATTAACTGTTTTTGGATCTATCTTCTTTCTATTTGTTAAAGTTAAATAATTTGATTTACTTGGTCTTGGAACAGATATAAGAAGGCAACGATTTAATATGTTTTTTGGTAGAAAACTTATATTTTCTGAAATAAATATATATTTTATATTTATTGTTTCAAAAATAAGTGTCTGCATATAGCTATAAAAATTATCTAATAATTCACTATGTATTGAATGAAAATTTTTACATACAATAATAAATGTATTTTTATGTTTTAAAGAAGCAATATCAATCACTTGACTATAAATATCTGCCCACAATTGTTTGGCGTTACAGCCTAATAGACTCATATCAATTTCAATATGAATATCGCTAATTTTATAATAATAATTAGTTTTGTTACTTAAAATACATAATTTTTTTTCATATTTCAATTCTGATGGACTGTATTTTTTTAAACAATATAACACTTGGCTATATTTACCTATTCCGGAAGCTCCATAAAAAAATAAATTATACAGATTTTCAATTTGATCCGGTAATTCCTTATAAATCGATACAAGTTTTGGATGAAAGTTTTTCTTATTTACAGATTGTATATAATTATCAAAATGGGAATCTAGAAATTTCATACTAATGAATAAAACTTTTTACTCTTTAAACAATAATTATTTAAAACATACAATTTATACTGTATAATGAATTTATCTACCACAATAGAATTATATAATATTAATCATGTTCATTTTTGCGAACCTATTAAAAATAATATTATCGAAAATAGTAAATTTATAAAAGTTATGTATTCTGATTCAAATATTATATTAAATGGGATTTATCTGAATATTTCTCTCAAAAAATGTAAAACTGAAGCATATTATAATAAAATTAAATGTAGCTTTGACCTAAAAGAAAATATTCATATTCTTCAACATATGAAAAACATTGAAGAACAAATTCTCAGAAAAATAAACATATTAGATAAAAAACCACTATTTCTACTCCAAAATCAAGTTTATAATCAAAGTTTAAAATTAATTAATAATCAAATACAGGTTAATAAATATTATGAACAAATTCATTTTATTTTAAAAATTTCTGGTATTTGGGAAGATTCAACACAATATGGTCTAACTTTTAAATTTATATTTATTTATTAGTTATCCGTCTGTGGTAAAATAATTTAAAATAACTTCCATTATTCCTAATAAAATAAATTGAATAAGAGAGAATAAGTAAATAAGGTGGGTTACCCTAGGACCTTGTAATACGGGTTTATCTTGAATTTGAGCTTTTACAAAAAAAGCAAGTAATGAAAATAGTACTATATAATTTAAGTTACTAAGGGTAAAATAATTAGAAAATTCCTTAGAAACATCACCCGTGGTTATAGGATTATAATAAATTATTGCCATAGATAAACTCCAACTAAGTGCTACTAAAATAAGTAAAATGGGAAGACTATATTTGAGGAGTGAAATTAAAATATTTCCAATTGAATTACTAAAATTATTTTTGGATGTTAGGATGAATGAAAATATTAAAAGAGTTAAAACAGAGAAGGACATTAAACTATAAGCAACTATAATTCCCTTTAAACTTATTAACATGATAATTAAACCTATGGCCAATAAAGAAAGAATAATATTCATATCAAAATTAATATTTTTTAACATATATATATACTTAATAAATTATATTTAGTATTATTATATGTATACGAATCATCAACCACCATATAATCACCCATTAGTAGATCGTTCTCCCAATATTGCAGAATTACGAAAAACAGTCACAATACACAGTACCGATAGGGATACCTCAAAATGGCCTAATAGTAGTGAATTTGAAATTACATTACCAGAACCAATGGATAATGTAATGTATATGGGAGTTATGGACTGTGTTTTACCATTAGAAATTCCTACAATAACAGAATATTATCAGAATAATAAGTTACTAATATCTCCTAATTATGTTCCTGCTACAAATACAGTCACATCATTTGATGTATTAGAAATACCTCAAGGTAATTATACTCCGCAAGCCCTTGCTTATGAATTACAAAATCAATTGAACAAACTTTCAGGATATGGTACCAACCAATTTCGAACAGGTTATAATAAATCAACTAAAAAAATCTTAATTGGAAATATGTCTGTAGAATTCACCTTATTATTTGGAGATTTTATATTAGGAACAGCAACTCTATCTCCTGCTGATATTAGTTATAATTTATGTCCTAATCAAGACCTTATTGCATCTCGACCTAGATATTTTAATCCATTAAAATGGGGACTTGGTTATAATTTAGGCTTTGAAAAAAAAAATATCGTAGCTTCTTCTGTAGGTACTGATAAACAATATATTGGTAGTGAAAATCCAGGTATCGATACATCCACAGGAGCACTTTTAGAAAATAATTTATGGATGTTACCAACCGATGGTTATGTAGCAACCCCCGAGGTTTGTTTAAATCTTCGAAATCCTTCTGTTATTTATATGGAGATTGATAATTTTAATAATTTAAATGAACTGGTTCCATATCAACAATATACAAGTAATTTTAATATTACAAATTATTCCCCTTCCCTTGTAACTGGTCAAACCTATAATATTGCCAATGATCTATGTGATGTTAGTAATTGTCTTGGAGTAGCTGATTGTAGTGGAACAATGATTAATTATAATAGAGATCCTAAAACCGATCCTAGTATATTATATAGTAGTAGCGAAAGAACAGCTGCTTTAACAAAAATAAACAGCTGCAATAATAGAAGTGTATCAAATCAATATGGTGGAAGAGTAAAATCGGCTTTTTGTAAATTATTTGTTGGAGGTACCCCTACAGAAACTAATTTAGGAAATACCAACTCAAAAGATAGCGCCTACGATTATAATACTATTTTCATAAATAATCTAGAAAAAAGAATTTTTAAACTTAAGCTAAAATTTAGATGGCACGATGGTACCTTGGTTGATTTCTGTAACGATGAGTTTAATTTTACAATCTATTTTGGAACAGTAGTTAATGATACATCCCCTCATATGAGCACTCTTAGAAACCCATTATTTGGAGCTCCTTAGATGCTCATATTGTATTTTTTTTCTATCCATCCTACTAAAACATCTTCATCACATGATTCTACATCTTGGTTAAAACCTTGCAAACTATGGAAAGTTGGTTTTTTTTGATCTTTAGTTTTATAAAATACATAATTACCAAATTTTCCATTTCGAATACTACAACTTTCACTTAATTTTCGAATTATTTCTTTTGGTTTATTTAAATAGGAAATTACATCTTCAATTGTAATTTCGTGTTCTTCTTTTTCAATAAATGATACTGATTTTTTGTTTTCATCCCATTCCACATAAAGCCCATATTTCCCTTTTTTTAAAAATAATGGTGATTCTTTATATGTTCCTAGATGACGACCTGAACCGTTTGAAGAGTCAATTAATTCTTCTAATGAATAAGTCCCTTTTTTAATTTCTTGGTAATCTAAATTCTTTTTTACTTTTTTAAATGATATTTCTCCGTTTTCATCTTTACAACGAATAACAGGTCCATATTTTCCAATCATATATTCATGTTTTTCATCAATTATATAAGATTGTTTTTTTTCTTGAATTACTCCAGAAACTAATTTATTTATTTGATTATTATAATTTTCACATGGAATTTCCCATTCAACTGTACCTTTCGATATTTGATCCAATGTATCTTCCATATTTTTAGTAAATTCATATTGAAATAAAGGACCAAAATAAGAATCTAAAAATTCAATTACCATACTTCCAACAGGTTGTATTAATAACTTGTTTTTCTCATTTCCAAATGTTTTTTTAGTAACCAAATCGACAATTGATTTATCTTCTAATGTATAATCTATACATTCTATCTCTCTTCCTTCCACATTCTGTTTTTTTACATACCCTCTCTCTTGAATTTTATCTACCAAATTTGAAAATGTCGATGGTCTTCCTATTCCCTTTTCTTCCAAAAGTTGGACTATTTTTGCCTCATTATAATGTGATTTAAGATTTTTAATAACAAATTTGGCTATTATTTTTTTATAGGTTACATTTTTTTTTATAGATTGTAAAAATTCATAATAGTTATTTTCCTCTTTTCCATTATTTCTTACAATCCTCCATCCTAAAAAATGTAGTTTTTCTGAACCATAATCATAATTATTTTTTAACGGTGCAGTAATTGTAGCTTTTATTGAAAGTCCCTTTGCATATGCCATACAACTTTCCATTGTTATACTCCATATTAATTTATATAACTTTCTTTCCTTTGGAGTAAAATCCTTTTCACTAATTTGTTCTGTTTCTATTTTTGTAGGTCTTATGGCTTCATGTGCCTCCTGAGCCTTTGAATCCGAATCATCTTTTTTATTTTTTTTCTTTGTTTTTTTCTTCATCTCCGCTAATGACTCTAGAGGCTGATAAATATACTCATTTCCATATTTCTCTTGAATAAATTCTCCAATCTTTTCTAAGAATTCTTTACTATAAACCTTACTATCTGTTCTCATATATGTGATATGTCCTTCTTCATATAACTTCTGACAAATTTTCATGGTTTCTTTTGGGGAAATATTCATTTCATTATTACACAATTGTTGAATACTACTTGTGATTAATGGATCTGGAGACTTCTTTTCAATTTTTTTTGGATCACTACAATTATAAATATGATTAAATTGTTTAGATTCTTCCAAAAAAGCTACAATCTTATTATCTTTATGTTCGATCGGATTTCGTAATATAAAGGGAATATTTTTACTTGTAAAATATCCCGTAACATTGTATAATTGTGTGCCTGGAGCTATTTTAATTTCTTTCTCATTTTCATAAATTAGTTTTAACGCTGGGGTTTGACATCTTCCTGCCGAAAGACCTTCTTTACTTTTCCTTGAAATAAATTTCCATAAAACAGGAGATAATTTATATCCTAGTAACATATCTAATATTTGCCTTGTTTGTTGGGCCTGAACTAAATGTAAGTTTATAGTAGTTGGATTACAAATAGCATGTCTTATGGCTGGTTTGGTAATTTCATGAAATATAATTCTCTTGGTTGTAGAGACAGGTAAATTAAATAAACAACATATATGCCACGCGATTGCCTCTCCTTCCCTATCATCGTCTGTAGCCAATACCACTTCTTCCGACGAACGAATAGCTCTTCCAAGCTTATCTACTTGACCTTGCTTGTTCGGTAAAATAGGATAATTGCATTTAAAATGATTTATTTCATCAATATCCTGGAGACTTGTAAGTGAATTTAAATGTCCGTAACTTGCCATACATTTATATCCATGTCCTAAAAATGATTCTATCTTTGAACACTTTGCAGGTGATTCCACAATAACTAAAATTGCCATAATATTTAATATTCACATATTGGGTTTAAATGTTTCAATTTAATTTTTTAAATTCAGACCAGCTAATTTTCTTTTCTTCTGAAAATTCATGTTCAGGTTGATCTAGTTTGTTGGCTTTTTTCAAAGCGCTATCCACATATATTTCTTTTAAAATTGTTCCAACTATTACGGAACCTTGATGTTGATCAATTTCATTTTCTTCTATCATTTTTAAAACATTTAAAAATTTGTATGCGAGTTCAATTTCTAACTCATCCTTGTACAACTTAGTAAATAAATCAGGATAATGTAATGTAATAAAATTACACTCTTTTGAAAATAATTCTTTAATATTTTCGGAATGATTTAAGTCGTGGCTTTTATACAATTTTTTTAAATGAACAAGCTTTTCTATATCTCCTTTTATTAGAGAACTGTGTTTTAAACTGCGTATCTTTTCTGAATTATCCTGATAATTAGACTCAGACATTAATTTCTTTAGTTGCAAACTAT
>Ga0209223_10000806_pt1 | contig 35882 bp, 21 predicted proteins | sample COG_06_FD_184750 | JGI IMG/M metagenome (GOLD analysis project Ga0209223, IMG submission 184750) | Pelagic Microbial community sample from North Sea - COGITO 998_met_06 (SPAdes) (version 2) | ecosystem: Environmental > Aquatic > Marine > Neritic zone/Coastal water | place: Helgoland, sampling...
CACCGCCTCCGACGGCATCGCCAACGTCAGCGACGTCCTGAACGCCTCCTACGCCTTCTCAGTCAGCGTTCAGTTCACCACCGAGTACGTGTACGAGTTCACCATCCTCGAACCTCCGATGTCCGGGACGACGCACAAGCAGATCATGTTACACGAGATATTGGCGTCCGACGCGGACGGCGCGGGCGTGACGCTCTCGAATTCGAACTTCGCGTTCGGCGTCGAGCCTGATTATGAAGTGTGGCCGACCGTGTGGAGCGCCGTGACGCACGGTTCCACTCGTCTGTTCGACGGCGACGCGACCACTTTTCTGGAAATCCTGGGAGATGGCACCAAGACGCAGGGCAAAGAGGGAACGAAAATATTCACCCTCACCGTCCAGAAGAAGCTGTCTTCCGTCGAGTTGGCGACGCAAGCCCTGGGATCCGGCGGCGCCGTGTACCTCCCGACGTGGACCATCACCGAGAACGGCGAGACCGTGAGCTTCTCCGCCGTCGCCGGCACGTACGGAACGAAACCGTCAAGAAAGTACCTTCTCTCCGCTCCCCTGGGCGTCGCTCGCGCGGATTTCGAGTCGGACGCGTACCACGTCGCGGAGGGGTCGGCCGTCGCCTGGAGCGGGAAATCCGCCGCCGACGCGCGCATGCTGTCCGGCGATGCCGTTTCTGATATCGCCATCGTCGGATACCAGGGGTGGGATTCCTACACCTATCAATACGAAGCGACCACCGGCGACGTTCTTCGTTTCGTGCTCTGCTGCCACGAGGGCGCCTTGGTGTCGACGGTCACGAACAACGATCATTCGATCCTCTACGATCGGTCCACCGGAAAATGGTCCAACGGGGACGCCAACGATTCCCCCACTCCGCTGACTCACGTCGGTGACGTCGTCACCGGGTATCAGAACGATGAGGTGTTGTTCACCTTCGTCGACCCCTACGCCGGCGTGAAGGACGCCCCGGTCGGCGATTTCACGGGCAAGGACGAGGGTCTCGTGCTGTCCAACGCTCTTCCCTCGTCCGGCGGATGGGCGGTCTCGTTCTGGATCAACGTCGCGATGGCGTGCGATCACGGCGAGACCGATTACTTCTGCACGATCGCCGGGTCCAGTGGGTACGACTCCGGTACCGGATGGAGACTGTACTACTGGAAACACACGAACACCCCTGGACCTAACAAACTTTCGTTAACAAATTCTGGTGAAAGTGGTATCGGTTGGGCAGATCCCGAAAATAACTGGATCGGAAAATGGAGACACGTCGCGATCACGAGTTCGAACGGCGTGTGGGTGGACGGTACCAAAGTGATCTCGACGAATCCGAAGAGCAGCGCCGCGGGATCGTCCCTGATCCTGGCGCACTCGTCCGATCCGATCACGTCGTCGGATTACGTCACGCGAGCCTACCTCCACGACGTGCGGTACTTCTCGCGCGCGCTGGCGGGAGAGGAGGTCCGCGCCGTCATGTACGACTCGCCCTTCACGCCCTACGTGTACGAGGTGAGCGCTTCTTCATACGACTCTTCCGCGGTGTACATCAGGGAGATCGAGTTTTACGACGAGACCGGAACCTCGATCTCGTATTCGGTCGAGGCGCACGTGACCTCCTCCGGAGGAACGAAAGCCGTGCTGAACGACGGCGTGACCACTTTGGACACGTCGTCGAGTGTTTTCAGATACACCGGCACGAGCTTGGGCACGACCGATTGGACGATCGGGGAACCTCTCTTGACCTTTACGCTTTCCGCGAGAGCGCATCGCGTCAAGATGTATTTCATGATGGCCACGGCAACGTCGGCGGGAGCCCTTGTCGCCACCGTGAAAGAAAACGACCAACCCGTGGGCACCGCGATGACGCAAGATTATCGCGTCTCCGGAGAAAATAAATGGATTCGCGAGTGGGACGTCGTTCCCGAGCTCCCCGGCAACGACATCGGTCCTCTCATGCTCGTCGCCAACGGTAACGCGTGGAGTCACTCGTCTTGGATCAAGTTCAGGTTGTCCGCCACGGGCACGGACGCGCAGAAAGGGCCGTATCACGCGTACTACACCGGGTTCTCTCTCAACGACCCTATCACCTATTACCAGCAGTACGGCGTGCGTTATTACACGAACACCGGCACGTGGGACGGCGAGTGTCATGTTTTCACGGGTTCCAACTCGTGCGATCCGGGTCACGGTCAGATGACCCAGACCGCGGACGGCACGGTGACCCTCTACGACTCGAGCGACCCCCCGAAGGTCATGGTGACCTTCCAGAACCCGTACTCGAGCGTGTCTTCCGCTCCGGCGTTGCCCGGTCCTCCGGCTGTGGCGAACGTGGCGGGTCCGACGGTGGGCTCCGGGACGCTTCCCGACCTGCCGAGCGTGGTGGCCCCCGGTCCGGACGTGGTCTTCTCCGTGGCGTCCCACCCGACCGCTTTCGACGCCGGGAACGCCACGCTTCGCTACTACTTCACCACCGACAACCACGCGCTCCTCTCGATCGAGAACGTCGACCACGACGCCGGCACGGCGACCCTCGTCCCGCGCGCGGCGTTCGACCTGGTGGACGCGTTCGAACCCAAACCCAAGATGCACCTCACGTTCGAGGGCGCGGCCGCGGGAGACTCGTCTCGCGACGTCATTCCCGCCGGAGTCACGGTCGGGACCTACCCCAGAGGAGCCGAGGGAATCGCCGCCTACGGATCCTACGCGGCGGATTTCAAGATCGACACGCACCCCGGAGACGACACCAACCCGGCCGAACGACTCGAGACCGGGTACCAGCTCGGTGTCAAGAAGGACCTCACGATCTCGGTGTGGTTCAAGGTAGGCGAAGAAACCGGCTCCGATCAGACCATCTTCGCATCCAGCAACTATTACGATGATAGTAACGCAGATTTCGCCGTTTACGTCGATAGCAGGGAGCCGGAAACGACCGGATGCGCAGCCGGAGAGATGCGTCTGTTTGGATATTTCACGAACTCCGCGTTCAACACCATAGGGTGGAAACAAGGAACCACCAACACGAAGACCTGCATCAACATCGCGGATTGGCATCTCGTGTCGCTCACCATTCCCGGCAGTCTCTCGGAAACCTCCTCTTGCGACGTCGTCTTGCGAGTGAACGACACGTCGACGGAACCGCTGAGCTGCGCTAACGATAAGATAGATTTCAAAGCCGCCACGCTCACCGTCGCGGGTCAGGTTAAAAATCCTTACGCCGGCGACCGGTATTACGACGAGTTGCAGGTTTGGGACTCGGCGTTGTCGGCGCAGCAGGTGTCCGACCTGTACGCCGCGTTCACGACGCCCTCGACCAGCGGTCAGGCGACGATCACGGTGAAGGCGGTGGCGGTGGAGCGCGCCGTCGACTCCTGGTTCGCGGACCAGACCTTCGCGGTGACGGTCTCGGCGGGCGCCCCCAGCGTCGCCCTCGCCCTCCCCGACGTCTCCGGAACCCAGACCATCGATCTGACGCAATACTTCGACGACCCGCAGGGCGACCACACCCTCACCTACTCTCTCACCGTCGAGGACCCCAACGTCGTCAACGCCACGATGCTCAACGCCACGCACCTCAGCGTCCAGAACGGCCTGTTCCGCGACGGCGACTCCCTCGTCACCGTCACCGCCTCGGACGGCTTCTCGAACGTCTCCGACGCGCTCAACGCCACGTACTCGTTCGTCACGTTCTCGTTCTCGGTCTCCTCTACGACATTCTCGAACCCTTTACTTTACTTTGGTGATATGGGTGAATCGCTGACTGACTCTATCAATCAAAAATCGTTTACAACAGTTTCTGGATCACCAGATTACGATAGTGCTAATAATGCATTAATAAACTCAGCAGATAAATTCTTTTTGAGTTTTACTGACCTTCGGGGTAGGACAGAAGCTATAACGGTCATATACGAACTTTACGTACCCTCGGGATCTGATAGAAGAGCATCATTGGCTGTAGGTGCAGATGGAACAAATTCAGTAGCAGAAAGCGATTCGTTTTCGTGGTACATCGAAGATAAAATGCACGTACCATATGGTGGAGAACCTGCTATAAGTTCATCGTATAAATCAGCGAGTTTCCAAGATGAATGGGTAAAACTTGCATACGTCAGAGAAGCATCAGAAAATTCTGTGAGGTATTTCGTCAATGGTGTTCATGTTGGAACAATAACACCCGGGGGTACAACAGATCTTACAAGTCATGGAGTCGTTTCTGAAATACGGTTATTCTACCATGATTGGTATGGGGGTGGTATCTCCGCCCAAAACTCGTTAAAAATACGTAACATCGAAGTGTACGCTGCATCTTTTACTAACGCGCAGATGTTGGCGGCATTGGGTCCAGATCCACCACCACCACCGGCGCCGATTCTTCCCGCGTTCGGCGGTCCGAACCTCGTGTCGGCGATGTCCGACGCGGTCCTCGCGGTCTCGGCCACGCAGAGCTTCTCGGTGGCCTCGCACTTCAACACCACCAAGCTTCCGGGTTCCGCACTCAAGTATTTCGTCACCACCAACAACCACGCGCTCCTTTCCGTCGTCGGTGTCGACGAGACCGCGGGGACTTTCGACCTCGTCGTGAAAGACAACGCCTACGGCGTCGCGACCGTCACCGTCAAGGCCGTCGCCGTCGAGCGCGACGTGGACCAGTGGGTCGCCACCACCACGTTCACGGCGTCTGTCAACTCACCGGTGAACGACCCGGGGCTCGCCCAAGCGCTTCCTGACGTCAGCGGAACTCAGGTAATCGACCTGACGCAGTACTTCTCCGACGCGGACGCTCACGATGTCCTGAGCTACTCTCTCACCGTCGAGGACCCCAACGTCGTCAACGCCACGATGCTCAACGCCACGCACCTCAGCGTCCAGAACGGCCTGTTCCGCGACGGCAACTCCCTCGTCACCGTCATCGCCTCGGACGGCTTCTCGAACGCCTCCGACGCGCTCAACGCCACGTACTCGTTCCTCACGTTCTCGTTCGCCACGGAGTATGAACTCACGTTCACAAAGAACGGTGATTGGGGAAGTTGGGGTCAATTTATGTTAACAAGCATCAAACTCATGAACAGTGAAGGAACTGAAATTGATCCTGTAAATTATAGGGTCGAATTTTTGCAGACTCGTCGGGAAAGTGACAGGTTCCTCTTATATTGCAATGTTGCTGATATTCCGGCGAACGAGGTCGCGGGCAATTTCGAACTAATGAAAATTTATACTGACGAACCAGTTGATCACGTGCAGACTACATTCTTTAGAAGTCGATACAGATTCCCTTTCACCATATCAAGAAACGGAGACGGAGCTAGTGTGGATGTATCGGCCGGGGCCGAAAACGACAACGCTTTGACAGAAACTCATGTTCTCGGCGCGTGGGCTCCACCAGTTCCAGCGTTCGGCGGTCCCAACTTGGTGTCGGGCGTTCCGGACGCGCTCTTGGCGCTCAACGCCACGCAGAGCTTCTCGGTGGCCTCGCACTTCAACACCACCAAACTCCCCGGGTCCGCGCTCAAGTTTTACGTCACGACCGACAACCACGCGCTCGTTACCATCACCGACCTCGACCAGACCGCGGGGACGTTCGACCTGGTCTCGCTCGGCACGACCGGATCCGGTTCCGTGACCGTCCGAGCGGTGGCGACGGAGCGCGACGTCGACGCCTGGAGCGCCCTCACCACCTTCACCGTCTCCGTGGTCGTGGACGAGAACGACCCGACCGTCGCCCAGGCGCTCCCCGACGTCACGGGCGCGCAGACCATCGACCTGAGCGCCTACTTCAACGACACCGATGGATTCGACCAACTGAGCTTCACCGCGACGGTCTCCGATCCCTCCGTCGTCACCGCCACCGTCGACGGCTCATCTCTCGTCCTGACCAACGGCATGAGCGTCCCCGGCTCGGCCTCGGCGTTCGTCACCGTGACCGCCTCCGACCCGAACGCCACCGCCACCGACGCCCTCACCGTCACCTTCTCGTTCTCCGCCGGTCCGACGAAATACCAATACGTCGGCTTCGCTGGTATCGCAGATTCTGATTTTGTACGTTCCGATGTGAAAACAGCATTGGTATACTTTTTCCAATTTACAAAAGATGATGGTACTGCACTTGCATACGACGACATAGCATCGTTCCATTCAAATATGGATGTATCATCTTCCATAGAATGGATCGAAAGTGAATGGAGAAAGGCATTCAACGCACTCGATGGTCATGACGCTACAGCTACCCACGTAAGTGCCTACACGAACGTTCAAGACCTAACAGGGTTTGGTACACTAGACTCGAACACGAGATACGTCGATTATTACTTCAAGCTCAAGGAACCGACCGGGTTTGTCGACGGTGCTGTTTTGGCTTATGATAAAAACGGACAATATGGGACTGGTCAAAAAGCAACATGGAAAGATGCAAAATTGTACGGCACGAACACAGATCCTTCCACCGTAATTTTAACATCAACAACAGGTCCCCACCTTGTGGATGGTAGTGCGAATTGGGAAGAACTGTGCGATGTAACTATGGTCAAAGGTTCTCTCGATCACTCGACAAGACCTACGAATGCTTGGACATCCCTCGGGGCGACGCAACCTGTGAACCAAGCGGCTCTCGATGCGTTCGCGTCTTCTTCGACCCCATCGACCAGCATCACGACGACGCCCATCTCGGACGCTGTCGTCGGGGTCAACGGGACTCGTTCTTTCTCTGTGGCGTCCCGCTTCAACGCCAGCGATGTCTCCGCCGTGCTCTCCTACCACGCCTACGTCGACAACCACGCCCTCTTGGCGGTGGAATCGATGGACAACGCCGCGGGAACCTTCGACCTCCGGTCCCTGGGCACCGCGATCGGCTCCGCGACGGTCATCGTCAAGGCGGTGGCTTCGGTGAGCGGGTCAGCCGTCGCGGTCAAGACCGAAAAGTTCACCCTGACCGTGACCGCGGACGACAACGACCCCGTCCGCACCACCACCGCGTGGCCCGACGTCTCGGGAGCGCAGACCCTCGACCTGAGCGCCTACTTCAACGACGCGGACGGATTCGACCAACTGATCTTCACCGCGACCTCCAGCGACGCGTCCGTCGTCACCGCCACCGTCGACGGCTCGTCTCTCGTCCTGGAGAACGCCATGACCACCTCCGGCACGAGCACCGCCACCGTGACCGTGACCGCCTCCGACCCGAACGCCTCCGTCGACTCTACCCTCACTGTCGTGTTCTCGTTCACCGTTGGCTTCAGGTACCTTGCGTTCTGGGGCGGGGATTTTGGAACTGATACAGGAAACGGACAAACATTCCACGAGTTGAGATTGACTCTCAATACACCAATTAACGGTCAATCTGTAATTGAAAATGGAATAAATGAACCCAGTATGACTCAAACCAAAGCTTGGACATATGGAGCAGCAGGTAATTACGATACGGTCATGGATGGCGTTGTAACGTGGGATAGTAAATTACAATACAAAGATACTTATTTGAGAGCAAATGGAGGGGTCTTATTCTATATGGATATGGGAGTTGGTGTTCGTGCTGATGTTTCTGGTGGTAGTTATTGGACATACACTTCTACCCAAGCAACTTTCTGGATTGGTTCTGGTAAATTATACGGAACGAATGATGACCCCGCGGGTTTCACAGAAGCTCAGAGAATTGACCCTGACTATCAAGGATACACTTTTATTTGCGATTTGACAACAAAATATGGTTAAAAAACACGAAACTTTTCTATTTTTCCAGTATTTTCAAACCCCCCGTTTTCTTTGTCCATATTGATGATTGAAGTACGACTTAGTGTTTTTTCGTGAGCCGACTTTTAATTTTCAAGATGCATTCCTCGTAAAACCCCGTCTCACTGTTCGTCGTTCCGCCGCCGCGCCGCTCTCGCGCCCTCCCCCAAAGGGGTTCCCCCTTTTTTGAGTCACGTTCTGTGTTCTCTCGAGAAAGAGGGGGAGCTGGCGCCCTCCTCATGATCTCTAGCTCTCTTTCTGCGCTCGTCCGGAAAGGCGCAGGTACGCCATGTGTTTTTTCGAGAGAAACCTGTTGTTGACCCTCTCGGGGCAGTGCACGCCTATCTTCGCGAGGAGTTGTTTGCACTCGTCTCTGTCCACGTTCGCGTTGGCGCGCTCGTTGAACGCCGAACGCACGTCGTCCACGGAGACGACGGGGAAGTCGCCCTCGCTCCACGGGTGTTGCGGGGTGGTTCGTTCGTACGTCTCGTCGACGAACTCCCGGAACGGACCGAGGTGGCTGGCGTTCTCGAGGGCCAATCTTCCCGACGACGTCTCGGGACACGCGGGAAGTCTGTACCCGTCGTCCCTGAATTTCCTGAACCACTTCAGCATGAGGAGCATGTGGTACGCTCTCCACTCCCTGAACTTCTTTCGCAGGGCGTCCTCCGAGAAGGCCCTGAACACGCGTTCCGCGGGGTCATCGTCCGAGACGCGGTTGGAGAACGTGCTGATGAAATCGATGGGGTACATGCGTTTGAAGAGCGCATTGTCCGTCGCGTCCATGATGGGGGGAAAGTTGCTCACGTACACCATCTTGGCGTGAAACCTGACGGACTCCGGTTGTCCGTACAGATTTCTCACGCATATGTCGTCGTTCCCTGTGAGCATTTTCGTGACCCCCGAGTTGAGTCTGGCGCGTTTGTCCCCCTCGTTCAGACACAGGAGTTTCCGCTTGCGATTGTTGGCGAGGGTCGGCTGGCACGCGTCCGCGTCGTCTCTCGTTTTTCCCACGATGACCTGCACGGGGACGGTGGTCATGTACTGTCCCAGGGTCTCCTTCAGGAACCAGTTCATGAAGCTGGACTTGCCGTTGTCGCCCTTCGCGCCCAGCATGAGCGCCAACTTTTTGTCCGGGTTCCCCGAGAGGAGGAGCGAACCGACGAACGCCTCGGCCTGTCTCCTCGTGTTCTCGTCGGGGAACGTCTTCTCGTACACCTCCCGCTCGATGTCCGCCATCTTGTCGCTCGCCCCGGGTGCGTCGGGGCGGACGTAGTCGTACCCCGTCGAGTACGACACGTTCACGGTGGGGGGAACGCTCCCCGACGGGTAAAACACGTCCCTCTCCAGGTCGTACACGCCGTTGGTGAACCCCAGGAGGTGGGTCTCGTCGTCCAACAGACCGAAAAAGTCGCGCGGCGTCGGAAGCTTCATGTCCTTGTATCTCTTCGGGTTCTTCCACACCGCGTCGCACTTCGCCCAGAGCGCCTCGAACCAACCGTTCTGCGCCATCTTGGACCGGAGGGACTCGGCGACGCGGGAACGACGCTTCTCCTCGTCGACCCCTCGGTCGGCCTCCGCCTTGTCCCACTCGCGCGCCACGTCCTCCACCACCGGGTACACCACGTCGTCTATGTCGCCGCGAAGCATCTCCTTCGCCTCGCCGTAACTCCACAGCGCGCCGTCGAACGCGTAGAAACGCCACTGTCGCTGCGCGGCGTCGAAACCGTACCTGTACCGAGCGTGCAATCTCTGAAACACGTAATTCGCCAGGTCCTTGTGTTCGTTTGGACGCCAGAGCGCGTCGTGGAGGGTGCGAAGCGTCTCGTCGTCCGTCGGAACGTCCCGACGAGCGTGCACGCGTCTGATGATGGTGAGAAGCTCGGCGTCGCGGTCCGCGCCGGCGCGCGCGGCGAGGTCGAGGAGGGTCCGAAGCCCCGGTCGATCCTCGCGACCCTCGTCGCCCTGGTCGTACACCCCGGATATCCACGACTTGAGGTTAGAGCGCGCGTGGTTCGACGCGCGCAACAACTCGTGAAGAGGACGGAGAAGGATGCGCGTGCCCTTGTCCAGGCGCTTGCACGCCCATATGATGCGCACGGTCGCGTCGTGGTTGTTCCACACCGCGTCCCGTCGATCCAGGGGACACGCCGCGAGAGAGGACAGACAGTGCTTCGCCGCGTCCAACTTCTGAATGTCGGAGTGCGTGAACTCCAACTCGAAAAAATCCGTGCGACTACCCGGACTACCCGGCCTCCCCGGACTACCCGGACTACCCGGGCTACCCGGTTCCGCCGGGATCCCCCCTCCTCCCCTCTCGGAGAGCCGGTTCATCCTAGAGCGGTCGGTCGGACAATGACTCTCGAGGAGTTCCAGGAGCCAGTCTGGGATGGGGGCTATGGGTCTCCGTCTCGTGACTTCGTATCGCCTAGTTCCGTCGGGCGTGCGGAGTTCCGTCGGCGGCGCGTACACGCACCCTCCCTCGGCTCTGACGTCTATTCCCGCTCCCGAGAGTTTTGTCTTATTTCTTCTCAGAGGAGAGTGAGGGGGAATGGAATCCATCCGGAAGTAAAGGTGAAGACCTCCGGACTGCGTGCGCACCGTGAAGGTGTCCGGGGTCGGATGGCCCACGCACCACTCCTCGAACACGCGCACGCCGTCGTCCTTCTGGTCCACGTCCAGGACGAAGAGGTTAGACCTCTCTCCGCAGACGATCTGAAGACCGTTCTTCCCAGGAAGAAACTCGGAGGGTAGTCTCTGCCATCCTCTGCGGGGTCGGGGGACCTTCCGCCACTCTCCGCTCTCTTCGGACACCTCGACGCGAATGTCCAGAGACTGACACACCAGCCCCAGAGCGTCGAAACTCTCGTACGCGGACTGAAGAGTAGAAAAAGCAGAGTCATCTTCATCTTCATCTTCATCTTCATCATGATGAGACTTAAAAAAATCCGGGGTAGGAGGGGGGTCCGAAATCATCGGGTCCGAAAGTTAAAAAAAAAAGGGGAGGAAAAAATTCCAGAATTGGGTAGGGGGTGGTAGCCCCTGTAGTCCGGGTAGTCCGGGTAGGTCGGGTAGTCGATGCAGTCCTGTAGGACTACTGGTAGTCGAATATTTACTACATGTAGCCCTACGTATAAATACTCGGTTCGACGAGAGACCCGAAAATCAGCATTTTCGATTTTTTTTCAGGGAGACCCGACTACTGTCCGATGGAAAAAATTCCATTTCCAGTCTTTTTGTCTTTTACTATATTTTTAATGGGTTTGGCCGAGTCGTCCGCGCACGCGCGACACTCCGTTCGGTCGGCCGCCGTCACGCGGGTCAGCGCGCACCGCGAACACAGACGAGGCATGGATAGGTAGATCGACCGAACGACGTTCAGCGCGATTTATTTGTTTTTCCTCGGACGGTTTCATCGACGTATCCTGTCTCGTAACGTCACGGCGAAGAAGAGTATCAGCGCGTCGCACCCTAATATGCAGACGTGCATCAGCACGTGCGACGCCGGAAAGTCGTATCCTCTCGTCATCCTCTCGGGAAAGCCTCTTCTGTACGATTCCGTGCCCATCACTTGAAGGAGGACCGTGGCCGCCGCCACGATGAGCAAGGTCGCCGATCCCCTCTCGACGACGTCCGAGACCCCACCGTACGCGAGCGCCGCGGTCTGCGGAATCGCGGCCACCGCCATCTTGTACCACACCGTGTGACGATACTCGTCGTGATACGTTCGAGGCGTCCACGAGAAGATCATCTCGGCGTACGCGAAGGTCTGAACGAGCAAGGAGAGCCCCAGAAGACAATAAAAAACGGAGGGGGGAAACGCGTAATAACTCAGAAGGAACCCCGTCGACGTGAAACTCGCGTAGGCACCGAACCCGTCGAGTCGACGCCACTCGAGATGCGTCTCGAGAGACACCGGCATGAAAAGATGGTACCCCGTGGCGAAGATCGCGTGCGTGGCGATGACGATCGCGTGGGTCAGAAACAACGCGAGGTCGACGCCTCGTAACTCTCGAGAAAACAGAAAGTAGAAGAACACCGAGACCTGTAACGCTCCGTGCGCCAGTATGGTCCACGCGTTGAGCGTCTCCGTGTGCCATTCGAACAGGGAGAACAGACACGCGACGTGCGTGTCGTAGTGTCCCTCGCTTTTCCTGTAGACTTTATCTTCTTTGCCCACGTCGGGGTACGTCGTCCACGGCGGCGCTCGTTTCAGTTCTGCGAACGCCTCGTCTGTGTCGTCGGCCTCGTCATCTTCGCCGACGCCGACGACCTCGTAACTCATGCTCCCCTCGACCGTCGAACGGTGTTTAGAACGACAGGACGAATGAATATATATCCTAGTTTCAAAAGTGACCTAGCTAGTCAAATACATCCGCATGACCGCCTTGACGACGTACGCGGCGGAACCCGCCTCTTCCTCTCGCTTCGCCTCGAGAAGGTTCATGATGCGGTCCTCTTTAGCCTCCGGAGGTAAGTGCTTTCCGTTCTCGCTGTCGTTGAATAGGAAAAAGGCGGCGATATCCCGCTTCCGGTTGACCTTCGCGAAGTTACTGAGATAGTAGTCGGGCACGGTGTCCTCCGTGACGTTCGACGCGGGATCGACGGTGCGCTTCTGTTTTTCGATGTTCTGGCCGCCCCTGTGGTACAAAGCCCGCGCGTCGCCCAGCACGCATCGCTCGTGGTACTTCTGCATGGCGTTCTTGATGTCGTCGTGAACGGCTGACTCGAGCACGAGAAACGACAGAAGGTGCCCGTGACAGGTGTACACGATCTTCCAGACCTCCTTCGGCTTCGGCCGCTGGCCGCGAGTCGTACGCTTCGAGGCGCACACGATTTTATGGTGCGACCAGTCGTCGTGCTGGCACTGTTCGTCGCAGTACCGAACCTCTCTCGAAATGTCGAAGCGAAAACACGCGACACACTTTTTTTGCGCGTCGCCCCTCCCGCAACTGTTGCATTTTTTTTCCATCGAAAATGCCGCGAGTTCTTCGCGCGGAGAATGTGTGAAATTTGGTGTGAAGTCTGTTTTGTTATTTACATTTTCAAAAATTCTAGGACGAACGACGCGACCCCGTCGAACTCGCGCGTTCGCGCCATGCGCGCGTAGAGCGAGTCGAGATCGACGAACTGCTTATCGTATTTTTTTCCGAGGAACGCTTCCTTGAGCTCCATGACTCTGACGCCGTACTCTCTGAACTTTTCACACACGGCGGTCGTGTTCTGCGTTCCTTTGTGACGACGAATCGCGGCGAAAAGCCGCGCGGGATCGCGAACCACGACCTTCGTCTGAAAGTGCGGACTCTGTTGGCTGAAGTTCGGGTCGCCGGACGTCGTGGGGTCCCACGTCTGACAGAACGAACGAAGTCCGACCCCGAGAGACGCGAAAGTCGTGCCGCCGGCGGTCGCGTTCTTCACCTCGAGGGCGACGGCGAGAAGCGCGGACTCGACTCCCTTTTCCGTCATGTCGGTGATGGTCTGTTCGACGATCGTGTCCTGGAACTTACACCTGAACGCGAGGAACTTCTGGAGGAGGTCGAACACGGCGTCCTCGTCGCGCATGAACAGGTTGACGCGTTTCGCGTCAACGCCCTCGAAGTTTTTGAGAAGACCGTTCATGCCCATGGAGGCTTTCGACATGGGAGCGTCCCTGTCGAAGGCCATCACGAAGTCTTCATCATCGTACCGCTCCATCTGTTCGTTCACCGAACGAAAAGCCGCGCCTCCGAAGAGGCTCTCGTCGAACCACACGGATTTCTTCGGATTGCGAGAGACCTGGGTGGTAACGTAATTTGGTAGCTGAGTGGAATCCTTTACGACCATCATATCGCCTTCCGCGGCTACCACCACGTCACCGTGGCCGATGATCGTCTGGACCTGGTCGTCCGTCGGACAGTACGCGATCGCATCGATGAGGGCGTCCTCGGCGTACCGGGGAAAGGCCCACGCGGCGATCTTACGCTCGTTGAACGTCGTCTTCGTGTTCCTCACGACGGTCTCCTCGACCGCGAGTTCGGAACCGTCTATGTTTCTTCGCCTCGTCAGGGTGACCTTTTCGTCGACCTCGGGGTGGTCACCTAAACCGAGTTCGGCGACGGCGACGAGCTGGCACGACATGATACGAGAGGCGGACGGAGGTTATAGAACGCGTCGAATTCCTCGGGGTCGGGACGACGGTATTTATACGCGCGGTCTGACTCGTCGACGGGTCTCGTTCGTTCGTCGTTCGTTCGTCGTTCGTTCGGTGGAGTGAGCGTGACGCGCGTCGAGATGTCGTACGCCTTCGTCGCGGCCGACGCCACCCCGACTACGACCACCGCGTGCACCGGATGCGCTCAGGCCGATTTCGAACACCACCTGAAGAAACCCGGCATACACCTGTTCACCGCGAGCTGGTGCGGTCACTGCGTACAAATGAAAGAAGGCTTCGCGGACAGAGACTTAGAAAAGCCTTACCCGTACTACGAACACGAGGAGAGCACGGTCGACCAAAAGAAACTGCAAAAAAGCATCTTCGACGTGAACGGGTTTCCGACGATATATTTCGTCAAAAAAGGGCCCGTGATAAAGAAACACGAGGGGGGGCGCACAAAAAAGGAAATCGACGAGGCGTACGAAACATTTTTGAAGGAGTGATGACGGAACCGCTGCTGTTCAAGACGGAGCTGTGTCGTAACTGGACGGACCTGGGACGTTGTCCGTACGGGGCGAGTTGCAGGTTCGCGCACGGAAAGGAGGAACTCCGCCTGTCGCCGAGAAGCGAGGGACGACGATTGGCGTGTCGCGAGTACGCGTTCGGGGGCGTGTGCGCGTACGGAGAGAGGTGTTGTTTCGCGCACGTGCGAGTGCGCGAGTGGGAGAGACTCCGCGCGCGTGCGAAGTGCGACGACGCGATACGTCGCGCGTCGGACGATCGAGTCGACGAACGTGGTGTCGACTACTACGAGACGAGTCCGCGACGACGCAGGCTTCCGATATTTCTTCGTCTAGCGGGAGAGTTATAAATTAAACGTGATTAAACTAAAGTCGTCGAGTCGATCTCGCGCGTCGCCGTCGTCGTCGTCGTTCCGTCCTCCGTCGTCATGAACGCCGCCGCCGTCGTCGGAAGACTCGACCGTCGACGCGGCGTCGACGAGACTAAAAAATCGTTGTTCGAGGAGTTTCTCGCCGACGTTCTCTTCTTCGCGGCGTTCGTGGTCTGGGGACTCGCGTCGTCCACCACCGTCGCGTGGATTCCCGCGTGCGCGCACGTCGTCGCGTCTCTCGGTGCGTGCGTCGCGACTCTCGTCGGGCGTCGCGGCGACACGCGCGACGAGAGAAGAAGCGTCGCGATCGCCGTCGTCGTCGGATGGGCGTGCGCGATCGTCGGGTGCGTCGACGCTCTCGCCGTCGCGCAGGTGGGGTGTCGATTATGGGATGACTCGAAAAATCCGACGAGTTTCTCGAGCGGGATAGACGTGTCGCGGGAGGTCGACGTCGTCCTCGCCGTCGGCGCGCACCTTCTCGGTCTGACCATGAGCGTGTATCGCGCGAGACGAGCGGGACACGATTTCGACGTGGACGCGAGTTTCGTCTCGCTCGGCGCCGGTTTCGGGGTCGCGTTCGCGTACGTATCGTGGCTCGTCCTCGACGTGTCGTTCGGAAAGTGCGTCTGGCACCTTCTCGTCGTCCTCGTCGCGTTCGTCGTGCTCGGTCCCGCACTCGACGCGGGCGTGACCTTCGCACCGTCGAGTTCGTCCGAGAGACGCGAGTGGTGTAACGGGGCGCACATCTTCCACACGATAGGCGTCGTCGTGCAGTACGTCGTCCTCCTCGCGAACGTCGCGTACCTCTTCGACGTCGACGCCTCGTTCGGGTTACTCACGCACCCGCACGCGTCGGCGTGCGCGCGCGCGCAAGCCGCGGGACTTCTCCTCGTGTTCTTGTCCGCGAACGCGCACAGGAACGCGAACATGCTCGCGACGTCCGGTTCGGCGAGAAAGATCGGCACGTCGTCGAGGGGAAAGACACTCGAGAGACTCGGCGAGATCGAACCGTGGATCGCCGTCGTCGTGTGGTCGAATCGCGCGACGGCGGCGATCGGCCCGACGATCGTCGCCGTGACCGTCGCGTTCGCGGAACGCACGACGGGGCTCGTGAGATTCGCGTTGCTCGCGTACGCGACGTTCGCGTGGGCGCGAGGCAAAGCGCAGGTCGCGTCGTGCGGATGGGGGTGGGAGATCACCGCGTCGCTCGTCGGAGGGGTGCTCGTCGACGCAGCCCTCGCCGTCGTCCTTCTCGCGTGGCCCGGATTGACGCGAGACGGTGACAGGGACCTCGACGATATCGAAAAACAAATCATCGCGGGGGTCGCGATCGTCGACGCCGTCGTCGCGGCCGTCGTGTGCGCGTCCGCCTCGTGGGCCAGCGCACAGGACGCGATGAAAAAAAATAAGAGGTGTTGATTTTTTTAACGTTTTTTACGCAGAGAGAGTATATAAAGAGAACGACCGAACGACTCGATGAACGACCCGATCGGACCGAGCGACACCGCGTAGAGCGACCACCAAAAACATGGCGGCGGCGGCGGCACCGATCGATCCCACCGCCGGCGCGATCCTTCTGACCGCCGAACAACTCCAAGCGGCGTGGAACAGTCTCCTGGAAAAACCCGAATTCTTCAAGGCGCTCTATCTTCCCGAAAACCTGAGAGTCGCTGTCCCCGCCGCCGCCTCCGCGGGCGGGGGCGGAGGTGGTGGTGGTGGCAAAACAACAAACGCTACAGCACCACCAACCCCTTCTGGGAAACTCACAAACCCTAAACCTCCTTCGAGACCTACTACAAGCCGTCGATCTGCACCAACACCACAAGCGGTTAATGGTGTTGATGATGAGCCCGTGAACGAAGATACGATAACAGCTTTCTTCGATGCGATGCCACATCTGAAGGATCCAAGAAAGGGAAAGGCAAAAGATCAGATCGAACATCTACTGAAAACTGGTCAAGACGTGAAAGAGTATCAAAAGAATATCTCTTTCAATTCGGATGAAAAGGTCTTGTCACAGTTTGACAAAAAAAACCCCGACACGTACGCAAAACAACTGGCAACGCTAAAGGGGATCATATCGGAATACGAGGAAGCTTTCATGAAGAATCCTCTCGGGCGGATCATCATCGGTTTATCGCGAAACGTGATTGAACCCGCCGCCGATGGCGATGATGTAAACAACACGCCGAAGCCGAAGAAGACTGGAGAAGGTGGTGGCGGCAGCGGCGATCGTGGTGATGAAACCCCGGACGAATTTGCCGACCGTGAGGTTATCGAATCGTTTATCAATGAAGCACTATCTAGCAGTAGACCCGACATGAAGAATGCTTTCGTCGACTATCTGACCATCGACGGATACGTGAATGCGAAGAAAATCAACCAAGAGAACTTCGTCGGACAAGACAAATTGAACGCTGCCGCCACAGAAAATATTAGGCAAACCCGACAAAGAAAGGTGAGAGGTGCCTTAACGTCAGAATTAAAGGGGAAATTGAATGAATCCGCAGCCGGGAGACAGGTTCTTATTTGGGCGGGTATTACGGGTGACGACGACGACGACGACGACGATGCCGACGATGATATACCCCTGGCGCAAATGAGGAAAGGAAAAGGTGGCGCAGCCGCCGCAGCCGCCGCAGCCGACGCCGACGACGACGACGACGATAAACCCCTGTCGCAAATGAAAGAAAAAGGTGCCGCAGCCGCCGCACCCGCCGACGACGATGACGACGACGCCGACGGCGGCGACATCGATCCCATGATCAACGATCTGATTCAAAACGGACTGAGTCTTACTGAAAACCACGTGATTTCACTCCAATTCTTTTTACACGGTGGTGAAAAACCTACTATGGGTAATAAATTCGCTCAGAATGGCGGAAGCAAAGAAATGTTTTTGGCGGGTCCGAAAGATAACAAAGTCGTAGGGCCGAGGCTCAGAAAGCTCTATGAGATTATTCACGATAATGATGGACAACTGAACGAACTTGGGAAGCAAGTGTTAGAACGACTCCCCGAATGGAAAGAATTTATCGATATGTTGTCGGCGAACAGGAAACAACCCGCGAAAGCACAACGATCGACCCGCTCTGGACAGAGTGGCTCGACCGTCGATTCTCAAGATGACGGTGGTGTGGACTCGAAGGGTAAGCGTAAATAATGAACGGTTCGTGCGTTTTTGGGGGTCCGCGCGCGCGGCTATGTCGTCGAACAGAGAGAGAGAGAGAGGCGTCAACTCGCGCCGCTCCTCTCGTCGCGCGCGATAGACGAGACTTTGTTGAATTACATACACATCGCGCTCTTTCGATCGTCCGTTCAACTTATCGCGCACATCGACCGTCTCTCCGAGCTCGCCTCATGGAACGCCGACAGAACTGGTGCGACTCCTTCCAACGATGAAAAGAGCGAATTCGAAAGCCTCGGGCAATTCCAAAGGATCGGAGAGTTTCTTTCCAACTTCTTTGAGATGGTCGATTACTTCATTCTTGTCCTCTTCGGAGAGCCCCTTGCGGTACTCTTCCAATAGACGCACGAGATTTTCCCGGTTCTCGGAACCCTCGTCACACGACACCGTCTTCAAGGGTGACGAACCTAGAAAATCCCACCCTGACTCCGTTCCTAACAGCCGGAGACGCGCCGACCTGCTCGAACGACATCGCTCGCTCGCGAAGAGACAGACGAGGAGAACGGAGGTGAACGGACGGAACTCGTTTTTTTTTCTCAACACCTACGTCGCTTTATATAGGCGTCTCCTTTCTCAACGTCCGGACGTGTTTCCCACCCCGAAAGATAGCTTTCCATTTTCCGTTGGGATTCCACCCCTTCTCATCGTATCTACGTTCTTTTTCATCGTCGTCACTCTCCTCCTCTTCACTGGTCGTCGAATCTCCGTCGACGGCGGGCGAACTTCTGTTTGGGTAATGTTTAATCACTCCCCCTGCGCGCGCAATGCCCGTTCGCGGTCTTTCCTCCTCGTCGTCGCTTTCGCTTTCCTCTTCAGACGACATCTCGTCGTTCACAGCAAAAGCAATATCACGTTTTCTCTCGCATTCCTCCTTATCAGCATAGGCCATAGCATCCTTTTGCGCGCACTCGCATTCCCTTGACTTTATCGTTGACTTTATCGATTTTAAATTAAAAATTCATATCACAGACTAAGCGAATCGCGCGTCTCCTCAGAGTACGGCGCGGATCCTACACTCCTGATCCGCGAGAGGGTACCGCGCGTTATCGTAGGTGTCGACGCCTTCTCGGGGATAGCCGACGACCGCGTATCTCGCGCGTCCTCGGGGGTCGCGACGATTCTTGAACGCCTCGACCTCGCGGACGTTGGACTCGTGTTCGTCGTCGTCCCAAGCCTCGGAGTTGAGTCCGAGCGCGTCGCACACCGCGAGGAAGTCCCACTCGGCGGAGGATTGAATCTCGAATCGCTCGTCGCGAGTGGCGCGAGGCACGACGAAAAACTCGTCCGGGCGATCCCGAGGCAGGTATGTTCTCCCGATCTCGACGAGGGGCGCGAGCGCGGACCGCACTTTGTCCGCGGTGACGGCGTCGAGACTCGGGTGCGCGAGGGCCCCGTTGGCTTTGTCGACGGCTCGAGTGATGTCGTAGGTTTTGGGTTCATTACCAGCGGAGCAGACGAAGTGTTCGACCAGGCAACGCGTCAGGCACCCCTCGGCGACGGTCGGATCGTACTCGTCCAACGACTCGACCTCGAGTAGAGTTTTCCTCATTTTTTTTTCTGCGGCGTTCATCTCGTGTTCGGTGATGGTGAAAATACGCCGGGGAAAAAATAAAAATAAAAACTCGAAAAGAGAGAGTTTTTGTTTTCCAAAAATCCATTCTCACCCTCGCGTCCCGCGTTCACCGAGTGAAAAAAAAAAAAATGTCGTCGTCGTCGTCTCGCGGCGACGCCGCCGTTCGAGAACTTTTCGCGAAATTCTCCGAGAAAAAAAGACGTCGCGATACTTCGACGATTCCGGTCGACGGGTTCGACGAGCACGTCGGTCGTTTCGTCGTGTTTCGCGAGTCCGCCGCCGACGTTCCCGTCATGGGCGTCGTCGCGTGTCGCGACGCGGACGGATGGCAGATCCAGATCGGGTCTCATTTTCGTAGTTACGAGGCGTGCAACGCGCAAAAGAAGAGACGTCGTCGGTACACGAAACCGATCGACCTCGAGACGTGGGAACGCGAGGTTCGACTCTTCTTCGTCGACGACGACGAACCGGGGTACAACCCTCTCTTTTCGATCGCGGGTGCCGACGACGCCAAGGTCGATGACGACGACGACGCCAAGGTCGTCGTCGTCGTCGACGCCAAGGTCGTCGACGACGACGACGCCAAGGTCGTCGACGACGACGACGCCAAGGTCGACGACGACGACGACGCCAAGACCGCCGACGTCGACGACGCCAAGACCGCCGACGTCGACAAGACCGCCGACGTCGACGACGCCAAGACCGCCGACGACGCTGACGACGACGACGCTGACGACGCTGACGACGCTGACGACGACGACGCTGACGACGACGACGACGCCAAGACCGCCGACGTCGACAAGACCGCCGACGTCGACAAGACCGCCGACGACGCTGACGACGACGACGCTGACGACGACGACGCTGACGCTGACGACGACACCAAAGCCGACGACGCTGACGACGACGACGCTGACGCTGACGACGACACCAAAGCCGACGACGCTGACGACGCTGACGACGTCGACGACGACGACACCAAGGTCGACGACGCCGAGGTCGACGACGACGACGACCTCCCCGGCCTCTCGGACACCGACGACGATGACGACGACCAGGTGATTATCATCGATACCGCCGACGACGAGGCCGACGAGGCCGACGAGGCCGACGAGGTCGACGAGGTCGTCGAGGCCGACGAGGCCGACGCGCCTGTCGGTGGGCGCGCCCTCCGCCGCGTGCTTCGCGTGTTGATCCTGTGTTCGGGCACGGGACACGACGCGCGGTCGTTTCGTCGTCTTTTCCCTGGCGTTAAGGTCGACACGCTCGACTCGAGACCCGAGACGAACGCCACCATCGTCGCGAACGTTCTCGAGTGGGATTACCGCGCGGTTCCGAAAGGCACGTACCAGATCGTGTACGCCTCGCCGCCGTGCACGCCGTTCAGCAGAGCGAAGAACAACGCGTCGATCGAGGAACAAGAGTTCGGCGCTCGCGTCGCCCTCAGGTGTTTCGAGATATGCACCGCCCTGGCGACCGTCACCTGGATCGTCGAGAACCCCGTCAACCGTCTCGCGCTCCACCCCGCCATTATCGTGTACCAGAGGTTCAGGAGACCGACGACGCTGTGTATGCACGGCACCCTGTTCATGAAGCCCACGAACCTGTGGACCAACGCCCCCATCGGGGTTCTACCGTACTGTTCCGCGCAGACCCCGTGCGCGCACGTCTCCGAGTCGGGAAGACACCCGAGGACCTCACAGACCGGTCCGTCGAGGCGCGCGGACGGAACCGTGGCTCGAGGCACGCCGGCTCGCGTGTCGCAGAACATGCCCTTTCGTCTCCTCCGTCACATCGTGTCGACCGTCGCGCTCGTCGCCGGCGCCGAGGGTGCCGGTGCCGACCTGTCCCCGGTCGGGGCCGACACGGCGTGCGTCGCGTGCGGAGGAACCGACGACGAGGCCACCATGCTCCTCTGCGACGGATGCGACGCGCCGTACCACCTCAGGTGCCTCGACGACCCCCTCGAGTCCGTCCCCGTCGGCGACTGGTACTGCGAGACGTGCGCGAAGTGAGAGAAGTGAGAGAAGCGAGAGAACCGTTTGATTTTGAAATTGTTAAATGATAAAAAAAAAGATTTTCGCTACGTCGTCACGAACCCGGCGTCTCTCAGTTTACTCAGACCCATCATCTCGTGGTCGGGGGCGTCGCGGTCTTCTCCGAGGATCGACGCGTCTTCCGCGTCGTCCGACCACCGGTATCGCGCGATGAACGTCGCGTACGCGCGCATGTCCCGCTCGAAATCGTCGCTCTCGAACCACTTCGTGAACTCGTAGCGCCCCGCATCGCTCAACACACCCTCCTCGCCTCCCATGGTTCGGAATTCCATCGAGTCGATCGGGTCCGGATTCGTGTCCTTCATTTTCATGAGTAGCGCGACGAGAAGGAGCCTGAATACCCCGAGTCCGATGTTTCGCGAGAAGCGCGGGCTCATGTACTTTTCTCCAAAGTGTGTCGATATTACGCTCTCCGCATCGTCGTCGTACTCACGGTCGTATCGCGCGCGAAGGAACGCGAGGACCTGCGTCCCCGAGTGGGTCACGCTCGGTCGTTCGGATGTTTGTTTCAACTTTTCGACGAGGTCGTCGTTCGTGAGTGTGTGCGCGTCGTCGCACTCCGTCTCGCCGTCGAAACCCCACACGAGTTCCGAAGGTATATCGTGTGTCTGATCGATCCTCAGAAGTCGTTTGTTCATCTTGTCCCGAAGCTCCGATAACTGGTCGGACGGAAAAGGTGAAGTTGAGTTAGACAAAACCCGAATATATCTCAGAGAGGGCATCCTCTTCAGGACATCCGGAAATGCCTCGAAATGGTTAGCACTCACGTCGATGTGTCTTAAGGAGCTCAAATTTTGGAGATCGACGGGAAGATCGCGAAGGTTGTTGCCTGAGACGTCGAGTTCTATCAAACCGCGAATACCACTGACCTTCGATGGAAGGTGTTCGTATCCGAGGTACGGAGGATCTCCGACGTACGGGAGAGATAATATTTTTAGCGACTCTAATTTATCGATGTCGGAGTCGGGGCTCAAATATTCGAACGTGAGTCTCTTGAGATTCGGGACGTGCGGACCGAGCCGCCACAAGACGTCGTCGTCGACGACGACGCGAATTTCGAGTTCTCGCGCGTGTTTCAGAATCTCGTCTCTCGTCGGAGAATCGAAGACGACCTGTCGGGTCTTCTCGTTCTCGAGGAACGCCTTCGCGAAGGGTTCGACGATATTCTCGACGACGATCAGCTGTCTTCGCGTGACCATCGCGAGTCTCGTTCCATCGGGACTGAACGCGAGAGGACCGCGCGCTTTCTTGAAACACTTCAAGTGGCGTCCACCCGTGTCGTCGTTCACGTCGCCGATCGTGCTCCATAACTCGACGTTCCCACCGACCACGAGCGCCACGAGGGTGGAGTTCTGAGGATTGAACGCGAAGTCCGATACCCCCCTCTTCTCGAACACCAGTCTCGTGTTCTCCCACGAGGTGCCCCCGTTCGTCGAGTTCCGAACTTCGAACACTCCTTCATAGAACAATGTCGCGAGCCGTTCGCCGTCGGCGCTGAAGGCGATCTCGTGCGTGCTTTGGGTTGCCGGGCGAGTCGGTAGGTCGCCGACCTCGACCGGGGTTTTGTCTTCGTCTTCTAAGTTCCAGACGCGAACGATCCCACTCCCGGTGCCTATCGCGAGTCGACCTTTACCGACGGGAGCGAACGCTACGGAGAGAGTGGAGAGAGGATAAGAGGTCTGTATCGTTCTCCAGGGGTCCAGGTTCCATACATTTCGTTCGCGTTTCCATATCTTGACGGTATCGATAATCGGATCGGACCCGGTGTGATAAACGACCGCGAGCATCGTCTCGTCGTCGCTGAAGATCACGTGGCTGATACTAACATCGTTATCATGAACAAGAGATCCGTCTATGATTAGTATTTCGGCCTCGAGGGTGTTCCCGCGGAAGATCTGCGCGATATGCACGTGTTGGTAAACAAGTTCACCGTAAAGAGCCACGCGTTCGCCGTCTGAACTGAAACTGGTCTCAATGGCTAAGTCATTGTCCATGCTCTTCCACATGGGGTCGGCGTCGTTATGAGGTTTCGGTCCACGACTGATTCGAAGTCCCGTGTCGGCGTCGAGCTCGACGATTCCACGGGCGTGGGCGACGGACAGACGGTCTCCCTTCGCGTCGAAGACCATGGCCCGCGGTTCCTTGTCGGATCCGAGCCACGCGCGAACGGTTCCGCGCCTCAGATTCGCGCGCGCCTCGTCGATTTTTTTTCGCATAGAACTCGTGATGCGTCGATCGATGCCGTCGCGAGTGCCGATCGACGCCGTCAGGAGATCGGCGATCGCGAGATTTTTGAACCTCTTCGCTTCGTCCGCCGGGGTGTTTCCGTTCGTCATCGTCGCGAGAGGGTTCGCGCCCGCGTCCAGGAGCATGCGAACGACGATATCGTCGTGAACATGACCACTATTAACATATTTCATCGCATCGTGGAGTGGCGTGCCAACTTCGTCGATCGTCACGTTCACGTCCACCTTCTCGTGCGCGAGTAACGCCTCTAACATTTGTTTCAAGACGAGTATCTGCTCGTCGTCGAACATGTCATTGCCGTCGATTCTCACCAACGCGTGAAGAGACGTCTTGAGATCGTCGTCGCCACCGTATACTTTGTTGACCTCGATCCTCGGGCTCTCGAGTAGAGCCAGATACGATTCAAGATCAAAAGACCACATGCTCAGGTGGAGCGGCGTCTCGTTTGCCGACTCGTTATACTCATCGTCATCAGCATTAATCGTGGCGTTCACGTCCACCTTCTCGTGAGCGACGAGCGTTTTGACCGTCGACGCGTCGACGGTCAACGCCTCGAAGAACAGTTCGGCCGATATTTCATTCACCGTTTTCTCTTCCGCTCTGTCGAGTAATTTTTTCAGGAGCTTGTGTTCTCCCCGACCCGCGACGTCCAACATCCGATCGCCCGTCACGGGATTCTCGTAAAAACGATGCCTCATCTGTTCTTCGCCGTGCGTGAAATTGGTCGCGTTCGCGACGTCTATCAGTTTAGACAACAACGACATCACGACGACGTCGTCGGATCGGTTCAGAACCGAACTGGGGTACAGTTCGTCGAACTTCTCCCTCTTGAGTTCTTCGAAGGCCACCTTCTCTTCTTCGGTGGTATTTTCCCTCGGTCTCGCGCCGCACACCTCGGCGAGTCCCTGTGCCTTCTCCAGGAGCCTGTCGGGAACGGATTGTTCCCACCCCTGCTCGTCTAAGGCCACGATCACGGGAGGCCTGAAGAAGTGATGACCACCGACGAGTAGGAGAATATCGAAATCGCCGCGAACCGCTGTCATCGCCTCGGCGAACATCGGACGAACTCTCTGTCGCGCGGTCGTCGCCTTCGACAGAAACACGATGTCCTTTTTGTTCGTCGGGTCGTGCATATCACTCTCCGTCCACACGCGGAGTCCGTCCTCACCATCGTCGGCGTCGTTGTAACACACTCCTGTTCCCGGGTTGATCGTTTTGCCCCAGTCGGTTCGTCGCGTCTTTCCATCGTTTTTACGCGTGTTTCCGTATTCGTCGATCTTTTCGTCGTAGTACACGCCCTTGAGAAACGGCGGTCTTATCTTCTGCCCGAAGAACACGTCGTCTATCGGAAACGCTTCGGCGTCCTTCTCGTTGTTGTGACATATCTTCTTTATCTTTTCGTCGTCGCAGTCCGACCCGTTCGCGCCGCACCCCCGGGGGTGGTAGTACGCGACCTGTTCGTTGGCGGGAGGAACAGTTTCGCGTGGAAAAGGATCTATCGCGACGTCCGAGTCGTCGGTCGGAGACGCGTCGTCAGACCGTGCGCGACGACGAGATACATCACCGGCGTCTACGTTAAAGAATTCAAAACTCATGAAGACTATAAAACGCGTCGCCGTCGCTTAAATAGTGACCATCTCTTTTTTTCGTCATAAAAAACATCTATGGATCTTGACTCCTACGCCCTTTTTTACAAGTCCGTTCTCTCGGCGAACGTGGATAATTTTTTCAACGACGACGGCGAGTCCTACCCCGCGGAGAAGGTCGACGAGCTCAGGACTACGCTCGAGAAACGCGCGAACATTTTTTTGGAACGCGTCTACCTGAACGAGCCGACGGAATACGACATCGTGAAGTTGCGTCGTCGCTACGCGTCGCCCAGCGTCAAAAACGCAGGGACGACAGTTCTCTCGGATGATTTCAGGCGCGACGTCCTGGTACGTCTCGGGGGAGAACTGAAAAAATACTGGGGCGTCGACGTCGGTTCGGTCGCTTAACGTCGGCTAGTGGCGCGCGTCGGCTTTTTTGTTATGAAAAAAAATTGAACATATTTTCTCACTCGCTCTCCCCGACTGGCATTTTCCACGCGCGCTCCCTCGAAAAAGTGTCGAAAATAAAAAAAAATGTTCGCGCGTTTCTCGCGCGTAGACCTGAGCTCGTCGACGACGACGATGGCGCCCCGCGCCGAGATCGAACAGCTCGTGCGCGTCGCGCAGTCAGAGGCGGAGGCTGCAGAGTCAGAGGCGAAGGCTGCGGAGTCAGAGGTGGACGTCGACGTCGAGAAGATCGAGAAGACCACCGAGAAGTTCAAGAAGGCCGTCGAGAAGTACGTAAACGTCGTCGAGAAGTACGTGAACATCGTCGAGAAGGCCGCTCCTCCTTAAGGTCTCCGTTTGGCGAAAAAAACACGGGGTCGTGGTGGTTGGTGTGGGGCACTATTTACGCGGAACGTTTGAAGTTGAAGTTTGAGTTTGTAATACATCGATTTTTCGATGAGAACCGACGTCTCCAAGCTCCGCGAGGGCGATATTTTTTACCGCGTGTTGCACTACAAAGTCACGGCGGTTGACGATGGGTACGTGCACACCACCTCCGACGTCGCCGGGGACAGCGCGATAGCCGTCTCGCTCGTGCAAAAGAGCGCCTTCGCGACGAATCAGTACGCGGAGGAGGTGAAGGTCACTCGCACGCGACTGGCGCAGAAGATAGAGACCCTCGGGCACGCCGCGTTTCGAGTCACTTTCAGGAAACAGACGACGTCGACCGACGTGGCGGACGGCCTCCTCGGGGCGGACGTCTCCACTCAGACGAAGCGAAGGAAAATCGTAAAACAGCTCATGGAAGGTGAAGAGCGCGTCATGCACGCGCGACTGCACAGGACGGAGGAGTTCGACGCGGCGATGGAACTCGGAAGGTACCGCGTCGTGGACTTAGAAGAACTCCTCAAACACGGAGAAGAGAAACGAGCGTACCGCATGTTAGACACGCGCACCGTCACGGAGCTCGTGGTAGACAACGTCAGATATTACGTTTAAAACAATTGGACAACGCGGCTAGTGACAAGATCCGCGAGCTTGTGAATGTATCTCGAGTCCAGCCACGCTTCACGTTCCAACTGCGAAATACACACGCACTCGTCGTCAGGACCGTCGAAAAAACGTCGCTATGGATTTCGCACCGCCACCTTGACCCCCCGGTTCCTCCGTCTTCAACTTTTTCGTCGCCGGCGTCGTCGTCGTCGACTTAGGAACCCTCGCGACTCTCGACGTCCCCGCGACCGCTCGCGCCGTTCCGAACCCGAACGCGCCGAGCGACGCCTGACCCCGCGCCTTGTTCGTCGCCGCGTTTATCTCGAGTTTCCATCCCAATTCAATCTCGCACGACGTCTCGACGAAGGGCGACAACACCACCTCCAACGGTGGTTTGACGGCCCGCTCCGCGTAATACACCGCGTCGGGACGCATGTGCTTCTCGGCGGCGTACGCCGGGTCCTCCGCGCGCGCGATCTGAAGATCCGACGTCCTCTCCCCCGCGGGACGCTCGACGAACAGATAACGCACCCTGTCCCCCACGCGCGGCCCCGAACCGGGCGTCCTCTTCTCCATCATGTGCATCACGTGCACGTGCGGCTGAGTCAACGTCAGCTTCCCCCAGTACCCCCCCTTCGCGTCCCTCATGACCCACGCGCCCCCCGGAACGACCTCGCACGTACCGAAAGGGGGCTTCGCCCCCTTTAAAACCCCCTTATCTTTTTGGGAGGACGATGCACCCCCCTCCTTCGAAGAGGGGGCGGCAGCCTCCTCCCATCGCCCGTGGGGGGTGACGGTGACTTTGACTTTTTCGCCGTCGGGGCGTTCGGCGACGGCGACGTAGGAGGCGCTGACTTTTTTGCTGGTGGTGAGATGTTCGAGGGGGACGTCTCCGGCGAAGAGTGTCTCGATCGCGCGTCTGCCTTCCTGGAGGGCTTCCGGGACGCGTCCGTTGGTTATGTGTTCGAGGCACGCCGACTGAGTGTTCCTGGCGTGTTCGATGGTGTCTCGGCGCACGCACTTGAGTCCTTTCTTGACGGTCTTCTTGGGTTTGTCCGGCCCGAGGTCCGCCGAGTACTGGAGCGTGCTGTAACACTTCTTTCCGAGGAGGAGGTAGTTGGCGTACACGTTCTCGAACTCGAGGACGATGTGACTTTTCCCGTCGTGTTCGTAGATGGGCGCGATCGCGGCGCACGTCTCGTCCGCTTTCGCGAACGCCTCGCGTATCGTCTCCGGGTTCAACGGGCGCTCGGGCCACACGTTCCACATGACCGAGTCCGTGTTGTGCACGACGAGATTCCCCACGCCGGCCGCGAAGTGATGATTCTCCGTCGTCAGATCGTACACCAGACCTCCGGGTTCGTGCTCGATGGGTTCGATTCGCGAGACCTCGATTCGTTGCGTCGAACGTATCGAATCGCGTCGACGATACGCGACGCACGCCGTCGAGGTTTCCGCTCTCGACCAGAAGTGCACGTCGTATCCTCGCGTTTGCGCCAACCACGCGATTCGCGCCTTCACGACCTGTCCCGTTCTGTCGATATCGTCGAAACGCACGACGTCTCTTCCCATGACGAAAGCGCTCCAGAACGCCTCGATGGCTCTCGCGTCTCCGTTGAGCACCTCGTCGGGCACGACGCGCTCTGTGTCGAGAGAGACATCCGCGGAGCACCGCGCACCCGCCCACGCGACCGCCTGGACGACCTTCGACGTCGACGTCGACGTTCGCGCGTCTCGATTAGGAGGAGGCGGACCTCTCGCGTGCATGAGGGGCGTTCCGTTTCGAATCTCTCTCGGCGTGAGCGGATCCCCCCTCGGCGAGAGTAACGAGTGGTCGTCCGTGACGTCGACGAACCCCGACGACGTGGTCACGCGAACCATCGTCTTGTGTGGAGCGAGAGTGTGCCTGATGACGCGCGTCAGAGGCGTCCACCCGCGTTCCGACCACGTCTCGATGCCCGGAAGGATCTCGCACGCCTCTTTCGTCTCTCTCCCTCTCTCGTCGACGCACTTTCGCCATGCCCCACCGCCCACGCCGTATCGCGACGCGACGTCTCGAACCGCGCACACGTCCAAGTCTCCGTTCGTCTTCCTCACGTACACGGGGGTGTACGCCGCGACGCTGTCCCCGTATATGACCTCGGACCCCGGAACGTGGATCTCGCAGAACGCCTTGGTCTGGTCTATGAGTCTCCTTCCGATCGTCGTGACGGCGGACGCGAGAGGAAGACACGGCTGTTTCCCGTTCGTGGCCACGCCGCAGAACCCGTACACGGAGTTCATCGTCACCTCGAACCAGGGTTCGTACAGTTTCTCTCGTTTTTTGGGATTGAAATCGAGATCGAGACGAGAACGCGCTGAACCCTGAGACGATAAACGGGGTTTAAGGGGCGGAGCCCCTTCCTTACCTTAGTGGCTTTTTGTTTGGCGTCGAAGACTTTTTCCTGGAACGCGTACTGTTGTTTTTTGACCGGGTCCGTCGCCTCGTGGGCGAGTTTCTCGAAGTCCATCATCTTCTTCTTGTACGCCTTTCGGCTCGCCTTGAGTTTGAGGAGGATCGCGGGGAGGATGCCCTGGGTGACAGACGACTTGGCGAACGCGCACCCCTCCTCGTGGACGTAGAAGTTTTGAGGGTCGGGGGGTGGGTTCGGGGTCCACGTCTCGTGACTGAGATTGTATTGCATCATGATGGAGGGGTAGAGGGACGCGAAATCGAGGGAGACGATGGCGCGCGGGTAGAACCCGACCTTGGGATCGAGGACCGTCGCGCCCTTGTACCCTCCCTCGACGGGTGGGTCGAACTTGGTGTCCCTGAGGAAGTACGAGGCGCCTCTGCTGTAGATCTCTCGCTTCACGCACGCGTACACGCGAATCTGTTGTCCCCTGGTGACGAGGTAGGTCGGCACCACCCACGACACGGCCGCGGTCTCGATCATCGAGGGGAGCATGACGAGTCGTTCCATGAGTTTGAAGGTGACCGCGACGTCCTGGCAACAGTACTCGGTGAGTGTCTCGAGTTTTCGCGCGTCTCCGGACGTGAAACAGTCGAACTGTTCCTGAGGTTTGAGTCCTATCTTTCGGTTCCCCCCGTCCGGGGCGGACTCGAGGAACTCCTGCGCGCAACTGTCGAGCGAGTACGACTCGAGGTTGTGGTTCTTCTTTATGTCCTGGTACACGTCGAGGTGGAACACGCCCGCGAGCTCGACGGTGGCGAGCTCGTTGTGCCCGTACGCGTTGCTCTGGAGGATCTGTTCGACGAGTCGCGGTCTCAGCGCGTCGCGTCGCGCGTCGAACGACATGGACTTCAGATCGACCCCGTGGCGTTCGCACCGCCTGAACAGGTACGCCTCGTCGAATCCCAGACCGTTAAAGTGACACCACACCGACACGCCTCTCCTCGCGTACGACGCGACCCACGCGCGAAGCAGTTTTTCCTCGGTGTCGAAGTACGTCGCGCGAACGTCCACCACGCTCTCGAACGTCGTTCGCGTCGGCGTCTCGCCCCCGCGAGGCACGAGAACCAACGCCTCCCCCGCGAACGGGACGGAATCGCCCATTCGCGAGAAGAACGTGCACACCTGCGTGATGACGTCCCCCTCGATGGTCGCGTCCGGAAAAATCTGATCGTTCCACGTCGATCGAGACGACAGACACTCGATGTCGAACGTCGCGACGACGTGCGGCGGCGCGGCGTCCGGAACCTCGTCCTCCGGAAGGGGGCGAAGGGGGCAAAGCCCCCTTAAACCCCCATCGTCTGCTTCAGACGCGTCGTTCGAGTTCGACCCCGAAGCAGACGAAGGGGGTTTAAGGGGGCTTTGCCCCCTTCTCAGCCACCCGGTCGGGGGTATGCCTCGACTCGTGAGAGCTTGGACGATCTGATCGGCGTCGAGTTCGTAGGTCTCGAACGCGAGACGCGCGCGCGCGAACCACGCGGGAACGGCGTCGAGCGCTTTGCCCTTGAGTTTGGCGCGTCTGAACACGTCTCCCGCGCGACGCATCGCCGATCTCGTGCGGAAGGTGAGCCGGAGAAACGGGACGTCGTCCTCTCGCCATCCCGTGTACGGTTTTCCGAGCACGACGTTCGTGTCGTCGGCGCGCACGTCGTCGGGGAACATCTCGAAGACGGCCGCGCGGGCGCCTTTGAGTCGTTCCGCGCGTCCGTCTCGGGGTCTGACGAGGAAGGACGGCGCGTGTTCGAAGCTGGCGGAACACGTTCGACCGTCGGCGTCGCGTCCGTACCCCGTGACGACGAATCTGCCGGGGTCGTCGTCGGTTTCGCGGACGTCGCGACCGGTCCACTCTAAAACGTGAAAAGGAGAACTCATGATTTTCGGGAGAAAAATTATGAAGTTTTATTCGTAAAATTAATTTCGTTTTGTATTGACTTGCAACAGAGCGCTCTTGTACGCGGCGCACGTTTCGCATGAAAAACAAAACGACATCAAAAGCCATCTCATGCAGCAATTGTCCGCGTCCGACCTCTCGTACACGTTCAAGCATTGCGTCGCCACCGCGCCGTTGATCAGCGCTCCGAGGTATACGAAAGGATTGATCACGGTGAGCACGCACGACGACACGCAGATGCCGCAACACGGGCGATTGCAGCCGCCCTCACACGGGCCGACTTCTCGCGTGAACTCGTTGTTTTGCATCTCGAGCGTCGACCCCACTAAGCAACAGGGCGCCAGATACCCCACGAAACATATTCCACAGTCTTTATCGTCGGGAGCTACTGGACAGCACACGTCGAACGTGCCGACGCGGTTTTTGGGCTGTATGAATGGCCCCGCATCGATGCTCGTGAAACGCTGGTCGTCGGGCGGTTCGTGAGGTTCGTGAGGGTAAGACATAATAATTCGCCGAGGAATGTATTTGGTTTTATTTATTATCGTATATATAACGTCGGACCGCTGTCTTCTTCGAGGGCTTCTGTGAGTGAGCGTTTTCGATTCGTTCATGAGCGCGGAGGGCGCCCCTCCTCGCGGACGCGCGTCCGCGGCGTTCGTCGAGGACGCCATCATCTTCGCGGCGACGATCGTCCCCCTCGCGTATTTCTTCGGCGGGCCCCCGATACTTCTCGCGACTCTCGCGCACCTCGTCTCCGTTCCGTGCGCGGGAGTCGCGCACTCGTCGAGGCTCGGACGCGCGCAGACTTTCTTTCTCAGTCTGGCGAGCGTCGCGACGACCCTCGTCGACATCTTCGTCGCGGCGTACTGCGCGTGTCGAGTCGTGCCGACCAATCTCTGTTGCGTCGTGCTCTCGTCCGTCGGAGTGACGTGCTTCGACGATCTCGCCGACGCGCCTCTGGCGCTGTTCCTGTTACCGGTGAGCGTGTTCAACGCGCTCAGAGGTATCGGAAGAATCATCATCGTGTGGTTGGACGCGACGCCTCGCGCGCGTTCGGGCGTGTCGTTCGCGTTCGTCGCGTGCGTCAAGGCCGCGCACGTCGCGGTTCTCTGGTCGCATCCGAGAGACGTCGTCGTCGCGCACCTCTTGCGTCTGGCGGTCGCGTACGCCGGAATATCCGCGATCGTCGCGTCGATCGATTGGAGCGACGTCTCCTCGGACGCGTTGGCGGGATGTTTTTTTCTGGACCAGATCGTCCTCGCGCTTCAGACGCACGAGACGCTCGCCGGGAGGACGTCGTCTCTCGCCCCCCTGGGACTCGCCGTCGTGTCTCTCGCCGTCACGTCCGGACTCGCGATTCTCACGGACGAGAAGCGATACGACGCGTGGTCTACGATGTACGCCGTGACGTTCACGGCGTTCCACGCGACGATTCTCACCGCGTGGTGGCCTGAGCTCGACGCTCCGCGCGGAGCGATCGCCATCGCGTACCTCGCTTCGCCTCTCGCGAGGACGTACGTCCTTAGAGCGGACGGGTTCGCGACGGTCGCGACGGTCGCGTGCTTTTTTTTCGCCGTCGACACGATCGTCAACATCGTCGTCGGAATCGTGTTGATGACGTCGAATGGATTTCTTGGCGTGTCTCCGTTCGAGAAGACGTGGGTCGGTTGGGGTTTGTTGGGAAGCACGGTCGTGTCGGCGGTCGTGTCGTTCGTCGTCTTCGTCGAAAACATCAGGAACGTCAGAAACGCGATGGCGAACGCGAGAGTGGTGACGACGACGACCGCTTCGGCGTTTGACGGAAACGCGTCGTCGCAGACGACTGACCTGAAGCAAAATATCAGTGATATCAAAAACAGTGTAAACGAATCGGGCGATGCTGTCGACGCCGAGGCGATCGTCGCCGACATCATCGAACTCGCGAGGAGTCTGCCGACGATCGGCGAGAGGACTCGACTCCTGAACATCGTGTTCAAGACCGACGACGAGAAAGTGGCGTCGCGCGCGTGGACCGATATCGTGAACGCGATCGACGCCGAAGAGACGCTCGAGGAGATGGGAATGACGAGGACGACGTACGAGTCCGCGAAGAGAGCGCACGAGAAAAACCCCGCGCTTCGCATGCCCATGGAAAAATTCTCCGACGCGAAGACGTTCGTGTGGAACACGAAATGCTCGATACCGGCGTTCGAGAGGATGTTGACGCACGCGGAGTCGCGTCGTTCGTTCGCCACCGCGTCTCTCGCAAAAAAGTTAGAGGCGCTCTGGAAGATAGTGGATTGGCAGTGTTTGCGGTGCGACGATGAAAATTAAAAATGAAACCTGGGATCGTCGGGTGACGTCGCGCGTCCCTCGTGCGAGACCACCGACTCGGCGACGGCCAACAGACGCACGAGTGTTTTCTCGTCTAATTTTTCTCCGTGTCGCGACGCCAAACGCACGCAATCACCGTCGTCGTCCCTCCTCCTCTTCTTCGTGGTGTTTTGACCCGCGCCGTGACCTACGACGTCGGACATGACGTCGACCGCTTGCTTCCCACGTGTTTCACCCACAGGTCCTCGGAGACGAACGGGTACTCGGTTCCGGTCTCCGGGTCGCGAACGCGATTCTCGCGGTGTTCGACGTTCGCCCACTGAATCGAGTCGCACCCGCACCTGACGAAGTGCGCCTTCGTGAGCGCGGCCTCCTCGTTCGACGTCAGGAGTCTCTGCGTCTGTCTGTCGCTCACCCAGAACGTCGTCGCCCACTCGCGCCGTCCTCTCTTTTTACCCGTCGTCCTGTCTCTGTACAGATGCGTGATGTCCTTGAAGATGTCGACGTCCTCGACGTCCGGTTCCGACGAGAACACGGTACCTCGTTTGCCGACGCGCCACTCGACGGGTCTCGAGTTTTCGCCTCTCCTCGCGCGGACGGTCGTCTCCGTCTCCTCTTCGAACTCGTACTCTAAGTGGTGGTGGTGGTGGTTGTTGTGTGTCTCGTCGATAGAAACCATAGAACGAGAAAAAATACGCTCACGGATCCTCGAGGCGCACTTTTACGTAAGTCGTGAAAAAAAAAACTCTTATTTATTATTCATCATCTTTTCGCTACGCGCTATTCGCGACACAACGTCGCGGACGCGAACTTCAAAAAACGTAAACGCACGCGCACCTACGCTCAGTGCGAGTGACGAAGAAGAATGTCGAACTCCTGTCCCTCCTTCGACTTGGTCATCGCCGTGCCGATCACGCGCGAGTCGACCGCGCGCGTGCAATGGACGTAACACTTCAAAAACTCATGCAGGTCGGAGTCTTTCTCATTGAACGCCTTTATCAGCGCACTCTTGAGCGATGAATCGCTGATCTGGTCGATCATACGCGCGCACTTCGCGGCGTTTCCCTTCGCGGCTTTTCCGAGGTTGAGAGCTTCGCCGACGGCCGCGAAGTGTGAGTCGGCGCCGTGGTCGAACGCTTCGTGGTACGGAATAGTGGAGAACGTTTTCCTGGCCTTATTGTCTGGATCTTTCGCGTCGTTGACGTCCCAGACGACCGTGTCTCCGGCCTCGATGGTACGGTTACCGGTGTTGCAAATGGTCGTGAGTCCCGCGATGGTCACCGCGGAGTGCGCGTGCTGCCCGTCGGTGAGCGTGCCGTTCGACACGCCGATGAATGACACGTCGTCTCGGGTCTCGCTCGTCACGCCGTTGGCCGTCGCGAAGACGCGAAGCGAGGGTTCGTTGTACGCGCCGCGCTTTCGTTTGTTGGTCTTCTTGTCGCGAAACACGAGCTCGTGCTTCGCGACGTAGTGAAACTCGGCGCGTTTCGCGCTCGACTGGTTCTGGGGCAGGCACGGCGCGTGCGCGTGGTCGAAACACGCGTTGACGACGACCGACCCGTGGGGCATGATGGGACCCGTGACACCGATGTCGCGCATGGTGGCGGTGTTTTGACGCGTGCTGTGGTGTGGTGCGTGACGAGGTTCGAAACTTTGGTTTCGACGTGCGAGCGTTCCAAAAAAGTGTTTGGTTTATTTATAGTGGCGTCGAGTCTCGTGAACGTTCTGAACCAGTCTACCACACGATGCGCGCCGACGGAAACGTCGACGACGACGGTAACACTCGCGCGAGCCCGTTCGAGCGTTCGAACACGACGCGCGACGACGCCGTCGCGGGCGGACTCAGGCGGCGCGCGAGAGGGTCCGACGCGCCGCTCGTGTTGTCGGACGTGCAGCTCGGTCTGGTCGAACGCGTCGTCGAGCCGAATCCACGCGAATCCGCGACGACGGACGGAGTGAAGAAACTCGTCCTCGCGGCCATGAGCATGGGCACCGGTAAGACCCTCGCCGCGCTCGCGACTCTGTGCGTGCTTCGCGCGCGCGCGAGTCCTCGTCGGGTTCGCGCGCTCTTCGTCGTGCCCAAGTCCACGCTGCACGACGCGTGGAGGAAACAGACGAGTCTGTACACGAGACTCGCGAGAGACGACGTGAGGGTCGTCACGTACTCGCGTCTGAGGGCGGCTTTCTCTCGCGGGTGGACGCGCGAGGGCGCGGGGAAAAAGAGCGCGTGGAGGCGAACCACCGGACACCGTCTCCTCGAGAAGAGACGGGATCTGGTGGTGTTCGACGAGAGCCACACGCTTCGTAACGCCGACACGATACTCGCGCGCGCGGCGCGCGTCGCGACGTCGCGCGCGAAACACGTCCTGTGTCTGACGGGCACGCCCGTGCACAAC
>Ga0209223_10000807_pt1 | contig 35864 bp, 31 predicted proteins | sample COG_06_FD_184750 | JGI IMG/M metagenome (GOLD analysis project Ga0209223, IMG submission 184750) | Pelagic Microbial community sample from North Sea - COGITO 998_met_06 (SPAdes) (version 2) | ecosystem: Environmental > Aquatic > Marine > Neritic zone/Coastal water | place: Helgoland, sampling...
AGAATATATAAAAACAAATGGAAAGTCGCAGTTTGTCTTCAAATTCAATATATTAAATCGTGAGATAGCCGTATATTTCACGATGTTTAATGAGGAAGATATAAACGACATTGAAATATACAATAAATACATTCGTCTCATAGTCATTTGGTTATTTATGTGTAATAAATACAGCACGAGCAATTGCTCTAAAACGCTGAATGTATTCTTTTATCTCACACCATTTCCAAAAATGTTGCCTAATAATAAAAATAAGGTAATAAGCTATGAAAATATTAATACTGGTATGACGTATAGATGTGTTCCTAACAATGAAATATTTATATATAGAGCGGAGGAATGGTTTAAGGTTTTCATACATGAAACATTTCATAGTTATGGGTTGGATATAGATGTTCACGATTCTAATGCTCTCGGCTCTATTGTGGAAGAAATGTTCCCTATTAAATCCACATTTAATATAGCAGAAGCATATACTGAAACGTGGGCACGAATATTAAATTGTTGTTTTGCGAGTTATGAAACAATGAAAGAAAAGAATATAGATGAATTTAATTTATATTTACAATTTTCAATTCAGTCCGAAAAGATGTTTTCGCTTATGCAGCTTAAAAAAATACTTGGTCACATGGATCTAACATATGAGAATTTATGGAGTTCTACACAAATAAGCGAATACATGAGGACGAATTTGTACAGAGAAGAATCAAACGTATTTTCTTATTTTGTTCTGACTGGAATATTTATGAATGATTTTGAGTCGTTTATTCAATGGTGTGATACTAATAATACATCATTTATAAAATATAAGAAATCTCATACGAGCGTCCATAAATTTGGTAAATTAATAAGTTCAATGTATAAAAGCAAACATTTAATCCAGAATATACATAATACCGTCATACCGAATCATAAAAATAATAAATACCAAATATTAAAAAATACAGGACGAATGACGTGTATAGAGATAAAAATATAAAAATGATAATTGGCGTTATATTAATGTTTACAGTGGCAATTGCAATATTTGTTATCTTTTAGTGGTTTGTTAGAACACTGAAATCCTTTTTTTGTCGTGGCCATACACACATACTTGTAAGAACCATTACCTATTGATTTTTTATTTGCAGTCCATGCTGACGATGCGGAATCAAAGTCTATATTAACGCTGTAAAGAGGGGTCATTATATAATTATCGTCTATGTAAATGATAATTATATTCAATTTTCTCTCTAATTATTGTAAACAAGGTTGTTATTTTCGGATAGAATTATAGAAAAATTGATTGAATATAGATTATATTAACTAATAAACACTATAAAATGACTTCTGATACTCCACTATGCGGAACTTGTGAAATGTGTATGTTCGGGTCTTTATTAGCAGCACTATTCGGTTCGCTAGTGTTGTTCGCTGGTTTTGGCATCGATATTGCTGACGAAGAAGGGGGTGTCTTAAAAGTATTTGGTATAATGCTGGTTTGTTATCTAGTAGGAGTTTATATCGTATTAACCACTTGGTTGTATTTATATATCACTAACAAAATTATTAATTTCATATTCGGCGAACCAGATATACCAGATACGATAAACCGATGCTCCGTTATTACATCTATCATAATACTTCCGATACTATTCACAGGTTCTATGTGGCTAGCGTTAAATGATGTATTTAGTGAAATTGTTCATCCAAATAACCAATTTTATACGTTTTTAAAAATATTTATCCCTCACTTTATCGGATGTATAATACTAATTCTTATATATGGGGTAATTTTATGCGGAATTTACATTAAAATCATGCGGATTAAAAGGTGTAATAGCAATACACAAGTGCTTGATGTTGTCTAATTAGTTGTTTGTATTGTGTCGTATTGTTTGTTTTTTATTAATAAAATTGATAAATATAAACAGCTCTTTATAGGAAGTAACAATGGGAATTCAATATCTCAATAAATATCTCACTGCTAATTGTTGTAATGGTATCCAGCGCATTACACTAGACGAACTGCGAAATAAGAAGATTGCGATAGACATTAGCATTTACATGTATGATTACAAATCTAGGGGTGATTTGATAGAATTCATCTATAAAATGGTTTTGGAACTTATTTCGCGAGACATTACCCCCGTGTTTGTATTTGACGGAAAACCGCCACCAGAGAAGAAATTGCTTCTCGCCAAGCGACGGAGGGAGAAGAGCGAAGCATACTGTGAGATTGAAACGCTGAACAAACTAATCAAAACTAAGACTCCATACAGCGATGATTATGATGATATTTCAAACAAACTAAATAGCTTAAAAAAGAGAACCACGCGAATTACGTATGAGGATATTAGCAGCGTTAAAACTTTATTTCGCTTGTGTGGTGTTACATATTATGATGCAAGTGGAGAAGCGGACGCACTATGCGCTAAATTAGTATCTAAGAATCTGGTATGGGCATGTATGAGCGATGATATGGACATGTTTCTATATGGATGTAATCGGGTATTGCGGAATTACAGCCTATTCAATAATACGATTGTCTTGTATGAAACAAAGAAAATTTTGGATTCGTTAAACATTTCAATGTGTAATTTTAGAGAGATATGTGTTGTATCTGGAACCGATTATAACTATAACGAAACGCGTAAAGCAAATATATATAAATCATTCTCGTATTACAAAGAATTTCTCAGCGTGCAAAAGGACGAAAACTTCTACGAATGGTTGAATAAAAATACTAATTACATTGACGATTACTGCAGTCTATGTGTTAGCTATCTGATGTTTGATATCGGTGGTCTAGATATAGAGAAGTATAATAATATGCCTATTAGAAACGGTCCAATTCATAAAGAAGAACTAATTCGCTTTCTTGAGAAAAATGACTTTATCTACATCAAGTAAGTTTATGAACGTGTAATAATGTATGTAATAATGTATGTAATAAAGTGTATAAATATAAATATCTCTCTATATGGTAATAGAATGGAGAATATTATTCAGATAAATGTAAAGGAGTCTGTAAGTGATAATTCAACTGTTAAAAATGATGAAGTAGTCAATACAACAAATTTGGTAGATCAGGCAACTAGATATGAGAATAAGAGTGATGTGAAAAAAAAACCACAATGTGATAAGAAACGCAAATTAATTACGATAAGTGATAAGGATTTTACAATTCCAACATTTAATCAAAGAGATTTTTTACTGAGATACAACTATAAAGTATCTCAATTGAAGGATATAGCAAGGCATTACGGAATAAAAATATCAGGAAACAAGAATGAATTGCGAGAGCGTATATGTATGTTTCTAGTCAATTCGTTTCATATTCTCAAAATACAGCGTGTATGGAGTACGTATATACTTAGAATTTACAATGCTCTCAAAGGACCGGCACGATTAAACAGGAGTAAATGTGTGAACGAAACGGATTTTTTAACAATGGATTGTATTAAAGAGGTTCCATATCACCAATTTTATAGCTATACCGATACTGGTGGGCAGACTTATGGATTTGATTTGTTATCTCTCTACAACCTATATGAAAAGAACAAAAACAAGCCATCTAACCCGTATAACCGACAACCTTTTCCTAGTAAGGTGAAGAACGATATTAGACGAATTATCAAACTCTCAAAATATCGTGGGAATCCTATAAAATTAATTATAGATAAGCCAGATGAAGTTTCACCATTGAAACAGTTAGATTTTAGAATATTGGCGGTATTTCAGGAAATAGATAATCTAGGAAATTACACCGACATCACGTGGTTTTCGTCTCTTCAGCGTGTTAGGCTGATTCGGTTTATACGCGAACTTTCTGATATATGGAGCTATCGTGCTCAACTTACAATGTTAACTCGCCGAGAGATATGTCCGCCAATCGGAAATCCTTTTCATGGAGTAAATATGAATACCCTGCCAAATATGACTTTTTACGCCCTTAAGAATGAGGCAATTAATATAATTGAGCATATGGTAAATCGTGGTATCAATGACTCTAGTAGAGGTTTAGGAGCAAACTACGTATTATGTGCTTTAACATTGGTGAATACTGAGGCTGCAATAAATATGCCATGGTTATATCAATCTGTTGCACATTAAGAGGGGGTGTGGTGAGGAATATATTAATTTATTGCGTTAAAACACTTAAAAAAGAAACACTACAATATAATATAATATGCCCCCGAAGCAGAAGCAGCCCAAGAATGTTAGCACCCCCGCTCCCAAGGCGAAGAAGGCCACCGCCCCTAAGAAGGCGCCTGCCGCCCCCAAGAAAGAGGTTCCAGTAGAGCCTGTTCCTGCCGAGACTCCGGTTGAGGAGCAGGTTGATTCGGTTGTTCCGCAGATTTCCAACGACTTCCTTGAGTTTATGACCAAGCTTCAGGCAGTAAACCAGATGCTCTCGTCGCTTAAGGCGGACTTCCGTGTTCTTGAGAAGAAGGCCACCCGCGAGCTTAAGGCCGCCGAGAAGGCGTCCGCCAAGAAGAAGCGCAAGGCCGGAAACCGTTCGCCGAGCGGTTTTGTAAAGCCAACCAAGATCAGCGATGACCTCGCTTCCTTCCTCTCAAAGCCGAAGGGCTCGGAGATGGCTCGCACCGAGGTTACTCGCGAGATTAACACCTACATCCGCACCCACAAGCTCCAGGACAAGGACAATGGTCGCAAGATTAATGCTGACAAGAAGCTAACTGCCCTTCTCAGCCTTGGTGCGAAGGACGAGCTCACCTACTTTAATCTTCAGAAGTTCATGAGCCCGCATTTTGCTAAGGCTGGTCAGCCTATTCCGGCCAGCAACATGTAAAAGAGCAACATGTAAAAGAGCAACATGTAAAAGAGCAACATGTAAAAAATAAACTATCCATTCATAAAAAATAAAATTTTTTATGAATTAAATATATAATGCCTAACAAGACGCGTTCTAAAAGTAAGTATTCTCCAGTTGATATATTCTACGAGGCAAGAAAATTAAGTAAAAGAAAGTTAAATCGCAAGACAAAGTCATATAAGAAAAAGAGCCGTTCACCTATTGATATATTTTACGAGGCTGCAAAAATGGATAAAAAAACCAAATTAAATCGCAAAGCCAAATCATATGGAAGCGGAGCTAGAAAAAGAACCCGCAGAGTCAAACGCAGAGGGAGAAAATAATTATTATATAATTTAATCAAAAACTTATCGTATAATATCACGAGGGTACCATGTGTTATTATGTATTGATACAATATTCTACACATACAAATATTGATAAATCTACGTTGATAAATAAGTAAAACCCTTAATTACTTATTACCTATTGACGTGTGTATATATATCGCTTTATATATGTAACAGTTTACAATGAATTATAAAAAAAATTGATTTAGAGCCACAGCCCTATATGAGTATAACAACAATGAGCGGACAAGTAGAACAACTCATTATCGATGCGACCAGCTTCCAGCCGGAGAAGGACCTAAAATATTCCAAGCCTAAGATTAACAAGTCTGGTGGAAAGAGTGTTAATGTCGTCAGCGTCAAGACCAATACTGCGCTAGTGCTGAGCACGCCGCTTATGCTTACTTGGGGTGTTAATGAGTATGTGGATGACGCTTCGGGCAAGCGGACCTACAATATGGCTCTACAGTTCCCGAGCGAGGAGTATAAGACCGATGACACCAGTCAGTTCTTGAGCGCGATGATTGCCCTTCAAGATAAGATTAAGACTGATGCGGTTGAGAACTGCAAGGACTGGTTTGGAAAGACTAAAATGTCGGCGGAAGTAGTGGACGCTCTATTTCATCCGATGCTTCAGTATCCTAAGGATCCGAATACGGGAGAGCCTAATATGGACAGGTCGCCTACCCTAAAAATCAAGATTGACTATTGGGACAACAAGTTTAACTGCGAGATTTACGATGTTGACTCGCAGCCTATCTTCCCTCGCGATGATGTCATCACTACTCCAATGGAGCTTATCCCTAAGGCTACTAACGTAGCAACCGTAATTCGCTGCGGCGGTCTCTGGTTTGCTAACGGTAAGTTTGGTGTTACTTGGCGTCTAGAGCAGGCGGTTGTAAAGCCGAGGGCGTCATTCAAGGGTCGCTGCATGATCAAGTTATCTCCCAATGATACCGAGAAACTCAAGGCACAAGTGGTAGAGGAGGACGAGGTTGAGGACAGCGATGAGGAGGCAGAGGTAGTTGCTCCAGTAGAGGATGTTGTACCGGCTGCCGCCGAGCCAGAGCCAGAGCCAGAGCCTGAACCCGAAGCAAAACCTAAGGTTGTCAAGAAGAAGAAGGTTGTCAGGAAGAAGAATTAAAACAAATAAATAAAAACGATAAACAATAAATAAAACAAATAAATAAAAACGATAAACAATAAATAAAACAAATAAATAAAAACGATTAATAAAATAATATTTTTTTGAATATTATTTTAATATAATTCAATGTGAACGGTTATATTGCTTTTTTTCTCGGTATTATAATTATCATTTGGATTAATAATCGCTATTCCAAGATTGTAAAATGTATATTTTTGGTGTTTAGATAATTTTAATTCCGGTGTCTCTATTTTGAATACTTTTTCTCCCAGCGAGATCGTTATTTCCTTATCATTTAGTGCTCTAACAGCCGATATTTTAATATTAATATGAATGTTATTGTGTTCATCTATATATACATGTTCTGGTAATTGCGGTATACACTTCACTATAAGCGAGTGACCTTCTGTTTCGTATGTAACCTCTTCGTGCCAAAGAGGGATGTAATATGTGTTTGTGCCGTGTTCTAATACGTAGAGTTCGCTGTTTAACAAATTGTCTATTGACGGATTAAGAATTATCAGCTCATCATCTTGTAATTTTTGCTGTATTATCTCTCTAAACTTGGTTACCATATCATCGTCTATACACAATATCGCTGCGTACCGCTCAATGTAACCGAATATTTTTAGCGCGTTGTGTTTGTCTATTTTTTCAAACGTCGTTAACGATATCAAATTGCAATTTTCCAAAAGAACATTGATGATATCACTTGTGTTCGTTTGTGAGTTATTTTTCATTAGATTGAATAGCTGCTCTATAATATCAAAGTAGTTGTCACTATTATTTGGTTCGTTGTTAGGCATATCAATGTTATCAGAGAGATAAGTATATGCGTCTTGAATTTTAAGAAATTTCATATTGCTATCAGAATCACTATTTTTGTCGGGGTGATATAAAAGAGCCTTTTTAAAGTATTGTTTTTTCAATGTTTTTTTAGTATATGGTTCAGACACCTCTAGAATTTCAAGTGCTGTATTGAAATCCATGTATTCTGTTTATTAAATAGAATATAAACTTCTCTAAATGATAAATCGGTCTATAGTTATTATTATAGTATTGAAAAAATGAGAAACATTCCATCATAACATCATTTACATCATCATGCACAATATGATTATTTTCTATCAAATACTTTAAAATGTGCCATATACATTCGGTAACGTCTAGATTATAAATAAATATATCATATATTTTGTCGCGCATATCAATATAACAACTATCTGTAGGGTTAAGTATTAACGAAATTATCTTGTTAGATATTGGCTCATGGATATTTGTTAATTCATTATCAATTCCAGAGTTAATATTTTTTATATTATTAATATCAGAAATAACAAAGTTCTTTTTTAGCTTATTTGTTATGCATTTATTGTATTGAATCTTTGTAGGGCGTGACAAATGTATAGTCTCGCATATATTTATTATGTTGTCTGGAATAAAACTGAGTTTTTCGGTTATTAGTATAAATTTTAGATTAATATTGTTATTCAATAAAGTTTGCATATAACTGTAAAATATATCCAATAGTTCGCTGTGCGTATTATGGAAGTTCTTACATAGAATAATTCCATTATTATTAGATTTAGCCAATATAATGTCTATAATATGTGTGTATATTTCGTTCCATAATAATTTGGAATTACATCCTAATAGAGACATATCAATCTCAAAATGTATATCGCTTATCTTGTAAAAATAGATATTCTTATTAAATGGAATACTGATTTTTTTTTCATATTTTAAATTGCTAGGACTGTATTTGCGAATGATTGCTAGCGATTGGGTGTATTTGCCTATTCCTGGTGGTCCATATAATATTATATTATTAGGAAATTCGGGCAGCATCTTGTAAGTTTGTGTAAGTTTTGGGTGGAGTGAACAATTGTCGTAATGATTAAGATATCTCTCAAAATGGTCGTCGTTTATCTTCATTGAATGTATTAGTTTAAATGAATGCCTTTATTCTAATACTAATAATTATATTAAATGGAAAAAATAGATAAGTTAATTGATAAATTTAAAGATAGAACGATTACGCACCCCGAACTGGCTACTATGTGGATACATTATCTAACTTTAAAACGAGATAAATATCTTGAAATTGAAAAGCGAGCAGAGTATGCAATAGAATCTATGAATGATACGAGTGATATTTCAATTCAAACCATAATGACTATCTATTCAATTAACGATATAATTTAAATATATAATAGAAATACTAATAATATGAATATTGCTTTGAATAAGAATGATTTTAATATAAATAATGTTTTTTATCAAAATTCAATTCCGAATACTGTTATGGAACAAGCTAACTTTATAAGAATATTATATTCTAATGAATTAATTACGATAAATGGTGTGTTTATCAAAATTAATATGAAAATCAATAATATTGAAGCCTTTTATAATAAATATAAATGCATTTTTAATGCGAATGATAATACCGAAACAACAAATGCTATTAAAGAAATTGAGAGACAGATAATTGACCATTATCAAAGCGATAAAATGCCGGTATATAAAATAAGAGAGCAACTCAATAGTATGTCTATTAAAATATTCACCGAAACTAACGTAAGAAAAATTCCCAGCGAATTTATTCTAAAAATATCTGGACTATGGGAGACCCCGACCGAATACGGAATCACATATAAATTTACAAACATCAACCATCAGTTGCAAAATACTCAAGGATGATATTAGTAATCCCTATAAACATTATATTTGAAAGTGTTAGTAAATATGTTATTGATGTTATATTACTTTGTAATGCTTGTAATACACCATCACCATCGTCAGGCTGTGCCTGGCTGTTAGAAATACCCATAAATACAATTACTAATTGTGCCAATACCATACCGCTCGATATAAACGAGACATTCTTATACTCATCTGTTAATGTGTTTGAATTAATACGATCAAAATAGTTTATATTTATATATAACAGCCAAATAATAATTGATAACATTAATAATGGCGGAACCGAACTGGATATTAGATTACGAATGAATTCAAATACGCCTGTTTTTTTCATATCTTCTGGTTTTGCTAAAGAGAGCTGAACAAATAACAGCGACGATAGCGAAATTATTACCAATGTATATCCAATTATTGCGGCGGAAGCCTTTGAGCTTCCCCCCGACTGTAAACCGCCGAATTCAAACATTAGTTTTATAAAAATACCTATACATGCTAACAAAAGCATTATATTATAATCAAATTCATAAACAGAAAAAGCTTGTTTATCGCTCATTATGTAAGTATAAAATATATGAATATTAAATATATGAATATTCGCAATATTTAAAGGTCATATGTGTCGTTAATCCATTCGTTAAGTATATTAACATCGCATTTCTTATGACTATTTGCTCCATTTTCTTTTATGAAATCGGTTAGTTTAAGAAATTTCGGTTTTTTCATCGAAGGTGTTTTGTAGAATATGTAATCACCGTATTTACCATTGCGTATTGATGTATGTTCATTTATTTGTCTTATCACGACTTTTTTTTTTACATTAGATAAATTATTAAAATCTGTAATTGTAATATTGTCAAATTCCTTATTTATGGAACTCGCCGATATATTTGCACCATCGTATTCAAAATATAATCCATACTTGCCTGTCTTAAGAATTACGTCCTTTTCTTTAAGTGTTCCTATTTTTTTCCCACTTGGTTTTTGCTCTAATATTTCATCAATTGTGTAGTTTCCTTCTCTCAGTTTATCAAAATCAATATCTGGGTTTATTTTTTTGAAACTAGTTGTCTCATTTTCTACGCATTTGATCACTGGTCCATATTTACCTATAATATATGTATGGGTTTCATCAATCTTTATTGTCTGTTTGTCTTCTGTCATGTCATCGGTCAACACTTCTATTTCATCTAAACATTCTTTACACAAATTATGCCATAGTTTATTCCCACCAGCAATATCATCTAGCGTATTCTCCATATTTTTTGTGTATTCGTAATTAAATAACTTATTGAAGTTATCTATCAAAAACTCAATCACCAATATTCCGAGTGGCTGAATTACTAATTTGTTTTTTTCATTTCCAAACTCTCGTTCTAATTCGTTCTCGGTAATCTCGCAGTCATTTAATTCGTAATCAATACATTTTATTTTCTTTCCCGTTACATTTGTTTTTTTAACGTAATTGCGCTCCTGAATCTTATCAACTAGCGATGAAAATGTTGATGGTCGTCCAATGCCATTCTTTTCCAGTAAATGCACAAGACGCGATTCGGTGTAGTGCGATTTAAGATTTTGTAATGTTAATTTGGAGCTTATATTGTTGTAATTAATTTCCATATTATTTTTAAGAGTATTAAGGTAGGCATATATATTAGATATCTCCTCATATCCATTCACAATCATCCATCCAGGAAACACGACTTGTTCGGCAGAATAGCGATAGATATGCTCATTTGGTGCGGTTATCGTTGTCTTTATAACACTGAACGTCGCCTCGGACATACAACTTTCTAACGTATTACGTCTTATTAATTTATATACACGATATTCATTTGTACCCATTTGTTTGTCCACTTCTAGCACCGAAATATCGGTTGGTCTAATAGATTCATGCGCCTCTTGCGCATTATTGTCGTCACCTCCTCTCACCGAAAGCGTATCAATGTCGGTCCTTACATATTCGGTTGCGTATTCTGCAATGATGAATTTTTTAGCAGCATCTATAAAATCGTTACTATATGTGGTGCTGTCTGTTCTCATATATGTAATAAATCCGCCTTCGTAAAGCGTCTGACACGCGCTCATAGTCATCTTAGGGGACATTTTGAATTCGTTACTGGCTGACTGCTGAAGTGTGCTAGTTGTAAACGGAGATGGTTGTTTTTTAACGCTCTTTTTTGGTTCACAACGGCTATATAGGTGTTCGTGATTCACGGTGTTTTCTAGGAATTCTTCTATAGATTTTTCATCGGTATGATTGTGATTCAATACAAAAGGTATATTTTGGTCTGTAAAATATCCGGTAGTCACATAGTTCTTATTGCCTGGCGAAGCATCTATATCCTTTTGGTTTTCATATATAAGTCTCAGTGCCGGCGACTGACATCTTCCTGCGCTAAGACCACTTTTAGCTGATATTTTTTTCCATAATATAGGGGATATTTTGAATCCAACTAAAATATCTAGTATCTGTCTAGCTTGCTGTGCGTATACAGTATCCATATTTATTATTTTTGGATTTTTAACTGCTCGCTGTAGAGCTGATTTTGTGATCTCATTGAAGATAATTCTCTTTGTCGTCTTCACCGGTAGTTTAAATACTTGACATATATGCCATGCTATTGCCTCGCCTTCGCGATCGTCGTCTGAAGCCAACAATACTTCTTTTGCCTCTTTTATTGCTTTTCGTAACTTGGAAATTTGTTGTTTTTTGCTTTCCATAATTGTATATGATGGTGTAAAGTTGTTATCAATATCGATAGATTTCAGTCCAGACAGTTCAGTAATATGTCCGTAGCTGGCCATACATTTATATCCATTACCCAAATAGTCCTCTATTTTTTTACATTTGGCAGGCGACTCTACAATTAATAATGTATATGACATATACTATTAGTCATATACATTTGTTTATTTCAATTATATTATTTAATTTATTTATATTATTTAATTTATTTATTTAATTTATTTATATTATTTGTTTGTTGATTTAATAGTTTTATAATATGGTTCTACTGTGTTTATACTACTGATGAACTCTACCGATTTTACAAAAGGCTTAACTTGTTTATTATAACGATGGTGGGCCGAATGACAGTTACAGCATAGTGCCAATAAATTATTAACTGTATTATCTGTTGAATTGTGATTCAAATGGTGGATTTCATGCGGGACTTCGTCTGAAAAATTACAATTACATCTACCACATGTATTATGCTGTTTTACTAAAATGTAATCTCTAACCCGTTGTTGTAACGAGACAATAGGTATCGCACTGTATACTAATAATGTAGAGACAACCGTTATTCTGCGTAGAATTTCATAATACAACATACTACACATAGAGAGATTTTATTATATTATTTATAAAATAAACATTACTCCTTTTCTATTAAATATTAGACATTTAATTTCTTATACTCTTCCCAGCTTATTTTCTTCTTAGTTGGCTTCTTTTTCTGTTTATTCTTCTGTTTATTATTTTTTTTCGTATTATCTTCCTTTGCGATGGCACTGTCTATGTACATTTTTTTTAATAATTTACCTACTTCATATGAACCGACATGTTGATCTACTGTTCCCTCTTCGATACGTCTTAATATATTCAATAATTGCCATAACGTATCTAGGTTAATTTCGTTTTTTTTAACCTTATTAAAAATATCGGTGTAGTTATTAAATAAAAAAGAACATTGAGATGTTAATATATTGTCAAATTGGTCTGCGTTTGTCTTTTCTAGCCGCTGATACTTCTTCTTCAACTCTATCATTCGTGTAACATCTGCTCTTATTTTTTCGCTGTGTTTTTTCTCTCTAATGTCGTCTGTCTGATCCTCAACCTGATTTTCGCTAATCATTTTTTTCAGCTGCAGACTTTCTGTTTCATTCATTAAATTTACAATACATATTTTTTTATCTTAAATAACTAATTATCACAACGATATATATATATGAAGGGCGGTGAAAAATTGTCTGGAGGTAAGGTGGATTTAGATGCTGCGTTAGTTGGAGTAGAGCAGATTGGGAAAGATTTTCAGGTACTAGCAGGCTCGGGTGACCCAATGCGTCATGCTGCGAATACAAGAGTAGATGCTAATAAAATGCAGACGGGGATTAATAATATAAGCGGTGGAGGTATAGCATCAACATCTATGACAGTAGATTGTCCGACAGTCGTTGGTTCCACACCGCAACAACAAGCAAGCAGTTGTGCCTTATTTAAAACGTCCGCGGAAACAAACATACAAACCAGATTGTTTAATCAGCTTGGTGGTAGGAGAAAACGTAATAAGCGAAGAACAATTAAGGGCAACAAGAGAACACGCAACAAGAGCAGACGCAACAAGAGCAGACGCAACAAGAGCAGACGCAAGCGCCAGGACAACAAGAGCAGGCGTAATAAATCAACCCGCAAGAAAAGAAGATAGTCTTTATAAATAATTTTCACACTATTATCTATTATGACTTTTTCTGATTGGTCTAGATTTATATTAGTTCTGTTAATATTTGCCTTTCTTCATTGTTTTATTATTTTAGCGGTTCAAATTGAGAATATTAAAAAGAACTGGCCTCAATGGAAATGCCATCCTATGGTAATGCCTTTCGCTAGGGTATTTGGTCACGACGAATATGACAATTTTACACAGTGTATTGGAACAATGCAAAGTGACTACATGGGTTTCCTTTTACAACCGGTTAATTTTGATTTATCTATGATCACTGGTTTAGCGTCGACTTTTACCGATGGATTGGCTGGTGGATTTGAGCTAGTAGCTAATATACAAGGTTTACTAAACAAGATATTTAAAGTTATATATACAGCATTCTTTTCTATTATTGTTGAGTTTCAGAAGATGATTATAAATATTAAGGATACGTTTGGTAAAGTTACGGCAGTGGTTAGTATGTTTCAACACATACTGAGTGGATTATCAGACCTTATGGCAAGTCTAGAGAACGGTACTCCAGGCAAGGTTATAAATGCTGTTTGTTTTGCTCCCGAAACAATTATACAGACACATAATGGTGATTTTGTTAAAATGCAGGATATTGAATTAAATACCATATTAAAAAATGGTTCTAAGGTAGTATCTGTTATGAATATCAGTAATGTTGATAGTCATGGTAAGATAATTAACCAGATGTATGAAATTGTAAACGGCGAGAATAACGAAAAAATATATGTTACTGGATGTCATCTTGTCTACGACCCTATACTTAAAGATTACATTAAAGTTAGCGAACTTAATATAGGAGACAAATGCAAACAATCCAATAATGAATGTCGAACATTATCTTGCTTGATTACGTCGGACCATTCCATACCAATTGGAGAATGGATCTTTCACGACTGGGAAGACAATAATGGTTCCCCCTCAAAAAATCTTCAATAAGAACATTTTACAATCAATATTATCAATATACTATATATGAGCGATTCGGTATTTGTAGAAGTAAGTAATTTATATAAAAAAGCTGGTTATCTTAATTTATATGGTATTGATTTAATAATTACAATGGTTATTTGTGTTGGGTTTTTATTAATAATGCTATACTTTTCTATTATAAATAATTTAGAACCGATAAAAGCAGACTGGGATAATAATAAATGTAGACCATCCATAATTCCATTTGCTGGCATAATTAATAAACCAGACGGCGAAACTATATTTGATTTTACACAGAAAAATTTCATACATTGCGGTCAAATAATACTTAGATCCATTGTAGACGGTGCTTTCGCGCCATTGTATGGTCTTTTTCAACAGATAAATATGGCATTTAAATCAATTGCTGATAATCTTATGGTTGTATTAAACCAATTATCAAATTTACAATTTAGTTCTTCGTCAATTAGTGGTCGCATATACCAAGCTTTACTTACTATGTTAATACCATTACAACAGCTAATTATTAACATTAAGGATATGTTAAATAAATTAAAAACAACAGTAGTAATAACACTTTACGCCATTCACGGACCTATATTTGCGTTATTAGGCTCATTGGATATATTGGCTACAGCATTAACGGTATTAATTGCTTTTATGACGGCAGCTGCCCTAGCTATATTTGCGGCGGCTGCGGTCGCGTACGCTAGTTTTGTTTTCTCCTGGTTGGGAGCTATATTAACTGTTGCTGGTAGTGTAGTTCAGGCAGTGGTGATTACATTAGTTGTTCTTTCGGTAATATTCCTTATTCTTATAAATAAAATGAAGAAAGCAGCAAATACATGTTTTGATCCAGAAACTAGAGTTAAGACTCAATCTGGTGAGTTAGTTGCGATGAAGGACCTAGAATTAAATACTATTCTTAAAAACGGTACAAGAGTCGTTTCTGTTATGAAAATAAATAATATAGATAATCGCGGTGGTGTAATTCATAAAATGTATGAGATTGATGGCGGGGAACAAAAAGACCTTGTATATGTCACAGGTTCACATTTGGTATACGACCCTGTTATACAACAATATGTTGCTGTTAATAATTTACGCGGAGTGAAACCCTCGCGCATATCCGAAAAAAGCTGCCCGGTGTTATCCTGTTTAATCACAACGAACCACACAATTCCCATTGGTGAATGGATATTTCACGACTGGGAGGATAATAATGGGTCGTCCTCTAAATCATTAGAGTAAATACATTTAGGATTACTTTTTTTTTTATTTTAATCTATATATTTTTTATAATGAAACTTAATATTCTTGGATTTAAAATGAGATTAGAAATACTAATTATATGCATGTTTGTTGGAAGCGTTATAGCAGGCACCTCGTTTTGTAGCTGCGCAGGAGGAATAAGAGAGGGGTTCATAATAGGCACTAATTTAGCAGGAGCAGCTATTGATTATTCTATGGGCGATGGAGTTAAAGGTAGCTATTTGGTAAATACCGAAGAACATAATAAGCTTGAATCAAACTCAAAGGGACTCGGCGTCCCACTTCCAGAAGGCAAACTATCGCTTTTTGGAGAGAACGAAATGTCGTCTAATTGCTGCCCATCAACATATAGCAGCTCGAAAGGATGTGTATGTGCTACACCAGAACAAATTTCGTTTCTTAATAAGCGCGGTGGCAATAGAACATTAGAGTAGATTAAAAAATATTATAATATTATATTTTTTAATTTGATTTGTAGCATGCGTATTATTTATTCTACATATACATAATCTACATATACATAATCTACATATACATATTCATCCAATTACCGGTCTCCTCGGTAATTTTAATCATTTTGTCAACCATCTCGTTAGAAACCATAATAGGAAATTCAACTTTCAGATTCATGTCCTTTTCAAAGAGATTAGTATCTGGTTTCATTAGACGATATAGATTTAGTTTAGTGTGAATAATCTCAAGACATCTCTTAAGATTTCTAACACCTTGTTCCGATTCGGTATATTTATCAATAATATGCTTGATTACATCATCGCTGATAACAATATCGTCTGTCTCAAATTTCACCTGTTCTTTTATTTTAGGGATTAAATAATTTTTGGCAATAATCGTTTTTTGCTTGACATCGTAACCCTTTGTCTGAATGCGATACATTCTGTCCCTTAGAATAGGATTTACTTTAGACTCGTCGTTGTAGCTGAAGATAAATAGACAACGGCTAAGATCAAAATCCAGCTCGGAGAAATACTTGTCGTGAAACTTGCTGTTCTGTGTAGTATCCGTAAGATGGGTTAGAATTCCGTTGATTTCCTCCCCTTTAGGCGTTTCGCTTACTTTATCCAGCTCGTCAAAGTAAATGACAGGATTCATTGATTTACATTGAATAAGAATATCCACGATTTTCCCCCATGTAGACCCTTCGTATGTATAAGAATGTCCTTCTAGAAAGCTTGAGTCTGTTGCTCCGCCTAGCGCAATGAAAGCAAACTCGCGGCCTAGAATTTTACTAATTCCATCTTTTACTAGGGTAGTCTTACCAGTTCCCATTGGACCCTTAATCGCAATCGCCGAACCAACCGCCTCTGGGTTCGCAATCCATTGACCAACCATCTGCATAATTTGCAGTTTTGCGTCGTCCATTCCGTAAACGGCATCATCTAGTGTTTGTTTTGATTTTTCCATAAAATCGTGGCATTTTTCAACACCATCATCAATATTAAGCGGAATATTTTTATATTTACCGAAAGGGATTTCCATAAAGGTATCTACCCAGTTCTTGATTTTGTAATATTCGCCACCCCCCTCGTCCATATATTTAAGCGAATTGATTTTTTTGAAGGCAATAGACTTGTATATTACTGGAATATCTGCGTCTATTAATGTAAGCCGATATGGTTTATCTATATCCATATGCTTTTTAAGCTCCTCCACCTCTAGCAATACTTTGGTTTGTTCCTCCACACTTAGTTTATCGCGGAAGAATTTAGTGTCGTTCAATGAATTCTTCTCTTTGATTACCTTCTGGAATTTTTCGGCATTTTTATTGCGAACCTTCTGTGTTCGTTTCTTCTCTTTTTTATTGTATTTACTTTCGCGCTCTTCAAAATCGTCCATCATCTTTTTGATAACCTTATTCTTTTTGTCCTTATCACTTAAACCACTAATCATATTACGAACTTTTGAGAAAGCCTCTAGATCTGTAATTCCGTCTTCGCCATCTGATTCTTCGTCATCTGTCTGTTTTTTCTTTCGTTTTTTCTTTCGTTTTTTCTTTTTATCCGTTTCCTCTTCCGATTCCTCTTCCGATTCACTCTCGGTCTCTGATTCACTTTCGGTGTCACTATCCTCCTCATCAAGAACCTTATTGACCGATGATAATAATATATCAAATATACCGCCGGCCGATTTACCAAATTTAATAATTTCATCTTCAGATGACGCGTCTTCCTCTGAATCAGAATCGCTCTCGCTATTTGATTCAGAACATGATTCATCCTCCGTTTCGGTTTCAGAATCAGAATGTTCCTCTTCCTCCTCGGAATCTGATGATTCATCCTCACCAAAATTAAAGCTATGGTTAGGATTATTAGACATACATTCAATGTATTTGCTTACATTTTTATCTAACAAGATATCATTGTATTTGCTAATCTTGTCGCGCGATTTTTTAATATCCTTCTCTATCTTATCATCTGTTTTTTTCGATGATTTTTTGGATTTTTTCCTGCCCTCTTCCTTCGCTTTATTCTTGATGTCTTTTGTCCTTCTCTTGCAGTTAATACTTTTTTTTGTCTTCTCTTTGGTGGTGTTGTCTTTGGTGGTGTTGTCTTTGGTGGTCTTGTCTTTGGTGGTCTTCTCTTTGGTGGTGTTGTCTTTGGTGGTCTTGTCTTTGGTGGTCTTGTCTTTGGTGGTGTTCACTTTCGCGGATTTATCATCATCTGTTTTTTTTATTGGGTCGGACCTCTTACTCTTTTTATCTGGTTGCTCGGACACCGTAGTATTATTCTCGTACTTATCCTTCATTTTTTTAAATTGTTTCTTCATTGTAATATTTTCGCCTTGTTCCTCACCTTTGATAATTTTGTTTTTCATATAACTAGAGGGAAAGATATCTCCAATAAGCTTGCGAATATCATCCATTTCTAGATCCTCATCTGTCTCCCAATCGGAGTCATCGTCCGACGATTCGTTATTCTTACATTTATCGGTCTCCTCTTTAACCTTAGAGCGAGTCTGATAATGGTGCTTATTCTTAATATCCTTCTTCATATTAAATTGTGTGTTGATTATTATTTAAATATATTTCATTCAATTTTTTATTTAGTATAAAATTGAATGAAAACAATCTAAATATTATATGCGTAATATAAGAAGGATGGCTACTAATAGTAAAGATCGTAATTACACTAAAGATGCTTCTAAAATTATTGGTATCCAATTTAGTATTTTGTCTCCTGAAGAAATCCGCAATGGCTCTGTTGCGGCTATCACTAATCGCGACACTTATATTAATAATAGACCAGTTATTAACGGGCTATTTGACCCGCGAATGGGTGTTCTTGAACCAGGATACGTGTGTCCTACCGACGGATTGGACTATATGCAAACTCCCGGTTACTTCGGACATATTGAGCTTGCGCGGCCACTGTTTTACATTCAATATCTCAACACTATTATGAAACTCGTGAGATGTACCTGTGTTAAATGTAGTAAGCTGCTAATCAATAAAGACCAATTTAAGCATCTTCTTAAAGAATCAAACGAGATACGATGGAACGCTGTCTTTAAAGACGCTAGTAAAATTAAACGTTGTGGCGACGACACGAACGACGGGTGTGGCTGTCTTCAACCCGCCAAATTAAAGAAGGAAGGGCTTGCGACGTTGGTGGCCGAATGGGACGATATTGACGGGGTTGACAAAGAAAATCTTACGATGGTAATGACTCCGGAAATTGTTCTCAAGCAATTCAGGCGAATCTCGGATGAAGACGTCGCCTTTATGGGGTTTAGTCCAATTTGGTCCCGTCCAGACTGGATGATTTGTCAAGTGCTCGCCGTTCCGCCGCCTGCGGTGAGACCATCCGTAAAACACGATTCGCAGCAGCGAAGCGAGGATGATATTAGTCATATTATCGTGAATATTATTAAGACGAATAATACCCTACAGAACAAAATAGAGTCCAATGCGCCTGCTCCCGTAATCACCGACTGGACTATGTTGCTTCAATACTACATTGCTACGTTGGTAGACAATAAAATTCCTGGTGTTGCGGCCCATGCGCAGCGCTCTGGACGACCTCTCAAATCAATCAAAGACCGATTGAACGGCAAGGTTGGTCGCATTCGCGGTAATCTAATGGGAAAGCGCGTAGACTTTTCGGCGCGATCGGTCATCACGCCAGACCCAAACCTCTCAATCAAGGAACTGGGTGTTCCTAAAAAAATCGCGATGAATCTTTCTTATCCTGTGCGTGTTAATAAAATGAACATGACTTATCTGGAGACATTGGTGAGGAATGGTCCGGATATTTATCCCGGTGCTAAAATTCTAGAAAGGAAAAATGGAGACAACATTTCGCTTCGGTATATGGACCGCGACTCCATTACGCTTAATATCGGTGATATTGTTCATAGACATATGCTCAATGGCGACCCGGTTCTCTTCAATCGCCAACCGACACTCCATCGTATGTCTATGATGTGTCACAGCACCGTGATTATGCCAGAAGGAGACACGTTCCGTATGAATGTGGCCGATACGAAACCTTATAATGCGGATTTTGACGGCGATGAGATGAATATGCATATGCCTCAAGATATTGAATCCGCTTCAGAGTTGAAGAATCTGGCGGCGGTTCAATGGCAGATTATTAGTCCAGCTAACAATAAGACTATCGTCGGAATATTTCAGGATTCCCTTCTGGGAGCATACCAGCTGACGCGTCCAAATATCAATATGACCCACCGAGAGGCGATGAATCTTCTAATGTTATACGACAAAGTAGATCTCTCTAAAATTCCAAGCACGGATTCTATTAATAGTTTCGAATTGCTAACACAAATCATGCCTCCAATGTCTCTTAAATATAAAACAAAGAGTTTCGGAGAGGACGACGACTATAAAACATCCAACGCGGTTATTGAAATCGATAACGGTAACTTTGTTAGAGGTCAATTGGATAAATCCGCATTCGGTGACGGCGCACGTGGATTGTTACAGCGCGTATGTAATGATTTCGGAAACAATAACTGTGCTGATTTCGTAGACAATATGCAGAATATTGTTACTGAGTATATGAAGAAGAGCGCATATAGCGTTGGAATCAGCGACCTAATCGCAGACCAAGAAACGAACGAGGCGATAGCCGAAGTCATTACGGCTAAAAAGCACGAAGTTCATTCTCTAATCGACGAAACGCATCTCGGAATATTTGAGAACAAGACAGGTAAAAGCAACGAGGAGGAATTTGAGACACAGATTAATAATATCATGAGAAAGGTAGAGGCCGAGGCCGGTAAGATTGGTAGAAAGAGCCTAAGCCGCGATAACCGATTCGTTATTATGGTCAACGCTGGGTCAAAAGGAAGCGACCTTAATATATCTCAGATGATTTCGTGTCTTGGTCAGCAAAATGTTGACGGTAAGCGAATTCCGTATGGGTTTGAGCACAGGACTCTTCCTCACTTTAACAAATTTGACGATTCTCCAAAGGCACGCGGTTTTGTAGAGAGCTCATTTATATCGGGACTTACTCCCGAAGAGCTATTCTTCCATGCGATGGGTGGGCGCGTTGGTCTCATTGATACGGCGGTTAAAACATCGCAAACTGGATATATCCAAAGACGCCTAGTAAAAGGTCTTGAGGATTTGAAGGTTGAGTATGATATGACAGTAAGAAACAATAAAAATAAAATCATTCAGTTTACCTATGGTGATGATGGTATTGACCCAGTAAGAGTAGAGAGCCAGATTCTTCCACTTGTTAATATGAGCATTGAAGAAATTTATGCGCACTACCAAATGCCCAGCGATAATACGAAAGACGCGATTTTTACGACATCATATACAAAATCTACTATTAAACGTCTAAAAAAACAAATACCAGACACTAATAAACGCTGTAAAGAGATGATAAATATGATGATTGAGAAGCGCGAAACAGTTATCAAATACGTATTTAAAATGCGTGATAATAAAAACGTAAATATTCCGGTCGCGTTCCAGCAGATTATCAACAATGTTCGCGGACAGCAGTATATCAATGTTAACTCAATGGTTGACATTACACCGCTAGAGGCGTTCGGTATAATTGATGATGGATACAAACGCATTGAGTCGTTTCATTACGTCAAACCGACCGAGCTATTCAAAATTATGTATTACTATTATCTAACGCCCAAGGATCTCTTAATGGTTAAGAGGTTCAGTCGTGAGGCAGTTGAAGTCCTAATTGAGAAAATCGTCCTTCAATACAAGCGCTCCATCATTGCTCCTGGCGAAATGGTTGGAATTATCGCGGCGCAGAGTATTGGCGAACCTACCACGCAGATGACACTCAATACGTTCCATTTTGCCGGCGTGGCTAGTAAGTCAAATGTTACGCGCGGCGTTCCTAGAATTGAGGAAATTCTGTCGCTATCTGAAAACCCAAAGAATCCTTCATGTACTGTATTTATGCATCCAGACCAAGAGGAGAATCAAGAAAACGCGCAAAACATAATGAATAAGATTGAGAACACGACGCTGAAGAATATCGTAAATTCGGTCAAGATATGCTTTGACCCAGACGACCTGAATACATTGATGGGTGAAGATTCTGATATAATCAAGCAATTCAATGAGTTTGAAAATATGCTAGACAATTGCGGAAATACCACTAAGGAAGAGGGTGATAAGTCCAATTGGATTATTCGTATGGAATTGAACGCAGAAGAGATGTTGGATAAAAATATTACGATTGAGGACATTAACTTTGCTATCAAAAATGTATACAACGACGAAATAGATTGCCTATTCAGCGATTACAATGATGATAATATTATATTCCGAATCAGATTGAATAGCGTTCTTAAGAAAATAAAGGAAAAAAATAATAACACAAAACCACTTGATCAATCAAATGAGATTTATCTCATCCAAAACTTTCAAGACCAACTCCTTAATAATTTGGTGTTGCGTGGTGTAAAAGACATTGGTCGCGTAATCCCCAGAAAAATCACTGATAGTGTTACGGAGAAGGATGGAAAATACGACAAGAGAGAAATATGGGTCCTTGACACTGTCGGAACAAATTTGCTTGACCTGCTCAGCATTGACTATGTTGATACTACGAGGACAATCACAAACGATATCCAGGAGATATATCGGGTATTGGGTATTGAGGCTGCTAGACAGGCAATATACGATGAGATTTCCGAAGTCATTGAGTTTGACAGCACCTACATTAACTATCACCATCTGACACTATTATGTGATCGTATGGCGTGTAATGATAAGATGGTGTCCATCTTCAGACACGGAATTAATAATGATAATATTGGTCCTATTGCGAAGGCATCGTTTGAAGAGACACCGGAGATGTTCTTGAAAGCTGCGCGCCACGCAGAGCTGGACTCAATGCGCGGTGTCTCGGCAAACGTGATGTGTGGACAGGAGGGGTATTTCGGTACAAGTGCGTTTCAGGTTCTATTGGACCTTGATAAACTAACCGAGGTGAGCGCAGAGGATTGGAAGGAGGATAGCACCCAGAGTATTATCGACGAGGGGTTTGACGAGTTAGCATTCAACGACGACCCTTGTGCAATATCTAAATTGTCGGTTCCAAATAATATCCAGAATATTAACACGGTTGATATTGGTCACGACAATGATTACGATGTTGGGTTTTAAGGAGCGTAAAACAATATAAATATTATTAAATAATAATACTATGAATAGTTTTAGTATTATTATATCTACATTGATGGATTGTTTATATATGATAAATGACGAGTATATGTTAAAGAGTGACGACCCATACACATATTTTATATGCGACAAATTTATAAGTGAAGAAAAGTATCATGTGTATGATAACTATATTATAAGAGCACCATTTATAAGCGATGAAAAGAAACGTATTTTTGTTGAATATTTTCTAACTTCGCAGAAGATTTATAGCGCGTTGTGTAGATTTGCTAGAAAATACAAGGTAACGCGCTCCATTAAATTTAACACAGGCACAGATTTATGTCTAAATGACATTTCAAATATATCCGAGTTATCTACTATGAAGTTGTATGTTGATACTTCACGAGTTCTATACACATTTAGAACATCTGACGTAATTCAAGTTATTAATGCGGCACTTACTTACAATAGTAATTTTTTTGCAGAGCCACAGCCGATTAAAAATCCATACACCAATATTCCATTTACGAACGCCGAATTGTATAGTATATATTACTCTATAAAATACAGCCATTTTGAGATGCCGTTTTTATTCCATCAATATTTAATAAATGGATTTTCATTGATAAGATTCACGTGTTTAAATGAAACAATGTTGAGAGAAATAGCAATAACAGATTTTTGCGAATCGTCCACTAATAGACAAAAATACAATTATATTAGTAAGATGTTAGTAGAATTCAGCGATATATTCTGCCCGTCCAATATAGATCCTGATTTTCCAAAACCAAAGGTTGTTGATACCTTCAAACATTTATTGAAAGATACATTAACCATGTCATTTTCACTTATAAACTCGTTGAGAAAAGTATCCAAACAAAATATTAAACGTGAGCTACACGAGTTTAAAAAATACAATCCTATGTATGGTAGAAAAATAATTGTTAGAAAATACACCAATATAGACGGTAAACCTTTTATATTCGGAGATAAAAATCGCAGTTTCACCATACAACACAAGTTTATTGATACTGTAGTCACAAAAAAACCTGCTATACCGCGTAAAATAAATACGAATCAGCGAGCTTCTAATCGAAGGAACCAAAGGTTGCGTAATCGGCGAATATTACAAGAACGAACCAATCTTGACAGAGAAATTCACAATGCTTTCACATATTCATCGCCTACGTTATCTTTATTGTCCGAAAATACTATTATAGACAGCAGTATGAATTTACCTAGTATAGCGAGCAATATAACATCAACAAATATAACATATAACTCGTTTACATATAATGACGTGTCTTCTGGCGATTCTGACGATGAAACAATTACTAGTATAGATTCTACAAATGAGTCAATACATTTAATTGACGAGGAAAGTAGTAGTGACGAATCAACGCATTAATTATCTTTTAACGTGGTTTTCCTTTTTAATTTTTTTGTTTTTGTTTTGGTCTTCTCATTTGTCTTATCTTTGTTTGTTTTTTTATCCGATTTTATTTGTTCTAGGTCTTCAATGTTATATGAGGAAGAATATTTAAATCCACTTTGTGGATTAACATTATCATAAGTGTTTGTATTGACATGCTCATTTGTTTCTTCTTTAACGGCGTCTTCGAAGTATTCCTTGGTAAGTAAGGATTGCATAAGAACAATCTCGTCGTCACCGAGGTTATATCCAATGTCCCCGAGAGATAAAAACGATTTAGGTTCAAATATGAAGGTCTTAATTCTATTAAAACGAAGAAGTTCATCTGCCAATTTTGCGAAATAAATCTTTTCGTTATCCAATTCATTTATGAGATTTTTCTTTGGAATCAACATATTTATATTCTCGTTTGTTGTATCATCAATAATACAGTAGGTTTTATCCTTATCTGTATCAGTTTTATAACAACTAGACACATTATTTATATCATTAATTAGTGCATCATCAAATTCGGTAAATGAAAAATAGTTATTAGTCATTGTTCGCAATAATTTAATTATACCTCTCAATTTAGTATTGTGTCGTTGTTCCGACTCAATAATCTTTTCAATTTCACTTCTTCTACCTCTATTATTGTGTTCGCTTAGCATTATTCTGATTGTGTTACGAAATATCTTGTAAAATCCAGTTTCCAGATTTATCTTTTTAATGTAATCAATCCTTTCTATATCTACATTACTCTCATTGCTAATCATTGTGTCTATATCGTTAAAATTATTGCTTGTAATTGTTTTTTCTACTCCTTTATTATTCTCGGGAGTAATCACTTCGGGATCAACGGGGACAAATTGATTTGTTTCGGTGATGACTCCGACAATTTTTCCGTCCTCCGCTACTTTAATCATTGGTTTACTTAATATTTTCTCATTCTTTTGTTTTATAGATAATAAGAAATCTATAGTATCAGCATAAGAGACTCCAGTAATAGAATTAATCCATATATATTCTACTTCTTTGCCTTCTTTGCCTAGATCTACCATTGGCGCAGAAGGATAGCACGGTAATATACCCCCCTTCCCATCCTTTTCTACTTTAATAGCTATTACCTTTCCATCGTAATTAAATATCTGTGCAGTTGCAGTATAATCCTCCTCCTCAACATATCTTATTAGTTGTGGTAACGCTATATTTCTCTTGAATGTATAGACGCCAGGTTTACTATTAAGTCCACCACATTTGCTATATGCTTTTTGGATGGTATTGATTGTCTCCTTAATATCTTTGAACTTATCCCCTTTTATTCTAATTCTAGTAGATATTTCCTTGTTAGTGTCTCCCTCAACCATTTCACCTATTAGTTCAAAGAATATGTTGTCGTTTTTATTTTTCCCTTCTGTTTTTCTAATCAACATTATTGTATCTTTTTTAACGTTAAAAAAATCGTCAGAATAATTACTAGAAGGACACATAACATCTACCTTATCAGTCATATCATCATTAGGTATATCTAGAATTACCATATTCAACCCATTCACAAACAATTTCGGATTTGGTTTACAAATCAAATCCCATAAATATGTGTGATCTATTGTAACTGTTGGGTTTTGTAAAAATTTAATAAAATTACCATATGCGCTAACGACCTTGTTAAAAAACTTTATTTTGTCGGGGTCATCTGATTTTAATTTTTTGTATATATTTGATTGTTTAAGTTTGTCTAATTCAACCACATTACTATCTGCGTTAGCTTGTGCAAATATATTAATAAGATTCCCATTCTGTAGACCAACAAATACATCATAGTCAATACTGTTTATCATTATATTCTTCATCTCGTCTATGCTTGGCGAATTATCCACTCCACCACCATTACTATTTGCCCATACTTTAGCTATGCAAGAAATAAATGATTGAGAATTGTTAGCTTCAACTCCTAGTCTCAAAATACATGGTTGATTTTGTTTTAAATTTGTATTTGTATCACTAATGTAACATTTTTTATTACTGGTGTTTAAAAACCTTTCTATTGACACTGGTAAATATCCGAACCGATTATTATCTATAGGAAATTTATCTGGGCCTTTGATATAATAATTAGTTACATTCTGGGTTTTAACATTCGTCTTCTTCGCTTTTGTTTTTAATTTTATTTTTGTTGGTTTAATAGCAGGGACATCAACATCTTCGTCGGGTTCGTCTGAAGACATACTATTTTGTGTTGGCTTCACATTAGTAACTGGGTCTTGTACATTTTGATTAGTTTCAATATCGTTGTTGCATATTTTCCTTCGCTCTAACTGAGCCTTGCTTATTTTCGGTCCTCCGAAACAACAAGGAGCACATACACCGTTACTTTTTTTGAGAAAACCAGGATATTGTTGTTTATATACATTTGATCCTGGGTCCATTTGTTTGTTAGATTTAAATTCAAATATCGTCTCTCCTGGAGATATTTTATTTGATTTTAACGGAATGATACCTCCATAGTCACCTGATTCTGCCTTTTCTTGTGTAAGACTTGTATTGTCCTTTAAACTCCAATAACGCGGACAAATATACCAATGTTTTTTATCAGGACTACTTCCATATTGTAAAGCTTCGCCATAAGAACCGGGTTGCTCTCTGTCTATTTTATCTTTTTCTGCGTCTGTTAATATTACCGGTTGTCTTCTGTGGACTGATGGACATGACCTTGAATATGAATTAATATTTCCTTCGCCCTTAACCATAAAGAGATTCTTATCGCGCGCCTTCAGTCTATCGGCAAAATAGTCGCGTAATTTCAGATTTTCTAAGTCGATATCATATCCCTGAGTTTTATCGGCGCCTCCAGAAACCTCCCCCTGCGTGTCATCTTCATCGCTTTCTTCATCGCTTTCTTCATCGCTCTCTTCATCGCCGAACGCTCCATCATCGCCATCTTCTTCTTCTTCTAGTTGGATGGCTCCATCTTTAATATTAGTTTTCATATTGATTTGCTCGGCCTCGCTTATCAAATCAGTTGTTGTATCGGGTTCTATATCGGGTTCACTTGTATTTTCAATATTCTTACAACCACTAATTAAATCAGGATTTTGGGTTATTTTAATAAATGCATCAAGATATATTCCTACTGTTTCCAAATAATTATAATTATTAATTCCATAAACCTCTATAGATATATTATTAGAATTGTCCTTTGTTATCAGAATCTTTAATCCCGGATTAATTTTAATTTTTAACTTGTTATTGTCGCTATCATTTTGTTCAAAGTCAAGAGTTTGATAAACGTCGGTGAACTTCGCAACCGCATCTTTTTTAGTCAGGTTGAAATTAGAAATTAGATTTTCAATGACAATATCGTGGTTTAACCCTTTATTATGTAAATCAATAATTAGGGCTTCTTCAGCCAACATCTCAGTATAATTATCAACGCGCTTATATCTCATCTCTATTCCTTTTGAAATGTTGAAATTTGACACAATAAATACACCAGATATACACTTATTAAGAGATTCTACATCTAATCTTCTATTAACGGGCAACTCCAAACGATAGTCAATATTGTTTACCTCTATATTTGTGTCGTCTATGGAGTTGAAATTGTTCATATTATAGCCACCTTGTGAAATGTAGCCCCTAACCTTATCAATGATATTATTTATTGGCCCTTTGATTGTTGTGTCTATATCTACAACTTCAATGAATCCGTCTATTTTAATATTAATATCGCCATTTGAAATAAACTGACATATAAGCGTTCGATATTCACCGTTATATTCATATTTGACATGAACGCTGACCGATTTAGACTTTCCTATCTCCTTCATATTTTTAAATATTTCTTGTTTTGATAGTGTGGGTATTTTTTTCCCGTTTGTTGCGGTATACGCAGTATGAAGACGATACATCTTCTCCTGCGACTTTCCTGGATTGTATTTTGTAAGCGCGACATCCTCGGTAGTATTGATCAATTTAAACACGACATCCAATGGTAAATTAAATGGAGTGAATGGATGTATAATGAAATCTAGAGAAGTGACCCCCTTTTTATCATATTTTGTCATAGCTGATTCTTTTGAAGTATGAACATCGTTCATAAGATTTATATTATACTCGATTACCTTAAATCTATCTGAAATCATATTTTTACTTGCGAATAGGAGGGATTCTTTATTTGTTTCAAGTATTTTTATAGAAGTAATGTTCTTATCGTATAATTTTGGATAGTATATCTTAATACAGCTTTCCTCTGATAAATTTTTGGCATTAGTATAATCAATAACGTCTTCGGTTGTACACATATAAATAATGTCGTTCTCAAATTCACCAAAATTCATTAAAATATGATTGTTAGTCGTAGTGGTCATATTTTCCTGGCTATCGTCTAATAACCGCCCCACCTCAGTAATATCATATGGATTCACAAAATACGGATAATTTGTATCCTTTACTACGATTTTTTGATCTATGGATTTATTTGTAGTATATTTTTCATCAGTTAATTTAAGATTTATGATGTCATCATAATCATATGTCTCCTTGATACCGATTGTGTCCATTAGTTCTGGTCGGTTGATATTGTGTAAAAACTGTTCCATATGAAGCCTTAGTAAATCAAACGAACCATTCTGTGTTAAATTCTCGTATATCTTTTCGGGATAATGTTGAATACTCCGCTTAACAAATAGATACATCTCAACAAAAGAAAAAGTGTTTCCACCTGTAGCATAGAGCATTTTAGTTTTTATATTCTCAATGGTATCGTCCAAATGTATTTTCATATCAACGAAGACGACTTTTATATCTTTGTTTATTATTTCATCTAATAAATTTTCTGCAAATATATCCTTGAATAATATATCATTTTTATCGGACTCAAAACGCTCTTTTAATTTTTCAGAATCATATTCAACGCCCTCTATTTTGCTACCATAAAATACATATAATGTTTCTATTTCATTGTTTTTAAGATGAGCTACTTTATATATTTGAGTCATATATATATAAAAATATACTACATTATTTTATATATGAATTACAAAATAATAGCAGCAGTGTGTCAAGACCGCGGAATCGGCAAAGACGGGACCTTGCCTTGGAAAATAGCGGAGGACATGAAATTCTTTTCTAAACTTACCAAAGGTAATGGAAAAAATGCTGTTATAATGGGTAAAAAAACATGGGATAGTTTTAAAGGAAGGTCCTTAATTGAAAGAGACAACCTTATTATATCTTCAACTCTTTCATTAGAGGATAATACAAATGATAATAAGATAAAAAGTTTTAAAAATATTCAAGAGGTTGATGAATTTTGCAAAGCACAAAACTACGATGATGTTTGGGTAATCGGAGGTGAAACAATTTATAAGCAATTTATTGATAATAATCTCGCAAAGGAATGTATTATAACATACATAAATAACAAATATGAATGTGATACTTTCTTCCCCATGCTTGGTAATAAGGTATGGAAATTTATCAGTAAGGTTCCGTTAGAGACTAAGAATGATTTTGCGGTTGAAATTTGGACACTAAAAAAAAAATAAAATTTATAACTATTTAATCCTTTGGTTTCTTAATAATTTCAATATATTCCTTGGGATCGTTGTTTTCAATAATGTAGCGAAACGAATCAAATAGTGTGATATCTTCTTTAATATACGTGAGACCAAGAGTATCTAGTAAGGTTTTATAAACGAACGTTTTTATTTTAATCAAAGTATCACGGTCATATTGGTCTCCTTTTGTTTTTGGAGCCATTCGGTTAATTCCAGACATATCCTTTCCTTTTACTAGGATATTATATAGAAACCATAGCGACCACGTATGACAGAAGATATTTTGTGCGATATAATTGTGTTCTGATTCTGATACTCCACCAGCAGTCTCAAATGTTTTTTTGTTCACGATTATTTTATCTGGATTGAACGTTGCGAGTAGAATATTATAGGTCTCCATAGACTCGTAATCTTCGTCAATCGCAGAATCAAAATACATTAGTGTGCCGTTATCGTAGATATAAGACACATAATGGTCTTGGTTTGCGTCGGGTTCATCGTCGTTTGGGATTGGAACGCCGATTAGACCACATATTTTGTTAGCCGATAAATTTTTGGGAAGTTTTTTCCTGTATAGTGGAATTACATACGATACAATATCATTAATATCCTTAAGGTCAATGACGTCAATATCGTAGTTATCGTGGAGGATTTTGTTTGTATATGTCTTTCCCCTTTTAACCTCGTAGTCCATACGATTGTCGTGAAAATAGCAATACGAAACAACTGATATATTGTCTACACCTTCTAGAAGTTTTGTCATATGGTTTGTCATACTAGTGCTATTAAGAATATCTGCATAGAGCTGAGAAGCAAGGAGAATTGGATGACAACTTTTAATATCTTCGTCCATTGTATATAGATATCTGTATTATATCTATATACACTTTAATCGTTTTCAATTATTTTTAGAATATAACTTAATCTCACAAATCAAAATATGGATTATCAACAATATTGGTTCCGCAATATCTTTTAGAGCTTTTCTTGTAATCCTCCGGATTATATATGCTAATTTTCTCTGCTTCTTTTATTAAAAATTTAAAATTATTCCAGAATTCATCGGTGTGACCGATACTCTTGGACGCTACATGAGATAATTCGTGCAATGCAACAAACATTAGAGTGTTCTCGTCAATAAGACGACTACCATCCTTCTTTTCTGTGTTCAAACAAAATGCGATTTTTTCACCTTTATTTTCACTATATGCGGTATATTCGCTTGTAGGAAGCGTTTCTGTTATTGTTTTGGGATTATATCCTTTCACTAATCGCTTAACATTCTCTCGGTCTGGGTATTTTTCACCCAGATATTTAACCAATTTATTCATGTTAACGGTTATATTAGCTAGTAAATCAACAGCGAGTGTTAACTTACTTCGCTCTCTTACACAATATTTATTACCATCGACCTGCGAAATAATGCATTTTAGATTTAAATATTCTGACTCTTGTAATATGCGATATGCAATTATAAATACAAATACTATTAAAATATATCCTAAAATGTTGATTTTCATATATACATAATCAACATTTTAACCCTTAACAATATTTCTACGCGGTTACGAGACCAGTAGTATCCTGCTCGAACGTGCTCTGCCCCCAGGGACCAACGTCTACCTTTTGGATAACCGGGTCGGCGCGCAGTTGTAAGTTGGCGTTACCTCTAGAACCACCTACGGTGTCAATGCCGTGGTTGTGGCCGGCGCTAAGCATGCTTCCGTGCTCGGGCTGGGCACCGCTGTTGGGGAGAAGCTCATTCGGCGAAGCGGTATCGGTTGGGTTACCACCGCCATTCGCGCCAGGCGGAGTTACAGACGGCTGTACGGTCGCGTAGGTGTTGTCGTCTACAACCGCTCCCTCCGGAAATCCACCAGGAGCTAGCGGGCGCGAAGCCTTACCACTATGCATATTATCGGTTACATTTGATTTGCGAGTTGAAAACTGGTTTATGGCAACAATGAGAACAAATAATCCTAAAATAGCAATTATGTGGTTTGCCTTGATGAATTTCTTTAGACTTTTTAACAACTTCATTATATAAATTAAAAAATAAAAAATTTTTATTAATTTGTATACTTTTTGCTAAAAAGAGTTTAATTCCTCGTCTGATGAATAATCCTCCTCATCAGAAGAATATATATCATCCAGTAAATGCTGGGTCTTTATTTTTTTAGCCTCTAAAAATGCCGCAATTGCCGCTTTCCGCATTAACTTTGCTTTAGTTCTAGCAGCCTTATATATCCCGGCGTATATCTCATTTGGTTGTTTTAACGAGATAGAACCTCTATCGTCTGGTTCTATATCTACTTCTTCTAAATCATTGCTTATATTCTCTAAATAATCCTTCTCTTCTTGAACATATTCATAATCTAATATTGATTTATTAGAATCATCCAATGTATCTTCTTCGGTCAATAGAGATTTAGGAACTGGCACGTGCGCTTCTGTTTCTCCTGCTACAGGTGCATCTGCTTCTGCTACAGGTGCATCTGCTTCTGCTACAGGTGCTTCTGCTTCTGGTGCTTCTGCTTCTGGTGCTACTTCTGGTAATACTGCTGGTGCTACTGCTGATGATATTTGTTGATCGGTAAACGTCTCTATGGAATCATTTGGTAGTTCATTGGGCGATTCTGTATTGTTAATTTCCTTGTCTTCTTTATTACGGCCTACATTATTCGTTTGAGGTACACCATCCCTCTTAATTAAACATGTTTGCATTATTTCAGGGTCCTTGGCTAATACCATAGCTTGAATTAACTTAATTTCTATATCAAAACTTTTTGATGTAAATTTAATACCCTCAATTAAAATTAAAGGAATTATATTTGTTCCTACAACTGCAGATTGGTCTAATAAAATTTCCTTTTCATCATATACCATACATTTTCCTTTGTCGGTTGCTTTATCCACATCAATAAAAGTGCGTATTAACAAATTTTTACCCGAGCGATATAGACGATATACAGGCGACATCATATTTTCAATATCGTCTTCCGTCATTTCGCTTACAAACCACATATCTTTTTTTTCATTTATTTTTGATTGACAGTGTTTCTCTAGAGCAAGGAGCCATTCAATTAATGGTTCGCAATTATTTTTGTTATATAGGAGATCTGAATACATTACACGATTTGTCTTAACAATACCCTGTTTTGTTGTGCATTTTGGCATCTGTATGTATAGCGGTTTATCACCATTAATATTTATTTTAGTAAAGTGTGTGCCGCCTTGTATTGATTGAGGACTTTCTAAAGATAATAAACTAAAATCAAACTCTTTGTTCGGTTTATACAGTTCCATTAAAAATTTAATAGATAATATAGATACTATTAAGACGCATTAAATTTGAATTTATTATATAGATATTAATATTAATATGAAAAACACCCTCATTGATCAGTGTCTAGAAATAATACGTCGTGATGATGTTAAAAATGAGCTTAAAAATTTGATGACGCCTCTTATTGAGGCTATTTTAGTTGAAATATATCCGTATATTTATTTATCTCTTATATTTGTTATCATCAGTTTCCTATTACATTTAGGAATATTTATTTTACTTATACGTAATAAATCCCCTTTTAAAGCAGTATGATATTTTCTATCTGTATATTATAATGAAAGGTGGTGATTTATTAGCTGTTGCGATTGGCGGTGCAAAAAGACGCCGCACTAAAACGGGCAAGAGAAAGGTTAGCAGAAAGAATAAGTCGCGTCGCCGCAAGTCGCGGTCAATGAGAGGCGGCAGCATGATGACGAACGCGCTTCTACCGTTTGGCCTTCTTACTCTCCAGCAATTCTTCCAGAAAAAAACGCGTAAGAATAAGGGACTTACAAATAGCATTAAGAATGTTAAGAAATCGCTCAAAGTAAAGTTTTGAATAATCTATTAAATAATCTATTAATGCCATAATATTTAACGCAATAATAGATACTTTCTTATGATACTTTCTTATGATACTTTCTTATGATAGTAATGTTATTATGTAATAAACATAAATATAATTTTAACAGTAACCGTATAATGGATGTGTTTCAAGAAAATATTAAGGATTGGGTAACTATCGATAATAGTATTAAGACCGCAACTGAAGAGCTTAAAGTGATGAAAACAAAGAGGAGTGAAATTAGCGATACCATATTAGATTTTGTTGAAACTGAAAATCTAAATAGCACCACAATTAATATCAACAATGGCTCCTTAAAGTTCGGAACTGTAAAACACAGTAATGGTCTAACTTTAACTTATGTGAAATCGTGTTTAGAACAGTGCATATCTAACGAAGACGACGTGAACAGTATAATGGACGTTATCAAGAGTTCCAGAGAGGTTAAGGTGTCTAGCGAAATTAAACGTTCTTATGAAAAGTAAATATTACTCTCTTATTATATATGTCTTTCGGTTTAGACGATTTAATTATAACTAAAAATTCGGACAACGAAACCATATGTGGAGGTTTTAAAGTTAATAATATATTACTAAATTCAAACAATCCAGCTTTGATAACTATGAATTCTGGCAAGAAACCACTCAATAAAGTAAGCTCCCTCTTCGATGATTTGGCTGTCCCCGCAGGGCTATTATTTATAAATGATAAAATGACACCTCGTTACAGTGAAAAAACCGATACTATTATTGACGAAACTTTATATGATAAATTATTTAATTTAGCACGTATTAACACTAAAAAACAAAGTAAACGAAGATTGAAAATTAACACAAAAAAAAGCACCAGGAATAAAACTAGCAAGAGACGCTAATTATATTTGATTTGTTCAAATATAATTATTCATGATACATTAATCATAGAATGCTCCAATTGTTATGGTTGAATGGTGCTAGTAAAATATCTGGGATTTTGGTCTTCCAATAATCTACCAGTTTGTCAAAATCTAATTCCTTTTGAGTCTTAGGATACAGCGATGTTTGTGACATTGATAGTGCCTCATCTGGTGTTATGGGCGACTTAATGCCATAACAATTGACACCGTATCGAACATCAGGATTATCTATGTAGCCTCCATTTATTCCTGGACGCCCGCAGTCGTTTTCATGACCCTCTATTTTCTGAAGTTTCTCCCATTTTTCCATCTGTGTCGGAAAAAGCGCCATCTGTCCCTCCGACCATCCATACCCACACCAATCAGCTCCGCTCTTAAACGCCTTGCTTATATCACTATATGATGCTAGTTCGGAACCTCTTGCCTTACATATGGCTTTCGCGCTATTGTAGTCATAATGGTTGCCCGGTATATGATATACCTCTTTAGGGATAACGATGTTGGTTTTTTTAACTCCATCGGTATCAACAACCACTTCTACTTGTGGAACATTACCTAATATATTTTTTATACTTGTCACTACGTCAACATTGAAAATATATAAAACTCCATTTAATAATATTAAGATAACGAATATAGCCCATAAGAATAATTCTAATATATATTTTCCAGAACTACCATTAGCACTATTGCCCATTTGATTGCCCATTTGATTGCCCATTTGATTGCCCATTTGATTGCCCATTTGATTGCCCATTTGATTGCCCATTTGATTGCCCATTTGATTGCCCACCATTGAATTGCTCATTGAATT
>Ga0209223_10000810_pt1 | contig 35745 bp, 35 predicted proteins | sample COG_06_FD_184750 | JGI IMG/M metagenome (GOLD analysis project Ga0209223, IMG submission 184750) | Pelagic Microbial community sample from North Sea - COGITO 998_met_06 (SPAdes) (version 2) | ecosystem: Environmental > Aquatic > Marine > Neritic zone/Coastal water | place: Helgoland, sampling...
GTATAAGACATGTATTAAATTGTTCATTTTTATTTAGTATCATTACTTGCTTTAAACTAATGTCTAATTGAAAGTTTTTAGATGAGAATTTAACACCATGAATTTGGATTAAAGGTAAAATATCTGTATTTTCATTGTTCATTTCAGCTAAATCTATTGGAGTTTCATTTTCGTTAAAACATGTTATTGATTCATTTGTGACAATTTTAGGAATTGAACATCGCACTAAATTAAACTTCCCGCTTTTATAACTTCTAATAGGAGATGTAAAAGCGTTTTCTATATCACTTAACTCTAAATCGTCGTGAAACCATATATTCTTTTTTTCAAATATAAGACCTTGAACATGTTTTTCTATATTTTCAAACCATGTAATGACTTCAATGGAATCTCTACTAAACATTAAATCACAATATTTTTTCTTTTCAGTTTCAACTAAACCATGTTTAGTTTGACATTTTGGAATTTGTAAATACAATGGTTCATTATTAATAAGCAATGCTGTATAATAAGTTCCTCCTTGTAATCCACTAGGCGCCCCTAATATTATCTTTTTAAAATCGAAATCGGTAGTCGGTTCTTGCAACATATGCATATAGTTGTTTGTTTATTTTTAAGTAAAAAATCATACGAAATAATATTTAATACATATAAGAAATGAAGGACGACATTTTAAATTATTGTGTTGCTTTCATGAAGAGAGATGAATTTAAGCAATACATGAGACCTATTATTCAATTATTATTGAATGAAATATATCCTTATATTTATATATCGATGCTTTTTGTATGTGTTGCATTCTTTTTGATTTTAGCTATTTTCGTTATGCTAATTAAAATACTATCATTAAAGTATTGTGCATGTGAAATATAGACACCATGACCCAATAAATGATTTGAACGATGTGAGGAAATAAACAACTATAAACAACTATAAATTATTTATATATCATTAAATTGAATAATGTGTTAAAATATTGGTACAATATGTCTACAACAGATACATCGAATACACAAGGTTGGAAAAAGGAAGTAAAATATTCATATGAAGAGCAGATTGGACATGTTATTGGCGTTGATGGTATTAATGTAAAACATTGGTTAACACTTGGTTGCACAACAACAATAGATAAACCGAGAAAATGTATTGTTATTTTTGGACAAAATAAAGATGAGGTATTACAAACAACGATTGAAGTTCAAGACAAATTGTTTACATATGTGAGATTTATTTATTCGGAGTTTGAAGAGCATAAGAGAATTATAAATGAAAAAGACATAGAAATTGCTAGGTTAAAAATGGATTTAGAAGAAGTTCTTTGTCTATGGAAAAGGATAGAAAACCCTTGTGTCCCCAAGGTACATGTGCGGTAGTTATTAGGAATTATAGTAATGGATTTATAATATTTACATATTGAATTGGAAGAAGTTATGGATAACTATACTATTTTAGAAAAATATAATTAGAAAGAAACAAGTTTAATATTAAAAAAATATTAGGTTGTATTAGTAAATATTCGGTTGTATTAGTAAATATTAGGTTGTATTAGTTTGCTTGTTTTTGTCGTTTCAATACGTTGCGTTCTTTTGAAACTTGCGCAGTTTTATGTGTCTTTTTAACGCTCGCATTTCTTACAATATGAATTCCTACTTTTTGAAGAGTGCAACTTTTATCCATCAGATTGGTTCTCACTTTTTTCCCTTCCAATAGATGTGTAAGAGTTTCAGTGCTATTTGCAGTATATTTCAAATCCACCAAAGATGAATACGATCCTGTATGTTTAGATGATGTGCGCCTTGGAACAACGTTTGTAACAATCAATCCGGATCCACATCCAGATACATAATCAACCAACTCTTGTTGAAACATAGTAGACGTAATTCCTCTATTTTTGATCTCGAACGGGTGGGTCATAATAACGCTCATAGAACCGCTCTTACCTGTGTGATTTGAGTCTATTGGGCGTGATTCAACAACTACACTTTTATCAGTATTGTATTTACTGAACACCATTTTACCTACTGAAACAGGTTTAGTAGGTTTAGATTTACCTACTGAAACAGGTTTAACTGGCTTAGATCTAACAAATGTATCAGTTTTAGTAGACACAGCTTTGACTGAGGAGGGGAAGAAACCATATTTTGCACCAGAATACATGTTTTGGTAATACATCTACATATATCTTATAATCCGTTTCAATTTTTATAACAACTGTTACATAGTTGTTATAAAAAGATCATAATCGGTAAAGTATTTACATTGTATATCATCCGTCAGCATTATTATTAATTCATTTAAGCAATCTATTAACCTATTAAATATTTTAAATGTCGTTTAATTTATATTATATAAATGAGTTACTATATTTACGGATTACAAAGATCTGGAACTAACTTAATTCAAAAATTTCTTGAAACTAACTTTAATATTTCTTTAATGAATAATTTTGGAGATAGACAGTCACCAGCTCATACACATTTCAGAATATATGATGATAAAGGCATCATACCACAAACAGACAAAAAATCAATTTAACAATCAATATATCATTCAGTCCTTAGAAGAATTAGATAACCTATTAGGAGATTTAAATCACGCAAATAGATATATTATTGTTTATAAAAATATTTTTTCTTGGCTTCCAAGTATTGAAAAATGGGCTAATAGATGTAAATGGAAAACAAATTCAAAAATGGAATTTGTTGAAGATTATTTAAATTTTATTAAAAAATGGTATTCAATAAAAACTGACAGAGTATTTTTCATTGAATATGAAGATTTTTTGAATATGTCAAATGATAATAATTCATCAGTATCTAAATTATTAGAATTTCTTAATAAAAAGCAAAAAAAAATCACATATTCTTTTAATAAAGTAAGGTGTTCAAAAGAATTTACTACTAGTCAAAAAAAATATTACATCAATCATGAATATATGAGTTTATATTCAAAAGAAGAATTAGAAAAAATAAAACATAATTTGCTTTATAAAGAATTAATAGATTATGATTTATAATTTGCTTTCTATTAATATATTATTCTATATACCCTCATTTACAACTTACCAATGTGTAATCTGATACTTTTCAGTATCACCATTAACATATATTGATATTGGTGACACCAATTTACCATTTGCAGTGCTTTTAGATATCCCACACCCATAAGCAAGTTCCCCTAAAACAGGAATAGTTATCGCAGTGGCCTTACCAACAGCTTCAAATGTTCCGCCACAGTTTTGATATGATGATGAGAGAAACTCAGGAAAACAACAATTGCTCGTAATTGGTCGTTTAATAATAGCATCTCTTGTATTTTCTACCACGAAAATACAAATGGAACGCGTATGGGTTACGATTGGAACAATATGTGATACCTTTACCTTTATTTTACTGTATGGCGATAATCTACTAGCATCATTTATAAAAGACCATAAATGATCAAATACAGTTTTATTACGGTGTAAAGAACATTCTGCTACATATGCGTCTGCTAATCCAACATTAAGAATTTCAATACCAATAATATCATTACTCTTAACCAACTCTATGACTTTTGATAAGGATGATATATGTTGCATTTTTTTACGAATATCTGTAAATAGACAAGTAACGTTCTTTGCAAAATTAGCTGCCGATTTGGTCGGTTTAGGTTTGATTAATCCATCATAAATACTACTGTTAACGGAATGTATTGGCACTATTTCACGTTTGCTAAGTGTAATAACATGTGGGTATTTAGATAACATTTCTACATTCATCATTGTCATTGTAAAATCACCTAACAGTTTTTGCGTAGAAGCAACCTGACCTGCTGTTAGAACCGCCGTTTTTCGACGATACTTTGTTGGATTTAATCTAGCCTCAACAATATTTTTTAATGCTTCTTCGCTTGTCGCCGTTTCAAGAATATCTATAACATTATTCTTTATTTGATAATAATATCCAATATTAGCAGTTTTATCCGCACGTTGGCTAATAGGCGCGGAACAAATTACATTTCCTATAAACCTCATTTTTTTTATTAATGACATATACCCATAAGGTATTCCCGACATTTTGAAACATTTAATAAACCAATTAATACTTGATACAAAGGATACCCCATATACAGTTTTTTCAAGGATTGTTTTCATTAATATTAACGACTCAATCATACCATTCCACAATTCAATTGTATTGTATTTTTTAAATAGATTTTGGAATAATGGTACATATTCTTTAAAAGCGTAATACTTAAGCCCAATATTGTATCTCATACCACATCCTTTTGTTGAATTTATATAGTAATGCGAGAAACCACCAATTTGTTTGTTGCACAACTTGCTGTATGTAACCAAACTTAAATATTCTTTTTCTAAACCGTCATATACTATTTGCAAATCAATTAGTTCTTGACCGTTTACAAATTTCAATTGTTGTTTTGTCTTATTAATTGTTGCAAGAAGTTCTTTATTAAATAACGACCATACTTCGGGTGTTGCTACTGGTAACAACGTCCAATTATCAGAAGGATCCGATGAATACCGACTTACTAAATCATTTGCAATGTTTGAAATACGTAATTGTGATGAGGTTTTAGAACACATAGTAGAATTGTTGTTAAAAATTGCTCCGTCGCTGCCAACCAATGGAACAATATGTTTAATTTTTTTAGTACATGTATTACAATTCCATTCATGTTTTACAATTTGTTCACATTCCTCACCATTAAAATCTTTACATTTTCCAATAAACATCATGTTCGTATCATTACATGTAAAAGGTGTGAATGTCGCTAATAGATCCAAATTAGAACGCCATTGTTCTTTATCTTCTACACTTGCTGTTGCTGTTGCACTTGCTGTTGCTGTTGCACTTGCTGTTGCTGTTGCACTTGCTGTTGCTATTGCTCCTGCTGTTGCTCCTGCACTTGCTCCTGATGAAGAAGCCATTATGTTATGTTCCACACCATGTATTATAAAACGTATTCAATTTTATGCAGAACATGTAGTACATTCTGGTTCAATTGTAAATTGTTGGGCTTGATGTTTGGCTTTTCTTCGCAAATAATATATACCTGTTTTTAAACCCCGTTTCCACGCATGAAAATGCATGGCTGTTAATTGATTGTAATTTGGGTCGGCTAACCATAAATTTAAACTTTGGCTTTGACAAATATATGCACCACGGTCGGCCGACATATCGATAAGATGACGCATAGGCATCTCCCATACAATTTTATACTTCTCCTTTAATGTATCAGATAACCCATCAATGTTTTGAACACTTCCTCTGTCGCGAATAATATTATTTTTCATATCTTCATTCCATAATCCTAATTTATAAAGTTCCGTCATTAAATATTTATTAATAATGGTGAATTCTCCGGCATTTGTACGTCTTGCATAAATATTACTAGTAATTGGTTCAAATGCTTCGTTATTTCCTAAAATCTGACTTGTGCTCGCTGTCGGCATAGGAGCAACTAATAAAGAGTTTCGAATACCATGTTTCATTACAGATGCCTTTAATGTTTTCCAATCATATCTGTTATTTTCAGGAACAACGTCCCATAAATCAAATTGTAATACTCCCCTACTTGTAGGACTATTTTCAAATGAAGCATATGACCCAGCGTGTTCATCCGTTAAATCGGTGAATTCTTTATAGACCGGTTGCAATTTAATCATCAGTTCATTCGTTTTTTCATACCGATTAAATGCGTCAAGATTGGTTCCAATTAATGAACGCAACTGCATCATATCATTTTTACGCACAATAGCAATTTCATTTGAGGTCTCCACCGACGCATGATAAATAGTTTCAAATATATTTATATTAATCTGTTTAGCTTCACTACTTGTAAATGCTATATCCATTTTAAAAAATGCATCAGCTAATCCTTGTACGCCTATACCGATAGGCCGATGCAACATATTTGATAGCTTCGTTTTTTCGGTTGGATAATAATTTACATCTATAACACGATTAAGATTATGTGTTATAATTTTAACAACTTTGTGCAACTCATCATAATCAAATGTTTTATCTTTTGAAATGAATTGCGAGAGAGAAACACTTGCTAAATTACAAACCGCACTCTCTTCCGGAGATGTATATTGAATAATCTCCGTGCATAAATTACTTGAACGAATAATACCCAGATTTTGTTGATTTGACTTCTTATTACATGCATCTTTATAAAGCATGTATGGTGTTCCCGTCTCCATTTGACTGTCTAAAATTTTAAACCAAATTTCTCGTGCTTTGGTTTTTTTACACCATTTATTATCATCTACATATTGTTTGTACAATATTTCATACGCGTCTCCATAAACATCAGATAACCCTGGCGCTTTTGTTGGGCAAAACAAATACCAATCTTCATCTTTATCCACACATTTCATAAAATAGTCTGAAATCCATAATCCATAGAACAAATCTCGCGCTTTTAATTCTTCATCACCGTGATTTTTCCTAAGTTCCAGAAATTTTTCCACATCACCATGGTGTAGTTCAATATAAATAGCAAAAGAACCTTGGCGTTTACCTCCACCTTGATCAACATATCGTGCCGTCGAATTAAACACTCTCAACATCGGAACAATACCATTACTGCTACCATTTGTCCCTTTAATATGCGATCCTTCACATCTAATCTTATTTATGTCTAATCCTATCCCACCAGCCCATTTTGAAATTAACGCGCAATCCTTTAATGTATCGTAAATGCCCTCTATACTGTCTTCTTGCATAGTGAGTAAAAAACACGAACTTAATTGAGGTCTTAATGTTCCAGCATTAAATAATGTAGGTGTTGCATGTGTAAATACCAACCGAGACATATAATTATATGTCTCAATTGCCTTTTCTATATCGTTATAATGTATCCCAATAGCAACACGCATCCACATATGTTGAGGTCTTTCTTTAATGTTTCCATCAAGACGTGTTAAATACGCACGTTCAAGTGTTTTGAACCCAAAATAATCGATTAAATAATCTCTATTATAATCTATATGTTTTTCAATATAATCCTTGTTCTCTCTAATGCAGTTCCACGCATCAACACTTAATAATTTATTATTAAAAAGCGTGGAAGCTACTGAAAAAAAGGAATCTGACGTATTTTTATGTAAATTTGAAATGCTTATCCTAGATGCAAAATCACTATAATCTGAATGTATTGTACTCATGTTAGCACATTGTTCGGCCGACAATTCGTCTAATTTAGAGGTATCAATACCGTTATAGAGCTGATCTATAACCATAAGGCATAAATTAGAATAATTTATATGTGTAAGATCAGCTTCCTTACCTAATGTTTTGAGACGGTGTAATATTTTATCAAATGACACTTCTTGCAATTGACCATTCCGTTTCAAAACATGCATTTCGTCATCATTCATATTACAATAAATAATTAATATATATTTATATATATTTATTGTATTAATTAATTATAGTATTAATATAATAAATATATGACAATTTAAACCCACATATCATAACACTTTCATGTATTACCGTGTCTAAATTGTCATAAATATCACCACATAAATCGCGGAGAATACATGTACCATTATTAACCGAATACCAATCATGTAAAAGCATAATTGATTATGCTACTGTAAATACGCATTGGATTAATATAATTAATAATACCCCAACGCTAATAGATTAAAAATCTAAAAATCCAAACTAATTGTATTTTTATCCGATATTGGCCGACGTTTGTTTTTAGATGTAGGCGGGCTTCTCTTTTTATTTGATGTATTAAAATTAATAGGCGACGCTCGTTTTGAAATAATAGGTTTGGTTTTTAACCCTGATAATAGTTGGTCAATATCATTACTAGGACCCTTCATTTCCGGTCTAGGTTTTCTCTCAGAACGTTGAATATTGGAAGGGTTTTCGAACGATTTTGATACATCTACGCCTGGTTCAGGTCCACCCCTCCCAAAACCTATATCTGGTCTGGCGAAATTATCCATACGTGGAGGAGGCCGTGTCTTAACAGGAGGGGGAGGTTGAGAAGCACCCTTTGAAGCCTGTTGACTTATAACGTCATTCATAAAATTACCAAATCCTGGTTTATCTTCACCCATTTTATTAGCAGCTGCTTGTGTAAATTGTTGCATTAGTTCTGGGTTTTGTCGTAACACGTCATCCATACCCGGCATTGACGATTTAAACATACTGTTTGTCATGTGAAGCATAATAGCACTTCCTGATAATTGGAACAACAATTTTAATTCAGGTGCCATTGTAGCTTTTGAACTGTATTTCTGATGCAATTCTCCAAAAATGTCATCATAATCTTCCATATTTTCATTCACTTGTTCACCCCACCCATCTAATTTAAAATCAAATGGGTCAAATTTAGAATTTAAAAATTCTAAACCTGTTACCGCAGCCATTAACATTTTCCCTTGAAATTTCATACTATTATTTTGCTCCTTCTCATTTTTAATTGTTTCGTATTCTCCTATCATCTCATCTAATGACGATTCCATGGTATATTGTTTACTAACACGAACACCGTTTTTTTCAAGAGCTTCAAATTTTCGTACATAATTAAATTTCTCTCTTAACATTTCTTCACGAGACATTTTAGATTCCATATTTACCTTTTTGTCTGGATCAATTGGAATATTGTTAAATTGTTGATACCCATCCCATGTTTTTTCCGGTTCACCTGTGTTTGTTTTTATCGGAATAGGTTGATGGGATGATTTAATATCGTCGTCTATATTTAATTTTATAGGCGCCGACGTATTATTATTTTCTCCATCATTCGGGGACATACTTAATGAATTGAGATCTTCTTCTAATGATGATAGATCGTCTATGTTAAAATCCGTTACCGGTGAGGATTTTTTAGTATTTGTATTCATAAGCAATTCAGCACCAGCCATCGATGTCCCAATATAATTATCATCTAATGCTAAATCTGTCGCATTATTCGATAAATCAATCGAAATACTTTTGTCCAATAAGTCAACTGTGTCTAAATTAATTTGTTCCATCATTATAAAAATAATACATCTTTTAATTTTAAGTAGTCCGCAATTTCATATTAATATACCACAAACCTTGTAAAAAACAATCAGCCAAATCGTCCTTTTTTTTATGTTTATTAAATAATTCCAACCATTTAACGTCTTGTGTATCACTTATTTCATTAACAGTACTATTAATTCCTAATTCTTTGCGTTCTCCATAAGTATATTTCAGTTCTGGATCAGCAAATAGTTTTAATTTATTAGATGAAGATATATAATGAATGTTTTCTATATTGTTCATTACAAAATATTGTGTAATCATACCTTGAACTGTTTTCATCGTAGACGCAATTTTACTAATTTGATTTTCAATAATCACACAATCTATTTTAACCCCCACACTTTTTAATAGTTCATTCATAATATCCCTAAGATTAATACTTATCGTTACCAATCCCATATCTACCTTTGGGATCACAATCTTTTTCAAAAAATGATTAGTTTTATAATCCATAATAATCCTTAATAAGTCATTTTTTAATATGGGAGCACCGTTATGTATTTTATAAGTCGCAGCAAGCTCTTTTAATTCATCAAGTTTTAACCGTTTTAAATTTTTATCTGTAAATTGGTCAGGACACACAGAGTATTCACACGATGCTTTGCTATGTTGTTTACAATATTTTTTACTATTTTTATCTATGTAAGTAGCTGATTTATTACATATGTTATATGGTTTTTTACATTGCTTGGCATCACAATTAAACACATTTTTTGCTATTAGACAAATTATTCCCCACGATACAACGGTATAATTAGTATTATCTGTATCATTAACTTCTATTATACAATATGCCAAATTTTTTATACCAACGTCAAAACTAATAAGATGCATATTATTAATATAGTAATATAGTGATTTTTTAATATATTTGAACATGTAAATTAGTCAGTATATAATATCAATTCATTATATAATGAGTTTTGTCCCTGTAAGATATTTACCTAAACGGTTAACTAAAAAGGACAAACAACTGTATTCTGAACAATTACGTAAATCACGCAAACAATATAAAAAAGGGAAATATCACACACGAAAACGTATTAAATCATTCAAAACAAAACCATCAAAACATGTTACTGTTGCGAAAAAAATATACAGTATTGATAAGATATCAGCATCACCGTTATTAGCAAAAAAAACAGGATGTTCTATTAAAACATTAAAAAAAATAGTAAAAAAAGGACAAGGTGCGTACTTTTCATCTGGATCGCGTCCAAATCAAACGGGTCATTCATGGGGAAGAGCACGATTAGCCAGTTCTATTAGCGGAGGAAAAGCAGCATTATCAGATTATTCTATATTAAAAGAAGGATGCACTGTTCACAGTAAAGCATTACGATTAGCAAAGACTGTTCGAAAAAAATATAAACATACTACTCCAAAAACAAAACTTACATCATTATAATATAATAGATGATAATAGGTGTAAATCAATAAACAATAGAGTAAATACTTAAAAAATGACAGGTGTTTAAATATCCAAAGGTGAAATGGTGAAATAAGTATAATACGATAATTAACTTATTATATCATATTATATCATAATATTATAGGTTATGAATAATCATTTAACTAATCTAAATAAATTATATGATAAACGTGGGTATTTTCATAGATATTCAGGGTCTGTATTTTTTACAATAGTGACGGTTATTATTTTTTATTTAGTTATATCATATTATCTAATACAAACAAGAATTAAACCGATTAAAGCTAATTGGACTAACGAACGATGTTCGCCAACAATTATACCGTTTGCGGGTATAATTAACGCACCAAAAGGTGCAAATAAATTTAAATTTACATTTGATAATTTCAATTATTGTATAAATGCTATAATTAAAGAAAGTGCTGTCATTGCCGTGGAGCCTATAAATGCTGCTATGAATGTGATACTAGACACTTTTTCAAAACTAACCAAAGCGATAAACGATATAAGGAACATTATGTCTGAAATCCGTAATGCCGTCAGTGATATTTCTAGCAATATTATGAGCCGTATAATGAATATACTAATTCCTATAATGAAAATGGTTGTGGTATTTAAGGCAACAATGGGAAAGGCGCATGCAACAATGGTTACTTCCATGTACACAGCAATTAGTTCGATGTGGTTTTTAATTTCGGGATTATTAAATATACATAAATCTATTATTGCATTGCTTGTTACATTAGTAGCTACTATTGTAATGCTCTGGTTAATTCCGTTTGGAATAGGTATTCCAGCTGCAATAGTCTCAACTACAACATTTGCAGCAGTAGCAGTTCCATTGGGTCTTTTAGCAGGAGCATTAGGTAAAATAATGCGAATTACAGGTTTAAAACATAAAATTAAATCTACACCTAAATTGCACAGCTGTTTTGATAAAACTACCCTAATACGATCTATTGATAATACTTTATATTCTATAAATTCTATACCATTAGGCACAATATTAGAATATGGTGGTTATGTAACTGCTGTATTAGAATTGGATGCGAAAAATGAGAATATGTATCAATTGAGTAATATTACTGTAAGTGGAACACATAAAGTGTTACATAATTCAAAATGGATTTATGTAAAAGACCACCCTGATGCCGTTTTAATAAAGATGTACGAAGACGAGTTAATATATTGTTTAAATACAAGTAAAAAATTTTTTACAGTAGGCGATTATACATTTCAGGATTGGGACGAAATAGAAAAAGGTTGCCTAAATTTATTAGGATGTCAAAAAGAAGAAGATATATATAAGGATTTAGAAAATGGTTTTCATCCTGAAACAATGGTATCAATTATTAATAAGGGAGAACTGGAAATACAAAATGTGAATGTAGGTGATATATTATCTACCGGAGAGAGAATAAGGGGCGTTGTGTATATTAAGAATAGAAAACCGTTATTTGAATATAAAAATGATTTAGGAAAAAAATTTATCGCTACATATCAATTATCTAAAATACACAATTTAGCAATTATACCATCGCTTTCTGTTATTAACAGCGAATATCTTTATCACATATTAACAGACGAACAATATCTTCATATTAATGGAATAAAATTAATGGATTATAATTGGAACATAGATTATTATTATAAAAAAGAAGATTAGGAAAATTTTTTAACTTACCAGTATATATATAATGAATATTTCTGTATTAGGAATCAATATTTCTGTATTAAACATAATAATAGCAATGGTGCTAGGATTTTTAATCGCAACACATACAACATGTAGTTGTTGTAAAATTTCAGCTAGAGAAGCAATGACCACATTAATTAACGCAGCAGCAATAACCGCAAACAACAACAATTATTACAATTTAAAAGAGCAATGGGTAGATAATGCACGTAATTATTCCGCACACATGGATAATAATAATGGTTCAGACGATAAGTCCGAGATTAAAGAAACAACTGTTCCATTAGAAAATACCATGTTTTATTTTAAGGACAATGAATTTAAACCAGAATGTTGTCCTAGCACGTATTCATCGTCCACTGGGTGCGCATGCATGTCAGAAAAACAGACTGACTATTTAAATGAACGTGGTGGAAACAGAACTAAGGCAAATGAATTGTAAATGAATATTTTAATCTAATCCATAAAATACATTAGTATCACGTATAAAATTGTGATAATAATGTATACCTAATATATATATAATCATAAATAATATAAGACACGGTTGAGGTTCAATTAATGACATAGTTCTCATAATTACATACATCATTGACATAATTTGTACAGGTAAGAACATAATTAAGCAATGTTTATTTACCAATATAAATGATATTAAACTATTCAATTATTTATGTATAAAATGGGTTCATATATTAGCAGAGATGATTTATACGATATAGAACAAGCTTTAATGAAAAATAAAAATGGTTCATCGTGTGTTAAACTTATTGTTGATTGTGTATCTAATTGTGTATCTAATTGTGTAAATTATATATTAAATATATTAAGTGTAAAGAGAGCCTAAAAAGGGATTTTTTTCAATAACTGTAATCATTATATCAACGTCGAATTTTGAAATAGAATGTGGGAACGATACATGTTTTACGTAACCTTTTTTGAAAAACTCAGTGCTGGTGTCTGTAAATCGTGACATGTTCAATTTTGTAAAGAGAATTTCAATACAGCGTTTTAGATTTCTTACACCTTTTTCGTCACCTGTTTGTGATGAAATAATGTATTTAATTACGTCATCTGGAATTATAATATCGCCATCGTTAAAACCGATTTGTTTTTGAACAGCCGGTATTAAATGGCGTTTTGCGATAATAATTTTTTCATCCGTGTCGTATCCTTTTGTTTCGATTTTGTACATTCTGTCTCTCAAAATTGGATTGATCATACTTTCATCATTATAACTAAATATAAATATACATTTACTAAGGTCAAATTTAATCTCTGAGAAATACTTATCATGAAATTCACTGTTTTGACTACTATCAATAAGATGTGTTAAAATCCCAATAATTTCTTCTCCTTTTGGTGTTCCGCTCACTTTATCCAATTCATCAAAATAAATAACAGGATTCATACATTTACTTTCAAGAAGAATGCTTACGATTTTCCCCCATGTGCTACCTTCATAAGTGTATGAGTGACCTTCCAGAAAACTACTGTCGCCACCCCCTCCAAGTGCAATAAACGCAAATGGTCGCTGTAATACCTTACTAATACCTTCCTTAACGAGCGTGGTTTTACCTGTGCCTGGCGGTCCTTTAATAGCAATGGCGTTACCAGGTGCTTGCGGGTTACTCACCCATGTACCCATAAGTTGCATGATTTGCGATTTTGCATCATTTAATCCATATACAGCATCATCCATAATATTAATTGATTGTTGCATAAACTCTTTACATTTTTCGATACCGTCTACTTTTAATGAAATATCGAAATTTTTATATACGTTAAAAGGTATGCACATAAATGCGTCAATCCAATTTTTAATTTTGAAATATTCTCCTGACCCTTTTTCCATTTTTTTAATAGTAGAAGTTTTTTTGAGAGCAATCGATTTTAAATCATCGGGGATATCCATGTCTAATATTTTGAACCGCAATGGTTTATCACATTTATTATGATTATTTGAACTATTAATTTTTGATAAAATGGCATTTTGTTCGCCCACATTCATTTTTTTGAAATAATCTACCTCATTATTGTGTTTTTTTTCATTTATTAACGATTTAAAAGATTTTACATTATTACTTTTTGCGAGTTTATCTATCTTTTTAGTTTCATGTTTTATTAATTTTCTCTGTTCGATTGTAAATTTTTTCAAATTTTTTAATACAACCGAATCAATATTTTGATGCTGTCCAGAAACCTCGCTTTCGTGTGCAACCTGTTCAATTTCTTTTATCATAACATTTTCGGCGCCAATATTTGTAATAAGAGATAAGTTTGTATTTTTAGACGGTAGTTCTGTATTATCTTCTGATTCTGTATCATCTTCTGTTTCTGTATCATCTTCTGTTTCCGGATAATTTTCGTTGTCTTCTTCGTCTATAATATTAAGGACTATATTAAAAACAGATTTCGAATTTTTACCATTTTTACCAACTAAATATGGAATATCTTCCTCTTCATATTCCTCTTCTTCTGTTTCTTCTTCTGTTTCTTCTTCTGTTTCTTCTTCTGTTTCTTCTCTCTCTTCCGATAAATATTTTCCCTTTTTCTTTTTCGATTCATTTAAGTCCATTAGTTTTGTAATGTTGTCCATTTCTTCAATTTTATGTGCTAGATTTTTTGAAGGAAATAACTTATAAAGGAATTTAGTGAATGTTTTATTATCTAATTCTACGTCCTCGTCCTCGTCCTCATACTCGTCATCATCGTGGTAATCATCGTCGGTTGATGATAATGCATCATCGTCATCATTAATTATATGTTTTGGTGACGGGGATGTTAATTTTTTGGAACGCAAATTATATTTCTGTGGCAATTTGTTAGTATCCATGATATATAGACATATATGTAATTATGTTTAATTTCAATTTTATATTAAAATTGAAATTAATATCTATCTAAATAAATCTGTATATATATATAGAAGAAATGCATTCACATTCCAAAATCATAGGATTGCAATTTAGTATGTTGTCACCGGAAGAAATTATTAAGAATTCTGTTGCAGAGATTACCTCACGTGATACATATATTAATAATAAACCAGTTATAAATGGGTTGTTTGATCCAAGAATGGGTGTATTAGAACCAGGTATTATTTGTCCAACTGACGGACATAATTATATGAAAACACCTGGATATTTTGGACATATTGTGTTGGCGAGACCGGTATATTATTATCAGTATATGACAGCTATTATCAGAATTTTGCGAATGGTTTGTTTTAAATGTGGAAAATTACTTATATCTAAGAGTAAATATGAGAAACTTACTGAACATATGAACAATGATGAAAAATTTAACTATGTATTTGGGATAGCTAGTAAAATTAAGCGGTGTGGCGAGGATACAGATGATGGATGTGGTTGCAAACAACCGTCTAAAATTAGAAGAGAAGAAAAAACATTATCCTCAATGACGGCGCAATGGGATAGTATACAATCATCTACTATAACTAATGAAGACAATAACAATACTAAAATTAATATGTCGTGCGAAACCGTATTAAATTTGTTTAAGAAAATTTCAGATGATGATATTACATTTATGGGATTTAGTCCAATATTCTCACGACCTGAATGGATGATATGTCAGGTCTATGCTGTACCACCTCCGGCAGTCCGTCCTTCTGTTAAACACGATTCTCAGCAGAGGAGTGAAGACGACGGAACACATATTTTAGTAAATATTATTAAAGCAAACAATACTCTTCAAGAAAAGATTAAAAGTAATGCAGATTCAAAAGTCATTGATGATTGGACGGTTGTGCTTCAATATTACATAGCTACACAGATTGATAATAACATTCCAAATGTAGCACAAGTGGCACAGCGTTCTGGCCGACCACTCAAATCTATCAAAGATAGACTGGCTGGTAAGGGTGGTCGTATGCGTGGAAATTTGCAAGGTAAACGTGTTGATTATAGTGCTAGATCGGTTATAACCCCTGACCCTAATGTACCAATTGGTGAATTAGGGGTTCCGATGAAAATTGCTAAAAACATTACTAAACCTATAACAGTATGTGATAATAATAAACAGTTTTTGCTAAAACTGGTTTTAAATGGCCCTGATATATACCCTGGTGCTAAGATTTTGGAACGTAAGAATGGTGATAACATATCTCTGCGGTATATGGATAGGGCGTCCATTGTTCTTGAAAACGGAGATATAGTGCACCGTCATGCTATGAATGGTGATTATGTGTTATTTAACCGTCAGCCAACATTACATAGAATGAGTATGATGGCTCATATCGTAAAAGTTATGAAACAAGGAGATACATTTAGAATGAATGTTGCTGATACTAAACCTTATAATGCTGATTTTGACGGTGATGAGATGAATATGCATATGCCCCAAGATGTTGAAGCAGAAATGGAGTTGAAGCATCTTGCTGCGGTTCCGTATCAAATTATCAGTCCTGCTAACAATAGTTCAATTGTAGGAATTTTCCAAGATTCGATGCTTGGGTCATTTATACTTACACGAGAAAATATTAGTTTTACACCACGTGAAGCAATGAATATGTTAATGTATTATAAGGATATTAATGTTCATAAATTGGTGAATAAGGAAACGATAACCAATTTTGAGATTCTATCACAAATAATGCCTCCTCTTACAATGAAATCAAGTAATAGTATGTTTCAAGATGACGAAAATTATGAAACATCGAATAATGTGGTTGAAATTAAAAATGGAAATATGTTAAGGGGGCAAATTGATAAAGGGATTTATGGTAAGTGTACAAGAGGGTTGCTCCAACGTATAACGAATGATTTTGGTAATATGCGAGCAGCACAGTTTATCGATGATTTACAGAATGTAGTAACCAATTATATGCGTTCTAGTGCATATAGTGTTGGTATCAGCGATTTAATTGCGAATACAACCACAAGCGATGCTATTATTAAAAAAATTACATCTAAAAAACAAGAAGTTATTGAATTAATTCAACAAACTCATCTGGGTATATTTTCAAATAAGACAGGTAAAACAAATAGAGAAGAATTAGAAACACAAGTAAATGGAATATTGAATGAAGCGGCGGCAGAAGCTGGTAAGATTGGTCGTAAAAATTTAGAAGATGACAACAGATTTGTTAAAATGGTAAATGCGGGTTCAAAAGGATCAGATTTGAACATTTCACAAATGATTTCCTGTTTGGGGCAACAAAATGTTGATGGTAAACGAATTCCGTATGGTTTCGATGGTAGGACACTACCCCATTTTAAAAAATATGATGATAGTCCGAAAGCAAGAGGATTTGTTGAAAATAGTTTTATTGGTGGTTTATCACCTGAGGAATTGTTCTTCCACGCACAAGGTGGGCGTGTTGGACTTATTGATACGGCGGTTAAAACATCGCAGACAGGATACATTCAACGTAGATTGATTAAAGGTATGGAGGATTTCAAAATAGACTATGACATGACTGTTAGAAATCATATGAACAAAATCGTTCAATTTAAATATGGTGGTGATAATTTTGACACTATTAGAGTAGAAAAACAAATGTTTCCTATTACTGAAATGACATTAGAAGAAGTATATGGACATTATAATATGAAAGTTAAAACTAATATTATTTATACGGCTGATACCAAAAAGAGATTAAAGGGTCAATTATCTAAACTTAATGATAAATGTCAGACTTATATTGAATATATGATTAAAAGCCAACATGATACGGTTCAAAATATATTTAATTATAAACGTGGCGCAACAGTCCAGGTTCCAGTAGCATTTACACATCTCATCCAAAATATAAAAAATCAAAATAATATCCAAAGTAATTCATTAGTAGATATTACTCCATATGAAGCATTTAACATGATTGAGGATGTTTACAACAATATCCTATCTGTATCAACTTATTGTGTTCCAAACGAATTGTTCAAGATATTATATTACTTCTATCTTTCACCAAGAGATATTGTTATTGTGAAACGTTTCAATAAAAAAACATTAGAATTATTGCTTGATGCGATTGTTTATCAGTATAAAAAATCGTTGGTTGCACCAGGAGAAATGGTGGGAATGATTGCGGCTCAGTCCATTGGTGAACCGACTACGCAGATGACGCTTAATACATTCCATTTTGCTGGTGTAGCAAGTAAATCTAATGTTACAAGAGGTGTGCCACGTGTTGAAGAAATTTTATCTTTAACGCTCAATGTTAAAAATCCGTCTGTAACTGTTCATTTGAAAGATGATGATAAATTTAACAGACAAAAAGCGCAAAATATTATGACATTAATCGAACATACTAAATTAAAAAATATTGTTAGTTCGTGTGAAATATGTTATGATCCTGATGATAAAGCGTCTCTCATTGAGGCAGATAGGACTATGATTAGACAGTTTAATGAATTTGAAGCTATATTTGATGAATGTACTGACGACCAACAAGGTACAAAGGAAAAATCAAAATGGGTGTTACGGTTTCACTTTGATAAAGTGTTGATGTTAGAAAAGAATATTACTATGGATGATGTTAATTTTGCTATAAAAAATAGTTATACAAACGATGTTTCGTGTATTTATACTGATTACAATTCGAACGACCTTGTATTAAGGGTGAGAATGAACAATGTTGTTGCTAATAAAAAAAATATTAAACAAAACCCGTTGGATCAATCAGATGAGATTTATTTGTTAACAGGGTTTCAAAACCAGCTTCTTAATAATATTATTTTGCGGGGTGTAAAAAATATAGACAGAGTTCATTTACGAAAAGATCCCCAGAATGTTATATACGAGAATGGTCAATATATTGCAAAAGAAATGTGGGTCGTGGATACCGTAGGAACAAATTTAATACAAATTCTAGGCCTTGATTATATTAATAAAAATGAAACGACGAGTAATAGTATTATGGAGATATATAAAGTGTTAGGTATTGAAGCAACCAGACAATCTATTGCTAATGAATTTTCCGAAGTTATTGAATCGGACGGAACTTATATTAATACACACCATATTGGTATGTTGGCTGATCGTATGACTTATTCATTTAAGCCTACATCCATATACCGACATGGTATTAACAATGATAATATTGGACCTATTGCTAAGGCTTCATTTGAGGAAACACCGGAAATGTTCTTGCGTGCGGCCAAACATGGTGAGTTAGATATGATGAGAGGTGTATCGTCAAATGTCATGTGTGGTCAAGAAGGTTTCTTTGGAACAGGAATATGTCAAGTATTTTTAGACATAAACGAGATGTTAAAACTGAATGAGGCTGTTGCGCATGAAGAAACCTCGGGTGATAAAATAACAGATATGTTTGGACAAATTAATAATCCTGATGACCCATGTAGCATTGTAAATCTAGCATTATATAACAATACCGCTAATATCGCAACAGAACAACTTGGTGAAATGGACGATGATTATGACATTGGTATATAAATTATCTATTGTGTAATACCCTTTATATATTCGTTAATTGTTGGATTTTTTTTGTTTATTGGAAATGCTGTATAAAACCGCTTACTTATGAACGGCTTTATATCGAACTTCATTTGTTTGCTTGGAGAAAGGATTAATTTATAACGTGGGATAATATTAGGTTCAGCTGCGTAAGTATTAATCTGATAATATTCATTTTTGTCAGCTTTATATTTAGTAGCAAACGTTTTTTTACCATTGACGCTCATTTTATATTGGCCGAAAAATATAATAGGTAATTTATAATGTGTTGCTATAAGCCATAAATCAATAAAGGTCAAATAATATTCCTCTGATAAAATAACAAAATCTAACGTTCTATATCCACCATTTACAGGACGAAACATAGTTTTTTTGGATTCAATAGATAAAACGGCAATTATATTATCTATATCATACTTATTATATTCAGTTAATAATAATTGTTGAATATCTCGTTTGGTTACAACAATAGACTCGTTTGCTAATATAGCGATTATTATATCAAATGAACATATGGTTGTTCTCTCTTTACGCTTGGCTTTACCAAAGTTAATAACTGAATGTTTTGACGAATAGATAGATAATAAAAATTTAGAATCTATTGGGGATGGTGTGACTATGCATCTATCGATAGTCATTTTTTCGCTATATACATTTGTTATTAAAGGGTGAGCTGTATCATAAGTATTAAAATGAACGTATTTATTCCGCTTATACGCAACCATTCCTTCAAAATACTCATTGTTAATCATACTTTCTGGAATTAAAATTTCGTTTTCGTTTAAATTATACTGTATATCCATAAACGATAAATATTTATTCTTTTCAAATAAATATAATTTAATGCGTTCATACCTTAACGCCTCGTCCGATAATTTAGTATAATAACCATCTTCATTATTTTTACCGGTCATTAAATTCTTATCAGGATAGATAAATTTATCATAATCTGGGATTTTATTAAAAGCTACTACCGTCTTCATAAGTTTTTTGAACTGTGTTTTTATATCATTTATTGTTTTATTATAGGATTCGCTTGAATCCGCGTCATACAGTTCAATATAATCCAATAATTTTCTTTTAATGCCATTATTTTTATATAAATTCAATTCAATCCGTGCTATATTTCTGAATGATGTGTAATGTTTTTTTTCATTATGTAAGTTCTGTATAAAGGAGACTCTTCTCTCATCGTAGCTTGTATCGGTTTGGATCACTTTATCAATTTCGGAAACATATTTTTCATTAACGTCTGTGCCAATATTACATATATTTAAACCGTCATCGACGGATAACTCTGGTGCTTTTAAAGGCACCATTTGGTTGGTTTTAGTCATAATTCCTACAACCATCCCATCTTCAACTACTTTACAGACAGGTAAGCACGGTAGTTTAGTTTTAGCATGCATTGTTTTCAAGAAATTAAATGTAGTATCGTAATCGGTCCAATAGGCACTCTCGTCTAAAAACTCAATCTTAATATCATCGGTTACTTCATAATTACTCGGATAACATGGTATATAGCCATTGACATTATCTACGGTTTTAATATGAACCCCTATGGCTTTGCCGTTATAATTAATAGAAATGGATAATATTTGTTTCATATATTTGGAACGATGCAGTGCTGTTAATATAATGTCTAATGTTTCATTTTGTTCAAACATGTATATTTTAGGCATACTATGCAAAGGTTTACATTTTTTCCCAAGATAGTCTCGTACATGTTTGAGTGCATTTGCAATATCTGATTTACCGTATCTTGTGATATCTGCTTCACGAAACAGTCGTTTTACTTGTTTTGTCAAATTATTATATAAATATATTGGTTCAAAGAAATTGTTTTTCTTTATCACTATTAGTTTTTGTTTATCACCAGAATAATTATTAGATGAATAATGATTAGTAGGACAAATTAACTCAACATTTCCTGTGCTATCATCTTCTGGTATTTCGAAAATTATTAGATTTAATCCTGTCGGAAATAATTTTTTATTAGGAATACAAATAATATCCCATAAATATTGATAATCTATAACGACTTCGTCGTTTTTTAAAAAATCAATAAAGTTTTCATATGATCGGATAATACGTTCAAAATATGCTACGCTCTCCTCGTCTGTTGTGTCTATTTTTTTATAAAGTTCGCTGGCATGATAATCATCAATCGATACGCTACTAACATCTTGGATTTTCTTATCCGGATAAAATTCTGTCACAAGATTTCCATTTTGATAATTCGTATAATTGTCAATGGTTAATATATCTATTATTTTCTGTTTCATATTAATAATAGTTGGTCTTATATTAATTTTTTTAATTTCTTCAACCAGTTGATGCTCTTCTTCCTTTTTAATTTTTGTAGTTTTCTGTTTATCACTTCTTATTTTTTTAATTTTTTCATTTAATTCATCTATATCTGAATCAATGCGTGACTTGGTATCTTCATTACTGTAATCTGAAAAAATATCAGCGATGCATCCGATAAATGATTGCGTGTTATGTGTTTCTATACCATATCTAAGCAATGTTTCTGCGGTTGGTTTTAATAGAGGATTTAGTGCACTAACTTGATTGTCTTTACCTATTTCGTTAAAAAATAATTGTATTTCAATAGGTAAATACCCCCATCTATCAGGCTCTAATGGAAATTTTTCTTCGCCTTTTATATATTCCTTTTGATTATCTCCTACAACGCGTTTTATAGTGCTAACGTCAGTGTCTTTCCTTTCGTCTTGTGAACATATTTGTCTTCTGTTTATTTGTTCTTTTGTATCCCATCGTTTAAAACAGCATGGGATACAATTGCCATCAGGGTGTTTTTCTACTTGCATAAACCCTGGGTGATGGGTTATATATTTATTATCGTCATCGTAAAATTCTTTATACGCATGAATTGAAGTTTTTGAACTATCCACTCCAAATTCATATATGCTTTTACCAACTGGTATTTTTTTAGCGCCGAACGGAATAATAGCATCTTTCCCCCCACAGACCCCCTTCTCAACTTCTTCCGCGGTTAAACTGGTATTTTCAGGAATGCACCAATAACGAGGACAAATATAATAATATGGTTTTTTAGGATCCGAACCATATTTTATCGCATGAGAATAAGAACCCGGATGGGTCTTATCTATTCTCGTTTTTTCTTCTTCTGTTAGAATAACCGGTTGTCTACGAATATTGGATGGACACATCTTCGAATATGCATTAAACTTTCCAGTTTTCCTTTTTAAAAAAAGGACTGGATCTCGGTCTTCCATTCTTTTCATAAAATAGTTCGGATTTGATAATGACATACCACTTAAATCATTAATTATATCTTCATTTTCTCCCTTCTCTCCCTTTTCTCCCTTCGCACCACCAAATAAATCCACGGCGGCGCCCTCCTCACCCTCATCCTCATCCTCGCCCTCCTCATCGTCGTAATCATCGTCATCCATTAACATATTTAATAAACCGTCATCGTCGTCGTCATCATCGTCGTCTAAAATAAATTCTTGTGCTGCGGGTATTTCTTGATTAAGGAACGATTTTTCTCCACGTGTAATAATTTCATTCACAGTTTTATCTTCTACAATTACCGACCCTTTACATATTAATTTTGTTTTATCAACATGTTTGCCCTGAATTATTTCTACAAATGAGCTCACATAAATAGGTAAAACGTCCAAATACATAATTAAATTAATATCTGATATTGTAAATATAACATTATTCGTATAAGGCTCTTTTTCTACTGTGCACGGAAATCCAGGATTCTCTTTAATACGTAATTTTCTATTTTGAAATACACCTTGTTCTAAATCAACCTGTGTTATAAAAGCTATGAATATAGATAACGCTTCTTCTTGTGATAAACTGAAATTTTCTCTCAATTTATCAATAACTTCTTCTCTTTGATTATCTTGATTTACTAATTCGCGTATAAATGCGTCTTTTGCGTCCATATCGCTATAATTGGATACTCTTTTATACCTCATTATTATACCACCATCTTTTGAAATATTATCTTGTATTATATTAAATACGGATGAAACACATCCTATGTTTTTTTTAACATTTATTTTTTTAGTAATAGGCAATTTAGTAAGATATGTGATAGAAAGAATTTCTATATTTTTCGAATATAATGTCGTAAATAATTCATAATTAAATCCACTTTGTTGGACGTATGTTTTAATAATATTTATCATCGGGTTAATTAAAATCCGAATACGTTCTTCAATATCTTCAACCGAAGATAATGTATCAAGGTCGCCAAATACTTTTATTGACCCGTCTTCGTATATGGAACACATAAAATGATTGTCTATTGAAAAGATAATGGATGCTTTCTTTCCTCCATATTTAATCAATTTAATAATCATTGCTTTTGATAAATACGGAATTTTTTTACCGTTTATTGTTTGGTCTTCACAATATAATCGTAATAAATTTTCTCTACGGAAACCTGGATTTAATTTAACAAACGGGTATTCTTTGGTTGAATGAAAGATTTTAAATAATTCTTCCAAAGGAATTAATATCGTTTCGGGTTGATACAGTGTAAAATGAATATCTTTAATCCCAGATTCTATAATTGGTGATGCATCTGTTTCATATATATCATTAAATATATTAACACTATCTATTGTTTTAAGTGTTGTTGGTGATAAATTTTTACGATTTGTTTCCAATAATGTTTGCTTTTGTTCAGTTAATTTTTGCACCGTAGTTATATCCTTTTTAAATAGGAAAGGCATATAAATCCCGCTAATTGTATTGGGTATTTTCATTTTATTAATATGTTCAAAAACTTCTGATGCTGTAATTAAATAAAAGGTATTTTGTATAATTTCTCCAAGTTGTAATAATAACATCGCATTTTGAGTGCTTATCATACTCTTTGAATGCTCTAATAAAAATAAATCGGTCGTCTCCATACTGGTCACAGAAAATGGATCAACTACATATGGATAAGACGTTGACTTATATCCTAAAAATCTTTGACCTACAGGAATATTTAATATATGCGGTTTATCTAATCTTAGGTCGTGAATATCTTCTATGGTATAGATATCCTTACTTTTTAGTTTATCAATAATTGATGGATCATCAAAATTCACAAGAAAATTTAACAGGATATTCGGGGTTACATCTATTCTACCATTCTGGCTAAGTTCTCTAAATAACTGTTCTGGAATAAAAGTTTTAGACTGTTTTATAAACAAATATATTTCATCATATGCAATATCACTGTTAAATGCTAATATTACTTTTTTTTTAAATATGTCGATTGTATCGTCATAATGAACATGTGGTATTATTTTTTTATTTTTACCATTTTCATATTTCACCACATAATCTTTACCCATCTGTATATAATCAATATAATAAATAATTAAATTAAATGTTATTTATTATAAATATATATTATTACCGGTTGTAAAGATATTCCCTATGAAATTTGTGGAGTTATAAACTTATCTAAACCTATCACTATAAGAATTATAATCTTTTGCTGTTAATTTATACGCCCAATGCTGTAAGGTTTGTCTAATTTTAGGACTGATTGTTTCATCATTGTATTTACATTGTTTCTTTTTGATCTGCGTCTTTAACCATCCACTAAAACGCCCTTTTTCGCCTGCTAACGATTTCCAACGCCTTATTTGTCTATAATCATCAGGGCTACGGCGTCCATTATAAAAATGACAATACCATTGTATCCATCCATACGGGTCCTGTTCTTCAATCCATCCTTTATCTTCCCAAAACTGTAATGTTGTTCCAACTTTCTCTCTATATTTATTTATTGAGGTATCATATTCATCAAAAGGTGTTGTTAAGTATTCTTCGGGGATGCCTTTCCACCAAGATAATGGAAATTTATTATGTAGATTTTTGTATTTTTTATTGGTAACACGAGAGAATATAGGTCGCCAATATGTACCGCCAAAACTCCCCATTTTAAATATTTGACGTGGAGTTAGATTAGGTTTAAATTCGGGATAATCTTTAAATATTATTGTCTTTATTCTCTCTGTCCTAGACCTTTTGTTGGTGTATTTATGTATTTTTTTCCGGGTTTTCATATATTTTGTTTAGATTTAAAACGCCGATATAATTCATTTATACTAAAAAATATAATCTTTTAGTATAAATGATTTATAATGAAAGATTATATTTTTATTTAGGGGCTAATAAAGATACACCACATCAAATGATGAATGAATACAGTATAGATAATTTAACTTGTGGGGTCAATCCTCATGATAATACATATGATAAACCTTTGAAAATACTATTAACAAAAACAAATAATAAAAATTAAGTATAAACATATTTATCGTCCTGGGACACCAGGAGGTTGTCTCTCTGAAACATTATTCTCAGATATTTCATCACCTCTATCACATACCATACAAGGACCATAAACACCATCAGACCAATATGAAGTGCCTGTATTATTACACACGTTACAATCATCATCTGAGTATTCTGATTCACTATTGACATATTTACATCCATTATTAGGAGTAAATTTTAAAGAATTTACTATTAAATCTTTTACACCTTTGAACATTTAAAACGCCGACTTTCTTTATTAAATATTATTTAATTTTTCTTCATATAATGGTATTAAATTAGGATTATTTAATATTAATTCAGTAGATATACTATTTTTTTTTTGTATAAACTTTATTTTTGGGTTGTTTTTATAATTATTTGTATTTAATGGAAAGTTAATATTTTTTTTTACTTCAAATCCTTTATCTTTAATTTTTAATAATGTTTTATCAAAATCATTTATTAAATCTTCATATCTTATAAAAATACAATTTTTTACTTTATTTGGTAAATCTTCAAGTATCCATTTTATTTTAGTATGTCGTAATTCAAAAATATTTTTATATCTCTCTCCTGTATAAATATTTCTATCTATCATATGTTCTTTTTTCGTATCGCGATTCATATTATCGTCGTTAAAACTCCAAAATTCTTTATTTAAAAACTCATCTATTTTTTCTTCCTCTGACATATTGTTTTTATATTTTAATGGTAAATGATGCATATCTCTATAAAATGACTTTATCCAATCAGGTAAATTTCTAACAATACATATAAAAAGGGTATCATCCGAATTTTTCAACTTATCATCTTGAAATCCAAAAAAATGTTTCCAACCGTATTCCCAAGTTATTTTTACATCAAAATTAATATTGATTATATTTTCTAAATAATTAGTTCCTGAACACCTTTCTCCATAAATTGTATATTTTTTTAACATATTATATATATAAATAAAATTGATTTACTTATTGTAAAAGAACAATAAGTAAACCACCACATCATGGTAATCAATAACAATGAAAACGGTTACGAAGAAGAAGAGATTACATTACAGCAAGCGAAAAATAACTTGCTTTATACTACTGATTCAGAACTATCATATGAATCAGTTATAGATCTAAATCAATATATTCCAAGATTTGAAGCGGATGTTGTATATCTTCATCTAAAAATTATATTTGGAGGCTCAAATGACGTTGATTATTTTCTTGAAAATTATGCAAATGAATATGGTAATTATACTACACAAATGTTAATAAACTACCCATTGGTTGATTTGGACAATTATTGCAACAATAGTGCATTAGATTGTTCGCTAATTTGGAATACATCTATCGAAATGGTAAGAATATTATGTAAATGGGGTGCTAATAATTATACCCAACATGTAAATGAATCTATTCTAAGTGATATTAATTTACCAAAATATCGTAATTATTTAAGACAATATATTCTTACTACTAATTATAATAATATTACAAATGACAATCGTCGTCAACTTAAAGGTAGCCGAAACCAAAATGAATTTATGGCTGTCCTAGATGAAATAGGATATATTAATGGAACAAAACATCCACCGGATAATTGGATTTATCCAGAATTAATAGTGTAATCTTGGATATACCAAATAATATAAAATTAGTAAATATGAAAGAATTGCTAATGTAATAGAAACTAACCAGACGGGAATAATAGTTTTTTTTTTATACCCAATTCCAAATAATCGTAAAGATCCGTTATTATTATATAAAAACCCAGGTTTTATTTTAACTATAAGTGTATACAATGCGACGAATAATATTATAGCAAATGATACTAAATGTTTCCTCATAAATAACCTATCATAATTCACCATCTATATTATAATTGGATTTTTTTTAATGAAGATAAACAAGTTTCTAAAATGAGCGATGTAACAACATATGGATCCATATTAGAACTTGGTCGCCTATCTTCTAAATAACCACATTTATTGTGCAAGGTTTCGTTAGTAATCCGAACACTGGCGGTTCTATCACCAACGCCCCATGTAAATTTGTTAAATGATGACGTTTCGTATTCACCTGTTAACCTAAGTTCATTATTGTCACCATATTGAATAATATGTTTATCATGATTCTGTTCTAAACCTTTGCATGCAACATTGATAAATTCAATACCATCTTTTCCTCTCATTTCTTCTGTACTAAAATTAACATGACATCCCGAACCATTCCAATTATCACCGAGAGGCTTAGGATGATAATTAATCCATAATCCATACATTTCAGCCGTGCGATTCATGATGTACCGCATTAGATGTAATTGGTCTGATGCAGCAATTCCGTTTGCGCTCACTTGAATTTCCCATTGAGCTGGTGCAACCTCTGCATTCATACCTGTTACCCTAATTCCAGCAATAATACACCTTTTGAATGCAGCTTCAACACAGTCCCGACCAATTGCATTATTAGACCCATTTCCACAATAATAATCTCCTTGCGGTTTCATTTTCTTACCTTCATTATGCGAGATAGCTAAATTATCTTCCCCTTTCATCAAAAAGAATTCTTGTTCAATACCAAATAATGACTTTTGCGACGCATGACTTTCAAATAATTTAGCAGCATTGTATCTGGTATTTGTAGCATGTGGAACAAAATCACCATCATTGCTATATTTATAAACATCGCATAATACCATTAAACTGTCGCCTCCCCTAAACGGGTCCAAACAAACAGTTTGAGGTTTAAGAACTAATTCGCTATCAACTCCACTAGCTTGCTCTGTTGATGAACCATCAAAATTCCAAAACGGTAGTTTAAGGTCTTCCATTTTTTCAGGTTTTTTGTCATAAATAACCTTTGTTTTGCTGCGAGGAATTCCATCAATATCTAACCAGATATATTCTACCAACATAATTATAACTATATTAAAAATAATCTTTAAGTTTATTTTTAATAAGCAAATTTATTATATTTATTTATTGTATTATATTAGTATGCCATCATCAACAACCAATACGAACAATACGAGCACGGGAATACCTGCCAGCGGAACAGATGCGAATGATATTACTAAAAGTAATAACGGTTACGATTTTTACAAAATCATATTAAAATCAGCATTAAAGGTGATAATTTATTTTTTATTAGGAAGTATAATTATTAGTCAAGGATCATTTTACAGCGAATATAAAATGAATGGAAGAGATCCAACCGATAATCAATACGTTAATGAGTTCCCATATAAAAATACCATAACATCGTCCAGTAAAACAAGTTTACCATTTAGATATGTTAAATGGGCTATAAATTCATTTATTCAATCTCTTTCTATGAATAAATATTATCTGGATAAATTGCTTCGCGATACAGGAGAATTATTAACCAAAGGAGATGCGATTCCAACAACATCCGAATCATTATTTTCTAAATTTCTACTAATAACATCACCATTCATTATTATTATATTACTATTATGCAGCTATTTTATAGGAAGCATTACTGTTTTCGGTAACTTAATATTTCAATTCGAATCTGTGTTTCCATCATTGATAGAATTTATAATTATGGCGCTTCCTCTCCTAATACCTTTAATTATATATGTCTTTTTTATCATGTCGTCGATAGGGATGATAAGTGTATTTGGTGGTTTACTGCAAATGTTAATGATGGTAGGATTCTTTATTATGCCGATTACAAATAAAGAGACACGAAAACGGATACTCAATACAATAGGAAATAATAAATACTTTATGTTTGTTTGTCTATTTATATTAATTGCAAATAATACTTATGAAACAATGACTAAACCGTACAATCATATCTCATTAGGTTTAGCAATGGCATCCATTATTATATTTTTATTTAATACAGTTGGAATAATTTAATCGGTTATTTTGTATATTCGTTGTGGTGTTTCAGTTATTTTTTGCTTTTCATTCTTTATAACATGTTCATTATATTCATCGTGTCGTTTTTTCATTTCCTTTACAGAGTTATTACACGATGAACTTACAATTGTATTATAACTGACAGTTCCTACTAGAATACCTGATAATATTTGCCATACACATTCTGAAACTATCTCTTTTAGTCTTATTAAATTTTTAAATTTCTTAAACATATCTCCTGTATACATAATTTCATTAACAGTTGTTCCGAATGTTAATTTAAGAGCTTCGAAATTTTCCATATTTTCAGTTGTAAGCTCATTGATAAATAGAGATGGGTTTTTATAAATATTGTCTACTAATGTTTTATTATTTTCTTTTCCTCCTAATTTACTTATGATATCGTTAATTAATGTATCTATACCCGCTAATTTAGTAATACCATAACCAAATGTATTGGAGAAAGGTTGTTTCCAACCAGGAAACATATTTAGTGCTACTGTAATCCCACCTCCGATAAATAACCATGGTATTATAGTAGCATATAAAACTGTTCCTAAACTAGATTTGCTCCCTTCGCATACAGTATTTAGTAATGTTGAATTAAAATACAAACGGGTCGTAAATAACATCACCAGATAAACACCTATCATAATTTTAAAATGGTGAGGAGTGTAGTATTTTCCTATGTACAATAATATAGTAAGTATAATAAATATGATTAATGCTACCATATTGTTAATATATTATATATATATTAAAGTGTAAAAATTAAAATATATTACACTTTAATATATATACGATGAATAAAACATATACCCTTGTTGAACCTGGTGTAAAATATTTTATTAATGCTTCGCTTAAACAATGTAATAGTCATAAAAAAGAATATTATAATATTCTGTTTAATATTGCAACATTTATATTTATAGTAGGTTTTATAAGTATATTTCTTTTTATAAAATATAAAGGTAAGCTAACAGTAGTCGAAAAACAGATTAAAATGGAAAAAGACAAACGCTATATATTAGAAAAAATAGCAAAAATACCTAAACCGCCTAACAATGAAAATGGATTAATAACAAACTTACCTAAATATACCAATATATAAATACAAATATACAAATATACAAATATACAATATATATATATATATATTATAATGGATCCGCAAATTGTTGAAGCTATATCTATTTTTTACAAACTTAAAGGGAAATATGAGTCAAATAACAATAAAATAAAGCAAAAAATAATTAATATGCCAGACGTCAACATGGTTGATAAGAAGAGTCTGTATAAAACCCAGGCTATAAATAGAAAATGTATAAATTGTAAAAAACCTGTTGGCACAATATTTAAAATAGAGCCATCACGGTATATAGCAATTTGTGGTGCTACTACTAACACCGATGGTATTAAACCATGTTCTTTAAATATAAATATTTCCCGAGGTAAAATAATGCAATTGTCTGATTATGTAAATGATTTACAAATGCATCGCGAAACATTAGTAGAAACTATAATTAAGATAAAATATAAATTATTATTTAACTACACTACCGAAGACGAAACCATTTCTCTGTTTAAAAAGGAGAAGGTCGCATTTGATTTAAATGCCTCATTATTTGATATCCATAAAAAAAAATTTATTGAAATTACACATTGTTTAGATAAACAGGACGAAATTTCTCTAACCGATGCACAAATTGTTGAATATATAAAGGAAATTGAAAGTTTGATAAATGTTTCAATTGAAACAGACTCTATACAGTCACTGAAAGATGCTGTGGTTGTCTATGTATCTCACGTGGTTAAACTATTAAACAAATCGAGAGGGTTAAAATACGCATATAATGCTATCGAATCATCAAGCGATGAACAATATCATTTAATACAATTGCCTTATTTAATTTCTGATTTAGAAACTGTAACTGAAAACGAATTTAAGGTGATTTCAATGAAAACGAATTTAAAGTGATTTAATGTGATTTCAATGAAAACGAATTTAAAGTGATTTCAATGAAAACGAATGTAAATAAATTAATATTTGTATATAATAAGATAAAATGAAATTTATGTCATTTCCTATTTTTATGATTAGTTTTTCAATCGGTATATTAATTGTATATTTAACAAGTTCGCCACCTCGTGAAATTATGGTATACCCTACACCAGATAATGTAGACGAGTTAATGTATAAAGATAACGCAGATAATTGTTTTAAATTTACACCATCAGAGGTTGCATGTCCAAGTGATAAAAACAGTATTGATAAAATAGTGCCTCAATCATTTTAATTGTAAAATATAATAATAACATATTACTATATGTACATCCGTCGTTTAATATATAACCCATATAGTAAAATGATGATTTCTATAATTATTGGATTCGGTTTAGCAACATTGTTTAGGAAAACATGTTCATTACGGAGTTGTTATACATTTAAGGGACCACCTTTAAACAAGATTGACGGCAAAACATTTAAAAGTGGTGATAAATGTTATAAATATAATTACGAACATCAATCGTGTAAAAATACAAATCGTAAAATTATAGATTTCTCTACTCCGATTTCAACCGAGTAGAGAGAGAGAGATATAGAGAGATTATATATAAAAAGGTTTTGTAATAATCGCAATTCGTAATGATTTGTACAAAATAGTCTAAATTACTTAATAATGGCGACAGAATTAAGTAATTTACCAAGTGATCCAGCCGTCCCAAATCAAGGGATGCCTCCACAACTTCAAGAAAATAATATAAAAATGGAAACAACAATGTATCAAAATAATATGGATGCTCCGAAAAATAATATACCAGTAGCAGATGATAAACAAATGAATAATATGATATCCGCAGTAGAAAATGCTTCAACGCAAGGATTAACCCGGTTATCCGTAGATATACCACAACAAACCCATCAGGTATTACAAGATCCTAAAACCATACCAAATTATATTCCTGATAATGCGACACCAATCGATTATATCCAAAACCATATCACGGATGAAGAAATACAAAATAGTCTTCATTTAAAACAAAATAAACGCACATCAATAGAATTTTTAATTGATGAATTAAAAATACCGATTGTTTTAGCAATTTTATACTATTTATTTCAATCCAAATCATTTAAGTCGTTTATTTTTTCAAAAGCTCCTTCTCTCTTTAATGATAAAGGGGTTTATTCTCAAAATGGTTATATATACATGAGCATCCTTTTTGGTGGTATATTTTACGGTGGTGTAAAAATGATAAAACATTTCGATGCTTAAACAAAGTAGTAATAAATAGCAAACGAAATGGTATGTTTACGTATTTGTTATTTGTATGTGTGTTAACTACCTTCATAAAAATGTATCGGTGTTATGATAGGACCTACAATCTTCCCATTTCTCATAACCTTTGAACATTCTTTAAAGTTTAACCAGTCTTTGTAATTATATATACGCAATTCAAATTGTATATCGCATTGTGTTAGTTTATTAGATACCCAATCGGGAAAGTATGTATTTATAAAATAAATCATATCTTTGAACATCTTCACACTATTATTAAATCTTTTCATACTACCATAATAAGTGTTTATTTCATTACAAATATTATTATATTCTATTTTATCATAAGATTTTTTTTCACGTTTCATATCATTCAACATGATATATGAATCATTAAGTTGTAAACATATACCACCAGCCTCATTAACCTTATCAGTTAATGCAGTTAATAAACTATTATAATTAATTAAACGCTCACTAGACCATGTTCGCTGCCATTCAGAACCAACGCATAATGCTCCACCCATATGATCGTTAACACTCCACGAACGTTTATAAAACCAACTATAATATTCGGTAACAAGAGTGTAATAAAACCTTATGATGTGATATGCACTGAATTTACTGTCCAAAAGGTATTTACACGATTCTATTATATTATACATGTTTGATGCTTCATTACGATTATATAATATTGTTCTACCTGATCTTAATGTTGTAAATTCGTCAGCATGTATCGTACAATTTTCTTCTGAAAATGAATAACGCATACTATCTTCCCATTCCGAATATTCAATATGGTTTTTATATTTAAAGATAACCATCCATAATTCTAACGGAAGCGCGGTTTGTCTTGTCAAATCATTTTGGAGAGATGTTCCTGTTTCAATTGACATTTTTGTATAGCGTTACTAATTCAATCAATTTATTTCAATTTATTTGCAATATCTTTATTTATTTGCGTTTCTAAACTTGATATTTTTTCATTTAACCTTTTAAATTCTTCAATTATTTCCTCTTGATTACAATAATCACCCCTTTTTGGTTCTGGTTCTGGTTCTGGTATCGGCGAATACCAATTATACACTCCCATAATACCATTATACCCTAGTTTAGACGTAAAGTATATAACGTCTATGGCTTCATATACTAACCATCCTAACATTATATATAATATAATGTTAGATAATACTTTATGCACCTTTTGAATATAAAAGAGATAAAATTTATTGCGTATAATAAAGCATTAGACGATTCTAGAAAAATACTTACCTAATTCGGTATCCATTGTCGCCAATACATTTTTATCGACATAACAAAACCAATTTAAAGCTGTCCGTTTAACTATTTGCTCATGTGGGATTAAAATTCCGTAAGCCTGAGGACTGATATCAATAGGTTGTTGTTCAAAAAAATGCTCCACAATAACAGCTTCCCCTTTTATATTTTTTGTCCCTACCTTAGAAGCACAAACCGCGACCATTTTGTTATCATTGCATTGTAATAAACACCATTTGCTTAAATCATTTAAAAATATAGATTCAGCTGTATAATCGCGTGAAATTAATTGGGATAGATAATCTACATACTCTTTAATTATAGGCGACTGTTTCGTTCGACATCCTATAAAATAGGGTTCTAATGCAAACCGTTCATTTCCGCTGTATGAAACGGTTTCAACCACAAACGGTTTGTTATCGTCACAAATACCGGTATACATTTTTTCAAGATCGGTAAGGCATAAAAATGACGGTGGAACAAACATTCCACCATACTGATGTAATAATTTCATCATTCCTAAATAACGGATTTTTTCGCGTAAAGGGTCGCCCATTCGGCCTAAATCTAAATCCCAATTTGGTAACAGATTACCAAATGAGTCATCGTCTATAATACAAATTTGAAAATTATTTGCGTTATGTGCAATGATGCTCTTAATCGTTAAATACATGTATGGTATATTTAGATTATTTGATGTGCGGGAATAAAAAGAAGCCCATTTCCGGGCATTTTTAATACGTGGGACGGTTATCCACATGATGGGTTTGGTTGATTTTTTTAACAGTTCATTATTTATAAGGTATAAATCGCTTACTTCCTGTTCCATCTCAATTTTATCAATAAATCGGCGGTACAAAAATCCTACTGATATTACGACAATAAACAACGAAACATTGTTGAGGATACCCATTATATTATTGTAAATATTTAAATTTTGAAAAAATTTGTTTTTTTCTCTCGTTTGCTTCTTCCATTTGTTTTGCCAATCTGAATGCTCTTTGTGTACAACTGGTGGCCTCTACCTTATTTATATTTTCAAAATATTTTTGGGCTTGTTTACGGGAAAGGGGGGATGTACATTCACTTGCTCTAAATTGTTGTAATTGAGAGACAGAATTGAATTGTTTACTAGGGTCATAATGTTCATCGGATATAGGTATAAAGTTTTCGGTATGTGCTATTTTAACATCTTCATATGATAAATTACTAAACATTTTAGAACTGTAATTATCAGGGGCTTTTCCACTTAAATCGCTAAGGTTCGTATTGTTAATTTCATGCACGCCAGTATAAACAGTAAGTTCAATTTTCTTTTTTTTTTCATTATGAAAAGCGATTTTCATATCATTTAT